>ENA-OPBD01000772-OPBD01000772.1-human-gut-metagenome-genome-assembly--contig:-NODE-772-length-18790-cov-3.518388_pt1 | contig 18790 bp, 12 predicted proteins | sample MGYA00241062_ERZ501440 | MGnify/ENA primary metagenome ERZ501440 (study PRJEB25962, sample SAMEA2042628) | human gut metagenome | biome: human gut; feature: human-associated habitat; material: faeces...
CGGGGCCCGACCTATGGCTAGGAGTTGATCGCGCAGCTTGGCAGCCGCTCCGGCGGGCTGTTTACGCTCAGGGAGGGAACGCTCTACCCGATTTTATACCGGCTGGAGGACGACGGACTGATCGAAGCGGTCTGGCAGCAGGAGACAGGGCGTGCGGCTCCGCGGAAGATCTATTCCGCGACGGAAAAGGGCAGAGAAGAAAATGAACGCCGTCTCGGCCTCTGGGCCGGATTCCGGACGGCAGTGGACCATTTTTGCGGGGAGGATGCAGGACATGAATGAAAAACAGCTTGCGCGCTATCTGCGCGCTGTCCGGCGTCGGCTGCCGCTATCGGGGCAAATGAAGGACCGGGTGATGGACGACCTGCGCAGCTCGATCAATGAGCGGCGCGAGGCCGGGCAGACGGATGCGGAGATCTTTGCCGCGCTTGGCCCGGCAAAGCAGGCCGCGGCAGAGCTTACCGCGCAGCTGCCGGGCTACGCGTTCCGCAAAAGCCCGCTGCGGTTCGTCTGCCTTGGCGCGGCGCTGCTTGCGCTGCTGGCCGGGCTTCTGAAAACCGTCACGAATCTGCGCGGCTTTGCGTCCGTCGGCGTTATCGGCGGCGCGGACGGGCCGACGGAAATTTTCATCGCCGGGCCGCAGATTTTTGATTGGGCAGACGTGATCGCCGCCGGGATCGTGCTGGTGCTCGGACTCATCGGATATCTGCTCCTGCGCCGTCTGCCGCCGAAAAAGGGCTGAAGCCCATATAGGAGGAATGACGCACATCCGCCGGGGCATCCGTCCGGCTATGCCGGCAGCAGCAGATTGACGGCTCCGGCCAGAAGCATGACGAGGATCGGGCTGAGCTTTGTTTTGCGGAGCAGGACAAGGCAGACGGCAAAAAACGCCGCGATGGCGACAAGATCGGCGAACTCCTGCAGACTGAGCCAGCTGTGATGCGTGACGATCACATACCTGCCGCCGAATGTAAACGCGCTGAGATACAGCGTGGAAAGAAACAGCTTTTTCAGCACCTGTTTCCTGCTCTTCATCCGATTCGTCTCCAATCTTACGCGGCCATGCGCCGCGCTGCTTTGACCATCGTACCACAGGAAGCGGGACTGTAAATGCCGGATTTGGTCTGCGCGTCCGGTGCGCAAAAAACGTCCCCTGCCATGCGTATGGCAGGGGACGTCGCGGAATGCCGGGTTACAGCAGGATCTTTGCCAGCTCGTCGATCGTCTCGTCGAACACGCGCAGCGCGCTGCGGACGGTGTCGGGCTTCGTGAGGTCGACGCCTGCGATCTTGAGCTCTTCGAGCGGATAATCGCTGCCGCCGGTCGTGAGGAACTTCAGATAGCCGCTTGCGTCGCCGGTCGTCAGGATATGCTCGGCGATGGCCACGGCGGAGGAGAAGCCGGTCGCGTACTGATAGACGTAGAACGCGCGGTAGAAGTGGGGAACATACGACCATTCGGGGTCGATGTCCGCGTCGATGCCGATGCCGTCATAATAGGTGGCTTCGAGATCGTGATAGATCTTGTTGAGCGATGTGGCCGTCAGCGGCTGGCCCGCAGCGTAGAGATCGTGCGCCTTGCGCTCGAACTCTGCGAACAGCGTCTGCCGGTAGAGCGTCGTGCGGAAGCTCTCAAGGAAGTGATTGAGAATATATGCGCGGCGCTTTTCATCCGTCTCGGTCTTCAGCAGATACTTGGTCAGCAGGACCTCGTTGACCGTCGAGGCGACCTCGGCGACCATGATGCGGTAATCGTGGTTGACATAATCCTGCGTCGTATCGGAGAACCAGGAGTGCATGGAGTGGCCCAGCTCATGCGCCAGCGTGAACGCGTCGCCCAGCGTCCCGGCATAGTTCATCAGCACATACGGATGCACGCCGAACACACCGCACGAGAACGCGCCGGACTGCTTGCCGTCGTTCTCATACACGTCGACCCAGCGTTCGGCGAACGCGCGGTCCAGCAGCTTCTGGTATTCCTCGCCCAGCGGCAGCGTCGCCTTCTTGACCAGCTCCTTCGCGTCCTCAAACGCGATGGGATAGTCGACGTCCTCCACGATGGGGACATACAGGTCGAACACGTCGATTTTGTCGAGCTTGAGCGCGCGGCGGCGCAGTTCCAGATATTTGCGCATGGAGGGCAGGCTCTCGTGCACGGCTTCGATCAAACTGTCATAGACGGACACGGGCACATTGCCGCCGTCCAGCGCCGCCTCGCACGCGGAGGCGTAGCCGCGCTGATTGGAGAAATAGGTGTCGAATTTGACGGAGCCGCCATAGAGCGTGGCAATGGCGTCGCCGAACTGCCGGTAGGTGCCGAACATGGCGCGGAACGCACCCTCGCGCACGGAGCGGTCGCGGCTCTCGCGGAAGACAGGGAACGTACCGGCGGTGAGGCGGACCTCCTCGCCCGCGTCGTTTTTGACCATCGGCAGCTGCAAATCAACGTCGGTCAGCATCTCAAACGCGGCCTTCGGCGTGCCTGCCGCGTCGCCCAGCAGCGCCAGCATCTGCTCCCGCGCAGCGTCGAGCGTATGCGCGCGCATACGGACGATATCGTCTACTGTGTGCCGGTAGGTCGCCAGCGCCTCGTCCTGCATCCATTCGTCCAGCTTTTCCGCCGGGATCGCAAGAATTTCGGGGTTCAGGAACGCCGTTGCGGCGCTGAACTTGACGAGCAGGCTTTCGCTGCGGGCGGCCATTTCCTGATTTTCCGCAACAGAGCCGTCCTCTGTCTTCTTCAAAAACGCATAGGTATAAGGCAACTCAACTTTGAACATAGAGGCGTAGATGGTGTCAAGCCCCTTCTTGAACGCTTCCTTGGACGTGCCGAGTGTGCCGGGAATCGCGGCCAGCGGTGCAAGCGCGGCCTCGGCCTCCTGCATTGCGGCTTCCCACGCCGCAGTGTCCGGGTAGATCTTCGTCAGGTCCCACTGGAACCGGATATCCTGCTCGCTTCGTTTCATAGCGTATCCTCCTTTATAGATACTTCTATTATAATGACCAAAAACTTTCCTGTCAACGTCCGCTGCGGATGGGAAGGCAGTTGCTTTTTTGTCATATTCAGGGTAAAATAAATAAAAGAACCTCAATTGGGAGGGAATACGATGAAGAATACTGCTCATTCCGCGCGGCAGTTCGTTTTCTGCTGCGTGTCCACGCTCCTGACGGCGCTGCCGGCAGCGCCTGCGCTGCAGTGACGTCCGGCGCATAAAGTGCCCATAAATTTTTGGAAAACTCCTCCTGATTTTCCTTGCACATTGCGGCAGGATGTGTTATATTTAATTAAAGAAAAAATGAAGACGTGTGCCCAGAATGCCGGACGGAGAGAACTCCTGCCCGGCGCGAAGCGTCCGCGAAAATCCAATGGCGCAGCCATTTTCAACATAGATAGTTTTCACTACAAGAAGCAAACAATAAAAAAGGAGGAGATCTGAAGTAATGAAGAAGAGATTAGTTGCTTTTTTGTTAGTTCTGATTATGGTGCTCGGCATGTTGCCTGTGTCGGCCTTTGCGGCTGACGACGGTGTCAGTCCGCAGGCGCTGGAATCGAATGAAACACAAACAATCAAGTACCAGATTCTTTATGTCGGCGATGAGTTCAACACTGGCTATAGCTATGGCGTGTCTGTTAATAAGACCTATACATGCCAATATAGCACAGGCCATTCTGGCTTCAATCATTCGATTCTGATCAGCGAGTTCAGAAATGTCGGCGTTCCTGCGCTGAAAGGCCAGCTGGATTCTGGCTATGAATTCGTTGGCTGGGCGAAAGAGGCCAAAGAGAACCCCACAATTTATGACTTCAACGTCGCCGGTACGACTGCTACGCAGACAACGTATACGATTTACTTGGTTGCGAAGAAGGCTGTTCCCCCCACCGTCACCTACACCCTGACCTACTACCCCAACACGACGGATCTCGTCACCAACATGCCAAGCCCCAACCCGGTGACGCAGAAGAGCAGCACCAGCCCGGTGACGTTCACCGTTTCCAGCGCGATTCCTGCCAGAGAAGGCTACAACTTCCTCGGCTGGAATGGGAAACCGGACGCAACAACGCCCACCGTCCAACCTGGTAATTGGGTTACAACACCCGCCACGGCCACCAGACTCTACGCCGTCTGGCAGTCGAACACCCCACCCACCGACAAGCCCGCCAAGCCCACGGAAAACGACGTGACCGGCGTTGTTGTAGATATTGTCTGCGTTACGACAACCGGAACGCATGATACGGTACAGTATCCGCTCGGACACCCGACCGACGCACAACATACGATCGGCGAGGTCGTAAGCGATGGCGCGGGCGGATATATCTGCCCGGTGACTGTCCGGACGGCATGGTTCGTGCAGCAGGCCAGCAATCTGCGCTGGAAGGTGCAGCACACCCCGACCGCGCAGACCATCACGTTCAACCTCACCTATGATAAGACGAATAAGAAGTGGGTGAAACCGGCAGCGAACCCGCGGATCGAAGCCACGCACGAAGTGACCCCACCCACAAAGCCCACGGCGCTGGACGGCAGCTTTGCTATCGTCTGCAAGAACAACAAAGCAACACATCCTTACAAGGCGGATTATATTGCCACCCCGTCTCAGTATACGATCAGCGATGTGCAGATGGACAATCAGGGCTACTACGTCACCGCGACGGTCACGGTAGCGCCGAATCTGGTGGCATATAACACCGCCACCCGCGTCGAGCACCGGCTCGTTAACGAGCAGGACGCAACGCTGACCATCACCTTCCGCTATGACACCGAAGCAACTGTTGACGGGAACAGGAAATGGAAGCAGCAGGGTGACCTGCCGGTCGTTGAAGTCATCTGCAAGCCCAAAGCCCCGACGGCTGACGAGCTGAAAAAGCTTGAAATGGCTGTTCAGGTCAAGTGCGTCGTAGATGCTTCGCAGCAGCATACGGCCGCCTACGGTCTGCTCGGCGAGTGCGATGTAGACTACTTCGTCTTCGAGCCGAGGCAGGAAGGGGACGACTGGCTTTGCGACATCAGCTATTACCCCGAACGCTATGTGGCCGAGTTCAACACGACGTTCCAGAACCTGAAACATGTCCAAAACGATGAGAAGATCGTTCCGGTCACGCTGATCTGGGCCGGGGGCAGCTGGCAGATCAAGACGCAGGGCCGCGTACATGTGACGGAGGAATATACCGTTACCTACACCGACGGCGTAGATGGTGAAGAGGTTTTCGCCGATCAGGTCTATTCTGACCTTAGGAAGGATTCCACGACCCCCGCGTTCAACGGCACCCCGACCCGCACCGGCTACACCTTCGCAGGCTGGGAGCCCGAAGTTGCGGCAACGGTCACGCAGACTGTGACCTATGTTGCGAAGTGGGAAGCCAAAAAGGCCAACGTCCACCTCATGATCTTCAAGTCCGGCGATCTGAGCAAGCCGATCGTGGATGTTCCGTACGCCGCCGATAAGCTTGCTGGCGATACGATTGACCTTACGAAGATCGATCCGAGCAGCTATCTCGATTTCGACTTCGAGATCGACGGCGGCTGGTACGACGACGGCATGTTCAACAGCTACAAGCGGTATCTGGACGGTCTGCAGGATAAACCCGCCGGATTGGAGAAGCTGCTGATCACCGGAAACTGGCAGAATCTCAAGCTCATCGTCACCGAGCTGGTTCCTGTCGTTTACTTCGATTCTCTGGAATCGCTGACGGCATATCAGAACGACCACTCCAAGACGGAGGGCATCCTCCGTACCACCAAGGCCCGCGTTGGCTCGGCTCTGCCCACCGCAGACGCGCCCACTGCGACCCGCGACGGCTACACCTTCACCTTCTGGAGCCGCGAAGGCCAGACCACGGACGTCACCGGCCAGACCGTCAACGGCTGGACGAACCTCGTCGCCAACTGGAAGGTCACCCCGCACAACATCTACGCGTATGCAAGACTGAACAGCTATTTTGCACCGCTGACCACGAGCGAGTTCGATACGCCCGTCACGCTGAATGAGGCGACCCTGTCCCGTCTCGGCCTCGGCAGCTACAACAGCCTCGGCTACATTTCTATCGGCAGCTTTACCTTTGATGCAATGCCGCTGACGAGCGATCTGTACTTCGACGATGATGCAGAACTGAGCGCAGTTGCTGAGAAGCTGGCGACCGACATCGCCCTCGAAACCGGCGTTTCTGACAAGATTGCCGAGAAGATCGCCTGGACGGCCCTGTACAAGACCGTAAACGAAGAGGACATGGAGCCCGGCTATCCGGCAGAAGCCGGCTACCAGCTCTCCGGCAATCTGAACCTCGCATCCGTTACGTTCAGAGCCGGTGCTGAGAACGTCGAGAATATGCCCGCTGTCAACTACACCTATGACGACGGCGCGATCGACTTCTACGACTTCTACTTCGCTGGCGACACCATCACCCTGCCCACCACTGAGCCGACCCGCGAAGGTTATAGCTTCAAGGGCTGGAGCGTTGAAGTCATTCCGGCTGAAAATGATGCCGACCACCTTGACGCTGACGGCGCAGACGATGCGGCCGATGAAACGCTCCTCAAGGCTGGCGACACCTACACCATCACCGCGGGCGGCGTGATCTTCACTGCACAGTGGGAGAAGAAGACGTTCACAGTCAAGTACTACCTCCCGGATGAAACCGGTGCGTGGGTAGAAAAGAAGATGGACACGGTTGACTCTGTTGACTATGCCACCTACAGCCTGTGGACTCCGAATGCAGAAGATGGTTACGAATTCAGCGGCTGGTATCAGAAACCAGCTGATATTGGCGTAAAAGCTAAGGTCGAAAAGCTGTACATGGCCAAGGAATGGAAGCTCTACGGCAAATTTACGCCCATTGAGTACACCATTCAGTATGTATAAAACGACGGCAAGGCCACCAGTACCAACCCCACGACGTACACGGTTGAGAGCGATACCATCACGCTGGCCGATGCGACCGGCGCTGACTGGGGCAAGACGTTCCTTGAGTGGCACGACGAGAACGGCCAGAAGATCACCGAGATCCCGACTGGCTCGACCGGCAACCGCGTTATCACGGCATACTGGAACTGGCCTGTCCATCTCCACTACCTCGATAAGGACAACAACGAGATCGACAGCGCTACGCTCTATGTCAGCGAGCTTGAACCCGGCGCATGCGTCCTGCCGACCGGCGAAAAGACCGGTTATGACTTCGACGGCTGGTATGAAGCCAAAAAGGATATCGGCACCGCCAGTCACAAGCTGAACGCTCTGTCCATAGCCAAGAAGTGGGAACTCTACGGGCGCTACACGGCAAAGACCGACGTGAGCTACACGGTCAAATACCTGCGTGAAGGCGACAATAAGGTTCTCGCGCCTGAAAAGGTCGTGACCGATCAGACGTTCGACACCGAAGTGACCGAGCAGGCCGCAGACGTGGTCGGCTACACGCCGGACGCACCCAGCAAGACGATGATCCTTGATGAATACAACAAGGTTCTCACGTTCTCCTATTCGGCCAACACCTACGACTACACCGTCCGCCACATCAAGCAGCTGCCCGACGGCTCCTATGACGAGGCAAACGCTGAGGTCGAAACGCTGAGCGGCAAGTTTGAAGCGCTCGCAGTCGTGACTGCGAAGGACTACGGCTCTCACTATCCGACCAACGACGCTGACACGAAGCAGAACATCAAGATCGAAGAGGGTCTGACGATCGATGTCAAGTATGCTCTCGACGAGCATACCCTGACCTTCGAAACCAACGGCGGCTCCGCCATCAACCCGGTCACGGTCCGCCACGGCAATGCAGTTGCAAGACCTGCTGACCCGACCAAGGACAAGTACACGTTCATTGGCTGGTATGCCGACCCCGAATTCACCGAGGAGTATGACTTCGCAACGGTTCTGGAAGCAGACAAGACCATCTACGCCAAGTTTGAACTGACGTCCACCCCGATCGGCGACATCTATGTCCGCTACGACGTTCTGCACATCAAGCAGCTGCCCGACGGCACCTATGATCTGGCCAACGCTGAGGTCGAGCACCTGAGCGCCAAGAAGGACACCACCGTCACCGCGGTCATCAAGGATTACAGAGCAACGCATCACGTCAATGTCAACCGCACGCTGAGCAAGCTGACCGGCACGGCTATCCAGCCCTACATGGGCGTGGACGGCAAGCCTGTCTACACCATCCTGTCGGTCTACTACGATCTGGACTTCCATACCCTGACGTTCGACACCATGGGCGGCTCCAAGATCGCTCCGGAAACGGTTCGCCATGGCCTGACGGTTGCGAAGCCCAAGGATCCCGTCAACGGCGGCTACATCTTCGACGGCTGGTACACCGACAAGACCTTCAGACATCGCTACGACTTCTCGACCCCGCTGACCGAGGACATCACGATCTATGCCAAGTGGTTCCTGATCGTCCTGCCCGGCGTCACCGTCAAGAAGAACACCCCGAAGCTCAACACCGCTGATCACTTCGCGTATGTCCAGGGTTATCCCGACGGCACTGTGAAGCCCGCAGGCAACATCACCCGCGCTGAGACGGCCGCGATCCTCTTCCGTCTCATGGATGATGCGTCCCGCAAGACCTATTACTCCACCAAGAGCGGCTTCCGCGATGTCGCCTCCGGCAGCTGGTACAACACCTACGTTGCGACTCTGAACAACGCCGGTGTCATCACCGACAGCTCCAACGGCTACTTCCGCCCGAATGAAGCCATCACCCGTGCAGAGCTCGCCGCCATGCTCGCCAAGTTCTCCGAGACGACTGGCGCTGCGAACTACTTCAATGACGTGTCCGCCAAGTACTGGGCGGCCAACGCCATCGCGATCTGCGCCAAGCTCGGCTGGATCACCGGCTATCCCGACGGCACCTTCCGTCCGGACAAAAACGTGACCCGTGCTGAACTCATGGCTATGATCAACCGTGCCACCGGCCGTGCCCCCAAGTCCGCCGACGCATTCCTGCCCGGCATGAAGACCTGGATCGACAACACCTCCGATAAGTGGTACTACCTCGACGTGCAGGAAGCTACCAACAGCCATTCCTACACGGTCAAGGGTTCCGAAACCTGGACGGCTCTGACCTCCGACCCCAACTGGTCGCTGTACGAGTAAGCCTCTTCGGACGCAATTCCCCGGTATAATCCAAATCAGCCCCTGCCGCCAATTCGGCGGCAGGGGCTGAAAAATTCCCCCGGCGGCGCAGTCCACGACGGACTGCCGCTGGGGGAAGCTTTTTATTTTTGGACGCTGCGCGTTATAACCGGCCCAGACGGAACTGTTCGATCATTTCACCGGTCAGGCTGATGTGGGAGTGATCCTCCGGCAGCTCGCTGCGCAGGTGCCAGTTCGCCTCGGCCAGCTCGGATTCCTGCACGGTGATCCTGTCGCTGCCGTCCAGCTCACAGACGAAGCCCATCAGGAGCGTGTCCGTGAACACCCACGGCTGGGATTTGTAAAAGCGGAGGTTTTTGACCCGGAGGCCAGCCTCCTCCATGACCTCGCGGTGCACCGTGTCCTCAATCGACTCACCGATCTCATTAAAGCCCGCGATGAGGGCATATTTTTTGAACGGCCGTCCGCGATAGCGCGTGAGCAGCAGCCGGTCGCCGTCGTGCACCGCGACGATCACAGCGGGGCAGATTTTCGGATAGACAGTGTTTCTGCACTGCGGGCAGACCATGGCGCGCTCGACCGTGCTTTTCTCCATGCGCGCGCCGCATCTGCCGCAGAATTTCTGGGAATCATACCAGCGGTACAGGCTTTCGCCCGCAGCGGCGGCGAACAGCGCCAGACTCGTCCCGTCCGTCATGGCGCGGAGCGACGAAGAGGGAGCATAGCGGAACGTGTCTGTCTCGCCGGGGTGGGCGGAGACGAGATAATATGCCGTTTCGTCAATGGAAAAGACGTACTGCGCCTCGCCGCCGTCCGGGATCTCGCACATCCGGGGCAGCGTGAGCGTTTCGCCGCTCAAATTACAGTAAACTGTATGATCCGGCTCAAAAATCAGCGCAATATCATCCGGCGACGGTGCTTTCCATGACATTTCATTGTGATACATATGCGGATACAGATCCTGAAGCATAGCTTTCCCTCCTCAGCGCCCGGCGAAGAATACTTCGATCTCCGCCCGGCCTGCCTGTACGCTGCCCTGCGCGAAAAACGGCTTTCCGCCGCCGCGTCCGTGCAGCTGCGCGTTCAGCTCCTTTACCAGCTGTCGCAGATCGCCGTCCTGTTCGCCGACGGCGTATTTATAGCCATCGGCGTCGCTGCCGGCAAAAACAGCCGCACGACCCCCGCAGGCCGACATGACCAGATCGGTCAGCCGCCGCAGGCTGTCCGGGTTCATCGCAGGCTCAAACAGCAGGACGTTTCCTGCCCCGGCAAGTGCCTGCGCCTTCTGCGCAAACACAGCCTCTTCCAGCCCGGCTGCGCGCTGCTTCTGCGCGGCCTCCGCGTCCAGAAGCCGACGCACGGCGGCCGTCTCCAGCGGCTTCGCCGACAGCAGGCCTGAAACGCGCCGGTTCTGCTCGGCAATTTCGCTCAAATAGGCAAGCGCACGTCTGCCGCACAGAATTTCCAGCCGCACGCCGTCATGGAATTTCACGCAGGAGAAAATTTTGATCAGCCCAATTTCCCCGGTGCTGCTTACGTGCGTCCCACAACAGGCGCAGATGTCCGCGCCGAGGATGGTCACGATGCGCACCTGACCGGTCAGCTCCTTCTTGCTGCGGTATGGGATGGTCTTCAGCGCCTCGGCATCCGGGTATGTAATTTCAATCGGGACGTTTTTCCAGACCCACTCGTTGGCCTCGGCCTCGACGGCGGACAGGTCCTCCTGCGTCAGCATACCGGAAAAATCAATGGTCACAAAATCCGCGCCCATGTGGAAGCCGACGTTTTCATAGCCGAAGCGGCGGTGTATCACGCCGGAGAGAATATGCTCGCCGGAATGCAGCTGCATGAACGCGAAGCGGCGCTCATAATCGATCTGCCCATCGACGGTCTGCCCCTCGGCAAGCGGCTGTTCACAAAAATGCACGATCTTGCCATCGCACTCGTGCGTGTCGGTCACGCGGACACCGGACAGAAAGCCGGTGTCGCCCGGCTGGCCGCCGCCCTCCGGATAAAAGCAGGTTCTGTCCAGCACGACATCATAGCCGTGCTTTCCCGGCTGACAGGATACAACGCGCGCTTCAAACGCTGCCTGATGCGCGTCCTGATAATAGAGCTTTTCTGTTGCCATTTTGACACCTCTTGTCAGATTTTCAACTATCATAGCACACAATCCGTCAAAATTCCACTGGAATTCGTTCGGATTTTGGTTGACAAACCGGGGAAATCAACCTATTATATAAGTTGGGCGATTTCAAAAGCGCCCGATATTCTGAAACAAAAAGGGGGAAGAACAAATGGACGCAGGAAGTAGTAGCGGCACATCTGCAGGCCGAAGTCGGCCCGAGCACCAGCCGCCTTTGTGCGTCCGGTGCTTGCAGCCCCTGTCATTCTTCGATTGATGTGCCTGCGTTGTGTCTTTACCTTCCTATTCTTTACATTTAGGAGGAACAAGACATGGCAGAAAGCAATTTTTCCCTGCAAAAGACCCTGACCATGCTGCTCGACGAGAAGAAGTATCATTCTCTGCGCGACATCCTCAGCACCATGAATCCCGCCGACATCGCCGCCATTTTTGACGATCTCGATCAGGCGCGCCTGCCGCTTCTGTTCCGGCTTCTGCCGAAGGAGCTGGCCGCCGAAACGTTCGTCGAAATGGAGCCGGAGGCGCAGGAGCTTCTGATTCAGGGCTTCTCGGATTCCGAGCTGAAGGAGGTCATCGACGAGCTTTACGTCGACGACGCCGTCGATATCGTGGAGGAAATGCCCGCGAACGTCGTGCAGCGCATCCTGACCCAGGCCGAGCCGGATATGCGCAAGCAGATCAACGAGATCCTGCGCTACCCGGAGGATTCCGCCGGCTCGATCATGACCACCGAATATGTCTCCCTGCGCCCGAATATGACGGTCGAGGAAGCGATTTTGCGCATCCGGCGCACGGGCATCGACAAGGAGACGATCTACACCTGCTACGTGACGCGCGGCCATAAGCTGATTGGCCTTACGAGCGTCAAGGACCTGCTTCTGTGCGAGGACGACGATGCGACCATCGAGTCCATCATGCAGGAGCACGTCATCACCGTCGGCACGCTCGACGATAAAGAGCAGGTCGCCCAGATGTTCAGCAAGTACAATTTCCTCGCTCTGCCGGTCGTTGACACAGAAAACCGGCTGGTCGGCATCGTAACCTTCGACGACGCCATGGACGTCATGGAAGACGAGGCCACGGAGGACATGGAAAAGATGGCCGCTATGCTGCCGTCCGAACACCCGTATATGCGTTCGACCCCTGTCGAGATCTGGAAAAACCGTATCCCGTGGCTGCTGCTGCTGATGGTTTCGGCGACGCTGACGGGCATCGTCATCACAAGATTTGAAAACTCGCTGGCCGCCCTGCCGTGCCTCACGGCGTTCATCCCCATGCTGATGGACACCGGCGGCAACTCCGGCTCGCAGGCCTGCGTGTCCATCATCCGCGGCATCAGCCTGAATGAGATCGAATTCCGCGACCTGGGACGCGTGGTCTGGAAGGAGATCCGCGTGTCCGTCCTCTGTGGCGTGTGCCTGGCAATCGCCTGCTTCGCGAAGATCATCGTGGTCGATATGCTGCTGTTAAAGAGCGAGAGCGTGACGTATCTGGTAGCCTTTGTCGTCTGCGCGACGATGGCCGTGACGGTCTGCCTTGCCAAGATCGTCGGCTCAACGCTGCCGCTGCTGGCTAAAAAGCTCGGCTTCGACCCGGCTGTGATGGCCTCGCCGATCATCACGACGATCGTGGACTTCCTGTCCCTGCTTGTCTATTTCGCTTTTGCGACCGCAATGCTCGGCATCGGATAAAAAACCGCCCGCTGCACATAATGTGCAGCGGGTTTTGTATGCTCGAATGCACGCCTCTCCTGCTCGGTAAAGCATTGGCACGGGAGCGCCCCAAGGCATCCACGGAGGGGAAGGCGTTCAGCGCAAAACTGGGAACAGGAGCTTCTGGTTTTCCTGCGTGTACATATTTTCCCGCGTAATGAGGACGCAGGAAACCTCAACGAAATCGTCGGTCTGCTCGCCGTTTGCCACGCGAACGGCCTGCTGGACGGCCACGTAGCCCATGTTGAATGGCCGCTGCGTGACAATGGCCTGAATGATGTTCTGCTCTAAAAACTGGATCTGCCGCTGCGAATTGTCGCAGCCGACGACATAGACGCGCCCGCCCATGCCCAGCTCGACCAGCGCGTTTGCCGCGCCGACGTTGCAGACCTCGTTTGTGCACACAAAGCCCCGGATCTCCGGGTCGGCGGAAAGAAGCTCCGTCGTGATCGTCTGCGCCTGCTCGGTCGAGTTGTCGCAGCAGAAGCTGCCGAGGATCTCGATATTTCCTGCCTCGTTCAGTGCGTCCAGAACGCCGCGCGTGCGTTCAATGCCCGTTGTGGTCGTCAGCATATGCTGAATGACCGCGACCTTTCCGCCCTCCGGCAGATAGGATGCCATGGCGCGGCCCATCTCCAGCCCGATCTCATAGCTGTTGCTGCCGACAAAGCAGGCGCGGCCTGCGGCATTGACGTCCGTGTCGATCGCAACGACGCCGATCCCGGCAGCGATGGCTTCCTCCGTTGCTTCCGCGCAGCGGTCATAGTCCGCGGCAGAGAGGATCATGACGTCCGGCTTATCCGCTGTCACCTGCCGGATCAGCTCAATCTGCTTGTCAATGTCAATTTCGCGCGGCGAGGTCAGGACCTTCAGCTCGACGCCGTATTCCTCCGCCGCCTTTTCAACGCCGGACAGGAGCGTTCCCCAGAACTCCGCGACCTCTGTCACGGTTTTCAGAACCAGCGTCACCCGCAGCGGCTTCTGTGCTGCCGCGCAGCCCGCAAGATTCAGGAGCAGACAGAGCAGCAGGAGAAAAACGGTGCATTTTTTAATCCTCCGCATGGCTGTCCTCCTCCTTTCCACGTACAATGGGCAGCACAAGCATGACCATTGTGCGCACACCGGGCGTAGAATAATACTTCATAACGGCGTCCGGGCCGAAGAACAGCTGCAGCCGCTCGTTGACGTTATAAACGCCGATCTTGGTGCTCTCCGCGTCCGATTCCTTCTTGTCAAGAATGGTTTCCAGCTGCTCCGGCGTCATGCCCACGCCGTCGTCCTCGACGGTGATGAGCAGACGGTCTTCCTCCAGCAGCGATTCGATGCGCACCGTGCCGCCCTGCTGCTTGACCTTGATGCCGTGATAGATCGCGTTCTCCACCAGCGGCTGCAAAATCAGCTTCGGCAGCAGGCAGTCCTCCGTCTGCGGGTCAAGGTCGATCTCGTAGCGGAGCTTTTCGTTGTAGCGCATCTTCTGGATGGTCAGATAGCTGCGCACATGGGCGATCTCCTTTTTGAGCGTGTTGGTGTCGGAGCCGTCGCCGATGGACGAGCGCAGCAGCAGCGCCAGCGCGCTCGTCATCTCCACGACCTCCGCATTGCGTCCGGCGTGGCTCATCCAGATAATAGAGTCGAGCGTGTTGTAAAGAAAATGCGGCTGGATCTGCGCCTGCAGTGCCTTCCATTCGCTCTTGCGCTTCTGTTCCTCGCTGCGCAGCCGCTCGTCCATGAGCTCTGCGGTCTTGGCGATCATGTGGTCAAAGCTGTCAGACAGCTGGCCAAGCTCCGTGCGGGAGGATACCTGGCTGCGCACGTGCAGATCGCCGTCCTCCACGCGCCGCATCGTCTGCATCAGACGGCGGATTGGTCCTGCGATGGAGCGCGAGAGCTGAAGCGCGAACACCAGCGCAAGAATGAGCGCCGCCGCCGCGATGAGCAGATAGGTCTTGTAGATCCTGTCCTGACTGCGCAGCAGCTCCTGCGTGTAGGCAACGCCCACCGCCGTCCATCCGGTGGCCTCCGATGCGCAGGCTACATAGAGCCTGCGCATCCTGCCCTTGCCGGAGAGCGTGCGGCCGTCCGCCGCTGCCAGCACCTCCGCGACGTTTTCCTCCTTCAGTCCCGCATAGATCAGATCCTGCTGCGGGTGCCAGAGGATGCCGCCGCTCTGGTCGATCAGATAGATATAGCCCCGGCTGCCGAGCTGGATATCCGCGCAGAGCCGGTCGATGATCTGGTAGTTAAGGTCGATGAGCAGAACGCCCTGCATATTCCCTGCGCGGTCGAGCACGGCCTTGGAGAACGAAACGACCCAGTTGTACTGGCCTGCGATCAGGTTTTCCACGCGCGAGGACGACACCTGCACCTCGTTCGGCTCCCGCAGCGCGGCCTGGTACCAGGCTGCGTCCCGGTAATTGGAGTAGGTGTTGAGCGACGCACCCTCGCTTCCGAACAGCGCGCCGCCGGATTCCGGGATCAGGGCGATGGCCGTGATCTCCGAGCGGATCTTCTGTGCGGCGGCCAGCTGCTCCTGCGCTTCGCGGCAGGCCGCGTCCGTCAGCCGGTGCTCGTTGGCCGCGCGCAGATAGGCCGCGATCGCGCCGTTGTCGACAATAAAATCGGAAATATCCTTCATGTACTCCACGTACATATCAAGCTCGGCGTTGACGCGGCGGATCAGCTGCTCGGTGTACTCCGTCGAGCTGTCCAGCAGCTCGTTCGTCGAGACGCTGATCGACACATAGGTCATGGCTGCCGTAATGACGAGGATCAGCAGCATGAACAGCGCCGCGATCCGCGTGCCGATGGAGTGCCGGGAAAAAAGTCGTGCTTCGGTCATGTTCCGCTCTCCGCCTCCCTGTACTGCCGGGGCGTCATGCCGGTTCTGCGGCGGAAGGTGAGCGAGAAATAATGCGGGTCGGCAAAGCCGATGCGCTCGGCGATCTCATAGGTGCACAGCCCCGTTTCACGCAGATATTCCTTGGCCTTCTCCATACGCAGGTTTGTCAGATATTCCACGAACGACTGGCCGGTCTTTTCCTTGAATACCGTTGAAAAATAGCTGCGGCTGACGCCGAGATGCTCCAGCACGTCCGGCAGCTTGAGATCGCAGTCGGCATAGTGCTCGTTAATATACGCGACGGCCAGACGGCCGCATCGGGCGGCAGGCGTGTCGTTCTGCTGGGCCTGACATTGCAGAATATAGCCCTCAAGCCGCTCGACGGACAGCCGTACCTCCTCCAGCGCATAGCCCTGCTGCGGAAGGAGCATGGCGGGCGCGCGCAGCAGCTGCTCGCGCGTCAGATGCGAGGCCACGAGGATCTGCAGGCGCTGCAGAACGGGGCGGCACTCGCTCTCATGCACCCTGCGGCGGCGCATACAGGTAAAAAGCGTTCCGGTCAGCTCCAATGCACGGCTGCCGCTGCCGGATTGGAGCGTGCTTGCGATCTGCGCCGCAGTCGGACAGTCGTCCGTCTGCAAAGAGCCGGAGGATTTGCGCAGCTCCGGGTCAAACAACAGTGTCTCGCCTGTGGAAAACGCGTAGCCCAGCGCGTGCTGCGCCTCCTGCGCGGACTGCCGCAGGCCGTCAAGCCCGGCATAGGCCCCGCCGATCCCGATGGGGGCGGTGATCTCCGCTTCCTGCATCACCGCGCGCAGATGGCGCGCTCCGGCGGCGGTGCGCGCCATGAGTTCCGCCGTTTCATCGCCGCTGACGATGAGCATAACGTGCTGGTCGCCGAGCAGCCGGAGCTGCGCGGGCGCACAGCCCTGCGCCACCCGATGGCCCTGCGCCTCAAAGCCCTCGGGGCGCTGCGGCAGCGCCGCCAGCGCGACCGCATGGAACCGCCCGCCAAGCTCAACACCGGCGGCAAGCGTCGCCTCCGGCAGCTCCTGCGCCGTGTCGGACTGTAAAAGCCCCTGAAAGAAATGATCCTTCAGCACCTCGTCTGCCAGCACGGCCCGGCTGTAAAGCCCCTGCCGGTTGTCCCGGCGCGAAAGCTCCGCAGACAGGTTCTCCAGCAGCTGATCAAACTCCTTCGGGCTGACGGGCTTGAGCAGATAATCGTGGACATGGTACCGGATGGCCTTCTGCGCATAGGAAAACTCGCTGAAGCCGGTCAGCACGACGACGATCGTGTCCGGAAATTTCTCATAGATGTTCCGCGCCAACTCCAGCCCGTCGACAAAGGGCATACAGATATCCGTGATGACCACATCCGGCAGCACGGATTCGAGCTGTTCAAGCGCCTGACGGCCATTTTCAAAGACATGGGGCGGCGCAAAGCCGAATTTGTCCCAATTGGTGTTCTGTGCCATGGACTCTCGGACAAGCATTTCATCCTCTACAAGCATGATCTGGTACATACGGCGCGCCCTCCTTTGTATTTGTTATTAGTGTATAACAAAACGGTCAAAATTGCAATCAAATTTAGCAATTCGCCAATATGCCCGTGCGGTATGACGCGGAAAAATTCGCCGATATCGAACGTATCTGGTTGCTGAACGATATTCGGCATGATATAGTAAAGGAAACGCAATGAACAGAAAGGAAGCTTCAGCATGGCAGAACAGGAAGGCAAAACCATACACTCCGTTGCGAAGGCGATCCGTCTTCTCGACATTCTGACGGAAAGCGGCCAGCCCGCTTCCCTGACGGAGCTTTATCAGAAAACCGGCTGGCCGAAGAGTACCATCCACGGCCTGCTGTCAACGATGCGGGAATCGGGTCTGATCGAGCAGACGCCGAATGGCCGCTACTGGCTGGGCATCCGCCTGTTTGAATACGGCTGTGCCGTCTCCAACTCATGGGATATCGGTACGATTGCACGGCCGCATATGCAGAGTATCTGCGCTGAACTTGGCGAGAGTGTATTCCTGTCGGTTTTTGACCGTGCAGCAGTCGTAACGCTGGCAGAGGAGGAGTCCCGCGCGAGTCTTCGCGTCGTGTCCGAGGTCGGCGCGCGCCTGCCGGTCTATTGTACGTCGCAGGGAAAGCTGTTTCTTGCCAACAGTTCCCCGGCGGAGTGCCGCCGCATTCTTACACACACCGAACTCAAGGCCTTCACGCCCCATACACTTACCACGCCAGAGCAGTTTGTGCCCGAACTTATCCGCATCCGTGAGCAGGGCTACGCTGTGGAAAACGGCGAGTATAAGATCGGCCTGCGCTCCGTCTCCGCGCCGATCCATGACGTGACCGGCGAGGTGCGCTACGCCATCGGCTGCGTCGGAATGTTCCGGCAGGTGCAGTCCGACGAGTTTCTCCGCGCCATCCGCCTCGTCTGCGCCGCAGCCGAGACGATCTCCCGCGCCATCGGCTATCACGGATAAACAGGCCCGCCGGACAGTTTTTTCTGTCCGGCGGTTATTTTGCTTGCATGTATGCGGCATCGCATGATATACTGGAAGGGAAAAAGAAAGAAAAAGGGGGATCCTTCATGTCCAAGACCTTCCTGCGGCGGCTGTTCGTGCTGGCGCTCTGCGCCTGTCTCGTGCTGCTGGCCGTATTGCCCGCCGGGGCCGATTTCGGCGATTACTCCGGCGATTCCGATTTCGGTGATTCGTCCGATTGGAGCAACTCCGACTCCGATTGGGACTGGAGCAGCAGCGATTCCGACTATTCCAGCAGCTCTGAATCCTCCGGCGGGATCAGTACCATCGTCGTCGGAGCCATCATCGTCTTCATCGCGATCGTTTCGACCTCACGCACAAAGAAGAAGAAGGGAGCGTCCGGCGGCACCAGCTGGTCCGCGGCTGCGAACCGCAAGCTGAAGCCCATGGCTGAGTATGAGCAGCTCGACGAAAACTTCGACAAGGCTGAGCTGACCTCCAAGCTGTCGAAC
>ENA-OPBD01000775-OPBD01000775.1-human-gut-metagenome-genome-assembly--contig:-NODE-775-length-18745-cov-9.864205_pt1 | contig 18745 bp, 19 predicted proteins | sample MGYA00241062_ERZ501440 | MGnify/ENA primary metagenome ERZ501440 (study PRJEB25962, sample SAMEA2042628) | human gut metagenome | biome: human gut; feature: human-associated habitat; material: faeces...
AAAGAGAAGCATAACAAGTATTTTATCATAGATACTTCCGAACTTCTGAAAGCTGATATTCTGACACGCTATCAGGCGTATCAGATAGGTCTTGCGGCGAACTTCTTACAGCCGGACGAAATACGTTTCAAGGAAAACCTTGCGCCGCTCGGACTTGACTTTATCAAGCTTGGCCTTAACGATGTGCTTTATGACCCTAAGACCAGGCAGATATACACGCCGAATACCGACAGTCACGCTAAAATTGATGATGCGGGCTTGCAAAACTGCGGTGAGGGTGATATAATAGCAGAAAAGAGAGAAAACCCTTATCACGCCAAAGACGGTAAGTTTACGAATGCGCCGGGCGGGAAAATTAAATCCGTTACGGTCAGCGATGACGGCATAGTGACTACGGTTTATGAAGCACAGGCTAAAACAAAGTATGCACCATCGCCACAGAAAAATCACAGCGGTATACAGGTAAAGCCAAAGACTTATACAAAGCTGCGCGGAGAGTTTAATACCATTTATCCGGGTAGCAAAAAAGGAGAAAGTGGATATATAAGTAAAGGCAAGTATCGTTATAAAGTAGAATCAGACGGAGAGGGCGGCATAATTATACGAAAGAAATGGAGGCAGAATTAGTTATGAAAAAAGAAGAACTGTACGGAAAATATCAATCAGAATATCAAAAACGTATTATAGAACGTTTTGCGGATACAATTCCTGAATATATATACCCGCCAAACGATGACGTTTCACGTAAAAATTATGATGTATATATGAGTTTTATCTGCCTTCTTGAAGCCCCAGAGCAATATCAGACGGCAGATAAAGTCATAGATTATTTAGAAAAAAATCCGAAAGCAACAGTCGAAGATACGTGCAAGTATTTTGACGAGATAACACCGGACGGTTTACCGCCCTGCGCTTCTGAATGGGAAGATGACGAGGACGAAGAATAAAATTGAATATGACGACCGCTCTTTAAGGGCGGTTTTCTTATACCTGTGTGCAATTGATTGCACAAAACTTAATAATTTTACCACTCCACGAGGGCGGTATTTTTATACCTGAAATATGAAAGTGAGGTTTTTAAACATGAACAAAATTAAGAAAGTTATTATTGCCGCAGTCAGTGTTTTACTGTCAGCGGTTCTTCTGTGTGGTTGTACCGAAGCGAGTAGAGTAACATACAATGTGCAGAAAGAAGCTGATAATTTCAATGTCACAAGGCGGCTGTCGGTTATAAACGCAAGAAGCGATAAACCTGTACTTGAAATTATCGGCAACTTTTCTCTTTCAAACAACAGCAAGAATGAGCTGGTTGTAACAATAGAAACAGCTCCAAATGTGTATAAAGTTGATTATGTGTATCTTAACGACTGGACAATGTACACTGTAGAAGATGTAAGTGGAGCATACGTTGACAAATATCATTACGAGATCAATTTCTTGCCTGAAATGATTGTGCCGATTACATTCACAAGCAAAGACTGATAATTTTACCACTCTGCAAAGAGCGGTATTTTTATACCCACAACACAGAAAGGAGTGATAAAAATGAAAATCGAAATCCGTTCCGCTGATCTTATGCACATCAGCGGATATGTAAACGCTGTCGAGCGTGACAGCAAGCAGCTTCCTGCATCAATGGCACCGGGTATGACAACACCGTTTGTTGAACGTATCGTAAGCGGTACGTTTGCGAAAAGCCTTAAAGATCATCCAAAGGTCGAGTTGAGGTTCAACCACAGCAAGGTGCTTGACACTACAGACGGAACGCTTAAACTGCGTGAGGACAGCATAGGACTTCACGCAGAAGCCGACATCACCGACAGAGAGGTAATCGCAGAAGCGAGAGCAGGGCACCTGACAGGGTGGAGCTTCGGCTTTTCGGGAGCACAGGCGCACCTTGAGCCGTGTGACGAGGGAGTTCAGCGCAGAATGATTACGGGATTGACACTGCACGAGGTATCAATTCTCAACCGCAACCCCGCTTACATCGCAACGTCAATAGAAACGAGAGGCGAGAAAACGACCGTGACGGAACAGCGCAGTGCCGGAAACGATACGGTCGAGGTAACAGGTGAAATCCGGGAGTTTATCCCCGATTACAACAAGGAAATAGAAATCTTACAGCTTATGTCGGATTACTCCGACGGAAAGGAAACAGTATGAATTTAAAAGCACTCATCGAAAAGAGAAATGCTCTTATCGCCTATATGAAGTCACTCTGCGATAAGGCTACAGCAGAAACAAGAGCGATGACAACAGAGGAGCAGACAGACTATGACGCTAAGAAGTCGGAAGTCGAAGCGCTGAACAAGACGATCCGCTCAATCGAGGAGCAGAACGCTCTTAATCTGAACTCCGCAAAGGCTGACGGCACAGCAACCGACAAGGAGCAGGCGGAAACAAGAGCCTTTGAAAATTATCTGCGTACAGGTCAGATAGTCGAAACAAGAGAAGATGTCAATCTGACAAAGGGCGATAACGGCGCAGTTATCCCTGCGACTATCGCCAACAAGATAATCCGTAAGGTTATCGACATCTGCCCTATCTATCAGATGGCAACAAGATACACGCTCGGTGGCACTCTCTCGATTCCCTATTATGACGAAGAAACGCAGGCTATCTCAATGGCGTATGCCACAGAGTTTACGGACCTTGCAAGCACATCGGGCAAGTTCCTCAGCATCGAGCTCAAGGGCTATCTTGCAGGCGCACTCTCAAAGGTTTCAAGAAGCCTTATCAACAACTCGCAGTTTGACATCGTTTCATACGTTATAAACGAGGTTTCGATTGCGGCAGCAAAGTGGATCGAAAACCAGCTTATCAACGGCACAGCAAGCAAGATAGACGGTCTTGCCGCAGGCGTTACACAGGTGGTAACGACCGCATCGGCGACAGCTATCACAGCAGATGAGCTTATCGATCTGCAGGAAACGATCCCCGACGTATATCAGGATAACGCCTGCTGGATTATGAATAAGGCTACAAGAACCGCTATAAGAAAGCTCAAGGACAACGAGGGCAGATATATCCTTAATCCCGATGCAACGGCAAAGTGGGGCTATACACTGTTTGGCAAGCCCGTATACACAACAGACAGCGTATCGGCTATTGCTTCCGAAAAGACAGCTATCTACTACGGCGATATGAGCGGTCTTGCCGTTAAGACCTCCGAAGATGTGTCTATCCAGGTACTTAACGAAAAGTACGCAACACAGCACGCTGTCGGCGTTATCGCATGGGTGGAGATTGACGCAAAGGTCGAGAACGCTCAGAAGATAGCCGCCCTTAAGATGAAGAAAGCAGGAGGCTAATAACCTATGACAGTAAAGGCAACGACCAACTTTTCAGGCACCGTCAGTATGGCAAAGGGCGAGGAGCGTGAGCTCCCTGCCGGTCCTGTGCTGAACGACCTGCTCTCCTGCGGGTACATAGTGCCTGTAGACAAGGAGGAAAAAAGTGAAGCTAAGCGAGGTAACAAGCGCAAAGATTAAAGCATTCTGCGGTGTCAGCGATGACGAGGACGGAATGCTTGAAATCTGTGCCGGAGCGGCGAAATCCTATATCAAGAGCTATACGGGGCTTGACGATACTCAGATAAACGAATACGAGGACATCACGGTGGCTTACTTAGTGCTTATAAACGATATGTATTCCTCTCGTGACTTCTCGTCCGACAGAGCGTCACAGAACCCCGTGACCGCTCAGATACTCGCCCTGCACAGCATAAATCTGCTGAACGGAGTGAATGAGAATGACATTTAACAGAAAAATCACGCTCATATCCTCCGAGCAGAAAAACGGCTCGCAGGGCAAAGCGGACAGGGCGGTAAAGACCGTATACGCAAAGGTTTCCGAGCCTGGCGTAACGGCAAAATATGCCGCCGAAACAGCAGGGTACAAGTCGGAACTTACGGTGTATATGTGGAGACGTGAATACAGCGGTCAGTCTGTCGTACAGATTGACGGCAAGCGGTATCACGTCGAAACAACCGGAGCGGCCGACAGCGACCTGCATATAAAGCTGATACTGGCGAGAGGAGGCTGACAATGATAACAGAAAAGATTGATTCGGCACTCTCGGCGGTATTTGAGCATTTTTACAGCTATATGCCTGAGTTTGAGGACGGCGAAGAGCCGGAAAAGTATGCGGTGTACAATTTATCGTACAGGGATACGTTCTACAGCTCCGGCAGGGCAAATATACGGCAGTATGCGTTGTCTGTGAGCGTTTTCTCTCCACAAGCAGACATTGAGCTGTATGACAAAACGCAGACGGCGATAGAGAATGCAGGCGGTGTATTTACCGGCACTACCGATCTGTCGCAGTTTAATGTTTATCCCAACAGAAAAATTTTAGTCATGGAGTTTACGCTCTATGAGGAAAGGACATAACTATGGCAAAAGTAATACAGGGTACAGATCGTAAGTCGGCTGTGTGCACTAAGCGTTTTGCGTATGCACCGCTGACAACGGATAACGCCGATACGCTGGTATACGGTGACGTGACCGAGATCAAGGACATACTCATCACAACAAAGTACACGCCTAAAATGAACAGCGCATCGCAGTATGCGAGCGGCGTTGAGGTTGATAGCTATGTAGCTAAAGCAGGCGGTACGCTTGACGTAACAATTGTGAACACAAACTCCGCTGACGAGGTGGCACTTTTCGGTGCAAAGGTAAATACGTCAACAGGCGTGCTTGAAAGCGGCAAGGACGATGTTGTACCCGATGTAATGTGCATCTACAGCACTATGACATCAGACGGCAAGATAAACCTGTATAAGTTCCCCAAGTGCAAGTTCGCTTCGCAGGGCGAGAACGTACAGACGACTGATGAGAACGGCGTAACATTCAACAGCCTTGCACTGCAGGCAAACTACAAGGCGCTTATCAACACGGGTGTTGATAAGTACTGCGTAAAGGGTCTTGATCCCGTTACAGACAAGGCGAGCATTGACGCATGGTTTGCGACCGCTTCGGGCGTTATTGTAGCTGAAGTGTAAAAAAGTACAGATATGACGGGGCGGGAAACTGCCCCGAAAATTATCTATAAAGGAGATTCGATGTGTTCACAGAACTTTTAAACAAGAAAATTTACATCACAGATACTTTATATCTGCGATATGACATAAAAGCGTTTATTGAAGCGGAAGAAAAGGGCATCAGCCCGTTTGAACTGACATTTCCTCTGCCGCTTGACTACATCAGAGCTGGGCTCAGATGTTGCTTTGATGAACTGGGAGCCGACCATGTAAAGCGCTCCGAGATAGTGGCATATATGATAAAGGAATTGTCGCAGGAATACCTGCAGGACAGGGTGCTTGCCGCTACGACCGCCGCACTTCCTGCGCCGATAGTGGGAAGTAAGCCGACAGAAGAAAAGCCCGACTTCAAGAAGCTTCGCAGTCTGTTTATAGATATTATGGGACGGACGGAGGAAGAATTTACGTATTCCACGCTGTACGAAATAACGGACAGATGGAACGACTACGCAACGTTTATGGGGTACAAAGCCCCGACAGAGAGGTTTGTGCAGTATGACGATTAAAGACAGCCGTGCGTACAAATATGCCGTGTGGGCATCGCAGGACACCTTCGGTAAGGTCGGAAGATACGTCAGAAAACAGTGCGCCGAATGGCTTAAAGCTGTCGATGACGGTTATGTAGATACTCAGGAATGGAACAAGATAACCGCACTGCTCAAAGCCATACAGCACCCGGACTTAGGCCGTGATATGTACTCATCGCTTGAAGATTACAGCCTGCTTTTTATCTATGCGGTGCTTTGCACGAAAACAGACGGAAAGCTGTATTACAGCACGGGATTGCTCGAAATCGCCCGAAAGAACTACAAGACGTTCACAGCGGCGGTAATATTCATCATCGGTATGCTGACATTGCCCCGATTTTCCCGTCTGTTCTCTGTAGCTCCCGACTTAAAGCTGTCGAGCGAGCTGAAAGTAGCTATCAAGAAAATCATAAAATCCTCTCCGCTGCTTGAAAAGCATTTCAAGGTTATGCGGTCCGAGATCAGATGCTTGATGTGTGATACGGAGTACACTCCGCTTGCGTACAGTAAGGATAAGCTGGACGGTAAGCTGGCGCATCTGTTCCTTGCAGATGAAGTCGGGGCTATGGACGGCTATCCGGTTGAAGCAATGCGTTCTTCGCAGATTACGCTTAAGAGCAAGCTCGGAATACTGATATCGACACAGTACCCAAATGATGATAACGGCTTGAAAGACGAAATCGACATAGCCAAGAAACAGCTTGACGGGGTGTACAGCTCCGGCAAGAAATATTTTGCACTGCTGTATGAGCCGGATATTGAGCTTGTACCCGACTGGAAGACGAACGACAGTGTGCTGTATCAGTCGAACCCTGTAGCTGTTGATAATGCAGATCTGTTCTCGGAACTGAAAGACAACCGCCAGCTTGCTGTGCTGTATGAAAACAAGCGTGAGAACTTCTTATGCAAGCACTGCAATATTCAGTACAAGGGTGTCGGTAGTGAGGGCTATGTTGACCTTTTATCCGTGCAAAACTGCTCGCAGGATGTGCCGGACGAGTTCTGGCAGGGTAAGATAGTCTATCTCGGACTTGACCTCTCACAGACAGAGGATAACACAGCGCTCGCTATGATATGCTATCACGAGGGCAAGATATATGTTAAAGTGGTAGCATTTGTTCCTGCCGAAAAGGTTGAGGAAAAATCGGTAAAGGAGCACGTCAATTACAAGACACATATTGCAAACGGTGATTGCTTTGCGTGCGGCGATTACATCATAGATTACGGCTTTGTCGAGAATTACATACTGACGCTGAAAGAAAAGTACGGCGTTATAATAGCTCAGCTCGGCTTCGACCGTTGGAATGCGCTCTCCACAGTGCAGAAGCTTGAAAGCGCAGATGATCCGATAGAGTGTGTAGAGATACGACAGCATTCAAGCGTGCTTCACGCTCCGACAAAGTGGCTCAAAGAACAGATACTCACAGGAAATGTCGTTTTCGCAAAGAATGAACTGCTTGAAATAAATTTCAGCAACGCAAGATGTACAGAGGACACAAATCTGAACAAGTACGTCAATAAAAAGCGCTCTGCCGGCAAGGTCGATATGGTGGTGTCGCTGATAAATGCGGTGTATCTGCTTCAGCAGGAGATACTTAACGGGGATTGCGGTGTGTTTGTGCAGTATTAGGAGGGTATTATGGAAAGAATAAAGGAAGATTTTATGATAGCAGTGGCTATAGTCATAGGAATGCTGATAAAATGACACTGATACAAGGATATTTCGGTATAATCGAATTATGCCACAGCGACAGGTACGACCTGTTTCTCACCGATATGGAGCTGAGGTGTCTTGAAGAAATCGAGATACTGCTCAGATATAACCATAACCACGACCCCCACACGGGTAGGTTTACGAGTGGGGATAGCGTTAATACTGTTGACAAAAGCGAAAAATCTGATATAATAAAAACAGGAAGTGATGATGTGGCTGAGATAATAGAACTTGGCAAATTCGATACTCAGCCATTAGAAATTGAATTTGGCAAGCTTAAAACTGATGAACTGATTGTTACAAATGAACGGATAGAACATATTAAATCCAGACACCCCGAGGATTTTAACTTGTTTGAAAAGTATAGCTTGTCGGTTATTGCCGAACCTGACTTTATAATAAAAGACGAGAAAAATGTTAATACCGTTTTCATGGTAAAAAAACTTGAAAATACTAACCTCAATTTGGTAGTAAAGATTATTCTCGAAACTGATGAGAAAGATTTGAAAAATTCGGTTATGACATTTTATCGTATACGAGAAAGAAACCTGAAAAAACTTGTTGATAGGAATAAAACTCTTTACAAAAGCGAATAAAAGTGATATAATATAAGTAAGATAAGAACAGCATTTTGAAGTAGAGAATGTGCTGCTACACACCCTTGTGGTCAAAAGAAATGTGGGAAAGGGCACACCCACCAAAATGCCATTGCTTTGAAAGCCGTTTTGAGAAATCGGAACGGCTTTCTTCTATGAAAATAACCGCCCACAGCAGTGAGCAACCACAATAAAATATAGATCAAGCACATCTGAGAGGGTGTGCTTTTCTTATGCAAAAAAAAATTTTAAAAACCTCTTGACTTTTGCGTACGCAAATGTTATAATAATGACAGTGGAAATAGAAAGCCACAAATAACGGGGCAAGCCGAGAAAGGAGAAACAAATGGACGAAATGAACGATACCGTAAGACTTGTGATTAAAGCAATAATCCAGATAATCAAAGACAGCAAAGACAAAGACGAAGCACTTAAAAAAATAGAAGCCCTGCTCAAGTAAAGCAGGACTTCTACCAAAACCTATAAGCTCGGCGGACTTGCCGCCGCCTTGCTTATATTATTATATCACGGCTTGCTCCTTTCTGTCAAGAAAGGGTGTGGTTAAAATAAGCGAAAACGGCAAGAAAAAAATGGGTAGACCGATTAAAAGCGAAGAACCCAGAAATGTCAGTTTGCATTTACGAATATCGCAAGGTGAAGCAGAACGCATAACAAGATGTTCAGAGCGTTTAGGTCTTAATCGTACGGAAACTATAATGCAAGGCATAGAATTACTTGAGAAGAAAAAATAAAAAAGCGAGTTTGTTGTCTCCGCTAAAAGTTCAAACAAACTCGCCCACCAGACAGATTGCTCTATCTGAAATCTATTATACTCGGATAGAGCCTTTCTGTCAAGTCAGAAAGGATATGTTATGAATAACAAAGTAGTCACTAAAACGAGTACAGAGTTTGGTTCTGTAAGATGTGTTGAAGAAAAAGGTTCAGTTGTGTACTGTGCGTCTGATGTTGCGAAAGCTTTAGGATATGTTAATCCCCGAAAGGCTGTAGCTGATCATTGCAAGGGTGTAACGAAACGTGACACCCTTACGAAAGGCGGTATACAATCGCTCAGTTTCATTCCCGAAGCTGACGTTTACCGTCTTATCTGCCACAGTAAATTGCCGTCTGCTATGGCATTTGAAAAGTGGGTGTTTGAGGACGTTGTACCGAAAGCTGTACACGGAAATGTTAAACAGTCTGACACAGAGCAGTTGACGCTCGAAACAGCAGAGTATCACTATTACGACAAGACATACAGGGGAGAGCCGGTGCTGACATCTGCGGATATGAGCCATTTCACGCATAAAGAACGTTATGTGATAAACAGCTGTATACATCAGACGATAAAAGACAAGGACTACTTTCTTTTAAAAGACGGTGAACTCAGAGCATTTAAAACAGAGAATCCGAGCGTTCCCAAAATGTCGGCGCAGCTTTTTATTGTTACTAAAAGCGGTTTTACTAAGATAATAAAAATGCTTGGTGAACATATAGCGTTGCCCGGTTGCTTTGAGATAGTGCCGCTAAAGCCGAAAAATCCGTTCCCGGAGTATCGTGAGAAAAAAGCACTTACCACTTGTGATATTGATGAATTGTTCGATAAGTACAGCATCAATATGACGGGCGATGATGTTATTCCACGCAAAACTATGATTGAACTTTTTGGGAAAAACATAATCAGTGCGGTTGATGCATACAAAGAGAATAACTCGTGCAAATTTGTTTATTTTGACAGCATAGAGAGCAAATCTTATGATTTTTGCTGGAACTTGATAGGCTACACTCGTAAAGGAGTTACCCTTGCGGTTACTATACATAATGCGTTGACATTAGGCAGATGTTGGGCAAGCGCAAAATCGTCCGAAGGCGATGATAAAGTAGAATGCTTATAAACGTGCAGGAAATTGCCCAAAACTGAATAAATTATCCACTCTGAAAAGGGTGGATTTTTTATACCAAAAACATCGAAAGGAGCAATAAAATGTCCGATGATTTATTCACTCTTGACTTGTCCGGAATGGACCTTAAAGATCTAATTCAAGCAGTAAACGAAATGGACAGCAAGCTGAACAACAAAATCATCCCCGAAATTCTTGAAGAAGTCGGCGATGAACTGATAGACGAAGAACGGCGAATGCTGCAGGGCAGGTCAAATAAAGACGGCTCTCCGACAAAGCTCAGCGGTCTGTTGTCAAAGCAGATAACGAAAACAGGCAAGCTGTACAAGGTAAAAGCCGGGTATGACACAGCTACAATTAAAGCACATCCTGAAAGCGTAATTATCGAGTTTGGAAGGCCGGGCAAGAAAAGCCGCAAGAAAGGCGGCAGGGATAAGCTCGGCAGAAAAATAGGCGCTGTGCAGGCATACTCGCACATCAGAGCGGCACTTATATCAAAGAAGAAAGCAATCACGGAGCTTGCGGAAAACCGCTTTCGTGACGAAATAGAAGAACTGTGGGAAAAGGGAGGTAAAAAATAATGGCACAGGAACTTACTGCGAATTTTGGGGCAAACAGTACGAAATTTTCTAAGGGCGTACAGGAAATAAAAGCACAGATAACCGAACTTAACAAAGCCCTTGAACTCAACAAGCAAACCATTGCAGACACAAATAAAAAAGCTAAGGAATACGAAAAAGAACTCGATCAGCTGAAAACAGCTGAAAAAGAAAGCGGCACAGCCACAAAAGAACAGAAAGCCCGAATGTCAGAACTTGAAAAGGAGATTGACAAGGCTCGAACCAGAGCTGCACAGCTTAAAGCAGAGCAGGTTGACTTGAAAACCGAACTTAAAGAAACTACAAGCGAGCTGAAAAAACAGAAGTCAGGCGTTTCCGGCGTTTCCGATGAGATGAAAAAGATGAAAACGCTGATAACCGGCTTTATTGCGGCTTACGGCGGTAAAAAACTGTGGGATCTGCTGATAGGCTCTAACGCCGAAATGGAGCAGCACACGACATCTCTTGAGGTTATGCTCGGTTCTGCGTCAAAAGCGTCGGCAATGATAGAGAAAATGCGGGACTTTGCCGCAAAGACACCGCTTACGCTTGAAAACGTAATCTCCGGTGGTTCGCTTCTGATGAGCTATGGCGCGGACGAAGATAATCTGCTTGACACTATGACAAAGCTCGGAGATCTTGCAAGCGGTAACGCCGAAAAAATGGACAGAATAACGCTTGCATACGGTCAGATGCTTGCAAAGGGCAAGGTCACAGGCGAAGAACTTATGCAGATGGCGGAGGCAGGAGTACCGCTTCAGACAGCACTTGCCGAAAGCATAGGCGTGACCGGTGAAGAGTTCTCAAAAATGGTATCAAAGGGCGAGGTCGGCATAGACGCACTGAACAAGGCTATAACCGAGCTGACAACAGGCAACGGCAAGTTTGCAGGCATGATGGAAAAGCAGTCCCAGACTATGCTGGGTATGCTGAGTACTATGCAGGACAACATATCAGAGTTCTTCCGCAAAATGGGCGAAGGCGCTTTTGGAGAAGTAAAATCGGCATTGCAGGAAGCGTCCGATCTCTTAGCTGAATGGGAGGAGGACGGAACACTTGACAAATGGGCGCAGGGAGTAGGCGTTATGCTGAAAAACCTAATCACTTTCCTGAAGCAGGCTATCTCTGTAGGGCTTGACTTTAAGGAAGCGATAATAGCAGGAGCTGTGGCTCTCGGTACATTTAAAATCGCCATTGGAATAGGTAATGTCATAAGTGCGGCGGTAGCATCAATACAGCACTTCACGACTGCCACAAAGGCGGCAACAGCGGCACAGGCAACATTTAACGCTGTCGGTGCGGCTAATCCATATGTGTTTATCGCATCGGTTGTGTTGACAGCGATTGCAGGAATAGCGACATTCATTGCCACAACAAACAACGCTACACAATCTGTTGAGGAACTTACGCAGGCGGCTTCCGAATTGTCTGACGAAGCGCAGAAATCCGCTGATAATACTAAAACGCTTGAAGAAGTGATGGCAAAATACGGAGAAGTTGCTAACAGTACTAAGTCTGCCGCCGAGAAAACACAGACGCTGAAAGACCTGCAGGAGCAGCTTAACAGCGCCTACGGCAATACTAAGGATGCTATAGATCTTGTGAACGGCAGTTATGAAGAAAATATAAAGAAACTGCAGGCGGCAACGGAGGCAGAGCGTGAGAACGCAAGAATCAATGCACAGGCGGCTGTAAATAAAAATAATCAGGCGCAGAGAGCAATGCAAACTGATGTTTATTTTACAGACGAATCCATTTTGAACGATATAGAAAGTGGCGCTATAGATAATCCGAATATTAAAGTGGGAAACGTATCTGTCGGGGAGGGTGAACTCACAAAAATACGTACTGTAGAATTCGGTGGCGAAACTTTTGCAGAAAAGGCTCAGGCATACTTAGATTACATACACTACCTTGAATCGGTAGGGCAGAAAGAATCTGATGCGTTCACACGAGCATCGGAAATGTATAAAAAATACAATAACCTTGCCGTTCAAGCCGCCGAAGATGAAGCTTTCCTCGCCGCCGCAACAGAAGCCACAACAAAGAAAACCAAAGAAAACACCGATACCAAAAACAATAACATAAAAACCACCGAAGAACTCACCGACAGCACATCGACACTTATTAAGAATCTTAACGAGCTGGCTTCCGCCTACGCAGAGCAGGGGAAGAACGGAAATATATCTTATGACACTATGCTGAAGCTGATAGACGCAGGGTATACGCAGTGCATAAGCCTGGACAACGAAACAGGCAAAATAAAGCTGAACACAGAAGCGTACAAGGAGCTTGCAAAGGCAAAGCTTGCTTCGCAAATAGCGGAGTATGATGCTAAGATTGCCGAATCAGACGATTATCAGAAAAAGTACGATGAAGCCTTTAAGGCAAATGATGCCGCAGGTATGGCGAAATACTCAAAGCTGCTTATCTCTGCCGAAATAGAGGGCGATACCGATAAGCTCAAGCGTGATGCACTGAAGGCAATGTATGACAACTTCGATACCTATATGGAAGCAGGGAGTTTCAGCGGTTCGGGCAGTTCTTCATCGTCAAGCAGTTCCGATAACGAGTTTAAGAAAGCTTCGGAGGCATACAAGACCGAAGCAGACAAGAAAATAGCTCTCATAAAGCGTGAACTTGAAGCAAAGAAAGAGCTTCGTGACGCTACGATAAAAGCGATTGACGATGAAATCGAAGCCCGCAAGCGTCTGAACGAGGACAATGACCTTGAAAAGCAGATAAACGAAGTTAAAGCGCAGCTGAAATACGGTCAGCTTGACGAGTTCTCCCGTGAACAGATGGAGAAAAAGTTACAGGGACTGTACGACGATAAAGCGGAAAAAGAGTGGCAGAGAAACGCACAGGCTCGTAAGGACGCCGCAAACGCAAAGTATGAAAGCGAGCAGAAAAGCTACAACAATCAGATCAGCGCAATTAACGAAAGCTTGAAAACCGTACAGCAGATAATGTCGGCTATGGCTGACGGCTCAAAAACCGTTGAAAGCATAGTAAATAACGATAACACACGAAATAACACGGCGAATGTTAACCTTATCGGTACGGCTCTGACAATGGCTCAGATAACAAAAGCGGTCAAAGACGCACTGATGGACGATATTGTAATCAGATAAGGAGAAAAGTATGGAGAAAATCACATTTTTAACCGTTCTCGGTACGGCGGTAACGATAGATGATGTCAACACATCATCCGATGCAGACGGATACATACCGCTTCACCTGCTTAGCTTTGAGGGAAATGCACTCGGATATAAGCACGACAGCTCCGAGCGTGTAGGCTTTGACGGTGCGGGATTTTACGGTGCAAAAGCAAATATCCGTACAATTACCGCAGAAATCGCTCTGCTTCCTCGCAACGGAAAGCCGGCTACGATGTATGAGCTTCGCAGAACGCTCCTGCGGTACTTTCCTGCAGGAGTAGAAGGCACGTTGAAATACACGAACAGCGCCGGCAAAACGTATCAGATTGAGGGCGTTGTCAGTGAGCTTCCTGCGGTAGAACGGCAGGTAGGAGTGCTGTGTACAGCGAAAATATCTATACTGTCGTATGTGCCGTTCTGGCGTGTGAAAGCAACAGACGTTGATGTGTCAGCCGCCGCAGGAAAAACGCAGGATATCAGCTTCACTGCCGGCACAGAAGAAAAGATACCTGCTATGCTTTACATATCGGCACCTGTCAGCATGGCAGGCACAGACACGCATTCAGCTATAGTTACGCTTAGCGGTCAGGATAAAGCGATACCGTACAGCTATATGAGTATTACCGGAAAAGAGCCACAGCGGGGTAGCAAAACGATAACCGGAGAACTTCAACTGACAAAATATCTGAGTGCAAGCGAAACAGTAAATATCGACTGGGGACTTCTCGGCAAGGTGTATATACCGCCTGTACAGCGCTCTTTTATCGATCTGATAAAGTCAACGTCTCAGTATGTATATCCCGGCACTAACACTTTATCGGTGAAGAATAATGCAACAGCGGGTACGATAAAAGCAAAGCTTGTGCGTTTTGATTATGTAAGGAGTATCTGATGGTAGTTAGAGTATACAATTTTTTATCGGCTGAGAAGCCGAAATTCTCGCAGAATCTTGTCGGCATCGTATCCGATGTTGAAAGCTTCAAGTACACTCGCAGAGCATATGACATCGGCAGTTTCGAGATGACAATACCTACACATGCCGATGAAGCCGGATGTATACAACCGGACCGTATGCTGATAGTCGGGGAAAAGCTCGGTCAGACGTACATAGCAAGCGACCCGACAAAGCGTATAGTAAAAGGAACGTTTCTTTACGTTACGGACATTGAGAAGAAGGACGATAAGATAACCGTCACAGGATATGATCTGAAGTATCTGTTTGCGCTTCGTGTCACGCTTTTTCCAAAAGAAGAACAGGACAAGGGAACATACGGCTATTACGTCACAAGTGGCACGACCTTTTCATGTATCTCAGACATTGTCAACTACAATATCGTAAACGCTACAGACAGCGACAGACAGATATACGGTATGTTTAGTATAACGATGCCTGTAAATCAGACCAGTGCAGATCCGCCGCTTACGGGAATACAGGATGATCGCTACATGACACGTCTTGAGCCTGTTAGTACGGCAATTTTTAATCTGCTGAAAAACTGCAAGACGCATTTTTACGATATGCGGCTGATCATAGATGACAATGCGGAGGACGGCGACAACTACAATCCGCACATGGAATCAAGCGAGGACAAGCCGACTATCATCATAGACGAGAGCAGGTATAACATAAAAAGTTATACACGCAAGGACGGAACATCGGCATACAAAAACGCTATATATGCCGTAGTCGGTAGCGGCGATAATGTAACGGTAAAGTGCGTGAAACGTCCCAATGATACCGCAAGCGGAGTAAAGCGCAAAGAAGTTGTGCTTGATGTCGATACCGACAGTGTAGCTGAGATAGACAGATACGCACTTAAAGCGGCGGAAGAAAATGTGGTATCTGATGACTTTGAGATAGAACCGCTGTTTATGGATGATGAAGCCGAGCCTGAGCTTGCGCAGAAGGTATCTATTCGTATTGACGGAGTGGAGTACGAAACGGTCATAACCGAGATCACGGACGAATACGCAACCGGCAAGCACACACAAAGCTATGTCTGCGGTGACAAAAAGCTGAAGGTGCTTAATGTACTGAACAAGGCAACGGCAGGAAATACGCAAAAAATCATAAACAACAAAATTACTACCGGTAATGCCGGCGGTGTCGGAAAGTTTACTAATACCGACAAAACCAGTGAAATTTTCAACGATTACAATCGTAATACGGCATATGGCAAATACTCGCACGTTGAAGGATATAAAAACAGAATGGATAGCGAAGGCGCTAGTCGTAGCTGGGCGACACACATTGAAGGTGAAGAAAACACAGAAGCAAGCCGAACATCGTGCCCATCAGATAAAAAAGCATCAAACAATCACATTGAAGGCAAATTGAACAGTTCCTACGGTCGCTTCAATCATATCGAAGGGGGGGGCTGCACTGCAGAATATGATACGCAAATTTGTCATGTGGAAGGAAGCGGCAGTCTGGTTTCTGAGGGTGCAAGAGTAGCACATGTAGAGGGAAAGGATTGTGTAGCTGGCAACGAATGCTCTCATGCAGAGGGCAAATCGGCTCAAGCGACAGGATACGCATCTCACGCCGAAGGGGGAAGTTGTACAGCAAGCGGTAATTATTCACACGCCGGAGGACTTAGTAGCGAAGCGAGTGGCAAGTGTTCTTATGCAGGCGGAGAATTATGCACGGCAAGCGGTAATCATTCGCACGCAGAAGGTTGGTTAAGCATAGCAAGCGGCGAATGTTCTTATGCGATGGGTAAAGATAACACTGCGAGCGGTGATTATTCAATTGTTAGCGGAGCAGGGAGTAAAGCAACAGGAGGTTATGCGATTGCGCATGGATACAAATGCATTGCAAATAGCGGTTCAATGGCAATTGGAAGCCAGAGCCAAGCATCCAGTGACAGTTACGCCTTCGGCACCGGCTTAAAGGCATATTTGGGGACGGTTGCTTTCGGCACATACAACAAAGAAACTAACGCTAGATTTGTAATCGGTGGTGGAACGGCCAACAATCCTTTTGATGTGTTATGGATTGACAGAGAATGCAATCTGCATGTCGCAGGAAAAGTGATAGCCGATGGCGGTGTGGGTTATGTGCTTCCCTCTGCGACTGCCGATACGCTCGGCGGCGTTATGATAGGCGATAATATATTGGTAACGGCTGACGGCACTATCTCTGTAGACCTATCAGCTTATCTCAAATCAGCAGACATATCCGATTGGGCGAAGTTGTCGGAAAAACCGACATATACAGCAAGTGAGATAGGGCTTGGCAACGTTGACAATACAGCGGATGCAGACAAGCCGATATCCACAGCGACACAGACAGCACTTGACGGTAAGGCGAATACAGGACACACGCACACGGTATTCGACATCACAGATATGCCTGCATACCTGACGGAAGAAACCGACCCGACAGTACCTGAGTGGGCGAAAGCTGAGAGCAAACCGACATATACGGCTGATGAGGTCGGTGCGGCGGCGCAAGGTCACACGCACACTAAATCTGAAATAACAGATTTTCCTACACTGGGCACGGCGGCGGGAAAGAATGCCGCAGATTTCTATCCGGCAAAAGCCAGTTGTGTTTTAGGCGGCGATTATAACGAATTAAAAACAAACGGCATTTTTGAACTGCAAGGAGATGCGGCAAATCCAACATCAAACACGCCGAACGGAAACCACAAGAACAATAATTTCTATGTTCAGGTGTTTTACCGAAATCCAAAATATCTTACGCAGATAGCTACATCAGTGCGTGCGGACAAGACGCAGTACATTAGGTCGCTGAGTAACGGAGTTTGGAACAACTGGGAAAAAATAAAATCAGGCGATGCAGACACACTAGACGGCAAGCACGCAAGCTATTTTGCAACGGCGGAAGATGTTTCTTCGGCGTTAAGCGCTAGTTTAACACGCAATAACGTTACTGTGGTTTCAAATGAGAGCGTATTAGGTATAGACGTGAACTCCGTAACAGTAAAGCAAAAACTGGCTGTAAAAACAACAGACACGCCATACGTAACCGAAGCGGTGTTTGAAAACACTACATATGGCAACGCAAGCACGCACAAGTCGGGTCTGATGTCGGCTGAAGATAAATTAAAATTGGCTAACCTTGAAGAGCGTATTGCCGCACTTGAGACAAAATTAGTCGATAATCAGTGACATGCTGATTGAAATAACAACAGATGCCAAATAGGCAGAAAGGAAAAATTATGGAAAAGTTAAGTAGTATTTTCGGTGCGATAGTTGCGACTATCGGCGGCGTAATAGGCTGGATATGGGGCGATTTTACGCCCTTGCTTGCCGCTCTGATCGTGTGTATGGTGCTTGACTACATATCGGGTGTTGCGTGTGCAATCGTCAGAAAAGATGTGTCAAGCGAGGTCGGCTTTAAGGGCATAGTCAAGAAAATATTGATTTTAATGCTTGTGGGCGTTGCACACGTTTTGGACGCTTATGTGCTTAACAGCACACCCGTGTTACAGTCAGCGGTGATGATGTTTTTTGTGGCAAACGAGGGCATATCGCTCGTGGAGAACGCCGCAGGGTTAGGCATACCAATACCAAAGAAAATGCTGGAAGTGTTAAAACAGCTGAAGCTCAAGGGTGACAGCACTGAAAAAGACGAAAGTGAGGACGAATAATATGTTAAAAGTTAAGGGAATTGACATCAGCAGAGCGCAGGAACAGTTCGATTTTACGGCGGCTGTGTCGGCAGGAGTGAAGTTTGTGATTATCCGTGCCGGCATACGCACGGATGAGGATACTTACTTCAGACGCAATATCGAGCAGTGCAGAAAGCTCGGTATAGACTTCGGCTGTTACTGGTATGTTACGGCGACAGGCACGGCGGAGCTTGACAGGCAGATAAATGCGTGCGTCAAGGCGATAGGCAATGAAAAGCCGTCATATCCCGTGTTCTGCGACATGGAGGAACAGCGTCAGATTGACAAACTCACAAGCAAGGAAAGAACCGATATGGCGCTTGAGTTCTGCGACAGGTTGAATCAGGCAGGGCTTCCCTCGGGAGTGTATGCAAATCCTGCGTGGCTTGAAAGCTACTATCAGAAGGAACGTATTGTTGGAAAGCGTGATATATGGCTTGCACACTGGACCAAAAGTCCGGACAACCCGAGCAGGTATGATTACGGGCAGAAAATGTGGCAGTGGGGCATTGACAGTATCGCAGGCAAGGACGTTGACGGGGATATTTGCTTTGTAGATTATCCT
>ENA-OPBD01000784-OPBD01000784.1-human-gut-metagenome-genome-assembly--contig:-NODE-784-length-18647-cov-6.260704_pt1 | contig 18647 bp, 20 predicted proteins | sample MGYA00241062_ERZ501440 | MGnify/ENA primary metagenome ERZ501440 (study PRJEB25962, sample SAMEA2042628) | human gut metagenome | biome: human gut; feature: human-associated habitat; material: faeces...
AAAAAACTTCTACTTGGCAGCCGTGCAGGGCACTGTAACGCGCCGCGCCCGCTCCGGTTTCTGTTAGCGCAGAAACCGGAGTTCCCTTTTTATATAAGCCTTCCCCACAGGCTTGGTAAGTGTCCATCTAAGCGCCGCCCTGCCTTTGACCAATCCCGTCAATGGCCGTGCTGATACCCTCCTGGGTATAGAAATTTCCGTTGACCAGGGCATGAGTCTTGATTACGCGCTCGAAATCCGCAATCGCAGCCGCTTCCGGTCCGCGCGGATGGCTCCAGAAGGCGTCCAGCGGCATTTCCGTGTTGTTCACCTCGATGTTCGTGTACGGACGTATCATCGAGGGCAGTGCGGCACAGTCCACGTCCACAAGGCTGTACACCTTGCAGCGTTTGTCGCCCATCGACACGGTTTCATCGTCCGCCTTGAAGTTCGTCATCGACACGGTGCGGTCTTTGAAGTTCATGGCGAAGTAGCGGTCGACATACTCGCTCGCCTCGGCTTTGTTCAGGAACCTGGCCTGTACGCCGCTGTCATGCAGTTGGTCATGCACCTTGCGGATTTTCACGAGGAAATCGCGCCACTTCTTGTTGTCGAACGAGAACAGGCGGCTCTTTTTCGCCTCCTGCGTGATGGTCAGGTAGCAAAGGCTGTCCGTGTAAGGACGTCCCTTGAAATAACGAAAATAGGATGAAGACAGGAACTCCTGACCGTCAGTCGGTTCGCTCGCAAACTGTTTCCTGACGAAGATATCCTGCTTGTGGATGGCGTACCCTTCGCCTAAGGTCTGCGCAAGGGCGGTGAACAAGTGTGTGAAGTCGTAGTAACTGTCAATGTCCGCCGAATATTTCTGTACCGGATTCTCTATCTTAAGTACGGCGGAATATTCGCCGGTCTTGGTGTACAGCACACCCACACCGTCCGTTTCCTCCGCCGAGAAATAGATGTCCTGAAAGATTCGCTTGCGCTTGCCGCCCGTACCGAACGCATAGACCGACAAGGCCATACCCGCGCACAAAGCGACAAAACATAAAATGATGTATAGGGTCATTTCGATATACGTGTAATTAAATAGGGGCAGGTTCGCCTTGCTTCAAGACAAACCCGCCCGCGTTCAACAATCAATAAAGCCATGCACATTGCCGTGATGGTTTTTCTTTCGTCAGATCTTGCGCGAGTGGGCATACACATACACACCCGGAGCGACCTTCTTGCTATGCAGTCCTTTCCGCTGTTTGAGAAGGATGAGCACGATACCGACCGATACGACGGTAGCCAGCACGACAAGCCCGGCAATGAAACCGAGCAGGCAGTAGGCGGCGACAAAGCCGACAATGGCTCCGCACGTCGTCACCGCCGCCCAATATATATACCGGCCTTGGATGCCCAAAAACTCAAGAGGCCGTTGCAGTCCCTTGAACAGCGGGTAGTCCGGATAGCGTTCGTCCTTGCCTTTCATACTTATCCTTGATGTTTAAGCGGCAATACCGAAGAACAGAGGCAACGCCTTGGCCGCCGCAATGAGGAAGATACATGCTCCCACGACCATCATAATCTTCTTCTTGACGTCCTGCTCCTCGTTGTTCATGGCGATATATACCGAGATTGCACCCACGATGGCCACAACGCCGGCAATGGCGTAGCACAATTTCACCATAATAGGCACATACTTGGCAATCTCATCGGCGACAGTGGATAATGCGCTCGTACCGGCGGAATAGTCGCCTGCGGAGTTCTGCGCTTTCGCCACCATGCCGGACAGCAGCATGAAGGAGAACATCATTACTTTGGTAGGGATTCCGTTGACGAATCCGAATGCCTTGCGGCACAGTTGTTTGGTTTTCTGAAACATACGTTTACTTTTTTAGTGAATATTTTATTTGTCTGCGACCTGATACAAGTAAGGTTATATGCGGTAGCCGAAGAAAGCCGGGAAAACATAGAATGCCCCGATCAGGAACAGGCACGCGCCGACAAGCGTCATTATCGACTTGGTGATGCCGTCCTCGCCCGTGTTCATCTTGATGTATATCTGACAGACGGACACGATGACGTAAACTCCGGCGATAGCGCAACAGATATACTGGACATAGAGCATCATCGTCACCACGAAGTCGTGCATCGTGGCCAACGCGTCCGCTCCCCAGCTATAGTTCACGCTGCCGCTTTTGGCAAAAGCCGTGTAGGGGAACGGGAGGCACAGCGCACATAGAATCTTTTTAGCTTTCGACATCTCACAACCGGTCTTGAATTGGGTTCCACTTTATTTCCGGTCGGTTGTCTAACCGTCCCTTGGAAATCATAGCCTTGTACATCTCCTCCGACGTGCGTGCGTCCGACAGGTAAGGCGTGGTCTCTTCCATCTGTTCCTCCGCCTCGGCCTTCAGCCGTTCCAGTTTCTCCTGCGCCGTTCCCGGTTTGTCCTTGATGTCCTCCTCAGGGGATGTTTCGGAAGAGGTAGCCGTACTTTCCGTCTCGTAGTTCTCGCTACCGATACTGAAGCCGCTCTCGCTTTCCGTGACAGCCACACTCTCTTCCTCTTCCGGTGCGCCGAGGTCGAAAACTTCCTCGTCCGGTTTGTCCGTCCCCTTTTTCCCGTAGAGGTCATGCGCTATGATGACGGCGTAGTAAATGATGTAGGCAACCGTCAGGACAATGGCAAAAATGAAATATGAGTTCATGTATTTAGTATGAATATTAAAAATTCGTATTAGTATGATTTTGCAAAGAAACGCACGAAATATAAAACCATAAAATAATTGAGCATTAAACATCTGTTTCGTTAATGAGATTTGTGTAAGTTTCAAAAATCGAACTATTAAATCGTACTATATTGCAGTCTCTATGGTGGGAAATGGAGAAATCGGGGCATAAAAAAAGCTCTCGTGGTGGAGAGCTTTAGGTGGCAAAGGAGAACACTGAATATCAGCGTTTCTTTCCGCGCAGGTAATCGTTCAGGTCTTTGTATTCCGCATAGTGGCAGGATTCATCGCTGACACGTCCGCCATACATCCCGGCAATGGTCTCTGTGGTTCTCTGCCCGGCAAGGTCATTGTCGAGATAACAGTGAATGTCCGAATACTCCTGTAAACGTGCCAGCGTCTTTTTCAAATTGTTTACCGAGTTCATCACGAGGTAGTCGCATGGTATGGCAAGACAGACCGTCCGGTCGCCTGCCAGTTTCAGTGTCATATAAGAAAGAAAATCCATGAATCCCTCGAAGACACAGACGTTTTCCTGTGTCTCTTCTGTCAGATGTCTTATCAATGAGATGTCCTTGTTATTCAGGCATCCCTTGTAATAGGCGTTTCGCACCTCGTAACCGCCTGATATATTGCCGAATGCGAGAGCGAAGTAATGACGGCCTCGCAGTTCGTAATGCACCTCCTTGCAATACATACGGCTGATGTCCGCGTCGATAAGCCGGGATTGGAGGTAAGAGAACAGGGCGTGATGACGGAGTGGAATCACGATCACGTCTTTCATTTCAGCCTCCACCGGTCGGGGTGGAGCGGTCGGCATACGGGTTCTCGGTAGTGATGCGCCATTCACAAGCCTCTCTATATACGCCAGGGCCTCGCTCACGCAGTCCGTCCGGCAAATGTATTTTGCCAGTTCCACCAGGTCGCCACCGGTCGCCTCGCCGAAATCGTACCATTCATTGATGCGGTCATTCACTTTGAACGACGGGGTACGCTCGTTCCGTAACGGTGAGAAGTACCAGTATTGTTCCGATTTTATATGCTGTGCATGGTGGCCGAGCTGTGCCAGAAAATCCACGATGCGTACTTGTTTTGCTTCTGCTATGGTCATGTCTTTTTTCTTTCACTTGGTTTCACGAAAATGGTTTAGTTTAGTTTTTTCCTATATATATAAATACTAAAGTAAACTAAATCATACAGGCCCGCGCCCGGCATCATTCTTCATCAAAAAGCATGGCCTCGGTAGGCGTCATGTCGTAATAGAACAACTTGTCCCGTTTGATGATGAGCTTGAGGTTGTCTATCAGGTATTGCATCAGTTTTATCATGACACTCCGGCCGCGTTTGAACCCGATTGCCTCGTAGGAGACCATCAGGCTCTGCAGCAGGTTGTCGAATCCCCGGATGGGCTTTTCCCCGAATGCGGCAGAGAGAGCTTCGCGGTGCTGTTCGATGCTCAGTTCCGTAAACCCCGTTCTTGCCTTGGGCTTCGGGGGCTCGCCAAACGAGTGTACTTCCGCAATGACGGGCAGTCCTGTTTCATTGATGGTAAATGCAAACGGCTTGAACTCTTTTTCCCGGATATGGAGCGCATGGACTTCGCTGATACCGGGATTCTCGTTGCTCTTGCTGATGACAAGCACGGTTTCCGCCTTGTTGCTCATTTCCGTACCAATGTGTCCCCGCACATTATTATCCCCTTTGTTCAAATGGAGTACACAATGGATATGCAGGTCGTACCTTGAAGACCATTCCATCATCCGGTTGATGACTTCCACCGATTCACCGGTGCTGTTGATGTCAAGCATCAGGTCGCGGATGCCGTCAATGATGACCAGCCCATAGCCTTTGTTCTGACGCAGCGCATAGTCGATGACCTCGACACGCACCGACGGCGAATATTCACGCAGGCAGAAGAAGTCGAGATTCTCCGGGTCGGTTGTCGTGGGCAGCCCGGCCAGCCGCAATATGCGCTCCAATACCGAGCGGCAATGGAAACGGCTCTGTTCCGTATCGACGTACAGAATCCGCTGTTTGCCTTCGGGCAGATGCGCACGGTAGTTCAACACTTGTTTCCCGGCCAATGAAGCGGCGACAAGCGCAGAGACATTAAACGTCTTCTTCGACTTTGCCTTTCCTGTCGATGCACTGAAATTGCCGAGCGTGGCAATCGTTGAGTTATCTATCCAGATGATTTGCGGAGGGGTCTCATAAATGTCCGTCGCCTTGATTTGCGAGGCATGGAGGATGTCCGACAGGCGGTGTTCATCCATTCCCATATCGGCTGAGCGGTCAGTCTTTCTTTCGTTTTCCATTGCGTCTCTTATTAAGGAACGGTTCTGTGGCGGCGGCTTCCGTCGCCATGCGCACGGCCTCGTTCACTGTAGGTTCATAATTCTGCAACAGCCATTCGTCCAATTCCTCCTTGGCGAAATAGACCATTTTACCGCGCGGTTTGTAGTGCGGTATCTCCTTGCTCGATGTGAGCTTGTACAGCATACTTTCAGAAACCCCGATATACATGCAGGCTTCCTGAAATGTGAAAACTCTCTTGGTCGTGAAGATGGTATTTTCCAGCAACGTGATACGCTCCAAGAGACTTTCGACCGGTTCCAATTTCTTTAGTACCGATTCGATGGCGGCGAGCCGTCCGCTCATCCGCTCCATGAATGTCATTCTATTCGGCATAATAACATGGTTTGATTTTTGACAATGGAGATGCAACCTCCGTTATGCAGCGCGCTAACGGAGGTCAAAGGTATGTCCGGTAAACGAAGATGCCGTGATTTGGGGAATGATACTATGCGCGTATCATTGCAACTCTCATGCTTTTACCTTTCACATACTTCGCTTCTTGTCACTTCCTGTCATTCTTTCAGCCGGTCAATGGTCTTTCGGATGCCGTATGCGACCGATGTCATGTTGTTCTTGATGGATGACAGCGCGGAAGACAGGGTCGATACCGAAACGGAACGTGTCCCGTCCTTGGACTGCAGGAATGCACCCTTGCCGAGAACATTCTGCCACCGGGACTGGATAAGCGAGTTTTCAAGAAGCGCGTCGAACAGGATTACCACACGGCGGATATTGTTCACTCGGATGGAAAAGCCTTTCTTACAGGCGAAAAGAGCCTCCATGTCTTCAATGCGTACAGAAACACAGAACAGATGATAAGTATTGGCGCAAAGCCACAATACTTTCCATCTGTTCCGGGGTAAAATCACAGCCAAAAGAAAGGGAGAGATCTGCCGGTCGGTCAATGTGGGGCGGACCGAGCGGAGGCAACGATTCCGAGGTATCATACATCCGTTTCAGCTTCATGCACTCGTCAAACGTGAAATTCGGCGTAGCAAAGCAAATCTGGACGAAACGGGCGTACTCGGTCAGCAGCCCCTTGACGATGTGGATGTTCATTTCGTGGCAGTTCCGGCAGGCCGCATGGTCGCAGTCTATGTACCGGTGTCCGTTTACGAAATCGTCCACATAACGGTGGTACTGTTTACCACCCGACACAACATCGTGGAGATAAACTGTTTTTGCTTCGGTTAGCAGGGCGAAAAGTTCATTCGCCACATCCTTCTCCGCAGCGAAGTGCTGCAGGTGTTGGCTCCCTCCAAAAAGAGAGAAGGCCGTCTTCAGGTCTTTTCATGTCGATTTACCTTTTTGAGTTTATAATATGTGATGAAAGCATTAACTTCGGTTGCGTTCACAACCGGAGCAATGCCATAAATTGATGTTTGTAAATTAGACATGAACCACATAGTGCCGTCAATTAGTGAAACAAACCGTTTACAAGATTCACTGCCTCGTCCTTCTTCTTGTTGATAATCTTGGCATACACCTGTGTCATTTTTACGTCGGCATGACCGAGCAACTTCGAGACGGTATATAAATCCGCGCCGAGCGTCAGCATCATGGTGGCGAATGTATGCCGGCTGGTGTGATAGGAGAACCGCTTGGAGATTCCGGCTGCTTTCGCCCAAGGTTTGAGCTGCATCCTGATTGTATTGGCGGACGGCAGGTCGAACACATTATCTTCTGATGATTTGCCCCCACGTTCCGGCATCCACTTCAACGCTTCAGGAGAGAGGGGCAGGTAAATAGGCTCTTTGGTCTTTTTCATGGACACGGCCAAACGGTACTGTCCCCTGTCAACGAACACGTCATTCCATTTCAGCTTGATTATATCGCTGATGCGTAATCCGCAAAAGCAGGAGAACAGATATGCGCATTTTACAATCTCGTATTCCTCGTGGGGCATAGGAGTGTCAATCAACGCCTGTACCTCTTCGATGGTCATGTACGACCGCATACTCTCCGGCTTACGGATTTTCTCCGACTTCTCAAGCTCGTTGAAAGGGTTGGCCTTCATCTTTTTCTTCCTGACGGCAGAGTTCAACGCACCGTTCAACGCACGGTAATAATTGTGAAGCGTGTAGTTTGATATGTCCTTGCCTTTCGGATGATATTCCGTCAACAGATAAGTGATGTAGCCCCGGCAGAAGTCCCCGTCAATCTGATCCAGTGTGACCATTTCTCCGGCATAGTCTTTCAGTATGCGCATGGCAATCTTGATTTGGTTGCCGTCTTTCTTGCCCGCACTCTCTTGGGCTTCCATGTAAACCTTCATCCAGTCCAACAGATAAGTCTTGTCCTTACGGAATACGATTCCTGCCTCATTGCTGGTCAGTTCGATAATACGTTTCGACTTGATGGCATTGGCGGCATCCATTGTCGCCTGATTCTGCCTACGGGCATTATTATCCGTCTCCGGGATAATATACATCTTGAGGTATTCATACGTCCGCTTTCCATCGCGGTATATATCCAGATATAGACTCTTGCTGCCATCGCTCAACGGCTTCATCCGAAGACGAATCGGCTCTTTGACTTTTGTATGATTCTTAACTCGTGCCATAGGGATTCCTTTCTCATTTTTTCTACTGCAAATATACGAATAAGTATCGAATTTGAGAAACAAATGAGAAACAAAATTGCACCAAACAAGAGCCAATCTACTGAAAGTACTGAAAACAACCGAAAATAAAAATAAGATTATAAAACTTTGATTTACAGGATATTTGTTATCAATTTATTGGATGTTGTTTTCATTCTATACATATAATGCGTAAATCTGGAAAATTTGAATTCAAATTTCCAGCAATCATATGATAATATCTTTCATTTAAAGCTTTCAGCTACAATGTTGCAACTCGAGCTACTCTGTATAAAGTCATACCCATGATTTCCGAGCAAACTTGACGAGTTCAAACAATATATAAAGGGGTTTAGGGATTTATCATTAGAATCATTGCAGATGATATGCTAATGTTTCCAGATATTCCGACCTAGGCTATATGTGATACCAATTACATTCCCAGTCTATAGTTCCATGTTTTTCGAGGCTCATATAGTTAAAAAGTTACATCTAAGCAAAAAATCACTCCTTCAAATCCCCGTTTATGGCTAGCTTTTCGTATCTTTGTTTTATTTTATAAGAGGTAACTTTATTCCCACCTTGTACAATCTTACATATCCTGATATTCTTTCAAATTCGGGCTCCTTTTCCCGATTGAACGTAAAGAACTCATTTTTATCTTGGTCTGGATATATTATCAAGCATTTTATGGGAATGGCACTTTCTTCATCTAAACCCAGTAATTCGTAAATTTTACTTAGACGAGCATACCCAGACACTTCTCTGGCATCCTCCTTTGATATGGTTTTGCATTCTTTATATCTAGGTTTGTACTTGGCATCTATCACATATGGATTGGGCCATAACTCAGGTTTTAAAAGATAGTCAAGTTCTTGGAAATGCGCACGAACATGATAACTAATTTCATTTTTTCCAGTAAAAACTCTACGTAAGTGATGAAATACATATAGCTCAAACAGTTTACTTGTATCTATCCAAAAAGGTGGCGTAGAAATGTCATTTTGTCCTATAGTCGTAATATCATAACTATAACGATGTAAAAGCAGTTGAGCGAATTCAATTGCCTGATTATAATCCCTATAAACGGGATTACCTTTATATGTTTTTATTGTTCTAACACATATATCGTCGCTTATACTATCAAAATAAGGTCGTATAAATCTAACTTTTTTATTCAACAGCTCTGTGTTTACAGCATATTTATATACTTCCAACTGTCTAACACAGAAACGAAATGCTAATTTTAAAATTCTATTTTCAGGTGAATCAATTCCATAAACCTGATACTTACATACATTATTGGTTATACGTCCTTTCGCTATATTTGTTCGTATATTTTGGTCAACCATTATACGACCCTTAATTTTATTATGAAAATTCTCATTTACTATGTAAAAACTCTTTTTCAGCTCCTACCTGACCACTGACCTCCAAAAACTCATCAAGCACCTGCTGTCTTCTTTCATAGAAGCCTGTTAACTTATCCGGATCAACATAGCTTATCATCGTTTTATAATTACTGGTATCTCGAAGCTCCGGATACAATGTTCCGAGCCAACTATTAACTATCTGCCAGTCTGTCTTTTCCAGTTCTTCCTCCATACCGTCAGCTTCCATTTGCTGATAATCACTTACTATTTGCTGCAAGGTTTCATCAGTCAATTCTCCACCAAATGAAAGTGCATATCCCTGACTATCCTTTATTACTGTATATCCATCAAAATTATTGCCAAAAGCACTTGTATAGTCATCTGAACTGCCAAAACCGAACCATTGAAACGAAAGTATGCTTCCAAAAATTACACAATAAACAAAACACAACAACACACATATTTTAACAATTTTCTTTCGCCATAACTTTTTATGCTCTAACCAAAATAGTTCCATTCTATTTCACTCCTTCCTCTGTGGGAAAATAAAATAAATAAAGATCTTCCAATGTAGCTTCACAAGGAACCGCTCGCTCACTAGGCATATTGTCTGAAATAATACGCAATATAATTTCTTTTCCTTCGTGCCGTAAATTAGCAACCGTTGTTTTTGTCTGCCATTGTCTAGCTTCTTGTGGAGAAACAGAAAGCTCCCAAACCTTACCATTTGCCTTGTGAATCAACTCAGGAACCGTACCCTGCAATACAAATTTTCCTTTTTTAATCAATAGCACTTCATCTGCTATTGCTTCTATATCCGATACAATATGTGTGGAAAGAATTACAATTTTATCGCCTGCATACTCTGAGAGCAGATTACGAAAACGGACACGCTCTTTCGGATCAAGTCCTGCAGTCGGCTCATCCAAAATCAAAATTTTCGGGTTATTAAGTAACGCCTGTGCAATTCCTACTCTTTGTTTCATACCACCAGAAAAAGTTTTTACTTTTTTGTTTGCCACATAGCTTAAATCAACCACTTCCAACAATTCAGTCACACGTTTTTTTGCAACATTCTTCGGTATTCCTTTCAGTGCTGCAATATACATTAAGAACTCCACCGCAGTATAATTTGGATAATATCCAAAATCCTGTGGTAAATAACCCAACACATTCCGGTAATCTGCCCCCATCGAAGTTACTTCTTTTCCATCCAGCAATACCTCCCCTGAGGTTGACTCCAAAACAGCACATAGCATACGCATCAATGTTGTTTTACCTGCACCGTTAGCCCCCAAAAGACCATATACTCCCGGCTTTAAGGTTGCACTAACACAATCTACCGCTATTTTCCTGCCATACTGTTTTGTTAAACGATCAAGCGACAATTCCATACATTTTTCCTTCCTTTCTCATCTCTGCAATATAATGGATTTCATTTATAAAGAACATAGCAAAAATCAAAAATGTAACAATCCACACCCCCACTGCTGATGTTTCATATAACCATGGCAATATTCTTGCTGACATCCCCCAACAAATGCAGGAACCCAGCATTACAATCGCACATATCTGTAAACTCTGTTTCTTTTGCAAACGGATCAAACGCAGCAACGCAACCATACACACTAAGTACGGAACCAGGCAGTATAGAACCATCTGCCCAATCTCTTTATAAGAATTTTGCAAATAAACTTCCATACACAAAAGAATTGTTATACACACCAAATTAGCTGCCCCAGCCAAAACCAGCTTTGCTAACGTGATTTGGGCACCAGAAGCTCTTGTTACCGCTTCAATCTCGCTCATTCCATAATACTGGCTTTTAAAAATTGCTGGTATGATAGCCAATACAAACAGCGGCATAAAAATTGGTATATTCTTTGGCACGTCTGCTATGCTGGCAATTGTTAAACAAACTATAAATAACGTTACTGCCTGCAAATATTGGAATACCGTCAAAGCGAAATACATCTGAAAGATAGTGAAAGAAACCTGTCCTCGGTTCTGCCCTAGTCACTTCCTGTTCTCGTACAATTTCAGTGCAAAGCTTAATCGTTTCCTCTAATCTTTTAGGCTGTACTTCCTCTCCTAAAGATTGCTGTAAATAGCCCTTCAAATTTTTATCTTTCATTTTCCTGCTCCTTTCTCATAATTTTTAAAGCATTACGAACCCTGCTTTGTGCTGTTCGCATATTGCATCCCATCACTTTTGCAATCTCTCCAAAACTAAGTTGTTCTCCAAAGCGTAGAATGACTGCTTCCCTTTGTTCTGATGATAAAAAATTCAAAAAATAGCTTATCTCTGCCCTATCCTCTAGCCGAACTATGTCGTTATACTCATGCACTATATTTTCTTCATCTTCTAATGGAGAAAACTCAACCTTCCTACTTTCATCAATACATAAATGATTTGCAATTGTGTATAGATAAGCCTTAAATTTCTTTTTCCCTTTATATCCGGATAAATTCTTAAACAACTTCAAAAATGTTTCCTGAGTCAGGTCTTCTGCTTTTTCCAGATTAGAGCAATGCCACCTACAGTAACGTAAAATAGATGTATAATAGCGTTTTATCAATTCTTCTGCTGCATTTTCATTTCCAAGTAGAATCTGTTCCACTAATTCGTCATCACTCAACACGCATCAGACTCCTTTCCATTGAATATCTGTATATATATAATAACGGGTTATGCACTTAAAATGATTAAAAGATTCCTCATTTTTTCTTAAAACAAATGAAACGATTAAATCAATATTTTATCTCAGTGATGATGAGCAATACATTCTCAATACCAAGTTCAAAGCAACCGGCATGAAAAGCATTAGAGATGTCTCCATCCAAATGCTGTTCTAGCAAGGGATTTTTCCCTTGAACCCATCATTTATGATATATGGTGGCGCTTTTCGCCCCCAAATCGTGAAAGTGGGGGCACTTTCTGCCCCCACTCAGGAAATGTTGCTAAAATACTGTTTAGATTTATCATACATACAAAATGGAAGTTATCTATTTCTCCTCTTCGTTAAGACCTAGTTCATTACATATTACTTGCTATCCCTGATACCTTATTCTTTCTACCAGCGTTTCCTTTTTCAGATTACTGCTTAAAACGCAGGAAAGTACAATCTGCAACAGACCGACCAAAAAAATCATAATAAAAATTGGTACGATTGGAACATGATAGATATTCATTCCAAATATTCCATTATGTTTTGCATAGGAAAAAAGTGCATAGCCGAGCGGCAGACCAATGATCAAAGCTACGCATATGGTACCAACCGTAAACATCATTCCCTGTAACTGCAGACATAAATTTAATTGTTTATTTGTCATACCCACAGCCTGTAATACACCATATTCCTGCTTTTTTGTCGTAATATTCATGATCATGGTGTTTGCCATATTCATAAAACCGATGAGTCCTACAACCGCCATAAACAGATAACAGCCAAGCTTCATCATGCGAGCTGTGAATTCTGCAGATTGTAACTGTGCATGATAGGTATCCATTTTTATATGCGAAGTATTAGAAATCAAAGTATTCAGACTCTGTTCCACAGATGCAACATCTTTTTTATCACAGTCCACCCACAGATAGCCATAGGCTGTTCCCCTCGGATTCATGGAACGGTATACACCTTCCGGAATGACAAGATAAGTGTCCGCACTTACAAAAGATCCTGCAATCTTTCCCTGATAGGTATAGGTTCCACTTCCATTCTCAAAGTCAAATGCAATGGATTCACCCGGAGCATATCCATCTTGTTCCATCCACGTTGACCAGCCAAAGAAAATATCACCATTCTTTACCGCCTGATCATAGTCCATAGAGCCAATATCCCCTTCTTGGCGCATAAAATCAAAATCCTTTTTACTCACAATATCAGCCGGAAATCTTGTTCCGTTCAGATTTACAGAGACAATCTCTCTCGTCATGACATCTGTCACTCCTGGAATGCTTTTGATTTCTTCAATCATTGAATCATTCAATGGATTATCCGTCAGAATCGTATCCAGATTATTCTCCGGATATCTTTCATCGTACTCAGCAGAATAGTCAAGCTGCAGTTCAAATTGTCCATGATTAACGGAAAGACGTGCTTCATGCTCCGTGTCAATATTTCCCACATAATTAGAGATAATCACAAACAATACGCAAGAAAAACCCATTGTGAGGATAGTACCAATAGTTCTTTTGGGATTACCCGTTACATTTGCCATTGCCATAGAAAACACGGTGACATTTTTTCTGCCATTTCGTTTTCCTTTTTTGTGTGTTTCTGCATTTTCTAAATACCGTGTTGCTTCGATAGGTGAAATCCGTGAAACAATTTTCATTGGTTTACGCAGTGCCAAAGCAACGGTAAGAAATGATACGAAAATACAGAGAAGCATAACAGGCAGGGAAAACAGAGGCACCTGCTGATTTTGAACTCCCATAGAGCCAGTTCCGGTTGATACAAGGTTTCCCTGTTCTACCAGCCAGTTAAAACCGCATTTTGCAATCAGAAAGCCAAAAAGCAATCCAACTGGTATTGAAAAAAATGTCAAAAAAATGCCCTCTCTGAAGATCAGTTGTTTCATCTGCTTTTTTGTCGCTCCCAGAGCCTTGATTTTTCCATACTCCTGTATCTTGTTGGCAATACCGACCTGAAAAATATTATAAATGACCACAACAGAGAAAAGTACAATTGCAAGAATCAAAACCCCGCATACCGCAATCGTTTCATAACTCGGCTGCAAGACCCATTGCAAATAGAGATCATTGACTATAACGTTTTTTTCTTCGATCCCACAAGCTGCTGCAATCTGCTTTATAACCGAATCAATATTATTCATAGATACATTTGCAGAATCATTTAAAGTAAAATAAATATTATACTGTCTGTCATTCTCTGCGACGTGCTCATCATAAAACTCCTGTGACCCGAAAGCAACATAAGATGCCTCGATGGTATACTCATCCCGATCATATAGGATTCCGCTGACAACAAATTCTTCCGGCTTATATTCTGACTGCATCCCTGCGCGGTAATCCAGTGTAACCGTATCTCCGATCTTTACATCACCATACCCCATTGCACGAAAAAATGCTCTTCCTGCGGCAATTTCCTGCATTTTTTCCGGATACTTTCCTTCCTTCAACTCATATTCTTTATTATAAGGAAGCATTTTTCTTGCAGTCTCATCCATGCAGACAAACCCGCCTTTTTCATTGCCTTTTATGATACCTTCGGTGCACATAGTGCCTGTAGCATCTATTTCCGCACGGCGGTTTACTTCTTTTAACTGCGATCCGTCTGCGGAAACAAACAGACCATAATTGCTTCCATATGATCCTGCCGCCTGACTTTTCTGTAAATGAATTACCCCATTTCCCACAGTACTGATGATAACAAGCAGCATCGTGGTCAGACAGATTGCCATCATGATCAGTATACTTCTTGTCCTGTTCCTTTTGTCATTGCTATATGCAATCCTGCTTATTGTCTTCATCTGAAATCCACCACCTGTCCGTCCTCAATCACCAGAATACGGTCAGCGACCTGTGCAATTTCGTCATCATGGGTAATCATTACAATTGTCTGTCCATATTTTTTTGCTGTCATCTTAAGCAGAGCGATTACCTCATCACTGGTCTTAGAATCAAGATTTCCTGTCGGCTCATCTGCAAATATAATTTCCGGACGATTCACCAGTGCTCTTGCAATTGCTACTCTCTGCTGCTGTCCTCCGGATAACTGATTTGGCAGATTATAAATCCGGTTTTCAATCCCCAGAGTTGCAATAATATCATTTACATACGCTTCATCCACTTTTCTTCCATCCAGCCCCAGTGGCAGTACAATATTTTCCCAGACATTAACAGATGAAACCAGATTAAATGCCTGAAAAACAAATCCGATTTTTCTTCTGCGGAAAACAGCAAGGGCATCTTCCTTCATCCTGTATAAATCTTTCCCTGCTAAAGTAACACTGCCTTTTGTCGGGGTGTCTAGCCCTCCAAGCATATGAAGTAATGTACTTTTACCGGAACCTGACTTTCCAACAATTGCGACAAATTCTCCCTGCTCAATCTGAATGTCCACCTGATTGACCGCTTTGACCTGATTCTCACCTGCGCCATAAAACTTACAAAGCTGCTTGGTTTCTAATATCACACTCATGTGTTGCCTCCTTTTCAATTCTGTAAAGCGTACCTTTTCAGCACGCTTTCTTTGCCTGTTTATATATTTGGTCATTTTTCAACCTACATCCAAATTGTATCAGGACAATCTTTCATTTCACTTTCAAAAAACGAGCAGAAGTCTTACAGAATTGTAAGATTTCTGCTCACTTAAAATTTAACCAACATATGGTAATTGAATCACAAACGTGCTTCCTTTTTTCTTTTTGCCGGAGGTTACCGTAATCGTACCTGCGTGTTTTTCGATAATTTCTCTCGATAGAAAAAGTCCGATTCCTGTACCACTCTTTTCCATGACCTCCTTGGAACTTCCTCTGTAAAATCGTTGAAAAATTTTGTGATACTCATTCTGCGGAATACCAATTCCCTGATCCTCAATTTCCATTCTTACAAGATCGTTTCTTTTTTGTAACCGGATAAATATTTTTGAACCACACGGACTGTACTTGACCGCATTATCCAGAACGTTGATCACAGCTTCACCAAGCCACCTTTTATCCTGCATAATCGTGCATGTTTCCAGCTCTTTTTCATAGTCAAAAACGAATTCAATTTCTTTCTCATCCGCTTTAGGATAAGTGCGGTTCACAGCAGATATGACAGTATCCATAAGCGGAAGTTTTTTCTTATTAATCTGAATCAGTCCAGTTTCCATCTTGGATATTTCAAGAAGCGACTGCAATAATGTCTCCAGTCCATCCAGAGCACTCCGACAACGGATACGAAACTCCTCCTGTTCTGTGGCACTTAAGTCATTCTGCATCAGCACACTAAAACATGTATCCAAAGCTGCAACCGGTGTCTTTAACTGGTGAGAAATATCAGAAACCATTTCTTTCGTGTTCTCCTTTTCTGCCCTTGCTTCTTCCTTTATCAACTGAATATGATGTCCGATTGCTTCAAGCTGGTCATTCAATTTTTCCAGTTCTGCATGATTTTCCGTTTTCAGTAAATCATCAAATTTATTTTCACGGAATCTGATCAGAATTTCTTCCAACTGGTCTAAAATTTTCTGATGACACGCATCTTCTTTTTTCTTCCAATAAAGTAAAAAAGTCAAAAGAAGCACGCATATCACAGTGCTTACAGCACCGGTCACCATAACCTGATGCCGGAATTGCGAATAAAATGCATTCCCTTTATTCCCCCAGTATCCATATTGCTCCAATAATCGCCTTCCCTGTTCGTTAGTTTCAATATCCTTATCCTTAAGCAATTCCGAAACAGCATCCAGCCCGGAAAATTCTTCCTTTGCAGCAATCTCTGTCATAAGATTCATTTTATATTTATAATCTTCATAAAACACATACGTGGTAAAGCAATTTAATATTGCAAACAATAATATGACAGGTAATACCAAGGAGAGCACTACTGTAATCTTCTTGCGATATCTCTTTGTCACTGCCTTACCTCCTGATTCCATATATACCCAAGACCTCTGATATTCTTTATATAGACCGGTGCAGCCGGATTGTCTTCGATTTTCTCACGGAGTCTTCTGATATTGACAGCGATTGTATTTTCATCCACAAAATCCCCTTCCAGATCAAACACATTTTCCAATATTTGTGTTTTTGAAAGAATCTGTTTCGGATTCTGAAGAAAAAAAGTCAGCATTTTCAACTCCGTTTTTGTCAGACTGATTTCACGACTCTTTATCAGGACTTTCATTTCTCCTGCGATAAATACGATATCTCCCGAAATCATCTTTCCGGCTTCCGTTTTCTCCTGTCTGCGGCGGAAATGTGCTTCTATTTTCAAAAGAAGTACCGAAAGACTAAACGGCTTTGTAATATAATCATCTGCCCCTGCTTCATATCCCATGACCTGATCCATCTCCTGATCTAGTGCTGTAAGACAAATAATGTATGTATTATAATTGCATCTCATCCACCTTACAAATTCCAGTCCATTCCCATCCGGAAGATTCACATCACAAATGGTAACATCCACATTATTATCACTTGCAATTCTTTTCGCTTTTTTCACTGATTCTGCTGAAAAAACCTCATATCCGGATTTTTTCAGTGAAAATGTAATTCCACGATTTAAATTTTCATCATCTTCAACCACGAGTATACCTGGCATAGCATATGCACCTCTCTTTATTAACTATTCATCTTAAAATGCTTCAATGCCTCCACAATTGCACTCTCTTTATCTTCTGGACACTGCGGTTGCCTGCTATCTTCATTTTTAGGTAAATTATAATTCTTTCCAACCTCAATTCCGCATTTTCTCTTTACCTGTGAGATATACAGATTGGAAACCTTCATGCCGGCATTATGTTCAGCCACATACTTCTTTATCTCATCATATGTAGCCTTAGTCTCTGCAGATGTTATATCCATATCATCAAGTTCAATCGTGACATTAATGTAATCATCCGGCTTTTGTTTCAGTTGGGACAAAAGAACAACAGTCTCCACATGTGTGCTCTGCGGAAACATATCAGTAGTAGATACCCGTTTCAACTCATACTCCTCTGCACAAAGTATCTTCAGATCCCTGGCCAATGTCGCACTGTCGCAGCTTACATATACAACTCTCTCCGGTTTCATCTTAAGTATCGTATTCAACAGTGCTTCATCACAGCCCTTTCGCGGCGGATCTACCACGATAACATCTGCGTAGATACCGTTCTTGTCATATTCTCTCGGCAATACTTCTTCTGCCTTTCCAACAAAGAATTCCACATTCTCAATTCCGTTGATCTTCGCATTTTCTCTTGCGTTGTCAATGGCCTGTGGAACGATCTCCACACCGCGGACAAATTTTGCTCTCTGTGCCAAGAACAGAGAGATGGTTCCGATTCCGCAGTACAAATCCCAGACAGTTTCATTTCCGGTAAGGCCTGCATATTCCAGAGCTTTTCCATACAGTTTTTCGGTCTGGATAGGATTGACCTGGAAAAAGGACAGCGGAGAAATCTGATATGATACATTCCCAATACTGTCCGTTATATAGGACTGTCCCCAGAGAAGGCGAAGCTGGTTTCCCAGAATCACATTATTACGTTTCTTATTTACATTAATAGTAATACTGGTCATTCCCGGAATTTCACAAAGAGACTCCACCAGAGCTTTTTCCGCAGGAAGCTTATCTCCATTGAGAATCAGGCAGATCATGATCTGATCTGTATGGAATCCATAGCGAATCATAATGTGACGCACAAGGCCTTTGCCAGTGGTCTCATCATAAGGCTGAATATGATACTTTTCCATATGTCTGATTACACGGTCCAAAACATCTTTATTCTGTTTTACACCCAGGATACAATCCCGGTTCTCAATAATAGAATGCGTTCTTCCTGCGTAAAAACCGGTAATGATCTTTCCGTCTTTATTTTTTCCTACGGGGAACTGGGCTTTGTTGCGGTAATGGTATGGTTCTTCCATTCCCATGATCGGTTCGAGGGAGAAAAGCAGATGATACCCGCTGATAAGTTCAAG
>ENA-OPBD01000789-OPBD01000789.1-human-gut-metagenome-genome-assembly--contig:-NODE-789-length-18573-cov-52.598931_pt1 | contig 18573 bp, 29 predicted proteins | sample MGYA00241062_ERZ501440 | MGnify/ENA primary metagenome ERZ501440 (study PRJEB25962, sample SAMEA2042628) | human gut metagenome | biome: human gut; feature: human-associated habitat; material: faeces...
TTCGAATTAACCTAGTATTGGAACGAATAATCTCACATGAGGTCTTAGCCTTTCACCTCAAGAATTGTAAAGGCATCTACATTTTATTCAAAGGAGAGATAACTATGAAACAACATGTATTCCGTTATGAGTTATTAACACAACACATTAATCTTCAAGGATATCCAAACGGAATCCCTGACTGTTTTAAAGTGTATGAATGTATTGATGGTTGTAACGTCTTTGAAGACGAAGAATCAGGACTGTTAGTTTGCTACCATTTAAAAGACGGTCAACAATATCCAGGTAAATATTATGTTCATAGTAGATGGTGCGAGGAAGTGGATGTGTAATAAATTAAAAATATAGTTTTAAAAGAATTAGGAGGAAAAAGAATGGGTTATTGTATTGAATTAGAATATGTTAAAGGTATGGAATTTAAACGTTCAGATGCAAACAACATTATTAACGATATTAAAGAATGGGCAAAGACTAAACATACTATTATGTGGGTTGATAAAAGGTTTATCGAAGAAACAGATAGGATTGAAGATTTATTTGAAGAATTGCGTTATCCTTTAAATTACAACAAAGAAAGCGATATGTATAATATTGATTATTTTAGTGGAGAGAAACTAGGCGATGATGATGAAATATTCAAATGCATATCTAATTATTTAACTGATGGTGAGATTTGTTTTTTAGGAGAAGATGATGAATACTTCACAATCAAATGCCAAAATGGAAATGTTAGCATTGAGTAATTGAAATAATTAAAATTAGACTTTTATTAATATAGGAGTGAATGAAATGATTAAGTTTGTTGTAGTGTTGTTGATTACTGCTTTCATGACAGGGTGTTCACCATCAGGCGATGGCGACACCAACTATGTAAAGGCTAATAGGTACACTAAATGTATAGGAAAACTTTCTGACAGCGGAAATTTATCCTATGACGAAATGAAAGAAGTATGTAGTGAGTATTTAGAATAGCGTTAAAATTGAAGAATTAAAGGAGTGTTGTCATGAAGAACAATGTTTATTTAACGAATGAGCAAAAAGAACTAATTATGTTAATGTCTAAAGAAAGACATAAAGATATAATGAAGTTAATGGAGTGGTTATCACACCATGACATTTCAGATGAAGATTACCAAATTATTAGAAAAAGATTAATGTATGCATTAGCTGAAGTAGATGTTTTATGTAAAGCAATTTATAAAAAAGATGAAGCCAATTAAAATTAATGATTGAAAGGGGTAATAAATATGAGTAAACTTATCTTCAAAGCAAGTAAATATTTAGCAGATAGCGAGGAAAACGCTGAAATGTACCTGACAGACGTCGACACTCGCTCATGGGTGGACTATTGCAACGGAAAGGAAGTTATCATGGAAAATGAATGGATGGGTCGTGTCCCTGCTAGTCGTGGATACGTTCACCTAGTTCATATTGATTGGTGTGAGGAGGTAAACAATGGATAAACGTTATAAAGCAGACCATTATCATCAAAACAAAATCGAACCTTTTCAAGTTATTGACGATTGGGGGCTTGACTTCTATTTAGGCAATGTGGTAAAATATATTTGTCGAGCGAAGTATAAAGGCTCAGAGCTTGACGACATTCGAAAAGCGATTGTTTATTTACAATACTATGAAGATAAATTATCTTATGTAAATAAATTATCTGAGGAGGAATAAGTTATGTGGAGTAAAGAACAAGTGTTAGCGAACTCCTATCAAGAATTATCTGATTGCTTAATGGATTTATTAAAATATGAATTTGTTGGGTTAGAATTTGATTGCTCTGTTATTAGCATTGTCAATAAAATGCTAGAAAATACCCAACTGATGATTGATAACATTGATGACTTTGAATGGTCAGATGTGATGAAAGTCCGTCAATCTAACTATACAGCTATCCGATTAATTAATACCTTATTAATTAACCAATATGATAAAATTTTTACTCATAAATAACATCCATTTGAATATATTGATAATAGGTAAAGCAAAGAGTGTTAAAATTAAATTAAATTTAAAGGAGAGATATAAATGAAATTAGTTGGAATTTGTCGAGTATTTAAATTAGAGGAAGTATCACCAAAATGTGCAAAAGGTCAAATCTATTTCTCTACTAAACGTGGTGAAGACGAAAATGGAAATGCACAATTTGAAACATCATTTATCAACGCTAAACTTGTAGGAAAAGCTAAACAACAACTAGACGAATTAGCTAATGCAATGGATGTAGAAAAACTTAAAATTGAAATTACAGAATCATCATATAAATCAGTATCATACCAAGATAAACAAAAACAATGGAAAACATATTCTGAAGTAGTTATTTTCGACTTTGATATTCCTAAAGAATTTAAAGAGGATGAACCTAAAAAAGCTAAAAAATCTTATCGCAAATAATCAAGAGGGAGGTTCTAAACCTCCTTTTTATTTCATATAATATGGTGAGGTGATGACAATGAATATGAAGCGTGTTGAGATTTTAAAATGTTTTCCAACTGAATTATTGGTAGAGATGATAGATGAAATACATGAATTAGACGAAGACAAAAAGCAGATAGCACTCGAGGAATTAATCTATGTCTTATTTGAAAGAGAGGTGAAACATCATGAGTAAAAAACGTGGTAAAATGGGTTTCAATCCCAACAATCCTAACAAACCAGATGACATCAAAGACATTTCCAAACTACCAACAAAAGAACAAATAGAGGAATATAAGCGTCTGAGAAAGAACGTGATGGCAAAAGCGAGACGATTAAAATCATCTAAAAATCGTGATGCCTGGATTGCCTTAGGCGGGTTAGAACTTGAGGATGCACAAAAGAAAGGTAGACACGTCAATACAAATTTAGTTCACCCTTATCTTAACGCAAAAGATCAATTACCTGTAAAACCATCAGAATTAATGGATAAAAAGGATGTTCAAAAAGCAATCGATAAAATGAAAAAGTTTACATCAAGAGGTGGTGAACTAGATGAAATACAAAAAGCAAAAGCAAGAATTATCAACTCATTAATATCTATTGGTTATAACACATCTGATTTAGACGATGTCATTAGATATATTGAGGAAATGCCACTTTCTACGTTTGGTCAATTATTTACCGTTGAAGAAGCCTATGACACCATTAGTGAAATCTATTTAGAGGATGACGATTTAGATTATTTAGACCGTTTTAAGTCATACTCAGGATATTATGCTCAAACAGGTGAAGAAACAGAGAAACAATGGTCAAATCGATTTAAACAACGCTATGGTAGGGATGTGAAATTATGAGCAACGCTAATTACAAAAGTAAACACTTTCCACGCTTTATGGCGGACTTTGAGACCTTAACAGGAAAAGACGTAGTAGATGAAACCTATGTATGGGCAAGTGGTGTGTGTAGCATTGACAACCCTTATAATGAGGAACATCTAAAAATATGGAATAGTGATGAACCTTTATATGAGTTTCTCTCTCAGTTTCCCATGTGTGAGTGTTATTTTCATAATCTTAAATTCGATGGACATTTCATCTTATCTTACCTTGAGAATCATGGGTTTGTTTATAACGAGGATTTAGACCGTGAGAAATCCTATTCCACTTTGATTACTGGTGATGGTCAGTGGTATATGATACGTGTTAGATGGAGGGATGGGGAAAGTGAGACTTCCACATTCACACAAAAGAAGAAAATGAAAGATGGAACAATTAAAGAATATAAGGTTAAAAGAAGTAGGAAAGCAAAGCATACAAACAAACGTATTACTGAGTTTAGAGATAGTTTAAAAAAGATTCCACTTCCATTGAGAGATATTCCAAAAGCGTATGGGATTCCTCTAAATAAATTGTCAATCGATTACACCAAATACAGACCTCGAAACGGTGAATTAACTGAGGATGAAATCGCTTATTTGAAAGCCGATTTACAAATACCTGCCCTAGCTTTACAGAACGACATCATTAAGGAAAAACGTTGTAAATTAACCGCTTCGGCAGACGCATTAGACGACTTTAAAAGTAGGAACCCCCTTTATCTAAGAAAGATAAAATATAATGGTCATAAAATATCAGACTTGAAAATGAGGGATGAGTGTTTTAGAAGATTATTTCCATGTCTTGATTTATTTACGACAGATTATCAGGAAACGTTTGATGTCTTTTGTAGACGTTCCTATAAAGGAGGATGGACATACTATAAATATGATGAACCTAGATTAATTGGCGATGGTTTGGTTTTTGATGTCAATAGCTTATATCCATCTGTTATGTATGAGTGTCCACTACCATACGGCAAACCTCATTATTATCAGGGGAGATACGAAGAATTAGATGATTTTATAAAAGAGGAGTATCCCCTATTTATTTGTCATGTTTTATGTGAATTTGAAATAAAAGAAAATCATCTGCCCTGTATTCAGATTAAAGGAAATTTCCGTTTCGGTGACACGGTTTACTTGAAATCAAGCGGTGATGACCCAGTAGAATTATATCTGACTTCTGTTGACTTGAAATTATATCAAGACCAGTATCATTTCAATGTTTTAAAATTTATTGACGGGATTGCTTTTAAAGCTAAAACAGGAATATTTAAAGAATATATTGATTATTGGAGCCGCATCAAAATAGAAGCAGGAAAGACAGGCAATAAAGGACTACGCTCACTAGCCAAAAGGATGCTCAATTCTTTATACGGAAAGTTTGGGACAAATCCTGAGTCATCCATCAAACACCCCTATCTAGATGAAAATGGGATTATTTCATTTTATGGGGAACCTGGTGAAACAAGAGAATCCATCTACACGCCTGTTGCCTCTTTCACTACCGCTTGGGCACGAAATAAAACCATACGTTCGGCACAATGTAACTATAACCGTTTCTATTATGCCGATACCGACAGTATCCATTTATCGGGATTAGAACCACCAAAAGAAAATGAACTGTTTCACATTCACGACTCTGATTTAGGAAAATGGAAATGTGAAATGGTGTTCCATAAAGCTAAATATGTTCGTGCAAAAACCTATCTGGAATCACCTTATTTGAAAAATGGGATGGTAGTTGAGAATCCATCAGAACTAGTTGAAACATGCATCAAATCAGAAGAACCTGAGGTTAAATGTGCGGGAATGCCTGAAAACTGTAAAGCACTCGTGACTTATGAAAACTTTGAATACGGAGCAGAATTTGAGGGGAAGTTAATGCCTAAACGAATTAAAGGAGGCGTGGTCTTGAGAGAAACAACCTATCAGATAAAAGAGGGGAAAATTTTTTAATTTTCCTTTCACTTTTTTCATGAAATGAATTAATATAAAATGTAGTCATATTGTGAAATAGATTAGAGGGAGTTATGAGAGGTCACCGCATGGGAATGCGACTCATAACCGTTGGTCTGACAAACTACTCAACATCATTCCTTTAATGGCTATCTAACATTTAGGATGGCTTAAATGTCATCCTTTTATTCTAATATTTAATTGAAATGAGGTGATTAATGATGGACTTAGAACAAGCAATGGAAAAGATACTTGAACTTTCAGATAAGAACAAAGAATTGGAAGACCAAATTCAAAGTTATGAAATTAAAAGACAGGATTATGAGAGTAAACTTGAAACAAATGCAAGTGAAATTAGTCGCCTGAAAGAGTTAAATATGAAATACTTTACACGTTTAACGATGGAGAAAGAGGAGGCACACGAAGAAGTAAGCGAACCTATCGATGAACCACAAGAAACTCTATCGTATGACGATTTATTAAAAGATTGGAGATGAAATCAGTGAAATCAAATGCGGAAATTTTAAATACAATCCGTGCAAATGCCTCAACTGAATACCAGGAACGTGTACCTGAGGCATTAGGAGTTGGTGGTAACGTATCAAACGTATTTACACAATACCCAACAATGAAAAATGAATTTTTACAAGCATTAACTAACAAAATTGCTAGAACATTATTCTATTCAAAAGTGTTTGACAATCCTTTAAAAGCCTTACATAAAGGGACGCTCCCTTATGGTTATTCATTAGAACAAATCTTTGTAAACATGGCAGAATCAAAAGGATTTTGGGAACACTGGGACGCATCAGGAGATGAAGTCAAAGATTTAGTTGGTAAGAAAAAACCCAATATTAAAGTATTATACATCGAACGTAACTTCGCTTATAAATATAAAACAACAATTAGCGACCAACAATTAAGAACTGCTTTCCATGACCAAAACGGTTTATCACGTTTAGTGGAACAAGTGGTATCATCTGTTTATTCAAAAGCCTATCATGATGAATTTAACGACATGAAACGTGTTTTAACTGCACACGCACAAGCACAATATTTAGATTACGATACAACAACAGGAAAACCAGTTGAAAAAGCATTAACCAATGATTCATTACCTGATGGTAAAAATGCATCTGTTATGGTCATTGGGGAATATGCAACTCAAGAGGCAAAAGGAAAAGCATTATCTAAAGCCATCCGTACAGTGGCAGGAAAAATGGCGTTTCCGTCTCAACAATACAATTCTGCTAATGTCAATCAATGGTCAGAACGCCAACAACTAATCTACATTACAACTCCTGAAGAACAAGCGGAATTAGATGTGGAAGTGTTAGCAACCGCATTCAATATGTCAAAAGCAGATGTCAATGTACGTGTGATTATTGTGGATGAATTACCATCTGTATTCAATATTGAATCGGCAAAAGCAGAAAAAGTGGATGCTTATGGAACAGTTTTATCATGCGCCTTATCTGAAACACGTGATGACCGTACTTGTAAATGTCGTGGTATTTTAATGGATGCCGACTTCTTACAATGTTATGACACATTAATTGATTCACGTACATTTGATAATGGTGAGGGATTATATACTAACTATTTCTTCCATAAACAAGGAATTATGTCAACTTGCTATTTCGGGCAAATCGTTTACTTAGTTGATTCAGTTCCTGCAAAAGCAGAGTAATTAGAATAAAAATCTAGTCGGGGTATAGGGTTGGAGGTGGCCTTATACCCTTTGTTTATATTAGGAGGTGAACACCTTGACAACAGTATATTTATGTCAAATCCCAACGTTCTCCAGTGATTATAAGAATGTGGGACATTTCACATCACGTGCCAATCAAATCAGTTATATGAATGAGCGTTGTGTGTTATCCCTATCGACGAATGCTAAAATTGATAACTTTACGGATAGCATCACGTTTAACTATACGATGAATACGAACATGCGAAAATGTGATTATCTGTATGGACAGGGAAGTGACGGGAAGTATTTATTTTTCTTTATCACCAACATGGAACAACTAACAACCAGCACTGTTAAAATCTATTTAGAATTAGACGTCTGGCAAACCTATCATTTAGATTTAGTTTTACTTCCCTCTTTTGTCGAAAGATGTCACGTCAAACGCTGGAAATCTACTAACATTCCGACTAAAGAAATCGTAAGCGAACCTTTCGGGAATTATGAGTCAACCGTGATTAAAGAAGAAAATGTTCCTAACAATAAAGGAGTCTACGTTATCGCCTCAACAACACCATTAGGAAAAGTTAGCAACAGACCATCAGGCGGTAGTGGAGGTGGAGATGAACCATCAGGAGAATGTGGAAATCCTGAACAAGGGATTCCAACCCCTAAAGGATTTTTATTTATTAAAGGATATGAGGGGTTAGCACAATACGCCTATAACATCGGGGATGGGGTCATGACGATTGGATACGGATGTACAGACACTTATGATGGAGATAATTACCTGATGTTAAAAGCAAATGAACCAGTTAGTGACGAATTAGCCTCTGAGATTATGGCAGGAAGTTTAGTAAGTAATTATGGGGTTCCTCTTAAAAATAGTTTAGCGTCTGACGGTATCGCAGTGAATCCTAATGAGTTTGATGCCATTTTATCATTCGTTTATAACGCAGGGTTGGGAAGTTGGAATGAGAGTGCGATTCGTACCGCTCTATTAAATGGAGATAAAGACGGAGCCTACAACGCCTGGTTGACACAAAACATCTTACCTGGTACTCAGTTTGAAGACGGTCTACGGGCAAGACGACAGGCAGAGGCAAACATATTTAAAAACAGTCAGTATGAACTGAGAAACATTGTGGTTTATGGTCAAGGAGGAAGTGTGTCAGGAACTATTGATAATAAAACATCACACGTTCCCGCTCTCATCACGAATGAGTGCCAATCAGGAGAGATTACTGCTTATGATTGTGTGGATGGTAAAGGGAATAAATGGTTGTTCCCTGTTGGAGGACGCATTTCAGCAACTTATCCTAATTATCCCGATGGGTCATACCACGGTGCCATTGATATTGCAGGAAACAAACTAGAACCGATTTATCCTCCTGAAGATGGTTTTACCGTGTATCGGTCAGGATGGAATACTGGTGGCTATGGTAATCTTTGTATTCTGTATCATGAGAAAACACAAACTTATCATTACTTCGCACATCAAAATGAATTACCACTTGTCAGTGAGGGGCAAAAGCTAAACCATACAGATTGTATCGGATATGTTGGAACAACAGGTAATTCAACAGGTTATCACTTACACTGGGAGATTAGAGATAGTGATTTATCAACTAAAATTAACCCGTGTGCCTCACCAACGCTTACGGTTGGAATGACGGTGACACGAGGACAGGGAGGTTATTAGATGAAAAGGATGAAAACGACGCTTAACCATCTCGAAAAGGTTTTGAAGACAAGTTTTCAAGACGCAAAGCGTCTGAAAAGCTTGTCAAAAACTTTTGAGAGTGGTTGGAGTGTGAATCTAGATTGTTTTCGAAACCAAAGAGAGGAGATGATTTAAAATGCCAGGAGTTAATGATTGGTATGGTAACCCGAGTCTAGCTAGACAAGGGGTATTATCAGGAGATTTGTCGATGTATGCCATCGGACGTGACAAGTTAATGAATCTTAATGTGACTTATGGTGAAGATGGGAGACCGAACCAGGAATATATGTTTGTTCCACAAACATCTGAAGTCATCAGTTGTTACTTCTTTCCATACTTAAATTATGATAACATTGTTCAAGTTGAGGTGGATTACGACGAAGAAACGTTTCCGTTATGTGCCAACGCATCTGAACAAGCTAACTACACGATGAATCGCATCATAGGTTTTGGAGAAGATGGAATTGTGGATGTTGGTGAGTTTAGCAAATACCCTGTAAGCGGGACAACGATTGGTGGTGCGTATAACTGGAGAAACGAGGGGAAATTGTGGTTACCACCATTTACTCAGATTGTTTGTTCTGATGGATTTAGTGAGCCTTTCGGAGTCAACCCGCTATTGATTAATGATGATAATACAACCTTTAAAATTGTTTGTCGACAATCTTTAAACCACCTGGGATTATATACACTCTACATCGATGGATATAAAGGAACATCACAAGGGAAATTGTTTGGTTCGACAACTGGAGGGAACTCATTACCCGTTATTTCTAGTTCTTATACCGATTACATGAATCAGAACAGATATCAATTAAAAACCGACCGCATGAAAACGGTCGTTGATGGGCTAACCAACCTATTCACTGGAAACTTGATGGGAGTTGGTCAAAGTTTATTTGATTATGGGGATAGCTATCAAGGTGAAATTAGTGCCATGAATAGCGGGTACAGTTTGACTGCCAGTGGCTCAGATAGTATCTTAGATTTATCATTCGTAACTGGGATGACTGCTTACTACCAACAACCATTGGAAGAGTATATGAACAATATTGGTTCATTCTTTCATCTATACGGTTACGCTCAGAATCGAATGATGACGCCACCGATTACAGGAAGAAAGTATTGGAATTATGTTAAAACTCAGGATGTGAGATTAAGTATTACTAATTGCCCTAAAGAACATTTAAACATCATGAAATCGATTTTTGATAACGGGGTGACCGTGTGGCATTTAGAGAGTGCGGAAATGTATACGAAAATCGATTATGATAATTATGAGGATTAAAAAAGGACTCTGTTTAGAGTCCTTATTTTTATTTTGGTCTAGTTTTGTTTATTATTTTTCAGATGAATAAATGAGTTGCCCGTATTCAAATTCTAAAATTCCAAAATCAGATTGGAGGATAAAGTTTTTAAGACCACCATCAACGAATGATTGTCCCTCGATTTCCATTTCATCGTAGGATTTCCATTCAGAATCATAACAAACAACATAGTCCATTTCTTCATAGGTTCTACAAATTCTAGTTTCTTCATTTTGATTGTTTTCACATACCATGCAAACAAACATTAATAAAAACACGCTAATCACAAAATAAATCACTCTTAATCTTCTAGTTTCTTTCATTTTGAATCGCTCCTTTAATTTTAATTTTATCACTTAACTGTATTATATACCATAATAAATAAAAATAAAACCCTTTTTAAGACACTTTTTTAACTTTTTTCATTAATATAAAATGAAAGGGCATATCCTTTCATTGTATTCAAATTAGAAAGGAAGTGAACAAAAGTGGGGAGAAAGAGAAAACCAGTTATTAATGATAACATTGAAAGAGAAACGATTAGATTAGCTAAGCATTATCAGATGTTAGCACTTAATCGTTATAAATGGGAAAATCTTCCGAACGGGATTGAATCACGATATATTGAACAAATGCTTTATGATAACGGAGAATGCGCAATGTTTGAGCATCCCGATTTTGGATTGGTTGTTTTAAGAAGTTCAAGTCGTGAGAATCTTAACATCTATGGTGAACCCACTAAACTAACCGTGTCTGGATTTAACGAACACCGCACGGTCATGATGGATGATTGCGTTCGTATTTTAAATAACGATTTAGGATTACCAACTCAACAAAACATTCTTTATTATGCTAGACGCATGGCAGAGATTGACGACATCATCATGCAAAATCTGCGACAACAACGTGTCCCATACCTTTTCGCCACTGATGAAAATAATTCATTTTCAATGAAAACTTTATATGACCGTATCTATCAAGGAGAAGCCGCTATCTTTGTTGATAAAGAGATGTTAAATGGTCAACCTGAAAACATTATGGTGATTCCGACAGTTGCTCCTTATCTTGTCGACAAATTACAAATTCAAAAACAAGAGATGGAACGTGAGTTACTAACGTTCTTAGGAATCAACAATACACTGGAGAAAAAAGAACGTTTATTACAAGACGAAACAAATTCTAATAACCAATTCATTAAAATGTCAAGCGACATTGGATTCAAACAACGACAATTAGCATGTGAGATGATGAATGAAAAGTTTGGTCTTAATGTAAGAGTTGTCGAAACTCAAGACGAATTTCAAGAGGAGGAGAACGACGATGGCCAATATAACGTTGACAATAGCCGAGATGATGAGTAACCCATTGACAGAAGATATTTTTCCGAGTGAATATCCTTTCTATGTTGATGATGTCCAAGTGCGAAAAGCGTTTGAGGATAAATTTATTAAATATTATTATTACCGTGAAATCGGCTTTGAAACACCATTCATGTTCACTCAAAAATTAGAAACTCATTTATTAATCAATATGCCTTACTGGACAAAGCTTTATCAAACAGAAATTGAATCACGAAACATCAATTTCATGTTGAATAAAGATTTACGTGAAACATTCATCCGTGAGATTGAATCTGAAAACGAATCATCAGGAACAAATGCAAGTCAACAAAATTCAAGTTCAAGTAGTTCTGTCAATCAATCAGGAACGTCAAGTAACAATCATAAAGAATCGACGATTAATGACGGAGTTGCCATGTTGTCATTAGATAGTGGATACTTAACTGGAGTAAGTAGTGATAATGGTGAAAGCACAAACAGCGGAACCTCAAACACATCAGATGATATTGAATCGTCAGGGACATCATCTCAGACAGGCAGCGAGAAAGTTTTAGAAAAAACTGACTTATTATCTCAAGGGAACATCGGCATTACAAGTTCGGCTCAACTGTTAAAAGAATGGCGTGAAGTCCTGATTGACATGGATAAAATTATTATTGAAAGTTGTAACGACTTATTTATGAAACTATACTGAAAGGAGTATGAAAAATGTTTAGCGAATTATTAAAGAATGTCATGAATCTGGGGATTATTACTAAAGATGATGTTAAGCGATTAACAGCCATCGAGTTGATGTTGCTTATCATCGAAAGAAGTAATGGATTACTTGAATATCTAAAATCTTATATTGAATACAACGATAATCGGGTAACTGAATTAGATAAAAAGTATCAACAAATTACTGATGACATTAAGAAAATGATTAAAGATAATGAAACCTATTTTGAGGAAGTCATTAAAAATAATCTGAGTAGTATCGCACTAGAACAATTAAATAAATGGTTAGCAGACGGTACATTAGAAGAACTCATTAACCAAACCGCACTTAAAAATGTCAATGACCGCATTACCGCCATTATGACAAATCACTTAACGGTCTCTGTTAAAGACTTTGGGGCAAAAGGAGATGGAGTGACAGATGACACACAAGCTTTCATAGATGCTCTAGAATCTTTAAAACCTCATGGAGGTAAGATTTTAGTCCCTAAAACAAGTAGCTTTTATAACATTACGAATCACATCGAAATCAAACCTGAACATGGTTATATTGTGATTGAGGGTGAGGGAAAAGCATCACACGTCAAATTATCTCAAAAGTCAACTAATGGTCACTTAATCGGATTTATCGGGACAACTGATAATCCATTAAAAGGTGGATGTGCAAGATACTTGCAATTATCTACTTATTTGTCAGATACTAATCAGGATGATAACTGCATCGGGACCATGTATTCAGACGGTGTTTCATTTGAGAATATCTACGTTAGCGAATGCACATGGAAAGGAATTACTGGTCAACGTGGTGTAACCAATTTAAAAGTTAAAGACTGTTTGGTTGAAAACTGTAAAGAGGCAGGAATCACTGTTGAATTTGCCGATTGTCGAAATGTGTTCATTGAAAATACAGCTGTAAGAAATATTGATAAAGTCGGAATTAATATTACAAATGCAGGAGTCGAAACAAAACTAGAGAACGTATTTATTTCCAATGTGACTGTCTCAGGTTGTCGTGGTCATAACATCTCACTTGCAGGGGTTGATAATGGGCATGTTGATAAATGTGTGTCAACGGGTTCATTAGGTGGTCACGGAGTGCAAATTTATAATTCTAACAATATTAGTGTTGATAAGTCAGGGGTTAAAAATAACGCATATGCAGGAATTAACGTTCAAGGAAGCTCTAATGTAACAATCTATAAATCAAACAGTTTCTACAACTCACTAAGCGACGATGAAAAACGCGGGAATATATTTGTTAGACAAGACTCTACCAATGTCAAAGTCATTGAAAGTGACATTAGTAGAGGTGTGAGAGCTTTTAGCTCACAAGTGGATGAAATCATCTTATTTAATACCGTTTATAAAGGCACTGATAATACACCAGTTGTGCCCGTTATCCGTGAATTAGACAAAACAAACTCAGTTGCCTTAACTAAGCAGGGAGAGTGGGTAGACCTCAATCCAACTTTATATGCCCCTGCACAAGTTAGATATCGCAACGGACATGTTCATATCATTGGAGCACTAACTGGAGGTAACATTTCAGCAGGTCAATCACTTGCACTTATTCCAACAACTTTCAAACCAATGTTTAACTACCAATATGTTGTTAAATGCGTGGCTAACGGGGTTGACGATGTGGCCATCATTAGATGTGACAGAGACGGACGTATTGTTATTGAAAAAGCTCCAGAGGGAACAACTGAAATTTATTTAGGAATCTCATACTTATTATAGGAGGATAAATCATGGAAACATTAATTGAATTAATTCCAACACTAGGTTTTCCTATCGTTTGTTGTGTGGCAGTCGGGTTATGTTTCTATCAAATGTTAAACAAAGTGTTAGCCGATAGCAAAGAGCGTGAAACCAACTTGATGCAACTTACAAGAGAAATATCATCAAAAATTGCAGAACTAGGGCAGATTGTTGATAAAAATACCCATGCCATTACCATTATGAACGAAAAGGTGGAAAAATTATCTAGTGAACTAGAGGACATTAAAAAATAGTGAGAGATAAGCGTCGAAAACGACGCTTTCTCTATATCATTAACGCGAGGTGAAAAAACATGAACAACTATTATGAGTTAGGGAATTTGCTTGGTCGCAACAAAATCATGAACATTGTCATTGGACAACGTGGATGTGGTAAAACCTTTCAGGCTAAAAAGTGGGCAGTTAAAAAGTTCATTGAAACGGGGAAAGAGTTTATATGGGTGAGACGCTACAAAACGGAAATGAAATCTCTCCAATCGTTCTTTGATGACATTGTGAGTGAGGGTTACTTTGACTCTCACTCACTTGAAGTTAAAGGAAAAAAAGCTTACATTGATGGACAAGTGGCAGGTCATTTTGTGGCTCTATCAGTTTCATCCAATCAAAAATCTGTCCCTTATCCAAACGTTGATAAAATCATCTTTGATGAGTTTATGATTGAAAAAGGGAATATTCGTTATTTACCGAATGAGGTTGAAACGTTCCTGGCATTCTTTGATACGGTTGTTCGTAACCGCACAGATTGTCGTGCATTACTAATCGGAAATAACATGAGTGTTGTCAATCCATACTTTGATTATTTTAAAATCACCATTCCTCATGGAACGACTTTTTGGAGTAATGAAACGATTGCGATTGAATATACGATGAATGAGGCGTTTGCCAACAAACGTTTAGAAACTCCGTTCGGGCAACTGATTAAGGGAACAAATTACGGGAATTTCTCCCTCGAGAATAAATCATTACGTGATAACATGAACTTTATCGAACCTAAATCAAATACTGCTAAATTTAAATATAATTTTCAATATGAAGACAAATATTTTGGCGTATGGTTCGACCTGAGAAACGGTAAAATATACATCACATCACAATATGATGTGTACGGACGCACTTACACGCTAACAACGAACACGCATGAACCTAACAAGTTATACATCAAAGAAATGAAACAAATCCAACAGATTAAGAAAATCAAGACCGCCTGGGGAGTTGGAGCGCTATACTTTGAAAACCAATCAATTAAAGCGTCATTTTTCGAATTGGTTTATCCCTTACTATAACAAAGCCGAAACGACTGCATATGAGCGTTGCAAGGTTTGAAAGACATTTTCGCAAGACGCAAAGCGTCTGAGAATAATGGCTAAAACTTTGCCAACGTGAATAGGAGTTGAGGCTAGACTATAACAAATCTGAAACGACCGAAAGGGAGTTGAAGTTAGACTAGACAAAATAAAAAGTCCCGTTGGCGAATACGGGACTCTAAAATATGTGAATGGAACTAAAATATAGAAAAGGATAATATGATATGGAAATTAAATTAACATTTAAAGGAGAACATACAACAGATTGCTTATTCATATAGGGTAGTATTATAAGATATGATAACCGAGCGTCTGACACATTCAGATGTCGCTCACATTTACATCTTATTCATTTTCATCTTTTTGTGATAGTTTTTCGTATGATTTATTCAAAAGATGGGTAAAGTATAAATAGTTGTTGTATAACTCCGCCTCATCTGAGGAATATTTGTGGAGGATGTGTGTCAAATACTTCTCAATGGCTTTACCCTCGTTAATTCGTATCATTGTTATCAACCCCCATCATTCCAGCAGTTTTAAGCGTGTAAAATTGTTGTTCTACCTCTTTGTATAAGTCTCTCAGTTCCTGGAGAGCATAGTAGTTATCAAGGGCTAGACGCTCTGTTCTAGTTTTGAAGATACATTTCTCAAGACCTATCATATCAATGCTTTCTTCTAATGGTTCAAGGAGTTTAAATGTTTCGTTCAAGTCGTTCATGATGTTCATATGATAGGTTAGTGCTCGCTCTAACATTTCAAAGTGGTGCTCATATAAAACAAGGTTATACATTCCAGTCGCCACAATGTAGTGGTCATAATATTGTTGCATCGCTTGGATTAATGATTTTTTCTTAATCACTGTAAATGTTTGACTCATAATAACACATCCTTTTCTTCTAGAAATTTAATAAATTTTGCTCTACCCTTTTCAATGTGAGTATAAGCCGTGCGTTTAGAATAATTATATTTTACTAGAATGTCATCAACTTTCATCCCATTTATTTTATCGATGAACATCAAACCATCTTTATCGGCTATCGTTTCAAATTCTAACATTATCTCATAGACACGTTCACGGTGAGCATAGCCAAATTCGTTTTTATCCTCCAGGACTTCCTCAAAGCGATTACCCTCGTCATCCATATGGTTAATATCTAAATGAATCTCGTGTTGTCGCTTTTTAGCGTTGGCATCACGGTATTCTAAGTTAAAGACCTGATAGATGACGTTTGTCGCATGAGTGAGGAATGACGCTCCTCTTGATTCATCATAACTATTATATGCTTTCCATAAACCGAATAAAGCCAAATTGAAGCGCTCGTCTGATTCTAATTTAATATTTTTGTATTTGTTGGCCATCTTCCAACAAAGTTTTTCGTATTGTTTTTGACATTGTTCCCATGTCATTTCCATATTATTCACCGTCCCATAAACATAAATATCGCACATCGCAATAAGTAACATAATCACCGAATTTTAATAGACAATCGTAACTATATCCTGGTTCATTGATAATGGTGAAACAAGTTCCGACGTATTCTACTTCGTCTGCTATCATAACGATGTTTTTGTTTGTTCCGTCCATTAAATCGCCATACTCATTAAAATAAACGTCATATCCTAACTCTTTCAATTCTCTATTCCACATCACTCGAACCTTATCGCCTTTTCTGAAGAAATGATTGTTGTAAGTAACTAACGGTCTATCATGTCTATTTTTCATCATTCCCACCACGCTTTCATTGTGAGCCATATTAAAAACAGATAGAACAACCAATTATCCCAAAACACCATGTTATTTCACTCCTTTGTCGTAGTCAACTAAGATTTGAATGAGAGACTGTACTTTCCATTGGTCTAATTCAATTTCTTTTCCATCAATCGTAAAGCGAACACCGTTTTCATGTGTATAAACTAACATGACATCCTCTAAATCTTTTGAAAAGATAAGATGTAATTTACCCATTATAAACGACCTCCAATTTCTAATATTTTAATTAATTCATCATAATCAGTATCTAACTCAAGTTCAGAACCATCAGGCAAAGTAACATGAGTATGAAACATTCCACGACGAATTTCAATGTAATCACCTGAAATAGTTTTAATATACTCAGTATTTCCTAATAATGACATATTAAATCAATCCTTTCTCTTTTAATCCTCTTTAACAAGTATGTCATAAATAGTAATGAATTGCTCTCTGTTTAATTTAAAATATTGGATAGCGTGGTTAGCTTCATCAACAAAAGCAATTATAGATGCATAATCAACCTCACTAAATTGTGATAAAAATTCTTTCATGTCATCCGATTTCTTAACTGTATAATTCATCAAATCAATCCTTTCTCTTTTAATATCTTTTTAATTTTAATGACACGTTGAGATATGGCTTGATGTGAGCAACCCAGTGCTTTTCCTATTTCTTTTTGGTCATATCCTAACATTAATTGGTTAAAAATATAAAGGTTTCGACTGTCTAGGCAATGTCTCATTTTCTCTATCCATAAATTATAATCAAAATCAACATCTTGTCGCACCCATTGGTTATCGTCTTTGTTGAGTTTGCTATCATCAGGTAACACGGTTAGCATGTCTTCAATATGGATAGATTGTTTCATGTTGCGTTTTTGAGCGTACATGGCATTGACAAATTTATAAATCTCATTAAAGACTAACTGGTATTGATAAGTTGAATATTTGCGTCCTTTTTCTTCATCGTATGTGTTTCGTGCTACCCATGTGGCGTAGTAGCCTAAGTCCCACATATCGTCTAAGTAGCTATGGTCTACGTAACCAAAACGGGTTTTGATGACTAACCCGATATTGGAGCGTTCGTGATTAGTGAAATAGATTTCTAGTTGTTCTTTCATACTAAATCACACATCCCTAGTTTAAATAAATTTTTATCAACCCATAATTTTTTACCATTGTTATCAATAATGAAATATTCATTTTTATTTTCTTTACATACCATATAAAACGTTCCTTTTGTAATGACTTTAACACCCGTTTGTTTATGGTTGTAATCTTTTAATGCTGTTACGTATTTCATATTATTCACTCTCCTTGATAAATTTATCATAATGCCCCATAACCATTAAAACGTTTAACTTAATTAGAATAATATTTAAATTGAAATGTCTATCTTTTTTACATTCCCATGAACGATTATTGCCTAATAATAATTTTTGTGATTTAATAAATAATTGTGAGTATTCACACCTTTCATATAAATCTAAATCATCACAAATAAAATCAATTATTTGCTTGTTGCATTCGTTTAAATCAATAAATGATAAATACTCTGATCTTTGCTTTGCTGTCATTTTTAAAATATCTTTCACCATATCCTCCCCTTTGAATAAGATGTAGATGCCTTTGCAATTCTTGAGATGAAAGGCTAAGACCTCATGTGAGATTATTCGTTCCAATACTAGGTTAATTCGAA
>ENA-OPBD01000790-OPBD01000790.1-human-gut-metagenome-genome-assembly--contig:-NODE-790-length-18572-cov-2.300643_pt1 | contig 18572 bp, 10 predicted proteins | sample MGYA00241062_ERZ501440 | MGnify/ENA primary metagenome ERZ501440 (study PRJEB25962, sample SAMEA2042628) | human gut metagenome | biome: human gut; feature: human-associated habitat; material: faeces...
ACCAGTGCGCCAGCCATAAGCCCAGGTGTTCTGTATGCAATTTCTATATCGTGACTGCCCGCATATATCCGAACACCCATATTGCCTCTACCAAGGCGAATTTTTTCTGCCGGCTCTCCATCCACATATATCTTAAACCCATCATCATATGGATATGCGATATACAGGATACCTGGATTTTTCACATCCACACTTCCATAGAAAGTATTCTTTACAAATCCTGTACACTCAAGCGGACTATCAAGTATCTTCTCTTCTGCTTTCTCAAATTCATCTGCATTGTAATTGTATACCTTTACAAATCGCTCTCCAACACTTCCTGTTTTAGAGCTGGTCGCACCTCCTATAGTTATCCTGACATGTTGTCCTTTCTTTACGAGGCCGACATGTGACAGCTGTTCTGTAACATATGACCCATTCGATACCCTGAGATCTCCGTCCACGATCATCTCCACATAGTGATCGCGGCTATCCTTACTGTAGACATACATATCCATATCAGATTCAGCATCAAACTCATACCGGGTCATCGGCACAAATGCATTTGACGTTCTGTATATGCAATAACCCACTGATTCCTTAAGTGTGTCCTGATTGAGATAAGAAGTACTCCAATCCGATATATCAATCTCTGTAAATACATCTGACGACAGACCACAGCCACTCTTCATAAAATCATTCTGATTTTCAAGAGGTGTCCTGTCTGCTTTCCAGTCTACGATACCATCATCCAACATAAATCCCATCATCTCAGGAGTTTCTGCTTCATACAGATTGTATACGTCATTCTCAGCAACAAGGTTATACCCTGCGTAAGTACCATTCTCCGGACTCAGCACATATCTGACATTGTACATGAGCGCTGTAAGCGGTGTAGTTCCCGAATATATATATTCAACATTGTCAAAGTGGGCAAGTCCCATACTGGAAAACGCTCTGATCGTATTTCCATTTGCCATGGATGAATACCAGTTTGTCTGAGAATATGGCGCATAATTCTCATAAACCATAGCGCTCTTTCTGGTGCCATTTTCTGTATCCAGGGAATTGTATACTGATTCCCACTGATCTAGCCTTACAGCATCTGTCAGAAGACAGTCCTCCGTCTTGCCCGGCATTACATATAATGCATTTCCCATAATCTCAGCTATCCAGCAGCCACAGATAATGCACACAGCCACTCCCGGCTTTATGCTTCCTCTTCTGCAAAGCACGCACAGAATGGCTGCAAATGCCAGCATAAGCATAAATATAACATAGCCAAGCGGGGTACTCATCTCTCTGCTGTCAATAAGACTTGCCACAAATATTACGCCTGCCACCGCAGTACTTACAGCAATATACCTCAGTCTCAGCTTACCAAGATTCATGAGAATTCGATATGCTGCAGCAATTAATATAAACGTTAATATAAATGCAAACCTGTTTCCAAGTCCATGTGTGATCGTCATGCCATGGAACACGTAATTGAGCGGAAGATAGTTCAGGGCAAGCACTAACAGGGCCATGGCTATACAGTATTTCACCCTCGTCTTCCAATCGCACACATCAGACAGAATAAAAATGCAGGCAGCAAATATAACAATACTTCCACAATAACTGTTATTGCTGAACATAGATACACATTCCAGATCCTTCAGCGGATAGAATGAAGATATATACGCTCCAAACTGTCCCCACATCTGTGTTCCTTCAAGCCCCATATCAGTCACCGAAGACGCCGCTCTCATGACCACCAGTCCGGCAGGAACCAGAACCACTCCTGCGAGCAGAGCAGACAGCACCGAGCAGCCGGCAAACGAAAGCCCTCTGCGTAGGAAATCTTTGACATTTTCCCGTTTTTCCAGCAAGAAATATATCACGGCAAACACACATATATAGAATGAAAAATAGAAATTGCATATGATCGACACTGCCAAAGACAGCGTGTATAACATCCATCCTTTTCCATCTGATAGATGCTCTATGCCAAGTGCCACTATCGGAAGCAGAATAAGCCCATCAAGCCACATAATATTATGTCCATATGCAAGGACATACCCGGACAGTCCATATGCCATACTGCATGCCAGCTCTATGAACGTTGCAACTGTCTGGCTGTACCCATTCTCTGTATTTTTCTTATTGGTATGTCTGAAAAAGTAAAGCGCCGTGACCGGCAGGCAGGCGGATTTTATGATGATAAGCAATACCATGGAAAGTTCCAGCCTGCTCTCTCCCAACATCAGAACGATGATATTGAACGGGCTCAGGCAGTAATACAGTGACTCCTGTACAGCATCGATTCCCATTCCCATCGACCAGATAAAGCTTCCTTTGCCACCTCCTGAAATCCATTCAAATAACATATGAAACATATTCTTATACTGCACATATGCATCATACGTCAGAAAACTTTTATCTCCGAACGGATATGCTTTCTGCAGAATCAGAATTACTGTATATATCAGAAATGTAACTAAGAATACAGCCGCATACAGAATCCCGCTCTTTTTATGTTTGTTTACTTCTCCTTGCTTTGTACCCATATCAATCCCCACTTAATTTATTGCGCTATCTGTTCTATGCAACCTGTACCTTCTTTTTCCTGCTGCGTCTGAGATTCACCATGTATAATACAACTATGAGCCATCCTGCTGCAGATAACATAAGCCCTAGCTTAAAGCCATATGTTACATACCTGAATTCTATTGTATGTGTTCCTGCTGTCAGCTCCAGACCCACAAGCGCACCGTTTGCCAACGGTGTTATATCGGTCTTATTTCCATCAACATACGCTGTAAAGCCTCTGTAATAAGGAATTGATGTATACAATATACCATCCTCCTTTGCTGTCACCGTACCCTTTACATATGTAGATGTCACTGTGTCAAGTGAAAGTGTCCTATCCTTAATTGATTCCTTGCATTCCTGCATCTTGTCATCGTGATATTCATAGAAATCTATACACGTTACTCCCTTTTTAAGGACTGTGGACAGATTGACTGCCTGTATCTCGACCTTCTGCCCACTCTTCAGCTCACCGAGATCAAGTACATCCTTTGGCGAGGGATAAGCGTCATACTCATTTATATCCGCTATCACATTTCCGTCTACAGTTACAATATTACACAGCTTATTTGCATCCTCAAGGCTCACATACAGATGCATATCCCTCGGAGCTGTAAACGTATAAATCTGTGTGGCATGGTAATCTTCATCGAGCGACACATTCATATATGTATAAGCATTTTTATCAGTCTTTCTCTCCAAAGTTACTCCATCCGGCAAGACCTGTCTATCCGGAGTGCTTCCTCTATATTTCACATCAAAATCAGTCAGTTCATCCGGTGAAACATGAGTGAACACTCCTTCAACTCCCGACACATCTTTCACGAATTCATTCTGCACCTCAAACGGAACTACGTCTGACACATTCCAATCTTTTATACCGCCATCTGTAGAAAAGCCCGCTCCCACAGCATAGTCTGTTGTATACCATGCAATCTCATCATCTATATCGTACACATCGTTTTTCAGATTATAACTTTGCTCCTTTGTATATCCACCATAATATGCATCTGCATCCGATAATACATTTCTTACATTGAACATAAGCGCAGTTACCGGTGTAGTATTTCTGTATGCATATGTAGCGCCGTGTTCCTGATACACCATTCCAAGCGCATCAAAAAGCCATGTCACTTTTGTATTTATGATTGAAGAGAATATATTAGTGTCTGAATAGACTGTATTATTTTGTGACAAAATCCAGGATGTCTTTCTATTAAGATCACTGTTGTCCTTTTCATTATATATGGCTCTCCATCCGTCAGTCCCGCCTAGATGCTCCTTGCCCGTAGTATATGCATCCGTATTCACATATACGGCATTGGATATCAGTTCCACAAAAAGTATTACTATAAAATTCACAATCAGAGAATTTATCTTTATGCTGTTTCTGGCCTGTAATACAAATACCATAAACAAATATATAATAAGCAGAATCGTGACCATATAGCAGACTACATTTTGCACCTCATTGTTTGCCAGAAAAACACCCCCAAAGAAAACCAGAAATACAACTCCGGTCAGTATCCCTTCCCGAATCCCCGGCTTCGTCCAGTTCACAGCACACTCAAAAGCTGAAACAATAAGAAGTATGACAAGAATAAAAGCATATCTGTAAGAATATAGATGTGGATATGTGAACCCATGAAGAACATACAGTGCCCCTGTCAGATTCAGACAGGCAACAAGCAGCGCTATCTCCACCAGTCTCTTAACTCTTGCCCGAAGCTGTATATTCCTGTTAAACACATATACAACCGCAAGGAAAAGCAGAGACAGTCCCATATACATATTCCTTGCATACAGAGTTCTTCCAGCTATATCTATATCATGTCCCCAGAAAAAGCTCTGGAACAAATTTGCAAAATTACCAAACTTGCTAAATGGTATATCTTCTGTGAGTGAACTTGCACCTTCTCTTCCAACTATCGCAAGGAAACACGGCACAAGTACAACACATGCACTGAGTGCAGCCGTTATAGATGTGAGTGCAAACTTCACTCCACGCTTCCAAAACATTTTCCAGCTATCCTTTTTCACATCGATAAACCATATCACAGCTATCATAGCCACAAACCACGAAAAATAGAAGTTGAATACAAATGACATGAAAAGCATCACAAAATAAAGTCTCACATCACCGCCCTCAATAAGTCTCTCAACGCCAAGCATCATAACAGGCACGAGAAGAAGGCATATAAGCCAAATGAGATTATACTGATATGCAAGCATATAATCGCACATGGAATAAGCCATTCCCATCACAACACAGAGTATGTCATTCAGCCATCCGTGCTGCATTTTATTTCTGCTGGTATGCGATAAGAAATAGGTCATAGTAACTCCGCAAAGTCCAACCTGAATACACATACTGACAATCATTCCCAGCTCCATATGTGAACCGCCGAACAAAACTGCTATTAGATTGACAGGACTTGCCAGATAATAAAAGAAATTAGTATAGAAATCATATCCTAGTCCCATGTCCCAACTGAAAAAAATTGATTTTCCCTGTCTTATCCTGCCTGATAATTCCACAAAAAACGCATAATACTGGGTATTAGAATCTCCAAGCAGTATAGTATTCTTTCCAAATGGATAACAGTCCGTCATCATCATATGTATCACTATACATATGATAGGAATCAGAAATGCCATTCCATACTTAACAATTTTTCTTGACCTGATTTTCTTTTTTTCCATAATTACTCCATCACTCCATATAACTTTGTATTTTTCCTTTTTCGACAGCATGTTGCATTATAAGTATCAATAACATAAGCAAGACCGCTGATATACTTATTCTCCATGACCAATGCTGAATCTTTGTCCCCTTATATTTTACAACAACTTTACCTGCCTCTGGCGAAACTGATATTTCTACCAATCCATCATTTAGACATTTGCTTACCGTCAGTTTCCGTCCATCAGCCATTATTGCTTCATATCCCTTATAATAATACTTTGGAACTATGCACTCCCCCGCAGTTTTACCCGCATCAAACTCATAGCTTCCGTCTGATCCATAGCGCCCCCGTATGTAAGTATCTTCGCACTTTACCATCCCGCTGCTTTCTGCTCCGACAGATGTTGCAAGATCCCCTTCTGCTGGAAGCCACTCCCAGAACCCTATGCTGTCTGTACTTCCTGCATTATCCGCATAACCTTCCGGATAGTTCACATAGCCACCAAGTTCTATATTCCATACCATATTCAGGCTAAAAATACCGATAAGTATGCTTCCAGCCGCACATAAACACGCATTTCTTCTGTATGATGGCAACAGCTTTATTATATCCACTGACTGAAGTGCAAGACCAAGTGCCACAAAGAATTCTGTGAACATATTCAGTCTCCACGGAAACTGTATACTGACAAATGGAGTTCTGTCGATAAGTTTCCATGGAAAAATCTTTGTCTCGCATACAAGAAGCACCGCCGCTGTCACAAGGCACATCAAAGCCTTTTTATTATATACTTTTTTATATATACTGACAAATACCATAAGTGCCAGTATTCCAATCTCAATGAATGCAACCGAATACTTTCCACTCACTATCGCGAGCAGTGTCTGAGTCTCCTCATGTGTGTAAAATGCCGGTTCATTGCTTACATAGAACCTTCCATCTGCAAATTGTTCAAGTACAGGAAGCCAATAATAACATGTAAGTACTGCACACGCAAGAGCTTCCATACACACAGCCCCAATAAGTCTTCTGCAAGCCGCAATTCTTTTCCATCTCGCACACACCCAGATTATTCCCATTACTACACATAATACAAAGCTTATCGTGTGTGAAAGCATAAGACACGAATATGATACACATAAAAGGCCTTTTCTACTGTGTCCCATCTCAGTCAGGTCGTAAAGAGCAAGAAACGCCAGTGGAATAAATACCATGGCAGCAATTTCGCCAAGTGCAAATCTGGTATATACATCCTCAAGATGATAATGTCCCATTGTGTAAAGCACCATAGTGACAACACCCGCGCAACGGCTTCTGCCAATGCTCCGCCCTGTATAATACGCAGTAAGTCCCGTACATATCATCAGTACATATATATATATCTTCATTGCAATCTCCGGTGATGCCCCCAGAAGTCTGAAGAGAACGGCTGGCAGCAAGAACAAATCAGGGTAAAATATTCCCATACCGTAGCCATACCCTTCCAACATAGTCTGATATATATATACAGGGTATCCCTGCCCTGACTTTAGCGCTTTGAGGATACTCTCCACCCTGAGCATATGAACCTGCTGGTCATCACCGTATGGCAGGCCTGTCTTAAAACAAGGGATCATACATACACCACTTATCAGAAGCACCAGCAGTGCAATTCCCAGAATCTCTATTCTGTTTTTCTTTTTTTCTCTCACGCAGAATCTCCTCCCGGTCGTCAAAGCTCTGCCACATCATCCCCGGCAGTCAGTACGCATAAATATAAAGACAAACGGGGACAGGTATGGAATCTACTCTCACCTGTCCCCGTATTCTCAGTCATCTAAAACTGTTTATGACTCCTGCACATCTGTGCTATTTTTATTGGTATATCACCGTATATAATCCGTGTGACATGATTTCATCTTACTTAAAATACTCCACACCACTCTCGAATATCTTCTGGTTCTGGTCGCCGTATACGTTTACAGCTACAGCCTGTCCGATACGCTCCGAGTGACCCATCTTACCAAGGACACGTCCGTCTGGGCTTGTGATACCCTCGATCGCATAGTATGAACCGTTGACGTTGTAGTACTCGTCCATGGTTGGGTTGCCGTTCATGTCGACATACTGTGTTGCAACCTGTCCATTTGCAAAGAGCTTCTCGCACCATTCCTTGCTTGCAACGAAACGTCCCTCACCGTGTGAGATAGGAATTGTGTATACTCCGCCGAGCTCTGCCTTCTTCAGCCATGGACTCTTGTTTGTTACAACCTTGGTGTATACCATCTTGGACTGATGACGTCCGATGCTGTTCATTGTCAGTGTAGGTGAATCATCCGTCTGTGGTCTGATCTCGCCGTAAGGCACAAGACCGAGCTTGATGAGTGCCTGGAATCCGTTACAGATACCAAGTGCAAGTCCGTCTCTCTCGTTCAGGAGCTTCATGACCTCCTCGGAGATCTTTGCATTACGGAACGCAGTTGCGATGAACTTACCTGATCCGTCAGGCTCATCACCTGCTGAGAATCCACCTGGGAACATGATGATCTGTGAATCACTGATTGCCTTTGCAAATGCGTCAACTGAATCTCTGATTCCCTGTGCTGTCATATTCCTGAATACTATCGTCTGTACGTCTGCGCCAGCTCTCTCAAATGCCTTTGCTGAGTCGTACTCACAGTTTGTACCAGGGAATACAGGTATGAATACCTTTGGCTTTGCAACCTTGTTCCTTGACGTGTAAACTGTCTTGGCGTCGAAGAGACCTGTCTTGATCTCTGTCTGTGGTACATTGGACTCTGTTGGGAATACCTTCTCAAGAGTCTTGGTCCATGCTGCAAGAGCCTCATCCATGGTGATGGTGACATCCTTATATGTAAATACAGGCTCCTTTGTAACCTTACCTATCTTCTTGACAGGAATTCCGAGCTGATCAAGATCTGCTGCCTTAACCTCAAGAATGATAGCGCCATAGTTCTTGGCAACGAGATCCTTCTTGCTCACTGTATCCTCAAGCTCAACACCGAGCTTATTTCCAAATGCCATCTTGCTGACAGCCTCTATGATACCGCCAAATCCAACTGCGTATGCAGACTGGATCTTGCCCTCCTTGATTTTCTTGTTCAGGAGGTCATACATGTACAGAACATTCTCATATACAGGTATGTCGTTCTCGTCCTTCTCTATATCCATCTCCACAAGAACATTGCCTGCCTTCTTGAGCTCAGGTGTCACAACGTCCATGTAGCTTGCCACGTCAACTGCAAATGATACAAGTGTTGGAGGTACATCTATATCATTGAATGTACCTGACATACTGTCCTTTCCACCGATAGACGGAAGTCCAAGTCCTATCTGAACATCATATGCTCCGAGGAGTGCTGCCAGTGGCTGTCCCCATCTGTATGGGTCTGTTCCAAGTCTCTTGAAATATTCCTGGAATGTAAGTCTGATCTTGCTTACATCTCCACCTGCTGCAGCTATCTTGGCTGCTGATGTAACAACCGCATATACTGAACCATGATATGGGCTCCAGCTTGACAGATATGGGTCAAATCCGTAGCTCATCATGGTAATAGTGTCTGTCTTACCCTTGAGTACAGGCAGCTTTGCGATCATTGTCTGTGTAGGTGTGAGCTGATACTTACCACCGTAAGGCATTGTGACTGTTCCTGCTCCGATAGAGCTGTCGAACATCTCCACAAGTCCTTTCTGTGAGCACACATTCAGATCTGACAGTGTATCGAGCCATGCCTTCTTGACATCCTCAGGCTCCTTAACTGAATCAAAGTAATTGTCAGCCTTGCTTGGAACTTCAACCTTGACCTGTGTCTCCTGATGAGCACCATTTGTGTTGAGGAATGCACGTGAGATATTCACGATGTCCTTGCCTCTCCACTTAAGGATAAGTCTAGGCTCCTCTGTAACCTTTGCAACTACTACAGCCTCGAGGTTCTCCTCCTCAGCGTATCCGAGCATAGTGTCAACATCCTTAGGATCGACAACTATAGCCATACGCTCCTGGGACTCTGATATTGCAAGCTCTGTACCGTCAAGACCTGCGTACTTCTTTGGCACCTTGTCAAGATCTACCACAAGTCCGTCTGCCAGCTCTCCGATGGCAACTGACACACCGCCGGCACCAAAATCGTTACACTTCTTTATAATAGATGAAACCTCTTCTCTTCTGAAGAGTCTCTGGATCTTTCTCTCTGTAGGTGGGTTACCCTTCTGAACCTCAGCACCACATGTCTCGAGTGAGTGTGATGTGTGAGCCTTGGATGAACCTGTTGCTCCACCACAGCCATCACGGCCTGTACGTCCGCCGAGCAGGATGATTACATCTCCCGGATCAGATGTGAGACGCTTTACAGCACGTCTTGGGGCTGCACCCATAACTGCTCCGATCTCCATTCTCTTTGCAACATAATCTGGATGATATATCTCATTTACAAGGCCTGTTGCAAGACCGATCTGGTTACCATATGAGCTGTAACCATGGGCTGCTGTTGTCACGATCTTACGCTGTGGAAGCTTGCCCTCCATTGTGTCCTTGAGAGACTTTGTAGGATCAGCCGCACCGGTAACTCTCATAGCCTGGTATACGTAACCTCTTCCTGAGAGCGGATCTCTGATAGCACCGCCAAGACATGTAGCAGCACCACCGAATGGCTCGATCTCTGTAGGATGGTTGTGTGTCTCGTTCTTGAAGAATACGAGCCACTCTTCCTCTACTCCGTCCACAACTACAGGAACAACTATAGAGCAAGCATTGATCTCGTCTGACACTTCCATATCATCGAGCTTGCCTGCTGCCTTGAGCTGTTTCATACCCATAAGGGCTATATCCATGAGACATACAAACTTGTCATCTCTGTCCTTGTACATCTCCTTCATCTCTGCTCTGTATGCGTCAAATGTCTTCTCAAGAAGATCCTTGTAATCTCCATCGTCGAACTCTACATCTGTGAGCTCTGTTGAGAATGTTGTATGACGGCAGTGATCTGACCAGTATGTATCGAGAACTCTGATCTCGGTCATGGATGGATCTCTCTTCTCCTCACCCTTGAAATAGTTCTGGATGTGAAGGAAATCCTTGAATGTCATGGCAAGTCCAAGTGAGTCATAAAGCTCCTTAAGATCTGCCTCTGCCATGTCCTTGAATCCGTCAAATATATGAACATCGGCTGGCTCAGGGAACTCTGTAACCAGAGTCTCAGGAATCTCCATACCGCATATTCTTGAATCAACAGGGTTTACACAGTAGTCCATGACAGCCTTCATCTGCTCGTCTGTCACGTCGCCCGAAAGTACATATGTTGTGGCAGTCTTGATAACAGGCTCCTCATCCTCTGCAAGAAGCTTTACACACTGCTCTGCTGAATCGGCTCTCTGATCGAACTGACCTGGAAGTGCCTCTACTGAGAACACCTTATCTGTGGCAGCAAGCTCAGGCTCACCCTCATAGATCACATCTACAGGCGGCTCAGCAAATACTGTCTCAAGAGCCTTTGCATATGTCTCATCTGATATGTTCTCAATATCATACCTGACAAGCACTCTCACATACTCAGCCTTGATACCCAGATAGTTCTTAATCTCTTCGTGAAGTTCCTTCGCCTTGACCGCATAGTCAGGCTTTTTCTCAACATACACTCTCTTGACCTTACTCATGTCATACCTCCATAGTAAAAGCGTTTTTGTTATTTCAATTCTTTAATAATAGCATTTATCTTGTTTTTTTTGTAGTAGTTTTTATCTTTTTGCCTATTTTCAGCTTATTTAAGCATAAAATTGTATCTTAACCCTGCATTTTCACCAAATATGTCATAACTTTCCATGCTAGTTATGCAGTCTTCGTATCATCTTAAATATCACCGAATTCTGGTATATCATAGGTGAATTCTGACAGTAGAATATGATTCCATCCGTCGGTGCGTATATGTCCGTCGTATTCTCGCCCGTCATCGGATTGATGATATTTGCAATTATGTCGCCTCGTACAACCTCGTCTCCCGGCTGGACAAGCTTCTTGAAGAAGCCGGCGGCATGCTCGGACCTTATGCTGAGCAGATCCTCCTCGTCCATGATGGTGGAAATGTATCCCGCATGGCAGTTGTATCTTATAACGCCCATACGTGTCAGGAATCTGAGCACTGAGGACACCGCCTGATTGGCACTCTCACCATTGATGGTGTCGGTAACTCCCGAATATACCGAGAAAGCCTCCGTGCCGCGCATCTGCCAGTTGTAGTTGAGCGTTGCCTTATCATATGATCTAGGCTCCGCTGTCAATACATACGGCATACCGAACTGGCTGGCAAGGCTGTTGCTCTGCTTGCCTGTCTCTATCATCCTGACGTGCGGGATAAACTCACCATCCATATAGAAGCTCGCAAACTGTATTCCGTATGCGTAGCCGGTGACCTTCTCCATCACCGCCGCTGCAATACGGCTTGTCGCCTGACCTTCAGGATTGCCTGGGAATGATCTGTTTATATCTGAATTGTCTGTTATCCAGTATTTCTTGCCCACATTGAACGAGCTGTAATTGATTGATGGTATCAGAAGTATCTTCTTCCCTGATACTATGGCGCCCCTCGCCTCCAGCTCCCCAAGCTTTTTTGCCAGAAGTGAGCTTATGTAGAGCTGCTGAAATTCATTTCCTCTCATGGCACCAACTATGCATGCAGCCTTGTCTCCGCTGCCATAGGAAAATCCCTGTATCTCGTACTCTCCTCTGTAGGCTGTATTCATGGAATATATGATCTCTTTATTCATGGCCACCTCCGAAAATTCTGGCCACAAGTGACCCCTCTTCTATAACCGGATATTCTCTCAGCGAGAACACAATGCCGCTTCTCGGCGACCTGATGGTCTCCTCCACCGAGCCCGTGAGCACATTTACAATTCTTCCTATGATCTCTCCCTGCTGTATATATTCTGAGTGCTTTGCCACAGGAAGGAAGATTCCGCTGCTCTCAGCATTTACAAATACAACATCCTTGTCTTTTGCAAATTTAGGCTTATGTGCAGTCTCGACTTCGCCCTGCCATATTCCCATCTTCTTCATAAGAGAGAACAGTCCGTCCACTATCTGGTTCGAGTAATCGTAATCTATCTTGAGGGCAACGCCGGACTCCACTACCATACTCTTGACTCCGATCTCGTTGAGGGCATGTGCAAGACTTCCCTCCATGACCGTAGACGACGGATGTATCCATACAACATCCACATTCATGCACGCAACATACGGAGCAAGATCCGATGCCACGTCAGAATTAACCCTGACCTGTGGGATCTCCTTGATGTACACACTGCTGGAATGGACATCAACACAAATGTCCGCCCCCTCTATGTCCTTCATGACCTTTGCCGCTGTGTACTCTCCCACAGTTCCGTCCTTGGAACCCGGGAACAGAGTGTTCATATCAATGTCAAATACCGGCACATCCCTGTACTGCGCCTCAAGTCCCATCGGATTGATAAATGGATATACATCCACGATTCCAGTAAGCTTGTCAAAATCCTTCTTGATCCTTCTGATCAGTTCATAACATATGTACTGTCCGGCAACCTCATCCCCATGTATACCGGACACAATACACAGCCTCTTTTCATTTCCAGTTGGGAAATCCGGAGCCAGATGGTTCTTCTTCACCCTCATGACTTCCCCGATCAGCATGTTAGCTGATACTACAGTTTCTATCATATTTTGTCCACCTTGTATTATTTATTCGTTAGTAATTTTGCAAATTATCCCGGTACATAAAGAAAAGCAGGGTACTTGCCGTATCCTGCTTCTTGTACCTAAGTTATTATACATGATAACTGTCAGTTCTTCAAGGTATGTTGCCTACTCTGTGAGCCTGTTATGCCCTTTTCTTATACTCTATTCTGAGCTTGTCCGCTATGAGTGCGATAAACTCGGAATTTGTCGGTTTGCCTTTTCCCGCATTCACTGTATATCCAAACAAATCGTTGATGGTGTCTATCTGACCTCTGTTCCACGCCACCTCTATGGCATGCCTTATGGCTCTCTCCACGCTGGAGGATGTGGTCTTATATTTCTTCGCTATCGTCGGATAGAGAAGCTTTGTTATGTAGTTCAGCATGTTCACATCGTTGACCGCCATGATGATGCCCTCACGGATGTACTGGTAGCCCTTTATATTTGCAGGAATACCTATATCCCTGATGATATCCGTCACATCGCTCTCTATAGTATTCTCTATCTTGTGTGCCATACTCTTCTCTGTGAGACATGTAAGCTTGTCGTTCAGCCCTGACTCAAGCTCCTTCTTCTTCATATACATCTGTCTGAGCCTTGTCACAAGCTGCACCGGATTGTACGGCTTCAGGATATAATATGTCGCACCCATCTCAAATGCACATCTTATAAGTCTCTGTGATGACACCGATGTGAGTACCACAAATATCGTATTCTGATATTCAGGCAGTTCACTCATATGCTCCATCACTCCCAGGCCATCCATTCCCGAAAGGCAAATGTCCAGTATCACTATATCCGGCTTGTAGAGCTTTATTGATTCCACCGCTTCATCCCCGGTGCTGACCATATCAACTACTCTCATCTCGTCCTTTGATGCATATGTGGCGATCTGTTTTGCTATCTGTGTGCTGTCGCCATCAGCAATTACAATTTCGATCCCTTTGTTTCCCATAGTATCTCCCTTGTTATGTATAAATTTACAGGATTAAGCGCTTATCCCAACTACTCTATAATAATATTAAATATGATATAATTTGTCAAGTGCTTTTAATATCATTTTTAATATCACATATTATGACAACATTTTACTACAAATTACCCTGCATTTCTCATCTTCGCTTCCAGTCTTATCTTGTCGGCAATGAGAGCGACAAATTCTGAGTTCGTAGGCTTTCCTTTGCCCGCACTTATGGTGTAACCAAACAGTTCGTTGATAGTCTCTATCTTTCCTCTGCTCCAGGCCACCTCTATGGCATGTCTTATGGCTCTCTCCACCCTTGATGCAGTTGTGCCGTACATCTGGGCGATCGTTGGATAAAGCTGCTTTGTTATAGAATTCAAAATATCCATATCCCCCACAGCTATGACTATCGCGCTTCGGAGATACTGGTAGCCTTTGATGTGCGCCGGGACTCCTATCTCGTGGATTATCCTGGTCACCACCGCCTCCAGCTCGTCCGTCTTCTGCTCATTTTCATCCATCTTCAGAAGCTGGGTTGTATTGCTTCCGCGTCCTTTACATGCATCATCAAGCACACCTCTGACCTTTTTCTCATCGTATGGCTGTTCAAGCAGTCTCACCACTGCCTTGTCACCTATCGTCGAAAATACAAAGTCCAGATAATTTCTGTGCTGCTTCGATGAACAGAGCACAAATTTGACATTTCTCAGGTTCTTATTTCCAGATACGCCCTCGACCATATCCGTGATATCCGTACCGGGTATAACCTCGTCCGCGATCACTATGTCTGGCTTATCTTCTGCAATTTTCTTCACAGCTTCGTCACCCTTCTCACAACATCCAATGTACTCATAATCAGGCATATCCTCAAATACGTGCTTTAGCTGTTCAATTTCTCTTTTGTCATGTTTTACCATCATAACTTTAACATGACTCATGTTATACTCCTTCCCAAGTATAGTGACGGAATAACAATATTTACTTTTTTATTCCTGTTATTCCACTACAAACATTATATATAAATGTAGTTTTCTTGGGAATATATAGAACTTCGCAAGTTACGACAGCATCAGCTTCCGGAAAACAATTTTTCTACTGCGACTGACACCAGCAGACCACATACGCACATTTAATGAAAAAATGCGGCATATCTTCCCTTTTCGGGTCGATATGCCGCACATGATCACTTCTCTTTTGTATGTTCTTTTTCTCTGAGTCTTATGATCGCATCATAGGCCGCCGGATTGTGCTCCTTCAGGTGCTCATCCATTCGTTTTCTTCTCGCCTTATATCTGTCGACAAATTCAGGATGCTCGCTCTCAAGCCTGTGAAGAAGCTGGCTCCGCCTGCGCTCGATACGCTCTGCAACAGAGTCCTCATCCTCGCCTGTGGCCCTCACGATCTCCTCTATGTGAGCCTCCATATGCTCAAGCCATTCTTCCTCATCCTGTATATCCATCTGCTTCCAGAAACCGGTCATGAGCTGTTCAACCCCGGTTCCGTTCTTCATACTGCCTATGGATTCACGGATGTGCTTCTCTATGACATCTTCCGCATCATCGCCAAATGCCCACACAAGCTCCTGAGCCATGTGCTCCGCTCTCTTTCTCCTGATGTCATGATAACTGTTATGTACACCAACCAATGGATATGGACTCTCAAGGCCGCAATCTGACAGTGCTCTCTCCATGGTCTGTCTCACGCATCCTGCCTCTATCATGTCGCCAAGTCCAAGCTTTCTGAGCTGGACATTGAGCTGGCCTATATGCTCCGTGATATAGAGCTTCACCCCCTTCTCTTTCAGCGTATCATACATGATCCTGAGGTTCTTGGCAGCCGTCACATCCACGCTTCCCATGGCGGAAGCATCCACTATGACCGCCTTTGTGTCATCCTGTACCGCATCCATGATATCCTTCTGGAATATGGCTATATTTGCAAAGAACAGATTACTGCTGAATCTGTAAATAACTATATTCTGTATCGGGTATGCATGCTTGAACCTCTCGAGCGCAAGGAATTCCTCATGTCCAGGTACCAGTCCAAGGAAGCTTCTCGGAGGGTCCGCAGCCTTCCTTATGACTGCGGCAAATGAGAGTATGATTCCTATAAGAACTCCATTTATCGTTCCAAGTACCAGCACACCTAGGAAAGCTCCGCAGAATATGTAGAATTCCACCTTACTCACCTTCCACAGCTTTGCCGCCAGATCAAATTCCAGAGCACTGTAGAGTGCGGAGATGACGATTGCCGTGAGCACCGGAACCGGCAGATAACCTATAAATCCCGTTCCACACACGAGGATCACGATCATCACTACTCCTGCAAATATTCCAGTGAACTGTGTCCTGCCTCCATACTGCTCACTCATTGTGGTTCTGGACACGGAACCGTTTATCGGACAGCAGCCTGTGAATGCCGCTGCAAGATTTGCCATTCCAAATGCCAGAAGCTCCTGATTATCGTCTATCTTATATCTGTTCTTCTGGGCGAAATTGTTCTCAGCCAGAAGCGTCTCCGCCATGATTACTACTGCTATCGACAGACTGACCGTCATGATATTTGGAAGCATCTTCTCATCTATCTGTGGTACAACGATCTGTGGAAGTCCTCTGCTCACCTCCGACAGACATACTATTCCGTATTCATCCATATCTATCACGCAGGACAGCAACGCTCCCGCTGCCATGACGCATATCGCCATCGGAAACTTTGGTATGAATCTTCTTGAAACAAGCAGTACCGCAAGAGCCGTAAGTCCCATGATTATTGACGGCACATTTACATCTCCTATCGTCTCTGCTATGTGTTCCACAAGCTCGAACAGTTCTCCTGTTCCCGCTCCGGCTCCATAGAGCTTCGGCACCTGCATGAGTATGATGGTGGTGCATATTCCTGATATGAATCCGCCCATGACCGGAGTCGATATGTAATTTACAAGCTTGCCCGCCTTGAACAGGAAGAATACCAGCAGCCACAGCGCCGTAAAGAATGTTATCACAGGAACGACCTGCATCGCCTGCTCTGTTCCCGGCGTAACCCCCAGCGTCACCAGTGCCGCTCCGACCAGCGCCGCAGGCGCGGCATCCACACCGAACACGAACTGCCTCGACGTGGACAGCAATCCAAATATTATGATCGGGAACACCGACCCATACAATCCATATACCGCCGGCAGCCCGGCTATCTGTGCATACCCCATCGATATCGGTATGGACACCGCCGCTATGATAATTCCTGTCAAAAGATCAGAAAGCAAATTCTCTTTTTTATAATTCTTTAGTGTATGACATAATGAAATTTTTGAAACCTTGATTTTCTTGCCCTCCTGGGATGTTTGTGTGTGCCGGTCTGCCTTATGCTAAAGTCCGGCACTTCTGTTCTTAATTTTATCACTAAACAGGATTAATTTCACTCCTCCAGCATATTTTCAATAAAAATCCCATACCCCCTGGTTGGATCGTCTACGAATACGTGGGTGACGGCGCCGATTATCTTGCCATCCTGGATGATCGGGGAACCGGACATTCCCTGTACCACTCCGCCCGTCAGGTCTATGAGGGCATCATCGGTCACGTGGAATTCTATATTCTTGTCGGATGAATTCCTGTCCACATACTCTATGTCTATCTCATACTTCTCAAGCTCGCCGCTCATTCTGGAATATATATAAGCCTGCCCCTTGCGGACTTCATGACCTCTGGCTATATACATACGCTCCGCATCGCCGTATTTCGCCTGGCAATAGCTGGTGTCCAGATGTCCATATATTCCACTGGCACTGTTGCCATCAATAATACCGACCAAAGATCTTCTATATGCGATGCTTCCCTGAAGTCTTCCCGGTTCCGAGGAGTATGACTTGCTTATATTTGTAATATCCGTTGTGTACACTCCACCGGTGCTGCACCGCATCATAACTCCCGTATCTATATCCGACACACTGTGTCCAAGAGCCATGAAATTTGTTCCGTCGACAAATGTAACCGTGCCTATTCCCGACACATCATCCTTCACCCACGCGCCCAGCAGATAAGCGCCATTCTCGTTTTTTTCCGGCGTGATGCTACAGACCTTCTCCTCCCCATCCCTTATATATCTCACGGACAAGCTATCACCCTGGCTTTCAGCAACAATATCAAGCAGCTCCAACCTCTTAGATATCTCCATACCGTCTACACTCACAATATACAGACCTTTCCATCAGCAGGGCAACAGGACTCGCCATTTTCATTTTTAAAGCTACACACATCCACCACCAAGACTCCCTCCGTCTTCATATAGATTCCCATCGCCTCGCCGGACGGAACTACAGGCCGGTCAAATATATCTCTTCCAAACTCCGCATCCTTCGTGGTCGCCCTTGACACTACCCCATCAAGTGTTGAGCTTGTCTTCTCTGACCTTCCAACATCCACTCGTCTGTCCACCAACACACATAAAACCAATAGTGCTGCAAGGAGCAACAGATCCGCCACAGCCACCCATATGATCACCTTCTTATATCGCCTCATAATCTATTCCTCCTACATATACTTAAAAACAACTAATAGCTTATAAAAAAAGAGTAACAGCCTTGGCTGTTACTCTTAGTATGTTGTGTTAGGAATAACTTTATATCAGTATTTTTTTGTCTTTTCTGCCATTTGTTTCATCTCGCGGG
>ENA-OPBD01000826-OPBD01000826.1-human-gut-metagenome-genome-assembly--contig:-NODE-826-length-17980-cov-2.188563_pt1 | contig 17980 bp, 15 predicted proteins | sample MGYA00241062_ERZ501440 | MGnify/ENA primary metagenome ERZ501440 (study PRJEB25962, sample SAMEA2042628) | human gut metagenome | biome: human gut; feature: human-associated habitat; material: faeces...
ACGGCGGCGGCGGCCCGACCAGAAGAATGCTGGAGACATCCAAACGTATGGAAAAAGGCATCAAAGGTGTGCCGAAAGTACGCCAGGCATTTGCGAGAACGTATTTCGACGAGCTGCATGAGAAGGTAAAAGACAGCAAACGCCTCCCAACCTGGATCGGCGAACTGTATTTTGAGTTCCACCGCGGAACATACACCTCGATGGCACGCAACAAACGCGGCAACCGTAAGAGCGAGTACGCGATGATGGAATTAGAGCTTCTGTCCGTTCTGGCCGAAAACGCCGGAAAAGCATACCCGACCGAAGAACTGAACCGCATGTGGGAGATGATCCTGACCAACCAGTTCCACGATATTCTGCCGGGCTCCTCGATCCATGAGGTATATGAGCAGACGAAGAAAGAATATGCAGAGATTGCGGAGACATCAGCAAAACTGATCGGCGAGCGCATGGAAGCACTCTGCGGAACAAAAGACGAGAGCGTGACCGTATGGAACACTCTCGGCCACAGAAGAAACGACGTTGTTGTACTCGGTGAGACCGCGGCAGAAGCCATGACCGACGGAACCACCGTATATCCGGTACAGCAGACGAAAGACGGAGCCATTGTCTATGCAGAAAACCTGCCGTCCAAAGGATATCAGGTTCTGCGCCCGACGAGCGGAGCCGCTGCGGAAACGCCATTTGCTGTAACAGAAGCTGGAGAGGGCTATACCCTTGAGACTCCGTTCTACACGATCCAGATCGATGCAAACGGTGAATTCACTTCCTTGTTTGATAAAGAGAATGACCGCGAAGTGCTTCAGAGCGGAACAACCGGCAACGAGCTGCGTATCTATGAGGACAAACCTCTGCAGTACAGCGCATGGAACCTGGATATCTTCCATACCGAGAAATCCTGGAAGGTGGAGGGTGTACGCCGCATGGAGTGGACAGAAAACGGTCCGGTCCGCGCAACACTGGAAATTGAGCGCGAAGTGATGGACACCGTCATCCGCCAGCAGATCCATTTCTATGCAAAAGACCGCAGAATCGACTTCGAAACCTACGTTGACTGGAAGTTCGCCGAGCATGTACTGAAAGTTCACTTCCCGGTAGACGTTCACAGCGACGAGGCAACTTTCGATATCCAGTTCGGTAATGTGACAAGAAAACTGCACACCAACACAAGCTGGGATCAGGCAAGATTCGAAGTATGCGGCCACAAATGGGCTGATATCTCAGAGGGAAGCTACGGCGTCAGCCTGATGAACGACTGCAAGTACGGCTATTCCATGAAGAACCGTGTGATGACGCAGACTCTGATCAAATCCGGAACTGAGCCGAACCTGACCGCAGACCAGGAAGAGCATTTCTTTACTTACTCTCTGTATCCGCACGCAGGAACATGGCGTGAGGCAGGCACCGAGCAGGAAGCTCTGAACCTGAACGTACCGGCAAAAGCAGTTGCAGGTGCAGCAGAGAAAGACCGCATGGAATTCCTGTCTGTAGACAAACGCGACGTAGTGCTTGAGACTGTGAAGAAGGCAGAGGACGGCGACGGCGTAATCGTTCGTCTGTACGAGGTGGAGAATGCAAGAACGAAAGTGACCCTGCACTGCGCAGAGGCAATTGCATCCGCTGAGGAGACCGACCTTCTCGAGAACCCGATCGAGGGCGCGCTTGGTGTGAAGGAGAACGAGATTGAGCTTACGATCAAGCCGTATGAGATCCGTACGATCCGCATCCGCACCGCGAAGTAAGAAAACAGAAATAAAATATAGAAATCACAATTGGTCCACTGGACCAATTGTTGATATGCCGAGCAACAGAAAAAGACACCGTGTCCCGGAAGGGAAGACGGTGTCTTTTTTGAAAACAGATGAAAAATAAAATCAGTCACCGGTGGAATCGCGGTACAGCACGTTGGTGCCGAGATACGTAATTTCATGCGGCGTGTTCGGATATTTGATCCGGTACAGAATCTGGAGTGCCAGACGTGCGCCGAGTTCTTCGTTGAAGACCTGAACGGTCGTCAGATGTTCTGCCAGAAGATCCTCTGTATTGTTGTCGAAGCCGGATACTGCAACGTCCTCCGGTACGCGTAAGCCCCGTTTTTCGAGAAGCTGCATCAGAATGCAGGCAACGTAGTCGCTGGCGCAGACGAAAGCGTCCGGCATGCGGGACAGGGAAGAAAGGAAGGTATCGATTTCTTCACGGTACGTATCGATGCCGAGCGGTGTCGTCAGGCAGAGAGAAGAATCCACCTTTTTACCGGCATCCGCCAGAGCCTGGCAGAAACCTTCATATCGTTCGCGGTTGGACTGTGCGTAGCTGATATCACCGATGAAGCCCGGAAGGGTGCGTCCCTGCTCGAGCAGATGGCAGGTGATGCGGCGGACACTGGTGCGGCTCTCCATGAGAAGCAGGTCGCCGTTCAGCTCATCCGGGGCAACAAGAGAGGAAGTGTCCAGGAACACTTTCGGAATCTGTGTCTCTGCGAGCAGGCGCAGAAGACGCTCGTTGTACACATTCAGAACGATGATGCCGTGAACATTTCCGTTTGTAAGAGTCGGCGGGAGAAAATACGTTTTATCCGCCGAAGTCGGAAGATACGTGTAAACGAGATTGACATTGTGTGTCGAAAATACTTTTGCAATTTGGTGGATGATGGTCATCCAGAAAAGTGAGGTTTCCGGTCTGCAGACGGCAACTGCAATGTTGACCGGCGTGGTCTCCTCTGCGCTCTGCGGATACTGAAAATCCTCCGGGATGGCATAGCCGAGTTCCTGGGCTTTGGCGATGACCTTGGTGCGCAGGGAATCGGAGACGCCTTCGTGTCCGCTGAACACCTTCCAGACCGTAGTCCGGGAGATGCCCAGGGAGTTCGCGATTTCCTGTAACGTTACTTTTTTCATAGTTTAAACCGATCCTGTTACAAATTTTGAGTGCTAACACATATTATACACTTAACGTGTAACTTTTTCAACCTTTCCATTGGAAGACAGAAGGAGTAAATGTGCTCCGTCGGCACTCGGGCAGGTGATCAGGTAAGAGTGGCTTGTGGTCTCAATGGTGTAGTCAAGAGCTTTGACGGTTTTGTTGAAGTCATTTGGAGCGTAAGCGGCAAGGGTCTCCTGTAAGACGGTAAGACTGTCGCTGTAGGAACCGGTTGTCTCAAACAGAATGTTTTCTGCGTAATACAGCTTGCGGAGTTCCCATTTGCGGTATTCGTCCTCCGGAATCGTGATGTCACACGGTGCGTCGTCGCGGTCGTCAGAGAAGAAAACGAAAGACCAGAGTTCCGGGTAATGAATGTTGATGACACCGGTCGGAGCCCATACCCAGTTGTCCTCCGGGAGAACGTTTCCGGCTTCATTGGTACGTTTTACATAAGTGTTGTCCTTGATGTCCACTTTCCACTGAACACGGGAGAAGTTCATACGGTAGAATTCTCCGTTTTTCGGTGCGCGGCGTTCTTTCTGATACTCATAGAGAGCAGCGAACGGAATGACAACCTCAACGCTCCAGCACTTGTTTTCTGCGGATGGATCGTTGATGGAGCCATCTACATGAACAGCGGTGCGCAGACCGTGCATGTCGTAGCCATTGAGGCCGCTTCCGCCGTCACGGTATGGCTCGGAAAGAAACAGATCCCATACCGTGTTCAGAACGTTCATTTCGAACTCATAGTAATGGTACGTATCAGAATCCGGGTCAACGAAGATTTCAAAATCGTTGTCGAGGAAAATGACGGAGTCGCGCTCGGTCTGGTGTCCCCAGATTTCATCGCCGTCAAGCACGGCTGCTACGTAAAGGTTCTCGTCATCCCAGAGCATTTTTGCACGGGTGACAAAGCGCGGAAGCGGCATGTGGCTTCCTTCGATATCGAGAAATTCGTCGGTATACGGGGCATCTTCCCAGAATGGTTTGTTGATGTTTCCGTCTAACTCGAACGGCTTTTTTGCGCGGTGGCAGGTGTAAACCGGCGGTGCGAACGGGACTGCCGGAACCGGAATTGTGATGTTTGTACTCATAGTAAAAATCTCCCTTTCAAATATTTACTGTTAAGCTTTTTTAGAAAACACGCGGAAAACGTGTCGACAAAAGGTATCATAACACCAGAAGTAATAAAATTCAACATTAAAATGAACAAAAATGAACGAAAGATAACTTACTGTGGACAAAATGAAAAGAATGCGGTACAATAAAGCCACTTGAAATAAGGAGAAGGACAAGGAGGAAACAAAAACAATGGAAGCATATCAGAATGCGGCCCTTTCCCCGGAAGAGCGCGCAAAAGACCTGCTCGGAAAAATGACGCTGCAGGAAAAAGTAGGACAGTTAAATCAGCGTCTGTACGGATTCCGGATTTACGAGAGACAGGGTGAGGAGTTTACACTGACAGAGGAATTTAAAGAGGAAGTAGAGCGCATGGGAGGGCTTGGCGTCCTGTACGGCCTGTACCGTGCCGATCCGTGGGCAGATAAAGATGAGAAGACCGGCATTGTGCTGGAACTTTCCGCAAAAGCCTATAATATAGTACAGAAATATGTGATCGATCATTCCCGCCTCGGCATCCCGATGATGATGAGCACCGAGTGCCCGCACGGCCATCAGGCGCTCGTCCATAGCCATCAGCGTACCCTTGAGCACCTCGAGCGTGAAAGAGCCCGCAGGCGCAACATTCGACCCGGAACTTCTTTCCGAAGGCTACAAGGCATGCGGAAAACAGTTAAAGAGCGGTCATGTGGATCTGGCGCTGATGTCGGCGCTCGATATGGCGCGCGACCCGAGATGGGGAAGAAGTGAGGAGTGCTACTCTGAAGACCCGTGCCTTGCCGCATCCATGGCAAAAGCGGCAGTCACCGGTATGCAGTCCACCGGTGTCGGCAGTGTGGCAAAACACTTCTGCGCACAGGGCGAGACAACCGGAGGTGTGAACGCGAGTGCTGCAAGAATCGGCGAGCGGGAGCTGCGGGACATCCATTTTCCATCGGCAAAAGCGTGCTGTGAAGCAGGCGTGGAAGGCATCATGGCGGCATACAACGAGATCGACGGCGTGTACTGCCACAGAAACGCATGGCTGCTCCGCGATGTTCTGCGCGGTGAAATGGGCTTTGACGGCATTGTGATGGCAGATGGTTTGGCTGTAGATTTCCTTAAGAATACCGAGGGTGATACTCTGCATGCAGGCGTTGCAGCGAGAAAAGCCGGTGTGGATGTGAGCCTCTGGGATGAAGCGTTCAGCCGTCTCGGCGAGGCCGTAGAGCAGGGACTTCTCGATGAGAGCGAGATCGACGAGTCTGTTCTCAAAGTTCTGAAGCTGAAATTTGAAAAGGGTCTGTTTGAACATCCTTATATGGAAGAAAACATGCTCACCCCGGAAGAAGCCGGGATCCCGGAAGTATCTCTTTCCCTGGCACGGGAGTCCGCTGTTCTTCTGAAAAACGAGGAGAGTGTGCTGCCGCTTGCTAAGAAGTACAAAAAAGTAGCTGTGATCGGCTATCACGCAGCAGACCGTTATTGCATGCTCGGCGACTACACCCCGCCGGTTCCGGAAAGCGAGTGCGTCACCGTCCTTCAGGGCATGAAACAGGAAGCACCGGAGGGCGTGGAAGTTTCCTATGCAATGGGAAGTGAATTTTCAGAGGCTGACGAGGACGAGAAAGCAAAAGCACTGGCACTTGCAGCAAAGAGCGATGTGATCGTAGCTGTTGTCGGCGGTTCTTCTTCCCGTTTCGGCGGAGCTGTGTTCGATGCAAACGGTGCAGCATCCAAGGGAACCGGCAGCCGTTCGATGGACTGCGGCGAGGGAATGGACACCGCAAAGGTTCACATCCCGGCAGCACAGGAAGAACTGGTTGCAGAGCTTGCCCGCCTTGGCAAGCCGATGGTAACCGTTGTGATCGCAGGAAGAGCATACTGCATCGAGGATATCGAAAATGCTTCGAATGCCCTTCTGTATGCGTTTTATCCGGGTCCGATGGGCGGCAAGGCCGTTGCAGAGATGCTCTACGGAACCACGAATCCGTCCGGCCGTCTCCCGGTATCCATGCCGCGCCACGCCGGTCAGATTCCGGTGTGCTACAATTACCGTACCTCCGTCGTTCCGGCATACTGCGATATGACGAGCCAGCCGCTGCATACGTTCGGTGAGGGAAAATCCTACACGACGTTTGCGTGCAGCGATGTTTCCGTGAACAAAGAAGAAAACGGTGCTGCCGTTTCGTTTACCGTAGAGAACACCGGTGCCATGGCAGGAACCTCCGTTCCGTGTCTGTATGTGCGGAAACGTTCCGGCGGTGTGGTAGCGAGAATCAAAGAGCTGAAAGCTTTTACCAGAATTTCTCTTGCACCGGGTGAGAAAAAAGAAGTTTCGTTCCAGCTTTCCAAAGAGGAGATGAACTTTGTCCAGATTCCGGGAAAACCGGAAGTGATCTGCCATGACTATGAGCTGATGCTCGAGGATGGAGCAGAGAAATGGTGGAGCGGAAATGTAACTGAAATGTAAGGCTTGACGGAAGATAATATAAAAAGTAATAAAACTGAACAAAGGGAGAAAATATGTTGCGAAACAAAACGACGTATTTTCTCCCTTTTTGTTTCTTTGAAATGGACGAAAATACGAAAAAAGATAACATGGATCACGGCCGCAAGGGACAGAAAAACCGAAAAACGCGTCGAAATATAGGAAAAGTGCCTAAAAAACGCCTGCTTAAATTGCGTAAAAGTAACAAACTGGTATATATGTTCAATTAATGGTTGACAAATAAGGTAACAAAAGGTAAAATAAATTCAACAAAACAGTGTTGGATAAATCTTAAATCACAGATTTGATTGTAGCAGTTGCACAAAAAAGAAGGAACACGCGAGGATGATGCGAAAGCAAAATGTTCAAAATGTTTACGACCGGAAATGCGACAATCAAGGAAAACACGAAACCTTTAAAAGGGAGGAAAGAGAGAAATGAAAGAGAAACCAACAAAAGCAAAGAAAAAAGGCCGTACCATCCGCGCCTTTAAGAGAGACATCTCGCTTTGGCTTTTCTGTGTTCCGGGCGTGATCCTGACATTCATCTTCAGCTACATTCCGATGTATGGTGTACAGATCGCGTTCCGCCGCTTCAATGCGACGGCCGGAATCACTAAGAGCCCGTGGGTAGGCATGTACTACTTTGAGAGATTCTTCAACTCTCCATACTTTGCTTCCACCATCAAGAACACATTGATCCTGAGTCTGTACGGACTGGTCGTATCATTCCCGATTCCGATCATCCTGGCACTGATGCTGAACTCCTTCCGCCATAAGAGATACCGGAAAGTGATCCAGACCGTCACCTACGCGCCGAACTTCATTTCTACCGTAGTTATGTGCGGTATGATCATTCTGTTCCTGTCTCCGTCCGTCGGTGTTATCAACCACGTACTGGAAGCAATCGGAATTCCGGCGGTCAACTTCATGGCGAAGAAAGCGTACTGGAGACACATTTATGTGTGGACCGGTGTATGGCAGAGTACAGGATGGAGCTCTGTTATTTACTTCGCAGCACTCGCCGGCATCAGCCCGGAGCTGCATGAAGCGGCAAAGGTAGACGGCGCGACGAAATTACAGCTGATCCGTCACATCGACCTTCCGCTGATCATGCCGACCGCGACCATTCTTCTGATTATGAACTGCGGAAGCATTCTTTCCGTCGGCTTCGAAAAAGCCTTCCTTCTGCAGAACAACCTGAATGCCAGTGTATCCGAGATCATTTCCACCTACGTCTATAAGGTCGGTCTGATCAACAACGATATGTCGTATTCTTCAGCAATCGGTCTGTTCAACACCATCGTAAACATGGTTATGCTGATCATTGTCAATACGATATCTGATAAACTTTCGGGCAACAGCCTGTGGTAGGAGGAAACAAAAACATGAGTAAAGAAAATACCGCAGTGACAAAAAAGAAAATAAAACGCTGCAAAGAGGACGTCGTTTTTGACGCAGCCTGCTTCATTATCCTGACGCTGGTTCTGTTTGTTGTGGCATATCCGCTGTACTGGGTTATCATTTCATCCATCAGTGCGCCAAGCGCCGTATCGAGTGGTAAAGTACTGCTTCACCCGATCGGATTTACCCTGAAAGGCTACGCAGAAGTATTTAAAAACGACCAGGTTATGAGAGGCTTTTTAAACTCCCTGATCATCACCTTCTGCGGTGTTATGGTCAACCTGATCGTAACGCTTCCGACATCGTATGCACTTTCCAGAAGCAATTTCTCCGGAAAGAAACCGATCACCATTTTTTACCTGATCACCATGTTCTTCGGCGGCGGTCTGATCCCTACCTATCTGGTTATTCAGAGACTGCAGATGCTGAACACCATCTGGGCACTGATTCTCCCTGGTTGCTTAAGCGTCTACAACATGATCGTGGCAAGAACCTTCTTCAAGTCGAATATTTCGGAAGAGCTGTATGAGGCAGCTGAAATTGACGGCTGTACCCAGGCGAGATTCTTTTTCCAGATTGCACTTCCGCTTTCCAAAGCGATCATCGCAATTCTGGTTCTGTATTATGGTGTCGGCCACTGGAACTCATACTTCTCGGCACTCGTTTATATTTCGGACAAGGCGAAATATCCGTTGCAGCTGGTTCTGCGTAACATCCTGATCACGAACCAGACCGCGCTGTCCCAGACAGCAACAACTGCAGCAGCAAGAGCAGCACTGCAGGAAAAACAGCAGCTGATCGACGTTATGAAATACTCACTGATCATCATCAGTAGTATCCCGGTTCTGGTTATGTACCCACTGGTGCAGAAGCACTTTGTAAAGGGTGTTATGATCGGATCCATGAAGGGTTGATTTACAGCGGAAATTTTTTTAACGATTTATCTGCCGCACGGGAAACGGCGGTATGTAAATAAAGGGTCCGGACAACGGACAGGCAAAAGCGCTTCCGGCGGGAAAATGCCGCCGGAACAACACAGGAGGGAAAAATCATGAAAAGAAAAGCAGTCGCAGCAGTTTTAACTGCAGTAATGGTGGCATCTATGTTTACCGGATGCGGAAGTGATAAGGGAAGCAGCTCGGCAAAGAGTACTTCTGCAGCATCCGCAGCAAACGACACCGTGGATGAGGACGGAAAAGTAAACGGCATTATGTATCAGGAAGGCCTTCCGCTGGTAGATGAGGGAGCTTACACCTTCTCCATCTTCTGCGATGATTCCAGCGAATCCGGCGAGTTTATCATGCTCGATGAGTTCAAAAAACAGACCAATGTAGACGTTGACCTGAAAATTTATCCATATGAAACAGCAACAGAGAGACTGAATCTGGACCTGAACTCCGGAGATTACGCAGATGTGATCGGCGGATGGACCTTAAGCGACAATGCAATCCTGACCTATGGTGTAAACCAGGGCGTATTCATTCCGCTGGAAGATTATTTTGAGAAATATTGCCCGAACATTTCTGCGATCCTGGATCTGCCGGGTGTAAGAGAAAAAATGACAGCACCGGACGGACACATCTACACGATTCCGTACGTATGCGCCGATACAACCGTTGGATACAGCCCATACATCAATACGAAATGGCTGGAGAATGTTGGCATGAGCATGCCGACCACTACAGACGAGTTTGAGGCAGTCTTGAAAGCCTTCAAAGAGCAGGATGCAAACGGCAACGGTGACGCTTCCGATGAAATCCCGTTCTCTACCGACCCGAACAACAAACATATCGAGGCTATGGCCGGTTACTTCGGACTTCCGATGAACAAACTTGGTATTGCAATCCAGAATGAAAAGGTTGTTTACGGCGGTGTCAGCGATACATACCGTGAGTTCCTTTCCTGGTTCCACAAACTGTATGCAGAAGGACTCGTAGACGTAGAGCTTTACACACAGGACAGCTCCACATGGGAAGGTAAAGGAAATCAGGACCTGTACGGCGTTTCCATCGCATACGGAAGCGGAGAGTTTACCGGAATCCCGGCTGCAGAGGAAAGAGGCGATTTCGACTCCATGCCTGTTCTGAACACAGACAAAGACGGAATCTGGCTGCGCGATACGGAAGGCTTCAGCGTATACAGAACCCAGGCTGTCATCACAAACAAGGCAGAGCATCCGGAAATCATCTGCCGCTGGTTTGACAATGCATTCGCACTGGAGAACGGCATCGGCTGCAACAGAGGACCGGTTGGTGTGATTGTAAACAAAGAGGATGACGGATACCATGCGATTGACACCACCACACTGTCTGAGGAAGATCAGGAAAAATATTCCTGGGGCAATCTGTGGCCGCAGTCTCTGCCGAAATATCTGCCGGCAGACTTCGAGTTTGTAGAAGAGCATCCGATGTATGATGAGAAAAAAGCAACAGAGGAAGCTTATGAGGCAAATCTGACCAAAGAAATTATTCCGTCCTACTGGATTGACTTGGATAAAATTGATACCTTCTCTGATACGAACACAGCAATCAAAGATTTCTTTGAGCAGCAGCAGGCGCAGTTCGTATGCGGCGAGCTTGACATTGACAACGATGCTGACTGGCAGGCTTATGTAGATGGTATGTACTCTCTGGGACTTGAGGACTGGGTAGCAACTCAGGGTATCGAGGAAATCGCGAAATAAACAGGAAAAGGTAACGATATTTCCTGTGGCGTGAAAAAAGGCATATTACAGTGTAAAACGGTAATATGCCTTTCTTTTTGGGCAAGAACTGATATAATGGGAAGAAACAATAAAGGGGTAATTAGATCGGATAAAAAAGCTATGCCCGGAGTCTTTTAATCCGGGAGTACAAAAAAAGGAGGAGCTGGAAGAGATGATGCAGGACTGGTTTCGGAACGCGAAGCTGGGCATTTTTATCCATTATGGGATTTATGCGGTGGGTGATGTGTCAGAGTCATGGTCGTTCCACAACGGAAATATTTCTTATGAAGATTACATGAAACAGTGTGAAGGCTTTACAGCATCGAAGTTTGATGCGAAAAAATGGGCGGAGCTGTTTCAAAAAGCAGGTGCGCAGTACGTGGTTATGACAGCGAAGCACCATGACGGCGTGGCACTGTTTGATACCGGATACAGTGATTTAAGTGTTGTGAAGAAAACACCGGCAGCGCGCGACCTTGTAAAAGAGTATACAGCTGCCATGCGTGAGGCAGGTCTGAAGGTCGGCCTTTATTATTCGCTGATCGACTGGTCGGATCCGCGGTACCGCACGGTTTACCCGGAAGGAATGAAAAAAGAAGACTGTCTGAACGATATCTATGGTTCCCCGGCCGGAAAAGAGGAGGAGCCGGAGAAATGGCAGGAGTTTCTGGAATTCAACAATCATCAGTTAAAAGAACTGATGTCAAATTACGGAACGGTGGATCTTTTATGGTTTGATGGTGACTGGGAACGGAGCGCGGCACAGTGGAAGATGCCGGAATTCAGGGAATATCTGCATACCCTGAATCCGAACGTTGTATTGAATTCGAGAATGCAGGGCTATGGAGATTATGAGACACCGGAGCAGGGAATTCCGCTGTACGGACCGAAAGGCGAGTGGGAATTCTGTACGACGATCAATGATTCCTGGGGATATCGTCCATCGGACAATGATTACAAGAGCAGCGGCCAGATCGTGCGTATGTTCTGCGACTGTATTACCCTCGGCGGAAGAATGCTGCTGGACATCGGACCGAAAGAGGACGGAACGCTCGATGAACGTCAGGAGAAGGTGCTGCTGGATCTTGGCGGATGGATTCATGACCACGAGGAAGCGGTATTTGGAACAGAAAAAGGACTGGATTACAATCATTTTCTCGGCGGAAGCACGATTTCGGCGGATAAGAAGACGATGTATCTTTTTGTCTATGATAAGCCACAGGAGACGTTGTGCGTGAAAGGTATTAAGACACCGGTGAAGAAGGTGACGGTTCTGCATACGGGAGAGGAGCTTCGGTTCTCCTATACGGGTTCCCTTCCATGGAGCGGTATTCCGGGAACACTTTGGATCTGGGCTGGCGAGATGAGTATTCATCCGTTTGCAACGGTTGTGAAGGTAGAGCTTGAGGATGAGATCACCTACAATCTGGGACACGGGGAAGTCGTAACCTTTAATGAGTAAAACGATTCGGACAGAGGAGCTTATGAGATGAAGAGAATAATTGGCTATGTAAATACGGCGGATTTAAATCATATGCGAGAAGAGGATGTGCGGGCACTTACCGTGATCAATATTGCATTTGGTCTGATCCGGGACGGAGAAGTTGTATGGGATGCAAAGGATGCACGGGATGGAATAGTATCCATTCGGAAAAGCAACCCGGAGCTGAAGATTGTATTGTCCGTAGGCGGCTGGGGAGCAGACGGCTTTTCCCAGGCTGCAAGAACAAAAGAGGGAAGAGAGCGGTTTGCTGCGAGTGCACTTGCAATTGTGAAGGAGTATGGTCTGGACGGCATTGACATTGACTGGGAGTATCCGGGCACATCGCTGGCAGGAATTGCGTCGGACAGATCGGATAAAGAGAATTATACGCTGCTTCTGGCGGAGCTTCGGAAGACACTGGACGCGTACAGAGAAGGCATGCTTGTAACGACAGCAGTCGGCGGAGATGTTTACTTTGCACTGCAGACAGATATGAAGGAGGCCTCCCGGTATCTGGATTATGTGCAGCTGATGACGTATGATCTGCAGGGCGGTTTCCAGAAGGTGACGGGACATCATGCGGCGCTGTATCACAGTGAGGGAAATTTGTTTGATGCATGTGTGCAGAAGGCAGTGAACGGTTTTGTAAATGCAGGCGTTCCAATGGAGAAGCTGATTCTTGGCGTACCGTTTTATTCCAGAAAATGGGATGGAGTAAAAGGCGCCGGATGCCGCAACGGGCTCGGAATGGAAGCAGAGACGGTCGGAGGATATGGCGGTGACTATGGCGAGCTCAAAGAGAGCTGGATCGGAAAGAGGGGATTTATCCGGTATTGGGATGAGCAGGCAAAGGTTCCGTATCTGTTTGACGGGGAAACATTTATCAGCTATGAGGACTGCGAGTCACTTGGGGTGAAAATTGCGTACCTGAAAGAAAAGGGCATGGGGGGCATTATGTTCTGGGAGTATAAATGCGATCCCAGCGGAGAATTACTTTCATTTATAAAGAAAAATATGTAGCGTAGTGACCCACAGCCGGTATGTGAAAAGGCTCCTCGCTCCGGTGTTCCTGAAAAATCGCAAGGAATCCTTTTCACATGGCGTCTGCCGCCGGTGGGCGGATGTACGTTGTGGAGACGGATAGGAAAAAAGAGAAAGGGATAGATAGAATCATGATCTCAGAAAATTTGAAAAAATATGCAACGGAAAAATTTGAGGGACGGAGAGAGCTTCTGGCTCCGGTGATGCCTGTTATCGAAGAAAAATTGAAACAGTGCAGTGAAGAAGAGGCTGTGCTGATGAAGTTTCTGTATGGTACGATGCCGGTAAGGGATGCGGGAGAATATGGATTTAACCTTTTTCTTTCGTACGTGAAGCATGCGCTGATGCTGCGGGAGAAGGTGGCATGGTGTAAGGAGCTGCCGGAGGATGTGTTTGTAAATTACGTGCTGTATGACCGGATCAATTCCGAGGATATTACGGACTGCAGACTGTTTTTTTACGAGCAGATTATGGGGCGTGTGGCCGGAATGAGCCTTTGGGAGGCAATTCTGGAGATTAATTACTGGTGTGCGGAGCATGCAACGTATGAGGCGACGGACAGCAGAACAGCATCTCCGATGACAATGTATCGGAGTGGAAAGGGACGCTGCGGAGAGGAGTCAACATTTGCAGTTACGGCGTATCGGAGTGTCGGTATTGCGGCACGGCAGGTTTATACACCGAGATGGGCACACTGTGATGACAATCATGCGTGGGTTGAGGTGTTTGTGAACGGCGAGTGGCATTTCCTCGGCGCCTGCGAGCCGGAAGAGGTGCTGGATACCGGCTGGTTTTCCGGTCCGGCGAATCGGGCAATTCTGATTCATACGCGGAACTTCTCGGATTATGTAAAGGAGAGTAACGAGGAGTATCTTGGAAAAGAAGGGGCGCTGTACTACTTTAACCATACAGATTTTTATGGCAGAACGAAGCTGGTGAAGATTCTTGTGAAGGATGAGAATGGAAAACCGGCTGCAGGAGCGCATATTGCGGTTGAAATCCTGAATATGGCAGAGTTTTTCCCGGCTGCAGTGATGATTGCGGATGCGGACGGAGAAGTTCGGATGACACTTGGCCTTGGCGATATCCGGGTACGGGCATTTGACGGAATACGCCGGGCGGAAGCCATGATGCGGATTGAGGAGGAGGATTCGCTGGAACTGGTGCTTCGTGAAGAGGCGGTTCCGGAAGCGGATGACAGGTGGCAGACGCTGGAAATCCGGGCACCGAAGGAAGTGCCGGTACGGAATATCGTTGCCACAAAGGAGCAGAAGGAGCGAAATGCGGCACGGATGGCAGAGGCGGAACGGCTTCGGAAGGCACGGTTTGCAGCATGCTTTGATGAGAAAAAGGCTGCTGCGTATCCGGAAGCGGAAGAGATTTTCCACCGGGCAGGAGAGAATTTTGAGGAGGTTTATACATTCCTTTCCAAAGATGAAAATCCGAACCGGAAGAAGCTGCTGTTTTCGCTGGCATTAAAGGATGCGAAGGACTTGAAGGCATCCGTTTTAGAGGATCATCTCGACTGTGAGCAGGGGGATCTTCCAGAGGAGATTTTCAGAAAGGATCTTCTTTGCCCGCGTATTTTCCTCGAGGAGCTGACGCCGTATCGGAGCATGATCCGCGGATTTTTTGAAGAGGAGACAAAACGCAGCTTTGTGGAGCAGCCGGAACGGATTCTGGATTATCTTAAGAAGAATATTACCTTCCATGCAGAAGAAGAGTATGACACGATCATGGCAACACCGGTCGGCGTCCTTACGATGAAACAGGGAAGTCCTCTGGCGCAGAAGATTCTGTTTGTGGCAATCTGCCGGAGTCTCAATGTAGCGGCAAGACTGAATCCGGTGACCCTGGAGCCGGAGTATTACCGTGATGGGGCATTCCACAGTGTGGAAACAGAAGCTGCTGTTTTGAAGGATGAAACGGAAAGTGCGGTTCTGACACTGAATGCGGAGGATGGAAGCGCATGGAAGTATTATCAGACGTGGACCATCGGAAAGTGGAACGGAACAGTGTTTGAGACGCTGAATTACGAAGAAACCGCATTCGACGGAAAAACACTGGATCTGACCCTGGAGCCGGGCTGCTATCGTCTGATTACAAGTATGCGTATGCCGAACGGTGACCAGCATGCCGCATACCGCGTGTTTGAACTGAAGGCGGGAGAAGCAAAAGAGATTTATCTGGAAACCGTGAAAAAAGAGCTGGATGAGCTGTTAGAGCACATCGAACTGCCGGAGATCACGCTGGAGGATCTGGATGGAAAGGCGCATACCCTGAACGATCTCACCAAAGACGGCCCGATCCTTCTGGCCTTCCTCGGAACCGGAGAGGAGCCGACCGAGCATGTTCTGAATGAGCTGATCGAAATCGCAGAGAAGTGGAATGCAAAAGACACTGCCATGGCAGCCGTGCTCCGCACGAAAGCCGACCTGGAAAACACGACTTTCCAGAAAGCCCGCGCAGCAATCCACAACATGTCCCTCTACCTCGACCCATCCGACGACGCCCCGGCGATCGCCGAAAAAATGGGAATCGATGCAGAAAAACTCCCACTGCTGATCCTCGCATTGCCGGGAAACATCGGCGGACGCGCTTATGCCGGATATAACGTCGGCAGCGTCGGACTGATGCTGCGGCTGATGGAAGAGGCGGCGAAAGCGTAAGTTAATACTAAAAAACAGGCTGACGCACGAATGCGGCAGCCTGTTTTTTTAAAGAACGCCCAGTTTTTTCAACTGTGCTACGCCATCTTCATATCCCATAAAATGAATTCCATGAATCCCTGCCTGCTCTGCGGCCTCGACGTTTGCTTTGGTGTCGTCAAGGAATACGCAGCGGTCCGGGGTGAGGGAGAATTTCTGGATCAGGTGCTGGTAGATCTCCGGTTCCGGTTTTGTTAAATGGCAGGTGTAGGAGAAGAGGGTTCCGTCCATGTAGGGGAGGAAGGGCATTTTCTCTTTGGTGCGCTCGAAGAGGTCTCCGGAGTAGTTGGAGAGGATGTAGAGGCGGTAGCCTTTTTCTTTTAAGGAGCGTACCCAGCTTTCTGCATACGGCAGCGGGGTGATGGTTTCCTCGCAGTGGGCGAAAACCTCTTTGATTTCTTCGGTGTATTCCGGGGCGAGGGAGCAGAATCCTTTTACAATCTCCGCCGGTGTGAGAATTCCGCGGTCGAACTGGCGCCAGTAAGGGCTTTCGAAGGTTGCGGCGGCGATTGCTTTCGTCTTTTCCGGACCGAAAGCAAAGCGTTTCAGATAGGACTCGTAGTCCCAGTTGACGAGTACGCGGCCTACATCAAAAATAATGGTATCAATCATGACTGTTTTTCTCCTTTGTCTGATTTGTCGTTCTCATCGCGGTGCGACAGAACCTTGGCAACCAGCATCATGGCATAGATGAGCACTGGTACGGTAATCGCACAGTAGAGGCAGACCGTCAGCGCCTTGTGTGCAAACGGCGTGTCGATAAACGCAAAAATCATGGCGCCAAGCCCGAATCCGATCAGGACCGCGATGGCGAGAAGGGCGCCGATCTGTTTGAGTCGTTTCATAGATGGGATTCTCCAATCAAAAAATAAATACATGGTATAGTGTAGCACAGCTTCCTTGAAACATCCATGAAAAATTGAAAAACTGTCTGCAGGAAAAAACAGAGCGTGTTTGAAAAATGCGACACTGCAAAATTTAAGGATTCTTTAGAAAAAATTAATGGCGCTTTCGATTGCTTTTTTCCCTCAAAAGGGATAGAGTATTGGCATATACTTTGAAAAAGGAGAAACGAGAACAAAATGGATAAACTGAAAGAAAAACTTTCCCGCCTGATGTACGGCCGCTACGGCATCGATCAGCTGGGCAATTTTATGATGTGGGCGGCAGTTGCCATGATGATTTTCGGAGCGGTTGTACGGAGCTCCCTTATCTACACCCTGGCACTCGTCCTGATCGTCTGGGCGGATGTGCGCATCATGTCCAAGAACCATTCCAAACGGTATGCGGAAAACCAGAAATTCCTGGAACTGAAAAACCGCGTCGCCGGATTCTTCCGAGGCGGAACCCGTGCATTCAAGGATAAAGAGCACTGCTACTTCCGCTGCCCGTCCTGCCATCAGCAGGTGCGTGTGCCGAAAGGAAAAGGCCACATCGAGATCCGCTGCCCGAAATGCGGAACAAAATTCATCAAAAACACCTGATAAAAAGGAGCAGTGCGATTCATGTTTGGTTATGTGACCATCCGAAAGGATGACCTGAAAGTCAAAGATTACAACAAATATCAGGCATACTACTGCGGTCTGTGTCAGGATATCAAAGAGGCGTATGGAAAAAAGGGTCAGGCGATGCTGACGTTTGATATGACATTTCTTTCCATCCTGCTGACCGGGCTTTATGAGTGTGAGACAAAAGAAGAGGAGCATTACTGCTTTCTTCATCCCGGCAAAAAACATAAATGCCTGCGGAACAAATACACAAAATACTGCGCAGACATGAACGTGCTGCTCGCCTATTACAATCTGCTGGATGACTGGGAGGACGAGAAAAACTACGCGGCGTTTACAGCGGCAAAGGCTTTGAAAAAATCTGTGACACGCATCGAGGCATCGTATCCGCGCAGTGCAGGATTACCTCGAAAAGCTGCATGCATGCGAGAAGGAAAACAATCCAGACCTCGATCTTGCGGCAGGCTATACCGGAGAGGTGATGGCGGAGATCTATATTCCGGAGGAGGACATCTGGAGCGATGATCTGCGCCAGGTCGGCTTTTACATCGGAAAATTCATTTACCTGATGGATGCGCTTGATGACGTGGAAAAAGATAAAAAGAGCGGAAACTACAACCCG
>ENA-OPBD01000834-OPBD01000834.1-human-gut-metagenome-genome-assembly--contig:-NODE-834-length-17837-cov-4.537960_pt1 | contig 17837 bp, 13 predicted proteins | sample MGYA00241062_ERZ501440 | MGnify/ENA primary metagenome ERZ501440 (study PRJEB25962, sample SAMEA2042628) | human gut metagenome | biome: human gut; feature: human-associated habitat; material: faeces...
ACTGCGTCGGTGGGTATGGCCATCGGCGCGGGGATGTACTGGGTGGGCCTGATCGAGGCGGCCATTCTAGTGGCGATCCAGGTCATCCTGCACCGCTTCCCCGTGGGGGCAGACGCCCTGACCACCCAGGAGATCCTGGTGGAGATGGCGGACACCCGGGAGATGCAGGAGCGGTTCGATGCGCTGCTGAAGAAGCATCGGGGACAGGTGACGGAGAGCAGCCTGACCAGGGAGGAGGGGTATCTCCGCATGGAGATCACCGCCAAGCTGGAGCCGCCCATCAGCCATGACGAGGCGCTGGAGTTTATGAAGGAAAATGACGGCGTGCGCCGCATTTCCGTGTGACAGGGAGGTATACCGATGAAACGCTCTGAGATCAACCGGGCACTGCGGGAGATGGAGGCCATGCTGGCGGAGTACCGCTTCGCGCTGCCGCCGTTCTGCTATTATACGCCGGAGGAGTGGCAGACCAAGGGCCACGACCACGACGAGATACGGGACAATATGCTGGGCTGGGACATTACGGACTACGGCCTGGGGGATTTTGAGAAGGTGGGGTTCTCCCTCATCACCCTGCGGAACGGCAATCTGGCCAAGGGGGATGTGTACCCCAAGACGTATGCCGAGAAGCTGCTGTTTCTCAAGGAGGGACAGTACTCCCCCAACCACTTCCACTGGCACAAGATGGAGGACATCATCAACCGGGGCGGCGGCACGCTGCTGATCCGGGTGTATAACTCGCTGCCGGACGAGAGCATCGACAGGGAGAGCGACGTGACGGTGCACACGGACGGCGTGACTCGCGTTGTGCCCGCTGGGACGCAGCTAAGGCTGACGCCGGGGATGAGCATCTCCATCCAACCGGGGCTGTATCACGACTTTGAGGTAGAGCCGGGCAGCGGGAACGTGCTCATCGGAGAGGTGAGCCAGTGCAACGACGACAACACCGACAACCGCTTTGAGCCGCCGGTGGGCCGTTTTCCGGCCATTGAGGAGGACGAGAAGCCCTATCGGCTGCTGTGCAACGAGTATCCGGCGGCGGAGTGAGGATGCTGGAGGAATGGTACATGAAAGCGGCATGGCCGATGGCCATGCCGCTTATACTATATTGCTTTTCCGCTTTTACCCCGCCAGTGATTGCAGGATGCACTGCACGTCCAGTATGTTGATAGTCTGATCTCCGTTGGCGTTCGCCCGCAGCCACATGGGCTGGGTGAGGTCGTTGAATCGATACATACCCATATACATATCGTACACCAGTTGGGCGTCGTTCACGTCCAGCAGGCCACTGTTGTTGGCATCGCCGTTTATAGTCAGGCTGTTGGCCTGCCCTACCGCGGTGCTGATGGCCCTGCGGGCCTGCTCCGTTGTGGGAGCAGTATCCACCACGTACATATATGCGCTGTGTTCGGGGACGTACAGCATGGGTGCGCCGTCATAGGTCAGCATTTTCCCCACCGGCACGGTGAGGGACGCCTCCACCAGCCACACCCGGCCCGACAGGTACTCCGACACCCGCACGTCCGCTGTCAGCCGCGTGGTCTTGGTCACGGACACTGTCAGGATCGCGCCGCTGACCAGCTCCGCCGGGATGGTGTACTGACCGCCCGTGCCTTGCAGCGTCTGTCCCTCCACCAGCACCACGTAATCGCAGCTTTCGTCCGCGTTCAGGCTAAAGGTGAAGGCGCTGCCGCTGCGGCAGGTCTGCTCCGGCCCGCCGTCCACGTCCTCCGCGCCGCTGCCGACAAAGAGCACCAGCGTCGTGCCATCCGCTGTCACCTTGGCCACGGTGATGGTCACCGGGCCTGTCACGTCCTCGCCGGCGATGGTGTAGGTATTTCCGACGTTTGTCAAGGAAACGCGCCGCCCGTCCACCACGGCGGACACCGCGTACTGCATCAGCTCGGTTTGGTTCACCGCGAAGTGAAAGTCCTGCCCGTAAGTGGCCGTTGCAGTTGCTTGTACGTCACCGCTGCCGCTGCCCGCCACCGTGACGGAATAGATCTTGGGCGTGCGCTTCACGTTGCTGATTTTCAGCGGGCCGGTGACGTTTTGGACGGTGTAGCTGCCGCCGTTGTTATCGATTACTGTGGCTGGGTCGTCGCCAACCGTGGCGGTGAAGGTGTAGTTATAGTGCGGGTCGGTTTGAAAGGTGTAATTGCCACCAGCGGCCACCGCCGCGTCGCCGTACAGGCCCATGTTGGCCGGCAGCTCCGCCAAATAGCATCCGTTGGCGATGGTATATGCGTACCGATCCTTGTCCAGCTTCGCCGGCTTGGCGTCAGATTTGGACTGGGAGCGGTCGCTGACCCGGGCTTCCAAGAGTTGGACCTTCGTAATGCAGTCTGCCTTTACCTTGAAGCGCAGCAGCACCGCGCATCTGTCTGTTGAGATACTGTCGCCGCAGCCAGCCACGGTGATCACGCCGTTCTTCGCCTCGGCCCTCAGCTCGCGCTTGCCCTCCAACGGCTCGCTGCCGACAGCTTCGGTAAACTCCAGCGCGTTGGTGTCATAGGCCAGCGTCAGCCAAAAGGCGTTGTAGGTGGTTTCTTCTTCCGTTACTGAGTTGATAAATACAGCGACTTTGGCTGTGCCGTCATCGCATTTGCCCCACAGGTAAGCCGTGTACGAGCCGGTACTGTCGCCGGCGACCACCGCCGTCATCAGCGCGAGAAGGAGCGCCGATGACAACAATATGGCAAGCAAACGTTTCGTATTGCCCCGCCTCCTGTCGAAAAATGTCACTTTCATGGTAAATTTTAGCACCTTATAGTGGCACGCGCAACGCAATTTGGGCCGTCAATACGGCAGAAATTTGCGGTCGGTTCTTGGGCAGTATGCACAAAAAACAGGAAATGCGTGGTTTGGGTGTGCCGTGGTTGTATCCGGGATAGGATGAGGCGAAACGCCGCAAAGCCTTGCGACACCTGCGTTTGCTGGATTTCCCCCGGTTGCCGAAAACGGCACAAAAGCGGCTTTGACCACAGGAATGACCACAGACAGAAAAAACTTTATTTTTATCGCTCGCCGTGGTATCATGGCAGAAATTGAATATCCGGGTGTGGCTCAACTGGTAGGGCGCGACATTTGGGAGAATACGACCAGCCGGATAAAATAACTTAATAACCGGGTGTAGCGCAGTTGGTAGCGCGCCTGCTTTGGGAGCGGGTCGCTCCCCCTTCAAGCCGGAAAATACCGTGACCGCAATCCCTTGATACGCCTGCGATACAGGCACTTCCCCCGCAAGCCAAGATGGTCAAAAAAACTGCCTGACCACATGTTTGACCACATCTGGAGCAAAACTGAATACCCAAAAATCCGGGATTAGCGCAGTTGGTAGCGCGGGTGGTTTGGGACCATCAGGCCGGGAGTTCGAGTCTCCCATCTCGGACCACAGCCCCTCTGAAATCATTGATTTCAGAGGGGTTTTCTTATTCTTTGTCTATTGCGGCGCAGGATTTGAATACCATTGTAGGTGTCCATCGCCCTCGCCCAAATCCATCAGCAGCTGCGCTTCCGCAATCTCCGCTTTCATCTCCATGATCAGCACTTTCAGCTTCTCCTCGCACTCCTCGCGGGTGTCGGCATAGACATTGCGGGCGTGCTTTTTACCGTCGGACCATTTAGGGGAATAACAGCCTTCAAAGAGATGGTCGTTAATCTGACTGACGCAGCCGGTGCCGGGCCTGCGCTTGCGGCCCGCGTAGGGCTTGAAGTCGGTCATTCTCAGCTTTTCCGCCGTGGCCGTGGCAGTTTCCTGCCCCAGCTCTGAAGCGTCTTCCTGCGGCGCTGCTTTGCCGATGCCGTGGTCGATGTTGGCAGCGGCTGTAAGTCGCATGTCGTCGGTGATGTGAGTATAGATGTCCAGCGTAGTGGCAACCGACACATGGCCCAGCATGGCGGAAAGCGTTTTCTCATCCATACCGTTCTCCAGCGCCAGCGTTGCGAAAGTATGTCTAAGTCGTGGAACTTGATTCTTAATTTATATTATTCATTTTCGAACATTGATGAAATAAAATTGTAAAATAGCGCTTTCTAAATTCCAATATTGGTGATATACTGAAAATAGATTCTAGCTATTGAGGTATATGAGATGCATCCCTATACAGGAAATTATATTGAGCATATTGATAGCACCACAAATAACTTCAAATACTATACCTTTGCACCTCGTCCACTGATGAACGGGAACATGTATCAGATGGATGATAAATTAGCAACATTGTTAACTGAAGCCCACCGTAATATTGGCTTTCTAGAGGGCCTTATTTAGTTTGCCCCGAACAGAGACCCTTTTACAGAACTGATACTGTTGAAAGAGTGTACCTATTCCCGCATGATTGACTACACCGGTCCTAATTTCAAAGATGTGCTAACCATCTGCGGCACTGGTAAAGGTGATATATCGCCAATCATGAATCTGAAGTCGGCATATAGAACGGCGATGACTATGGAAATTGCCGCTCCTAATTTGAGTCGTATTTGTGGAATTGCCCTCAATGGAGATGAAGAAGCAGACTCGATTGGTGTTAGAGATCATCAAACTTTCTGGCTGGGTGCAAAGACAAATTTGAGAGAATACAATCCTACTGAACCTGATGCTGTGTTGCCGACACTGGCTGATGTTTCTGCATATCTGTATAACGGCGGAGAGGATCCTCTGATTCAGGCTGCGCTAGTACACTATCAGTTTGAAATGATACACCCATTTGAAAAATATAATGGGGTTGTAGGGCGTATCCTACCATTCATGGTTTTGAGAAAAATCGTAGGCAACGCATTACCCGTTCTGTGCCTCTCTGAACATCTATTATTAAATAAAAATGAGTATTTTGATATGCTCCGAACAACACAATATAGTGGTGGTTATGTACGTTGGATTAAGTTTTTCATACAGATCATTAACGAAGCTGCTCGAAATAGCGCAGAACTGCTTAAGAAATACGAAGAAGCAATAAAGCTGGATGAAGAAAGATTAAGAAATGCAATGCCGCAAACAAGTACTTTTTGGAACGTGTATGAGTACATAAAGGCTTTCCCGGTTACAAATATTCCTATTGTGGCACAAAATCTTAGCTTATCGTATAATTCTGTTTCTAAAGCATTTTCTACCTTGCAAGAGAACAATCTTATTATGCAAGGAAGTAGTGCCAAAAGGAATCGAGTATGGGAATACTCCAATCTTGACTTTATATTTTCGTTACCATACATCAATGAAACAACATCTATATTTGAAAAATAATTAATGCGGGGGCAGAAACATGAGTGAATGGCTAAATGGCATATTTGAATGCCTTGATATAAACAGCAGTACTGGTTTGGCTACAGAAGACAGCGTGCAAAGCATGAGCCCCTTTCAAAGACTATTCTATACACAAGTTCATGAAAAGATAGGAATTGACGCTGTGTTTTTTCTTCGCGATGCAAATGGGATTGCCAAAGTTCCGCTTATCTATTTTTCCGTTATCCAGAAATATGATGCAAAGCAAGTTGCAGAGCTGCATCGTCTTTCGTGGAATCTCGGAGAGGCTCCGCTGCTATTTGTAGTGACTCCGGACGAGATTTTGATTTATAACAACTACGAGGCACCTCAAACCGTTGAGGACGGAAATCTTGACCCCACCGCAGGGATAATTGAAACGTTAAGCTTAGCCAATGGATTGGCTTCACAGCGACTTGCATTACAGAAATATCATCGCTCAATGCTTGAAAGCGGCGAATATTGGCGGCAAAGCATGACTAGATTTGACGCTCAAGGCCGTGTGGATACCACATTGATGTCAAATTTGAGAATAATGCGAAGAACGCTGATCAATCAAATCAGCAAAAGGTGTGATAAGAGTAAGGAAACAATCACGAGCGTAGTTCACTCTTTGCTCAGTCGGTCGATTTTTATTAAGTACCTGGAAGAACGCAAAGATTCAAACGGAGAAACTGTATTTCCGCAAGGTTTTTATTCCGATTTTTTGGAGTCAGCAAAACAGTATACCGATGTGCTAAACAGTAAAGAGGCAACTTATCGCTTGTTTAGAACACTTAAAGAGAAGTTTAATGGTGATACACTGCAAGTTTCAGAAGTTGAAATAGAGATTATTACTCAAAATGACTTGGATGAGCTTCGCACATTTATTCTAGGTGATAGCGAATTAGAGAGCAAACAACTCGCGTTATGGCCATTTTATAGTTTTGACATTATCCCCATTCAATTGATCAGCAGTATCTATGAGCTGTTTTTTCACCTGTCAGACGAAGATGATGAGAAGGGCACGTATTATACGCCTCTCCATCTTGTCAACTTGGTCATGGATGAAGTATATCCGTGGGAAGGCGAGTATAAAGATACATCCTTTTTTGATCCATCATGCGGTTCGGGAGTTTTCTTAGTTGAGGCATACAGAAGACTTGTTTGCAGATGGATGTCCCAAAATAGTGTTCATACTATCACTTGTGATCAACTGAATCTTCTCTTAAAAAACAGTATTTTCGGTGTAGATATTAATGAAGAAGCTATTCGAGTTGCCTCGTTTAGCCTTAGCTTAGCTATGTGTGATTTCCTCGATCCACGAAGCATCTGGGATAAGCTTTCATTTCCGCGTCTACTAGATAACAACTTGATTTCAAGTGATTTTTTCGATGAGGATAAATCTTTTAATAACAGAAGATATGATATCATTGTCGGCAATCCACCTTGGCAGAGTAACATTACCGGAAAAACGAAAGAGTACTTGAAAAAAGCAAATCGCGTCATAAGTGACAAGCAAATTGCGCAGGCATTTTCTATCAAGTGTTCAGAGTTGTGCAAGCAAAACGGAATTATTTGTCTCCTTATGCCTAGCAAAGGATTGCTTTTTAATAGATCAGATAAAAGTAGGACGTATAGGGCAAATCTGTTTTCCGATAACAACGTCCTAGCGATTATTAATCTATCAGTATATAGAAAATTCTTATTTGATCACGCTAGTGGCCCTGCTGCTGCCATTATCTATACTCCTAAAAAGGAAGAGATCAATCAGCCAATAGTTTATTGTACGCCAAAGCCAATTTACACAATTGAAGATATCAGGAAGTTTTCTATTGATCCTACCGATATATGTAAAATACCCCGTGACATTATTGATGACGATAGGATCTGGAAAATTGCAATGTGGGGAGCGCCTAGAGATCTTGAATTAATAGGAAAAATGCAAAGTACTTATGCACCTATGGCATCATTTATTAAAGAAAATCACATGACAACTGCCGAGGGGTTCAAAAGAGGAAATAAGAAACACCAATGTTATGACTTCAAAGGTCTTCCATTGGTGGAAGCCAAATCCTTTAAACCATACTATGTTTCATCCAATGAGCTTCCGATAGTTGATTTTGATGATTTTGAGTGCATTGTTAAAAATGCCAGAGAAATATTTGCAGCCCCGCACTTGATAATTAAGCAAAGCCATAAAAATGGAACATTTCTTTCAGAAGTGCTGGATTATGATGCTGTGTTTAACCATAGTCTTTTAGGAGTACACGGCAACATAAATGAGCTTAAATACTTGAGCGTGATAATTGGCTCAAGAGTTTTTTCGTACTATCATATTCTTACAAATAGGAAATGGCTTGTAGAAAGAGATGAGTTAGAAGCAGGAGATATCTGGCAAACACCTATCCCCAGCCCAAGCGATGCAGAAATTGCTGAAGCATGCGAAATATTTGATGAATTGGCGATCTCACCAGCGAAAAAGGAAAACGCAGAACAATTTGTTCGCCATATGTATCGGCTAAAAGAATATGAGAGCTATCAAATAGACGATGTAATTGATTATGTATATGACTATTTCAAAAAAAAGCAGCATTCAGTATCCTTTGAGCGGCCGAACACCGGTGCTTACAAACTGTATTATGATTCCATTAGCGAGGTGCTGACGAACACATTTGGATCAAGTACAAGGTTAACTGGAGATCTATATTTTGGCGATGCTCCACTGTCTGTGCTTGTTTTAAATGTTGGACAACAAAACGATGCGGATCCAAATTTTGTAAAAAACAATGATAGGTTGAATGAAATACTCCTAAGCTTGGACAGCGCATTAGCCGATAAACAGAAAATGGTATTCATTAGGCGAAATCTCCGAATTTACCAGCCGAACAGGATATTTATCATTAAGCCGTCCCAACGTAAATATTGGACATATTCCGCAGCTTGCAGGGATGCAGATGAGATATTCGAAGATGTTTCCAAGGCGTGGAGGTGATACAATGAGCAGTATAAGAAATATAACAGCATCCACAGCTGTCCCGGATGATTTAGCAAAGCGGCTGGGCCCTTCTGGTGTTAATGAGATTTTATTGACCCTATGGCAGGGATATCATGATTTAATAACGGATACGAATATAACTATTTCTGAAACCGCTAAGGAAGATGATATCACCTTGGAATGGTATGGGAAAATATCGCAGCGGTGGGCCAACGAGAATCGGGCCACCATTCTGAGAATAAACAACATTGGACCTGTTCATCAGTACCCAGACCCCACGTTAAAAAAGGGCCGTGGATATAAACCTACGATTGATTTTTGTTTTCGTGATTGGGATACTTCAAACAGTTATTTTGGCGCAGAATGCAAGAACCTTTATAATCACAAGAAAGATAAAATTAAAAGATATGTTGATACAGGAGTAAAAAACTATACATCAGGACGCTATGGATCACAGTCATCAGAATCCTCAATTATCGGATATGTATTAAGCGGAAAGATTCCGGAAATTGTAACGGAACTGATTACTGAAATCGCAACAGTTGCACCAATAAGCAATCTGTCCCGAGAATTACGTTTCAAAGAACCGCAGTACGCCTCACAACACAAGCGCCCCACAGATGATAGTGAAATTACATTGCATCACTTATTTTTTGATTTTACACATTAAGAAGTAGTGCATAAAGTATCAAAATTCATTGCCTTAATTATAATGGGAGGAGTTCATATGCCTTTAGATATTGTACGCGGAAAAATATCCAATATTGTGGCTACAAAAGAATTAATAAAAATTGTTGAGCAGCATGGAAATCACGAATGCAGCGAAACCTTATATTTAGGTTATCCTCTTTCTGCAAATGCGGAGAGGACAGTCACCGTTGACGCCTTACTTCTTAGTGAAAAGAGTGGGCTGATAGCCTTCATTTTTTCAAAACTGCAAGATACCGCGTCAATTGTAGAAGAACAAGGGGAATTATATTACCAATTGATCAATACTTTGACCCAATATCCAAGTTTGAGGAAAGGTCGGTCGCTTGCATTCGAACCGCATGTCATCTCTATAACACCAAACAAACCTGACAATGATATTGAGGATGGTTATATATTAACTACTTTTAGTCAACTCTCGCAAGCAATTTCCCAAATACCAGCATTTGACACGAGTTATTATCGAGTCCTTGTGGAATCACTGCAAAAAATTGCAAGTATCAAGCCTCGAAAAAAACGCGAAAATGTAAAAAACTCAGGATCAAAAGGAGATATAATTAAGAAAATCGAAAAAGAAATTGCGAATCTAGATCAGTGGCAAAAGAAGGCGGCTCTAGAGATTGTTGATGGACCGCAGAGAATAAGAGGTTTGGCTGGCTCTGGAAAAACAATTGTTCTGGCATTAAAAGCAGCATACTTGCATGCACAATATCCTGAATGGGATATTGTGGTGACTTATTATACACGTTCTTTGTGGCAGCAATATCGAGACTTAATTACTAAATTTGTATTTGAATTTTCTCGTGATGAGCCCAATTGGGATAAATTACACTTGTTTCATGCTTGGGGTTCGCAATCAGAGCAAGGCTTGTATTCTGAAATTGCGCGTTCAATTGGCCAGGTTCCCATAAACTTTGCCAATGCCAAACTAAAGTACGGGAGAGAAGGCGCATTTTCTGGTATATGTAATGAGTTAAATCAAATTATGCCCAAAGACTACAAACCATTATATGATCTCTTGCTTATAGATGAAGCCCAAGATATGCCAGCACCATTTTTTAAACTCGCATATAGATGTGTAAAAAATCCAAAACGAATTGTTTGGGCTTATGATGAACTTCAAAATTTAAGTTCTTCGATTATGCCCTCAATCGAGGAAATGTTTGGCTCAGATGAAAATGGAAAGCCTCTTGTTGAGTTGAAAAATGAGCCTGATGAACCTATGCAGGATATCATACTCCCGGTTTGTTACCGAAATCCCCCTTGGGCGTTGGCATTAGCGCATTCACTTGGCTTCGGCATATACAGAGACCATTTAGTGCAACATTTTGACGCTTTAGAACTTTGGGAAGATATTGGATATAAAAAGGACAAAGGCTCGCTGGCCTTTGGTAAGAAAGTTACACTATCTCGTAGACCTGATGCAACCCCCAATTATTTTTATGAACTATTGAATCCACAAGATGTTATTAGAACAAGGCGTTTTGAAGATGTTGATACTCAATACGATTTCATTGCCAAGCAAATCAAGAAAAATATCACCGAAGATGAATTGGATCCAGATGATATTTTAGTAATTTTCCCTTCTGTAATTTATGCTAAGAGCCAATATCAAAGATTTGCACAGCATCTTGCTCGATATTCTATATCATCCATGCTTGCTGGTGTAACCAACGAACGCGATATTTTCCATATTCCTGGGAGCATTTCGTGCTCGGCAATTTATCGCGCCAAAGGAAATGAATCCCCAATGGTGTATATCGTCAATGCAGATTGTTGCTATGAAGGTATTGAGCTAATCAAATTAAGAAATACTCTTTTTACTGCGATTACTCGTTCGCGGGCATGGGTTAGAATTTGTGGTGTTGGTTCAGCAATGGATGGCCTAATTGCTGAAATACAGAGATTCATAGATAAGGAGTATGTTCTTGACTTTAAAATTCCTACGAAAACAGAGATGAACAAGTTGAGAACCATCAACAGAGAAAGAAGTGCATCTGACACAAGAAAAATCGAGGAGGCACAGAAAGGTGTAAGAACACTTTTAGATTTGGTAGCTAAGGGAGAACTTGATGCCTCTCAGATTCCTGAATTTGGATCTTTGATGAAGCTTTTTTTAAATAGCAAAGCTGGCGGTGAAGATATAGATGAAGAGGATGAATAGGCATGTTGAAGACACGCGAGATCAAATTCTAAACACATTGCAAATACTGTCTGGATGTGGACTGACACGCATTACTAAGGATGTGCTTTCGACTTTTGATCAAGACTGTGAGATATTAACATGGAACAATCATGTCTCAGGCAGACATAATGCCGGAAAATCATTTACCACTCTAAATCAATATATTTCCATCTACGAAACAGGCGCATATCATTGTATCCTTTTTGACGGCTCAATTATTCGAGCATGTTTTAAATTTCACAAAAACATACTTTTGCAAGAAAGCCTATTATATTGGCCTGCTCCAATTATTATCTCTGAGGAAGAAGTCGATGAATTAGGAATTCGTGAAGCGGTAAATATGTACTTTTCTGACGAGGATTCAAGAAATAAAAAAGCCATTATGCGAAGTCCTCTTAGATTTGATTTTGACCCGTCGAACACAAGTGACCTGCATCCAGCTACACATGTTCATATGCAACATGCTGACTGCCGAATTAGTGCTAAAAGACCAATCTGCTTTAACACATTTATCAAGTTTGTTTTTGAAAATTTTTATCCTAATTGTTGCCCTTCAATACTTGATGATTTGAAACGATTAAATTATTCAGGTTTCGACATTTTCGATAAGGCAGTAATATGTCTATAAGATATAAAGCGACTTCCAGTAGAATCTGATCTGAAGGTCGCTTTATTTTTTGCCGTGTGCTTGACATACGGGTGGCGAAGGTCGTGGAACCTCACATGCTTACAACCTGCGTGTTCCAGGATGAGCTGCAACCTGCGGCGCACCACGCCGGGGGTGATGGGGCAGTCCTCCTTTACTGGCGATGGGAACATCCAGCGTGAGTCTATGGAAGCCGCTCCGCAGCTCAAAGCCAGCGGGCTGGAGGGCGACTACCGTAGTACAGATTATGATTTATGTTTTAATAGCGCCCAGAAAATTTCGAAAAAATATCGCAAGATGTTGAATTCCTATACGTCCCTAACTGGAGTTTCCATTATTGATGTTACTCCAGATGAAGTTTATTTATACGGTATTGACTATTGGAAGGATGCACTGAAATACTCGGAAATGCTCATTTATGTAAATGTAGCTATACAGTCTGGACTAAAATCCGTCATAGAAGATAAACTGGAAAAAATCTTTCTGTCTGAAAATGGAGCTACATCTTATTAAATAATGGTCTTACCCTGTACTCAATCATTGCGAACAGGGCAATATTTACCTTTATCGTTTACGCTCTCCCCAGCATCCCCGCTACCACCCCATAGTGCTTCTTAACCGTATTCCGTGCCAGCCCAGTTCGTTTGGCGATGGTCGAGAACTCCGTGACCTCCGGGTGGAGGCGCATATAGTCCCACAGCTTGCGCTGCTTCTTTGTCAGCTTTTCCGGCGGGGCGATGCCCGCAAGCTGCTCCTTGAGGTTTTTGCGCTCCTCGTTCATCTCCGCGATCAGCACTTTCAACTTCTCCTCGCACTCCTCGCGGGTGTGGGCGTAGACATTGCGGGAATGCTGCGTCCCGTCCGGCCACACGGGAGAATAGCGTCCCTCAAACAGGTGGTCATTGAGTTCGCTGACGCAGCCGGTGCCTGGTTTCCTTTTCTTCCCCACATAGGGTTGGAAATCTACGATGCCTTTTCGCTCCGGCTCCGTTTCTTCCTGCGGTTCTGCCTTGCCAATGCTCCGGTCGATGCTGGCGGCGGCTGCGCGCTGCATATCACCGGTGATGTGGGTGTAGATGTCCAGCGTTGTCACCGCAGACACATGCCCCAGCATGGCGGAGAGGGTTTTCACATCCATGCCGTTTTCCAGCGCCAGCGTCGCGAAGGTGTGCCGCAGATCATGAAATCTGACACGCTTGCAGTCTGCCCGCTCCAGTATCGTCTGAAGCCGTCTGCGCGCCACGCCGGGTGTGATCGGTCGGTCCGCCTTCACCGGGGACGGAAACATCCAGCGGGAATCCACCTTCCTGCGGTATTCCCGCAGCACGGCCAGCACCGCAGGTGGCAGCACCAGCTTTCGGACAGATGCCTTGGTTTTGGGCGGGATGATCTGCAATTCGCCGTTTACCGTGTACGCCTGTTTGTTGACGGTCAGCACGCCGGTTTCAAAGTTCAGATCCTCCCATTGAAGCGCTATCAATTCACCCCGGCGCAATCCGGTGCAGAGATCCAGCAGGAATAGTTCGTAGTACCCGTCCGCCTTCGCCTGAATGAGAAATTTCTGCAATTCCTCCCGATCCAGCACCTGCATTTCCTTTGCTTTTTTCGGCGGCAGCTTGCAGCCGATGGCGGGGTTTGTACGGAGCAGGTCATCCCGCACGGCCCGTTCCAAGGCGGAGCGGCAGACCGCGTGGCACATCCGCACCATGCGGTCGGAAAGGCCCGCGCCGTATTGCTCCGTCAGACGCTTGCGGCCATTCTTTTTCAGCCGCCCGTAGAACTGCTGCAAGTCATTCTGTGACAATTTGTTCAGCGGGATCTTCCCGATTTCCGGCAGGACATGGTTGTAGATGACATTTTCGTAGTTGTTCTGTGTGGAGGCGCGGAGCGTCGGCTTGCTGTGGTTTTCGTACCAGTAGCACAGCCAGTCCCCGAACAGCATATCCGACTTAACTTTTCGGTCATTTCGCCCCACCATGCTTTCGGTGAGCTGACGCAGCTTCTCCTGACATTCCCGCTTTGTTTTGGCGAGAACATTCTTCGTCTTGGGAAGGCCATTGTCATCATAGCCGATGACAACACGGCCCTCCCACCGGCCGTCCTTGCGCTGCCTTACGGTTCCATTTCCGGCTTTTCGCTTTCTTGCCACGGTTTCAACTCCTTTCCGAAGATATCCTCCATGAAGCCTCCAACGATGCCGCTGGCGGCTTTTTGCATATCCGGTGTGACGTGGGTGTAGGTGTCCAGCGTGAAGCTGGCGTTGGTATGCCCCAGAATCCCCGACAGGGTCTTGGCATCCACGCCGCTGGCGATGGCGTGGGTGGCGAAAGTATGCCGCAGATCGTGAAAGCGGATGTCCGGCAGTCCCGCCTTGTGTAAGATCGCTTTCATATGCGTGTAGGCGCAGTTCGGAGACAGCGGCAGCTCCGGTCGGACAGGGTCTGGGAAGATCCATTGCGTGATCGCATTCTCTTTCCGTCGGCGCAGAATTTCCGCCGTGCTGCGGGGCAGGACGATGGTGCGCTCACCGCTGCGGGTCTTGGTCTTGCCCAGCATATCGACCCCCAGCTTTCGGCTATGAAGGGTGCGGCGCACTTGCAGAACGCCGTTCCGCGCGTCAAAGTCCTGCCACATGAGCCCGCAGATCTCGCCCCGCCGCAGGCCCGTGGTCAGCTCCACGTAGAAGAAGTCACCCCATATCTTGTCTTCCCGCACGGCGTCCAGAAAGGTGTCTAACTCTTTGTCGGTTAGGACACGTTTCGGCGCATGGCTTGCCTTCGGCACCGTTGCGCCCACGGTGGGATTTTTAGCGATGATATGCGCGTGGAGGGCGTCCTCCATCGCCTGATGGAAGATGGCGTGGAGGCGGTTGATGGTGGTATCCGACAGAGCGGAACCAAACCTCGGATGCTCCCTGACCCGACCGTTCTCTTTCAGTCTGCGATAGAGCTTCTGCACATCCTGCGATGTCACCAGCGACACCTGCTTGCCTCCAAGCTGTGGCTTGATGTAGTTTTCGATGCAGCTTCGATACCCCGCAAGGGTGCCGGGGCGGACGGTATTCTCCTTATAGTCCGTCAGCCAACGGTCCAGCCACTCGCCCAAAGTCATCCGGCTGTCCTCGGTCAGCTCCACATCCTGATAGCGTTCGATATTTTGATGGAGCTTTTCCGTCAGTTCTTTTTGTGTATGCGCATAGGCGTGCTGGAAGATGGGCGTACCGTTTTTCTTGTGGCCCACCACGATACGGCCTTCCCAGCGGCCATCCTCCCGCTTGCGCACCATGCCGTCACCGGACGGTCTTCGTTTTGCCATTCAGGTCACCTCCTTTTTGTAACCAACATACATACCACAACTCCGTGGGGAAAGCTATCTCTTTTTCTTTGTCTATTGCCATGCAGATTTTAAACCGCCTCACATGCTCGGCCCCATGTACTTGTAGTTCAACTCGTTCTCGTGGTCGTTCCATTTATGGCCCATTGCCATCTTCTTTTCCCGCAGGCGTTGTAGGCGTTTGTGGTCGATCTGGATGCCCGTGGGAACGGCGGGACGCGGGGCGTTGTCCCGGAAGATATTGCCCATGTGGTAGAGCAGCCGGGTGGCTGACAACAGGACGGAGGGCGGCTCCTGTTCGCCGCGCTCCATGCGTTTCATGAAAAATTCCGCGTAGGCGTGGCCGTTATCCCGCGCCGCCGCGAACCATTCGTAGGCGGCGTCCATGTCCTTCGGAACGCCCTCACCCATGAGGGTCAGCTTGCCCAACAGATATTGGGCGTAGGCGTTTCCATCGTTTGCGGCCCGCCGCAGATATTCCGCCGCAGTCGAAGTGTCTTTTGGCACATTTTTGCCGCTGAGATATTCCTTGCCCAACCGGTAGGCGGCGAAATCGTTGCCATTGTCAGCCGAGCGTTTCAGCCAGTAGATGCCTTTGGTGGGATCATGAACGTCAGCATCATCGGAGAGATACAGCTTGCCCAATGCGTATTGCGCCGCGTCCAAGTCCTGATCAGCGGCGCGTTCCAACAGCTTTTGCGCTTTGACCGTGTCCGGTATCAGCAGCCCACCGTCACGGTACGCCGTGCCGATGATGTATTGGGCGTGTGCGTCACCGTCCTCCGCAAGCTGCTCCAACTGCTCTGCCGCTTCGTCACGCTCCGCCAGAGGGAAGCGGTCATCGTTCGCCACGCTTTGCAGATCCTGACACTCGTAGCTCATGCCGTAGGTACTAATCTGTTCGCCGTCATCCTGCATTTCCTCGTCCTCAAAGGAAATTCTGTTCATGCGGATATGCTCCGCCTCTTTTATTACTGCGTTCTTGATCTGGCGAAATTCCTTTTGCTGAGACAGCGGCGGACGCAGCCGTTTCTTTCCCTCGGAGTAGTAATCCTCCACCTGACATTGCAGCTCCCACCACGTCTGGTAGCACGCATCCACGGTGGGCAGCCGCGCCATTTGGTCAACGATCGCATCCACCAGCTTTTTCATTGGTTTCGGCAGATAGCCGTAGGTTTTCTTGCCGCCGACTTGACCGAGCTGCCGCGACAGATTCCAGATCATCTGTTCCGCCTCCGGGTGGATGCAGGTCATCTCCCGCATGGCCTTCGCCAATTCCAGCATGGCTTTTCGTGCTTCCGCCACCAGCTCGTCTCGCGATTTGCTTTTCTGCTCGTAGACATGGAGCAGTTCCTGACGGAAGATCTGATTGGTGAGCGTGGACTTGATCTGCCGTATCCCATCTTTGGACAGGTACGCCTGATTCGGCTTTGCCGACCACGCCATCATGTGGACGTGAGGATGGTTACCCTCATCGTGGAAGGCCGCGTACCAACGGAAATCCTCCGGCGGTATTTTCATCGCCGCGGCGATGTCATTGCGGTGGGTACGCAGTAATGTGCGCCATGCCTCCGCGTGGTCATACCCCAACCGCTCCGCGTCCTCCCGGTGGAGGGAGATGATGTGCGTCCACACGTTGCCGGTGTAGTGATCCAGTTCATCCGCGACAGCGGCGAGGTCAACGGCATCATCGTCACCGAAGAGACCGTGTTCCCCCAGCCGCTCCGCTCTGGGCCGCAGGGCGATGTACTTGGCGTAACCTTCCATGCCCTGTACCCGATCCCAATTCGATTCCAGCGCCAGTGTGATGAGCGCGGACGCCGTTGCTTTTGTCGGGTGTGAGAGATAGTCCTCGTACTCCATCAGTTCTTGTGCGTCAGGAAAATCCTTCACCAGTTTTGCGATGAGCTGCGTCTGCTTGTTGGTGGGCGGACGGTCATCCGGGATGATCTCCACCCGCTCCCGCGTCGCGATGTACTTGAGATACCCGCCAGCGCTTTGCCCACCGCCGCACTTGATGTACGGGCTTTTGACGATCAGCCTTGCCATGCTTCGCTCTCCAGCTCACGGAGCTTCTGTTCCAACCGCAGCTGACCGTTGGTGCGCTTGACGGCGGCGATGCTCTTGGCCCGTTCCTGTCGCAGCACTTCCTCGCTCACGTTGAGGCTTTGCAGGAGGATGGACATTGCCATGTCCATCTCCACCGCCTGCTTGTAGAGCAGCGACGCGATGCGATCCTCGAAGAGCTTCAGCCGACTGTCGATGGCGGATTGCACCGCACGGGGCAGCGTGGTGCTTTCGCCTGCGGCCAGCATATCCGCGTAGCAGTTCACCGCCTTTTCGATGAACTCGTTTTTGCTGCGGCAGTTATCTTCCTGATACCACCGCTCTATTTTTGCGGCTGTTTCATCCGTCATACGGAAATTCAGCCTGTTTTCATTTTTGCTCATCATTCCCTCCAATCTGCCGTAAGGCACGCTTGTTTTTGTTGAAACGCCTGCGCTTGTGGGAACAAAGACGCCAGTCGCTCCAAAAGTTTGCTCAAAAGGCGCCACAACCGCCTGCGTTGAAACCCCCGTCAACTGCCCGCACTGCGGGCAGAAGTGATTGGGCAGAGCGTCGGTTCCGACGCCAGCCCTTTATCCTGCTTTCTTTTTCGTCCTCGAAAAAGGCTCGAAAAGCGCAAGAAACGCAGCCATACCAACATTTCCAATGCATCGGTCATACG
>ENA-OPBD01000851-OPBD01000851.1-human-gut-metagenome-genome-assembly--contig:-NODE-851-length-17619-cov-3.584263_pt1 | contig 17619 bp, 20 predicted proteins | sample MGYA00241062_ERZ501440 | MGnify/ENA primary metagenome ERZ501440 (study PRJEB25962, sample SAMEA2042628) | human gut metagenome | biome: human gut; feature: human-associated habitat; material: faeces...
GGCAGATGCTGCGGGCAGGCTCGCTCGCACTTGCCGCATTTCACGCAGTCCGACGCCCTGCGTCCGGGCGCGGTGTGTGCCACGCAATCGGCGTTTCCGTCGGGGTGCATCTGCCTGTCGTTCATCGCCGCGAACAGCTCCGGGATGGCGATGTGCTTCGGGCATCCGTCAACGCAGTAGCGGCAGCCCGTGCAGGGAATCAGGTTCCCGCCGCTTAAAATCGCCCGAACGCGGCCGACAGCGGCCTTTTCGCGTTCATCGAGCGGCCGGAAATCCCGCATGAACGAGAGATTATCCCGCATCTGCTCCATGTTGCTCATGCCGGAGAGCACCATCATCACGCCGGGGAAACCCGCCGCAAAGCGAATCGCGTAGCTCGCCGCGCTTCCGCCGTGCAGCGCGTCCAGCTCGGCCTTCGCGCTTTCCGGCAGGTTGACCAGATTGCCGCCTTTGACCGGCTCCATGACGATCACCGGCTTGCCGTGCTTCACGCAGACCTCGTAGCATTTGCGGCTCTGCACCTTCGGGTCGTCGTAATCCGCGTAGTTGAACTGGAGCTGCACCGCCTCGATCGCCGGATGCTCCGTCAGAATCTGCTCCAGCACCTCCGCGCTGTCGTGGAAGGAGAGGCCGACGTGGCGAACCCTGCCCTCCGCCTTCAGCGCGAACGCCGTCTCATACGCGCGGCAGGCCTTGAAGTGGCCGTAGTTCTTCGCGCTCTGCGCGTGCATCAGGTAAAAATCGAAATACGTCACGCCGCAGGCTTCGAGCTGACTTTCAAACAACGGCCGGATGTCCGCCTCGCTCTTAAAAAAGCTTCCCGTCAGCTTGTCCGTCAGCACGTAGCTTTCCCGCGGATAGCGGCTCGTCAGGCAGGCCTTGAGCGCCTTTTCGCTCTCGCCCTGAAGATAGCCGTGCGCCGTATCGAAGTAGTTGAAGCCCGCCTCCAAAAATGCATCGACCATCCGTCCGGTTTCCTCAAGGTTCACGCTTTCCCCGTTCATCGGCAGGCGCATGCAGCCAAAGCCGAAATTCTTCTTGACGTTGTCCATCCTGTACACCCTTTCAAAGTGTTGCGGCGCGCACTCCTTGTCACGCCGCGCGCGTTTTATGTCACGCTTCAAAATCCTCTGAATATGCAAAAAGCCGCCCGTTTTATGCAACGAGCGGCTTTCTCATTTATGCGGTTTTTACGCCGTTTCAGGCTTCGGATTGTCGATCATTTCCACCTTCGCATCGGCGAGATAGAACGGCTCCATGTTCTCCATCTCTTTGATCTGCGCGTCAATCATCGCTTTAAGCGTCGCCGTGTCGAGCCGGATGCCATGCTTGCGGAGAATCTCTTCCGCATACGCCAGCTTCTTGTCGCCATTGCCCGCGCCGTAGAGCTTTTCAGCCGCAAAAACGGCAATCTGCACCCAGCTTTTCGCTTTGGAGAGCTGTTCGTTCGTGAGCTTGCTGCGCAGCCACGGCACCAGATACAGCGACACAATGCCCGCCGCAAGGCTGATGACCGCCTGCGCGAGCTTCGTCAGGTCCAGCAGTACGGCTTCCTGTCCGTCCTGCCCTTCCGCCAGCACCGGCAACGCAAAGACCAGCGCCAGAAGTACCATCATCACGACCAACATTTTCAGCTTCTCTTTCATATTCTAATCCCCTACTTTCTTGAGCGGCACAGACAACCGCTGCGCCGCGCTCTTTGCAATTTCTTCGGACAGCTCCACGCCGACCGAATCGTACCCTTCCAGCTCCGCCGCCGCCAGCGTCGAACCGCTTCCCGCAAATGGGTCGAGGATTCGTCCGCCCGGCAGACAGATTTTGCATATCTGCCGCATGATTTCCTCTGGCTTCTGCGTCTGATGGATGCGCTGCACGCCCTGCACATTTGCTGCCCGGAATACGCCCGGCAATACCGGTACAGGACGGTCAATCGGCAGCTTGCCGTTGCTCGCCCAAACGACGAACTCCGCCTGCTGACGGAACCGCCCCATCTGCGGGCGGCTGGTCAACTTGTCCCAGACCAGCGTTCCGCGCCATTGCCAGCCCGCCCATTGCACCGCATCCGTGAGGAGCGGGATCTGCCGCCAGTCGCAAAACACGACCAGAACAGCACCATCGTGACACTGAACGCGCGCCAACGCGAGAATGTCCGCCATCATGTGCAGCCAGCTCCGTGAATCCATCTGGTCGCCCATGAAATCCGGAAACGGACAGGCTTTCTTGGTCGCCGTGTACTTCTGAGACGTGCTGGCGCTCCGTTCGGATAGCGTCGCGCCGCCGCTGGCATACGGCGGGTCTGTAATCACTGCGTCAAAACGCTCTCCATTATAATTGGAAAGAAACGCTCGACAATCGCCATTGTAAAGCTCAATCATGGAAGTGCCTCTCATTCTCCAAAAAATTTTTCGGGTCATACAGTTCCTTACATTTCCATACAGCAGCGCTTCTTGCACCAAAATCCGTATGGATGATATAATGATTTTGCACATAATCAGACTAAAAAAGGAGCTGACACCGCACTTCCAACTGCGTCAGCTCCCTCGCGGCGCGCTTCCTGTCCGAAGAAGCTCGCCGCAGGCGCTCTGCTATGCGCACGGGAGACGGTTTTCCGCCTCCCTTTTCTTATACCTGCGTCTTAGTCGTTGCCCGTAGCTTTGCAGCAATACTCCGCGCTGACCCAACCGGTATATCCCTTGTAGGTCGTCTTGAACCAGCCTGCCTGCTCCTCAAGCACAGTAATCACCGCACCGTCCGGCAGCATCTGCATGTATTCGCCGCGAATATCGGGTTTTTTCCGCATCCGCAGCCCCTTCTGCGCGCAGACGATGTATTTCGTCCCCACCTGAATGTCTGCTGTCGTGTCCTCGTCGGCTTCTCTCCCGACATTGATGTTGCGATGCACGCCCAGCCCGTTCCAGCCGTCCTTGGCGGTCAGCTCGGTTTCCACCACGCCGCCCCGGCTCTTGCTTGAGTGGATGACCGTGCCCTGCTCCGTCACCAGCCCGGTGTGGCTCACGTCGCCCGTGCCCACGCCCATGAACGCCAGCATCCCCGGCTTCGCGCCGGAAATCCCCGCCTGCTTCCATGTCAAATCGCGGTATTTTCCGCTCTTGCTGTCGCTGTCCCACAGGGCGTTCGTCCCCGCCGTCGTGTAGCGCTTGTCGCCGCCCGGCGCTGTGCGGATGACCTTCTTGACGAGGTTGATGCAGTCCAGCTCGCTGTACGCCGTCCCGATCAGCCCCCGCGCCACGCGGATGGCTTCTTCCGCCTGAATCAAAGGATTTCACACTCCTTCCGCCTTTATCCGAGCATGTGCCCTATAAGACGATGAAACTTTTTGAGTTCTCGTCTTCTAGCGCGTGCGTATTCCCGGATAGCTTCATCGGTTGGTTTGGTGTGCAGGCACTCAACAAGATATCTGATTGCCCATTCTCGCGCCTGCTGTTTTCGTTTTCTGTACTCCATTTTGCTTTTCATTTTTCAGTCCCCGGTTTTCATACATCGTCAAAACTAGCTATTGATAGTTGACAATAGCGCCCTTAGATAAAATAAGCAGATGGTACAAACGGCTAATGCCACATGCCTCCCATCAGGAACCGATGCAGCGCGGCGATGGTGCCCTTGCGTCACTCCGTCACGAGGTCTTCGCAACCGCTGTCAATCAGGACTTCCTTGACCTTATCCTTGAGCAGGCGCGGAACCTGCGCGTAGGTCTTCTTGCCAAGCATAATCTGCTGTGCCCATAACATAGCCATCATATCTTCTTCCTTTCCGCTCATTATAATGAGCCGTCCAAAAATGTTAAGCATACACAATCTCGCTCATTTCGAGGATGCATTGCAGCAGGGTTTCGTTCTGGTTTTCAAGCGTCTTGATGCGTTCTTCCTGCGTCGGCTTCGGTTCTCCCGGTTCCGGCACTTCCGGCTCGACGTACACACTGCCGTCGTCGGAGAGCTGCACCGCGTTGTCAAGGGTGCGGTAAACGGTCGTGTAATCGCTAAAATCGCCGAGCCGGGTCACGCCATCCATGCGCCACGTCGTAAAGCCCGTTGTTGGAGCGTCGGTGATACCGCCAAGCTCAATAACATGTTCACTGCGCCGCGAAAACGTTACTTCCCGGATTTCGTCCGATGCGTTTATCTTGATTTTAATCATTGCATATCCTCGTTTTCACAGTCAATTCCGTTCCTATTCGGTTCATATTTTTACCCATGTAATTTGTTTAGCGCCGTTTATTTGTACGCCCAAAAACGCCTCGCTGCCGGCACCAACGCCCACATAGTATGTGTCCGAATAAAAACTTCCCGGCCAGCTTCCGCCACTAAGTCGGATAAAACCGCCATAATCAACAGGCACCGTATTTCCTTTGCTTTTTTCTGCATAAAAACTACCTGACTTTATCGAGCCGATAGCATTTTTTATGGATTTAACCGCTTCGGCGCTGGCGACTTTTTTAGACAAGTCCGTGCTTGCCATAATCTCTTCTAACGTCAGTGCGTCGGATTGATTGACTTTATCGTCCTTTAGCTGATTAACTGTCTCCTCATCCGCCGCGCCGATGTTCTCCCTCGCCTGCGTCTTTTGCGCATCATTAAGCGTCTGCGCCGTATACAGCACCGCTTCCTGCGGCGCATCCCTGCCGGGGTCGCCCTTCTCCCCCTTCTCGCCCTTTGCGCCGGGATCGCCTTTCTCTCCTTTCTCTCCCTTTGCGCCGGGCTCTCCCCGAAGCGACGCTATCTGCTCATCCGTCAGGCTTTCAAATGTCACCTCGCCGTCCTTGCCCTTTGGCCCTTGCGGGCCAGTGGCTCCGGTTTCGCCCTGCGGCCCCCGCTCGCCGGTGTCCCCTTTTTCGCCCCTCGGTCCCTGTGCGCCGGTGTCGCCTTTCGGGCCTTGCGCGCCGACAAATTCCCCGTTGTCGAGCTTCTTTTGCACGTCGTTTGCAACCTTCTGTGCACCGCTCGCAGCGGAAATGGCCTTTCCGGCAGCCGTGTTCGCTGCGCTTGCCGCCGCCTTACAAGCGTCAAACTGCGCCAACAGCTCGGCAAGCGACGGAATCACCTTTTCCTCGTCGATGATCGTGTCCGTGCTGTCCTCCATCACCCGCATCACGCAGCCGTAAAGCGGGATCTGCGTTTGCCCGTCCTCGTCCATCAGCGACAGGATAATCGACACGTCGCCCCGCTCTGCGTAACCGATCTTCGGCAGCGTCACAGATACCACGTTGGCCTGCACACTGCCCACCTGCTTTTGCAGGCTTGCGCGTCCCGGCAGGATCATGCTCAGCCACGGCTGCATCCCGGTCAGATCGGCGGGCTTGCCGCCGTCCAGAACCACGATCACAAAATCGTGCGCCTGACGGCTCGAAAGCGTCGCCAGCGCCCTCAGCCGTTCCACCGGCGGCGAATCCTCCTGCAGATCGACCGCGCGGCGAATCTTCCATCCGTCCATCTTCTCCTCCTCAATACTGTCTGCCCGTCTGGCAGGATATAAAAACCTGCGCGCTCCAGCTCGCGCGAATGTGTGCCAGTCCCTGCGCGTTTCCGCTCTGGGGCTTCGGGCGCACGGAAAAGCTGTGGAATGTTCCCCGGCTGATTCTCCCGTCTGCGTCCGTGGAAAGATACGGTGCAATATCGACGACGCCATTTTCAAAGGCGCTGCCCGGCACCTCTTTCCCGTCAACCTCGACCGTGTATGCGCTCGTCATCGGTCCGGAATAGATGCCGTATTCAATCCCATGCAGGTGCTCCGGAAGGGTCACGTCATGCGCATGCGCCGGAATGTTTACGCTATGCCGATGTTCCGGCAGATTGAGCGTCTGAGACGGAACCAGCAGGCTGATATTCATCTCGTGGTAGTGCGAAAATTCATGCCGATGAATCATGCCGTGCCGGTGGCCGCCGAGGCCGTGCGTGTGGCTGTCAAAGCTGTGCCAGTGACCCATGCCGTGGCTGTGCGCGCCGGTGCTGGTCGTGCTGCCCGCGCCGTTGTAGCTTGTATACCCCGTCTTGCCGACGGAAACGCCGTCAAAAGTGTGCCGGTGCGTGTTGTTAGAGCCGTGAGAATGCTTCCCCGCTTCGTCCGTCGAGGTCATCGCGCCGCCTTCGTTTCGGCTGACGCCGGTATTTCCGCCTCCTCCGGAACCGGTCGAGCCGCTCGCGCCGTCCGTCTCCGACATGTTGTCGCCGCCGGACGTTTTCGCAAAGCCCGTATGCGCGTTGACCGCCCCATCCTGCATGGGCGAACCCGTCATCTTCACCTCGGATACCGTGCGCTTCTCGACGGTCAGCGTCGCGCCGCCTCCTGCCTCGCTGGTCTGCGTACCGCCTCCGCTGGCCTGCGTCGTCGTCACCGTCCCGCCGCCGCCCTTTGCGCCCTTGCTGTCCGCCCGAAAGCTCGACAACGTGACCTTCAGCATGATGGCGTTGATATGTACCATGTCGTCCGGGATGTAGATATCGCCCTCGGCGGGCGTTTCCGCGTCGGCGTTCTGCTCGATTCCGCCGGCGTAGAACGTCGTGCTGCCCTGCCCGTAGAGCTGCTCGATGCGCGAGGTCCTTTGAAGCTGAGCGATGACAGAAGCCACGTCCGCGCTGCGGTTGGCGATGGTCAGCTTCGCGTTCCACGGCTCCGTGATGGGCTTGGGATAGTGGATCTCCCTCACCCGCGCCCGAATCGTCAGCCCGTAGTCGCGATAGATAATCCGCGCCATGCGTCCTGTATAGAAAGCATCCAGCGGTTCTCCCGTAAGGATAGATATATCTTTACAGGTCACTCCGTAACTAACATGGGGATTGCAGCACAGCTCAAGCGCCGCGCGTCCCTGCGCCAGCAGCGTCGCCGCGTCGGTGATGGTCGTATCCACATATGGCTTGCTGACCACGCCCCAGAGTGCCTGCGTCGGGCTGTCGATGTACGCCATGCCGCCGTTCACGCTCTTGATGTTCAGCTGGTTCACGCCCTCACCATAGCCCAGCGGATAAAGGCGCGTCGCAAAGTCCGTGTCGAGGACCTCTTCGCTGATCTCCTCCATGTTCCGGCTATACCGCAGCTCCGTCGCGTCGGTATCGTCCGCCCGCACGACGTTCAGCGTCCACGGGTAGCTCGTTGTGTCCGTCGTCATCAGTGCATCTGGGATCGGCTCAATCAGCTTGAGCAGCGCCGAAAGCAGTCCTTCGCTCGCAAAGCTGTACTCGTAGAGCGTCACAAAGTCGCAGCGCCCCAGCTTCCAGCGTGCTGTCTGCTGGCACGCCAGCACCTGCCGGATACAGCTTTCCAATGGCTGCCCGTTGCCGCCGATCTGCATGTAGGTCGGCGTGATATCATCCGAAAGCGTACAAAGCACCTGATCGCATTTGAGCTTCTTGGTTCCCGCCCTTCCGTATACACCCTTGGGGATCTCCGTCACGCGGAACAGGTCGATTCGCTTGCCCGCCGCGTCGAAGATTTCCACGAACTGACGATAGCCGAACGAGCCGATATCTTTCGTCGGCACGGTCACGGTCACGCAGGAAAGCGGCGTGTCCTTGAGCTTCAGGTCGGTGATCTCCGCCGTTCGCAGTTCGCCCGTGCATCTCAGATTCAGGTCATAGATTTTTGGGTATCTCATAGGTATCTGCCCCTCGCCGTCAGATGGACGCTGCACGCCTTTTCCGTTTTGATCGTCACCGCGTTCCTGCCCGGCGACAGCAGCAGGTCGTCGTCGCTGTCCGTCGTCCGCATCGCCATCGCCGAGCGCGTGCCGCCGTCCACGTCCTCGATTTCCAGCAGCAGGATATCCTCCTGCGCATACCGCGCGACCAGCGTTTCGCCCGCCGTCATCCCCAGTCCCGTGAAGTCAAACCGGCAGGTCGGCGTTTCCACCGTCGCCGTGTTCATCGTGCCGGATGCACATGTGACACGGAACGCGAGCATGGTTTCGGTGTTTCCCTGAACGCCGAGCGCCGCGCTTTTTGCCGCGTTGGCGCTCGTCTGAACCGTCACGCCGTCCTCGCTGACGGCGTAGGCGAACGGCTGGCAGGTGAACGCGATTGCCGCCTCACCGCTTGCCCAGTCGTCGTCCATCAGCGCCGCTTCGTCGCTGACCTCCGCGATGAAATACCGATCCGGCAGCGCGTCCAGAATCAGCTTGCCGCGCCCGTCCGTCCCGCAGAGCCACGCCGTCACATCGCTCGCGCGCCGGAGCAGCTCGTCGGTCGGGATGGGCGTATCGTCCAATGTATTCAGAAAATAGAGCTTACCCTTGAGCCGCTTGGTACTGAACGTCCGCCCCTTCCAGCGCAGCGTGCCGTGCCGCCCGCCGACGCTTGTCTGCGGGATGCTCTGCACCGGAATGAACGGATAGGCGGACGGCAGAAACGTCACATCAAAATCGTCGCAGTGTTTCCCGTTGAAGGAAAACAGCGGACTTTCTCCCTGTGCAATCACAACCCCCTCAGCTCCTCTCTGACCCGTTCGCCCAGCTCGGAGATAATCTCCTGCTTTTCCTGCTCGCTCCTCACGTACCAGTCGCCCGTCACGTTGATGGTCACCATCACGGCTCGTCCGCCGCCTCCGCCCGGATTCCACGGCGCATCCGGCCAGCCGGTATCTATGCCGGAAAGCGCGCCCGTCATGGTATCCACCATGCTCGCGCGCACCTCTTCCAGCGGGCCCAGCGCGTCGTCCTCGCGGCTGAGTACGCCCTCTCCTATGCCGCCCGGAATCCACGCGCCGACCTCATCGGCAAACACGCCGGAGGGCGAATGGATGCGCAGCGCGCTCTTCGTCCGACTGACCGCCGTGCGCGCCATCTGCACCATCTGGCTGTACAGCTCGCCCGACGTGCTTCGCACGCCCGCAGTGATGCCGCGCACCATGTTCACGCCGATGTCATAGCCTTGGGTATACGACAGTGCCGCGCCCGCCTTAGCGGCTGCATCGCCCGCCGTCGTCTGCATCTGCACGTTTAGGATGGGACCCGCCACGGCGACCGCCGAGCAGATGCCGCCCACGAAGCTGTTCGCGATGGTCTTGCCCGCGTCCGCCGTCAGGGTATCGGTCGCCGTCGTCACCGCATTGTCGCCGAGCGTCTGCACACCCAGCGTCAGGATCGGGTTCTGGTTGGCGATTCCCGTCACCATGCCGCCGACCCACGTTTCCGTGATGGTCGTGCCGCTCTCCGCCGTCAGCGTCTGCGCCGCTGCCGTCATCGCCGAGCTTGCCGCGTTGGTCGCCGCCGTCGTGACCGCCGCGCTGCCCTCGGTGAGGCCGGTTTCCATGCCGGTCGTCAAATTGCCGCCGCTGGTCTTGGCGTCGCCCTTCGCCTTTTCCTCGTCGCCGCCGCCAAACCAGCCGGTGATGGTATCCCAAATACCGCTTCCGAGCTTTGCCAGCCCGTCGATTGCGCCGCTGATGCCGCTGGAGATCGTACTGCCGACGCCGCCCCAGTCAATGCCGGAAATCGCCGTCTTTGCGGCTTCAAAGCCGGAGGACAGCCACGTGCCCGCCGTATCCAGCACGGTTCCAACGCCCGTCTGGATAGCTGTTCCGACCTCATTCCATGGAATCTCTGCTACATAGGTCTTGGCTGCATCGAATCCGGCTGACAGCCAACTGCCCGCCGTGTCCAGCACCGTTCCAACGCCTGTCTGGATGGCTGTTCCGACCTCGTCCCATGACAGCCCTTCGGCGGCACTCTTGCCGAATCCGAACAGGCTCGAAAGCCAGCTGCCCGCCGCGTCGATCACGCCGGTCACGCCATTCCAAATCGCCGTGCCGATGGCGCTCCAGTCCACATTGGCAATCGCCGAATCCTTACCCAGCCCGAACAGCCCGGACAGGAAACTGCCCGCCATATCCAGCACGCTGGTCACGCCGTTCCATATCGCCGTGCCGATATCCGCCCAGCTGATTTCGCCCGCCGCCGTCTTGCCCGCTTCAAACAGGCTTTTCAGCCAGCCTCCCGTCGTGTCCAGAATCGTCTGGATGCCGTCGTGAATGGATGTACCCAGCTCGAACCAGTTCACGCCCTTCGCCGCCGTCCAGCCTGCCGTGAAGATGTTCTTGAGCCATTCGCCCGCCGCGTCGAGCGCGCCCGTTACGCCGGAAAGAATCGACGTTCCCAGCGCCGTCCAGTCATAGCCGGAAATGACCGCCGCCGCGTTGTCCCAGCTCTGTTTCAGCCCTTCTCCGTCGAGCAACGCCCCGAAGAACGTGCCGACCGCATCCGTGACCGTGGTCAGCACATCGCCCACTGTCGAAATAGCGGTCTTGATACCTTCAATCGCGCCCAGTACCTTGCCCGCCGCTTCTTCGCCGAAAGCAGCCGTCAGCCCCGCAGAGAACGCCGCCGTGAATCCTGCGCCGCTTTCCAACGCCGCGCCGAACGCCGTCACGCCGTCGCCCAGCTTGGCGACCATGCCCTGCAAAGCGTCGCTGTGCGTATACGCCAGCACAGCCGCCGCACCTAGCCCGACCACGAGCGGGTTCACGCCGGAGAGCAGCGTCAGAACCTTGCCGCCGTTCAGCAGCAGAGGACCCGCCGCAGCCGCCATCGCGCCGATGCGGAAAATGGTATTCTTCGTGCCGTCGTCCAGCGCGTTGAACTTGCCGATCATATCGGTAATGCCTTGCACCACGCCGCGCGCGGCAGGCATCAGCCAGTCGGACAGCGCAATCGCCATGTCCTGCGCGCCGCTTTCAAGAATCGCCAGATCGCCCTTGAGGTTGTCGCCCATCGTGGCAGCCATATCTTCTGCCGCGCCGCCGCAGGCATACATGCCCTCGGTCATCGCGTCCAGCGCGTCGGGTCCCTGCTTGAGCGTCGCCAGAATACCCTTGAGTGACTCGTCGCCGAAGATCGCGCCCAGCGCCGCGTCGCGCTGGCTGGCGGTCATGCTGCTGGTCGCCTTGTCGATATCGCGGATGATCGCGGCATACGAGCGATAGCTTCCGTCCGCATTGGTCAGCGCGACTTTGGTTTTGCCGATAGCGATTGCGCCGTTCTTGGCGTTCTTCTTCATGTCGCGCAGCATCGCGTTGAGCGTCGTGCCGCCCTGACTGCCCTTGATGCCCGCGTTCGCCAGCACGCCCATCGCTGCCGCAGTATCTTGCAGCGTCATACCGAAGGCGTCCGCCGTCGGCGCGGCGTACTTCATCGCCTCGCCCAGCCCTTCGACGGTTGTGTTGCTGTTCGCCTGCGCATAGGCAAAAACGTCGGCTGCCTCGCCCGCGCGCTCCGCCGCCATGCCGAACGGAGTCATCGTATCGGTCACGATATCCGAGGCTTTCGCCAGATCCATGTTGGCGGCAGCCGCCAGATTCAATACGCCCGGAATACCGGCAATGACCTGCGCATCGTCCCAGCCTGCCAGCGCCATATAACCCATCGCGTCGGCAGCTTCGCTGGCGCTGAATTTGGTCGTCGCGCCCATCTCGCGCGCCGTATCGCGCAGCGCGTCCATCTGTGCCTGCGACAGATTCAGCGACGACATCAAGCCGTAGACGTTCGACATGCTCGCATCAAAATTCATGCCGACCTGTAAAGCCGACTGCCCCACGTCGAGCAGTTTGCCCGTGATGTGCATGGTCAGCGCACGTCCTGCCGTTTCCGCCGCCGCGCCGATGGAACCCAGCGCGCCCGCCACACCGCCGGAGGCAAAGCCGGAGAGCTGCTCACCCGCCATGTCAAGGGCGTTGTTGAAGCTGGACATATCCAGATCCATGTACGCCATGATCGTGCCCGCGCTGATATTCATGCCCATGCTCATCCGACTCACCTCCCTGCAGCCTGAGGCTGCACGCACTTCCGCCACAGTTTGTTAAGCTGAAAAGTTTTGCACACGCGGGCAAACTTTGTACAGTTTCTTATGGCAAACTAAAAAAGGTTTTTGGAAATGACCGTCTCGCTTCGGTCATCTCCAAAAACCCTGTAAACTTGTAAAGAAGAGCTGACGGAGCGCCCGCTCCGTCAGTGTGTCAGCCCATCAGCCGACGAATCATCTCCGCCGCCTCGGCGTTGGTCGTCGCGTTCTGCCTGCCCTTCTGCTTTTCCAGCCGCGCCGGTCTGCCAAAGTCCGGCTCGCGCTTTTCCCGCGCCTGCTGAATCATAAACAGGCAGGTTTCGTCGAGACAAAACGCTGCATACTCGTCCTCAATCCCCATCAGGCTGCTGGGGCGCTGCTTGTACGTCGTCGCCAGATGGATCAGGCTGACGATTTGCGGGCTGAGAACGAAAGGCTTCCAGCACTTTCGCGCCCTTGATGGCGTACAGATAGATTTGATCCGCCTGTTCTTCGGTCAAGTCAAGTCCTGCCGCTTTCAGCTGCTCCATCGTCGGCTCGGCGAGCGCTTCTTCGACGACAAGACGTATGACCTTCGCCGTTTCCTCAAAAGTCGCGTTTGCGCGGCTCTTGTTCAGTCCTTCGTAGAGCTTCTGCGCCGCCGCGATCAGCGGGTTGGGAATCTTGCCCGCTCGGATCATGCCCGTCAGGCTGGCGCGCTTGAGCCTTGCTACAAACGGTTGCTCCTCCGTCCAGCCCGGCAGCGCGACGATCTCGCCGTTCGCCGCCTTTTCCAGCGCGGCGAGGTTGGTGATGTGCGTGTCCTTTTTTGTGGATGCCATACTGTGAAAACCTCCTTTTGTTGGTTAGCCCCATTATAGGGCTTTATTCGTTTTCTGTCCTTTGACGCAGTTCTTAGGTCGGCAGTTCGTCCAGCGGCGTGATGGCGATGGGCGATTCGCCGATCTTCGGTCTGCTCTTGAGCTTATACTCCGGCGCGAAGAAATCGCCGTCCTTGATTTCGATATCGGCGGGCGTTCCCTTGCAGTGCTTGCAGGTGAATTTCAAATAACCCGTCGTCTCTCCGTCGCCGTCCTTCTCCTCGGTATAGATGTTGACCGTGAACGGCGTTCGGTTCACCACCTCGCCCATCTTCGGACCCGTGTATCCTTCAAACTTGCCCTCCGCGCCGGTCGTACTCACGCCGCCGTCCACCAGCGCAAACACAGGCGGACTCATAACCATATCCTTCATGGTCAGGTCATAGCCCTTCGTCAAGTCCTCCGTCTTGAGCTGCGCCAGCAGCCTGTTCAGCTTGCGCAGCTCCTTTTCTTCACCTTCCGAGACAAAGGCTTCCAGCTTCATCTCGTTGGCGGTATCGACCACATAGGTCTTGGGCGTGGTTTCCTCCGTCACCAGTTCCACGCGGGCGACGTTCGCCAGCGGAATCTGCACAATTTTCTCGTTTGCCATACTTCCTCCTAGCGGTCTGAGACCGCGTTCACTTCCGCCGCAGCTTACCAACTCAAAAAGTTTTGCGCACGCGGGCAGACTTTGTACGATTTCCTACGATAAAATCGCGCGCAGCGCCTGATACTCCAGCGATTGGCTGCGTGCGTCAAAATCTTCTTCCAGCATCTCGATGCCCTCGTTGCCTGTCGGTCGAAGCTGACTTTTCAGTCCGCGCATGATCCGCCTGACCTCCGCCACGAAAGCGGGCAGGTCGCCGCCCACGCGCGGCACAAAGCAATAGAGCGTCACCGTCCGATAGCCGATTCCCGCCGCGCCGGACATACCGCGCGCGTATGCGCCGCCTCCTCGGACGACCACATACGGCGCGCGGCACTTGCCGGTCGCCACGCCGGGCTTATAGGTCAAAATGCCGGATGCGGTCAAGTGCTCCATTGCCCGCTGGCATGCATCCATCTATCTGACCACCTTCCGCAAGTCGTCCATGATTTTCTGCTCGTTCGCCTGCACGGTCGCCCAGAGAATCGCGAACCTGCCTTCATGCCCCAGCTCCAGATACGCGCTGTATTCCATGTTTCCGGATACGCCCATGCGCAGCTTCTTGCCCTGCCAGCCGGAGTAGCCGGTGATGGTCTGGCGCGCAAGCCCCGTCCTGTCCGTCCATCCGGCGTTGCGCTTGGCTTCTCCCTCCATGCGTGCCGCAGCATTCTGCCCGACCTTCTCGGCGGCGAACATGCTGCGCTGCTTGATGGCGGACATATTCGCGAGAAAATCCTTTGCGTCAATCCGCAATCCCATCCGGTTCGCCCTCTTTCAGCACCACGTCGCAGAGGATGCCCATCTGCGCGTCGGCGTGCAGCACCGTGTACCATCTGCCCGCGATGTTCAGCCCGTCGCCCTCCTGCAAGCTCCGCGCCGTATCGCCGAGGGCACAGCACAACCTCGGCGCGTCCATCCGGGCGATTACGCCGGGAATATCCACCAGCACATTGGCGGTCTGACCGCGCTCATAACGCACGCCGTACACGCAGCCGATCTTCTGCGCGCCGCCTATCGGCACGCCGTTCGCGTCCCGCTGCACGCGCCAAACCGGCACGCAGACCGCGCCATACGCCGCCAGCGCGTGCCGAAACGTCGCTTCCGCCTGCCGCATTGCAAAGCCGCTCATCATGTGCCGTCCGCCCTTCCTGCCGGTTTCGTCCCGTTCGGGCGTACGCTCCGCGCTCTGCTCAGCCAGTAGGCGCGCTGATCCGGCAGCTCCGTGCCGCCCGACAGCCGCACCGCCGAGTTCTCCGCTTTGCGGATCAGCACGTCATACGCCGCGCGGCGCACGTCGCCCTCGTGCAGCTCCAGCAGCATCGCAAGCTGCGCATCCGTATACATCCGGGCGGATGCGGGCGGCGACATACAGCCGCAGCCCGTTTCCGTATCCCCGCCCGGCATGTCAAGCTCCTCGGTCAGCAGCTTGAGCCGTTCAAGGTCAGTCATACTTTTCACCTCGTCTGCAAAAACGTCCGGCTTTGTACGCTTCCGGCTTCACGGGGGGGCTTATCGCTCGCCCCCGTGTCCCCTTCTCTGTCGTCAAGCCTCACGTTTCAATTTTGCACGGAATCCCCATGTTGGAAGCCCGTTTGCAGGCTTCCAGCAGGAACGCCTGTACATCCGCCTGCACGTCTTCGCTGTTTCCCCGCACAAAGTCCGCGTCCAGCACGTCCACGTTCAGGCTGAGCGACGTAGCGCTGTACGTCGCATGCAGCATCACCTTCTGGTTATTGCTCGCGTCGCGGATATCCGCGTTCAGGCTGATGCTTTCCCTTGTTTTCAGCATTCATCAGCCCTCCCCGTCCAGCGTCGCATCCTTCGCCGCAAGGCTCACGCGGAACCCGTCGAGCTTATTCTTCGGAATCCAGAGTTCATGGAACTTGCGATAGTCAAGGTGCCACGCGCGCGCCTTCTGCCATGTTTCCGGAGTGAACAGGCGCATCTTATCGGTCTTGGAAACCGCAATCGGCGCACTGCGCGGGCAGATGATCCAGTTGATCGCCTGCGCGCCCTCCGCCTTGGCATAGCCGCCCTTGTCCGCCTTGTTGATGGTGATGCGGCTGTTCATGCGCGCGGTCGGCGCGGGCAGGATCGGCACCTCGTCGATCACCTTCACGCGGGTTTCAATTTCGCCGCGCTTGAAGTTGGTTACGTCGAGCTTCTTGGAAATTTCCGTGCTCGTGGAGAGCATCGTGGCAATCGTGCTGGAGAGGATCACGACCAGCGGCACGTCGCTGCCCACCGCGTCGCGCACGCCGCCGATATCGGTCTGCAATTCCTTGTAGACCGAATTGGCCGCCGCCGTATACGCGCTTCTGCGCTCCTTGCCGACCAGCGCGACGATCTTGCTCAGGCGGTAAGCGTCCACCTCCGGCACAACCTTCGTGCGCTGGAACTCGCCCGCCAGCATACTCATCAGGTCATACACGCCGCTTTCGTCCACGTCCATCTCGTCCACGGTGAAGCCGGTGCCGCGATCCTGCGTCAGCTTCTCTGTCTGATAGACCAGCGTCACGTCGCCATCCGCAAAACCGTTCTGTCGGTCGTAATCCTTGAGGCCGTCCATCGTGATCGACGGAATCTTGATCTCGTCGCCGCCGCTGTACTTAACGGGACCCGCGTTCCCTTCCATAAAGCCGGTCACCGCGCCCTGAATCATTGCCTCATCCAGCGTTTTCTGAATCAGGTCAACCTTTGCAATGTTGTTCGCCATCTTCTTTTCCTCTCTTTCTTAGCAAGCACCCATGATGTTCGCCCGAATCTTTGCGTCGAGCGCGTCCTCTGCGCCGCCGTTTCTGCGGGCAAAGTTGCCCGTGCTGCCCGTACCCGCGCCGCCGCGCAGCTCCGGCACGGCTTCCAGCACCTTAGCAACCGCCGCGTCGAGCTTGTCCTGCGCATCCGCCGCGTCAAGGTCGATGCCCTCCGTATCGCACATGCGCAGCACATACGGGATGCGTTCCTTCGGCACGCCCGCCAGCGCCGCAGCCGTTCGAAGTTCCGCCTGAACCGCGCGCGCGTTCGCTGTCACAACGCGCGCCGCGAGGTCGTCCGCCTTGTTGTCGTCCTTCTTGGGTTCATCCTTTGGGACAGGCTGCTCCTTGCCAGCGGGTGCAGCCGTCTGCGCTGCTTTCGCCGCAGCGTCCCCGGTCTGCTCTGTCGTTTCGGGCTGCTGGTCATCATGCTGCTCCCGCTCGTTTTCAGCGTCGGTAGCGGGTGCGCCATCCGGCACGCCGTCAGGGGCAAAACAAAACATGCGAAAGGGGTTAAACATTTTTTCGTCCTCCTGTCAAAATTTTTGGTATGTAAAAAGCGCGCCCTTGCGGGTGCGCTCAGTAATTTTTGATTTTTCAGTACAATGCTTCGGGATTTTCTTCGACCGTGATAAAGTTGCTGGCAGGCTTTCCTTCCTTCAAACACCTTTCGAGCAACGCATTATAAAACTCGTCCGTCTGCTGCTCCACGGGCATCTGCATGCGCGGCGGTAATTCTTCCGCGCCAAACCGCATAATGTACTGCATAAACAGGTTATTCGCTTCCATCCTCGCCGCCTCCTTCGCTTGTTTTGATTGCATCTTCAAATTTCTGGTATGCTGTCGGGAAATATTTCTTGAAGGTTTCCAGCCGCTCGCCCTTCATAAACTTGGCTTCAAACATGTGCGCCATCGCTTCAACGGACGGCTTCTGATATTTCCAATATTCTTTGGAATGTCCCCAGCCGCCCTGCACGGTATTTTTCGTCAGACCGCCCACGATATCGGAAATAGAGCTTTTCATGTGCATGTCATCATACAAGTCCATGTTTAGCATCATCCGCTGATCTGAGGTCAAACGAGACAATCCATGAAACTCGCCCAGCCCCTTCTGTTCAAGCAGCCGTTTGGCATACGCCGTATAATCCGCGCGAAGTGTCTTATCCAAATCGCCGATCTGTTCGCGCAGGCTCGGATAACCGAACGTCTGCCAATCAAACATGTGTCCTGTTTCATGAAAGAACGTGACCAGATTCGTTTCCAGTTTCAGCCGGCTTTCCTTCGGTCCCAGCTTGGACAAATCCAAATAAACCTTTTGCTCGGATGGCATATAGTATGCCGTTCCTCCCTGATAAGCAAAGTCGCCTTGAATCATGTACGCATTTCTGTTCCAGAACTCCAGCTCGTCATCATCCAGCTTGCCGAGCTGGTTCAAAATCGCCTTGCGGTTCTTTTCGCTGATACTCTGCGCCCACGGAAGCGCGCCAATCTTGGAAAGAATCTGTTCGCGCCGCCCGCCGGTTGCAGTTGAGCTGTTATCCAGCTTCATTGTACCACGGGCATCCAGTCGGGTCAAGGCAGGTTTTCCGGCTTTCCAT
>ENA-OPBD01000876-OPBD01000876.1-human-gut-metagenome-genome-assembly--contig:-NODE-876-length-17082-cov-7.526223_pt1 | contig 17082 bp, 16 predicted proteins | sample MGYA00241062_ERZ501440 | MGnify/ENA primary metagenome ERZ501440 (study PRJEB25962, sample SAMEA2042628) | human gut metagenome | biome: human gut; feature: human-associated habitat; material: faeces...
GTAGGCCGGATTAAAGGCGATTTTCTTTTCATCCACCATATCCAACAGTTCGGGAATTAGCTCGGTTAATCGGATATAACGCATGATCTGAATGCCACTTTTCTCACCAGCATCTTTGGCCACCTTGTCACGGGCACTCAACTTCTGTTCGACTTGAACAGAAGTAAGGTCTGTTCTTGCTCCCTGATGTTTGATGGCCTCTAACTTCATGCGATAAGCCCATGCTTTTTCACTGGGCATAACTTTCTCGCGCTGGATATTGGCATCTACCATCTCTATAACCGCTTCTTCATCGGTCATATCCCTGATAATGACTGGCATATCCTCCAAACCTGCCAACTCGCTGGCTCGGTGGCGGCGATGGCCAGAAATAATCTCATAGCCACCATCCGGGTCAGGGCGCACAAGGCCAGGCGCACGAACACCGCGCTTTTTAACACTATCCAGCGTTTCCTGCATCTTGGGGTCATCATCCTTGAAACGGTAAGGCTGACCTGTAAATGGCACCTCGGTCTGCATAGCTGGATACCCTTTAAAGTAGTGCAATTGTGTAAGGGGGATACGGACAACTCTCTCTTCGTCGGCTTCCTGACGTTCCTGCTCCGTGGTAAAAAGATCATCTACCGATGCCAGCTCTACTTTTTTCGCGCTGCTTTTCAAGTTTCAACACCTCCTTCGTCAGATTTCGATACCCCTCTGCCACCTTGCCGCCAGGGTCATGGGCGAAAATACTTTTTCCCTCTGCGCTAATTTCCTTTGCCCGGACAGAATGGGGGATTTCCGTTCCAAAGACTTTGATTTTACTTCCATAGGTGTCCCGCAGCAAAGCAGCAATCTCTTTGGCAAAGTTGGTGCGGTTATCCACCATCGTCAGCAGGATACCGTCAATCTGGAGCTTTGGATTGATCTGCCGTTTCACCTTACTGACCGTAGATAGAAGCTGTTCCAGCCCTTTGGCGGGCAGATACTCTGCCTGAACGGGAATTATGATCCTGTTCGCAGCCGCCAGCGCATTGACCGTAAGCATTCCCAACGAGGGCTGACAGTCAATCAGGATATGGGAATATTGTCCCTTCAGTGTGTCCAGATATTGCCGTAAAATCGTTTCACGGCTCATGGCGTTTACCAAAGAAACCTCCATACCGGAAAGCTGAATATCCGCAGGCATCAGGTCAACGCCTTCTGCATGATGCAGAATACCTTCTCCGGGGCGTATAGGCTGATCCATCAGAATTTTGCCCATTGCATCCGACAGTGTAAATGGCAGCTTGTCTGGTTGCGGATTTCCCAAGCTGATTGTCAGGCTTCCTTGTGGGTCCCCGTCGATCAGAAGCACTTTCTTTCCGGCCTGTGCCAGACCTATTCCCAAGTTCGCACAGGTTGTTGTTTTGCCAACGCCGCCTTTCTGGTTGGCGATGGCGATGATTTGCGTGTTCAAATAAACCTCCTCCTTCTACAAAAAATATCCCTATTCCGAAAAATAGGGATGAAAAAAGCCGCTTACTCAAATAAATGAATAAACGGCTATGTAAGAAATATTCGATTGTAAGTAAAGTTTTATATCACTGCAAAATAACGAAGTGCATCTTTGATTGCTTCTACCTTTTCTGGTGTCGGATGTTTCCTCGGCTGTTTCAATTCTTCTACCGCATTAGGAGCATCATACATCGGCAATCCCAAATTTCGCTTTACCTCTGCGATATATGCGGTATGTACCTTGAAGCCGTATTTCGCTTCTATGTACTCCTTAATCATTTTGTAGGTCACTTTTTCTTTGGGCTTGTACGCTTCGGCTCTTTTAGCAATACTATCTACCGGAATCTTGCCCTCGCCCTCTCCAAACTCCACATCAATGTGGATATAACTGTCGGCTTTTTTGTGGGACAAAAGAACTACCGTCTCCACATGTTCCGTCCCCGGAAACATATCCACCGGCGTTGCCCATTCCGCCCGATATCCGCCGTCCACCAGCACGCGCAAGTCCCTTGCGAGGGTCTCCGGGTTGCAGGAAACGTACACAACCCGCTTTGGTTTCAGCATCAACAGACTTTGCAGGAACTTCTGGTCGCTGCCGGCGCGGGGCGGATCCATCATCACCACGTCGGGCGCGTTTCCCTCCTTGGCGAGCTTCTGCATGAAGCGCCCCGCGTCGTCGCAGAGGAAGCGCGCGTTCTCCACGCCGTTGCGGCGGGCGTTCTCCTTCGCATCGCGGATGGCGTCGGCATTCAGCTCCACGCCGATGAGCTGCTTGCAGCCGTCCGACGCGCACAAGCCAATCGTACCCGTACCGCAGTAGGCGTCCAGCAGGGTTTCTGCGCCTGTCAGCTGCGCCGCGTCAATCGCCGTTCGGTAGAGGACTTCGCATTGCTTCGCGTTCACCTGATAAAAGCTCTGCGGACTGATGCGGAAGCGCTTGCCGCACAGTTCATCCTCCATGTAACCCTCGCCATAGAGGGTGATTTCCTTCGTGCCCAGCACCATGCTGGTTTCGCGCTGATTGCAGTTCAGCACCACGGTCGTGATTTCCGGGTGGCGCTGAATCAGCTCCTGCACAAATGCCTTTTTGCCCGGAAATTCAAGGCTCGTTGCCACCAGCACGACCATAATCTGCCCCGTCACATGCCCCGTGCGGATGAGGATATGTCGCAGGAAACCGCGGTGCGTGTACTCGTTGTAGATGCGCAGCTTGTAGGCAGGCAGCATCGCGACGATGGTCTGGATGATGCGGTCAGCGCGGCGATCCTCAATCAGGCAGTGCCGCACGGGCACGACGCGGTGCGTCCCCATGGCGTAGACGCCGCTGATGGGTCTGCCCGCCTTGTCCACAGCCAGCACGGCATGAACCTTGTTGCGGTAGTGGAACGGGTCGTCCATGCCCAGAATCGGGCGGACTTCGCAAATTCCGTCCAGCAGTTCCGTCACGCGCTGCTGCTTCCATTGCAGCTGCTCCGCGTAGGACAGGCGGGTCAGCTGGCATCCGCCGCATTTCGCCGCGACGGGACAGTTCCAGCGGATTTCGCGCGCCGGACGCGGGGAAGTCGAATGCTCCTTCGGCGGATTCGGACGCGTTTCCTGCATTCGGCGGGTGGTCAGGTGCTTCGGTCGGCGGAAATTGCTCATCGTGTATGTACTCCTTCATTCTCTGTGGGTCCGCTCCATTATAACACGTCTCTCCCTGCCGCTTCAAGTCTTGTTTCTCCCTCTTTTCATTTTCGCGCGACTATGCTACAATAGAAGAAACAATCTTCCGTGAGGCGATTTCGATGCTGTTTTTTTCCTCCCCCATCCGTCGTCGGACGTTCTCCTGTATGCGCGGTAATTTGACCATCCGCGGCACGGAGTACCGTCCGAATGGCGAAAAACTCCCGATTGCTATTGTCTGCCACGGCTTTATGGCAAATCAGCAGACCGTCCGGCAGTACACGAGGTTGCTGGCGAAAATTGGTTACTGTGCGTACTGTTTCGACTTCTGCGGCGGCAGCGTTCCGCCCTTGGGGCGGAGTGACGGCGCGACGACGGACATGTCGGTGCTGACCGAGGTGCAGGATTTGGAAGCCGTCATTCGCTATGCGCAGTCGCTTCCCTATACCAGCGATACGCTGCTGCTGATGGGCTGTTCGCAGGGCGGCATGGTGTCCGCGCTGACCGCCACGAAGCATCCGGAAATGGTGGACAGACTCGTGCTGTTCTATCCGGCATTCTGCATCCCTGACGATGCGCGCGCGGGGCACATGATGATGGCGCACTTCGACCCTCAAAATCTGCCGGAGAAGATTCACTGCGGGCCAATGCCGCTGGGGCGCTGCTATCCCGAAGCCGTCATGCACATGGACGTTTTCCGCGAAATCACGCCATACACCGGGCGGGTGCTGATTGTCCACGGCACGGCGGACGGCATCGTCAAGCCGGATTATGCGAAAAAGGCGGCGGAAGCGTATGCGAACGCAGAACTGCACTTGATTGACGGCGGGGCACATGGGTTTAACCGCCGCCATGATACGGAGGCGATTCGCTATTTGACCGCATTTGCCGCTTTGTGAGGGGGATTTTATGACCACCGTCGAAATCTGGGGTGCCCGCGCCGGGCAGACGCAGTCCCGCCTGTTTGAAGAAATCCGCAAATGCCGTGAAGCTGGTCAGCGCGTCCTGCTGCTTGTACCGGAGCAGTACACCCTGCAAGCCGAGCGGGAACTGGTGGAGCAGCTGAATTTGCCGGGGCTGCTGGATTTGGATGTACTGTCGCCGCGCAGGCTGGGGCGGCGTATCCGAGAGAGCGCTGGCCACTCGCCCAAAGCCGCGCTGGACGAAAGCGGGCGACGGATGGCACTGGCGCAGGCGCTTTCCCTGAAGCAGGAGGAACTGCACTATTATCGCCGCGTCGCGCTGTCACCCGGGCTGCCGGAGAAGCTGTCCACGCTGCTGATGGACTTCCAGCGCACGGGGCTGTCAAGCGAAGAATTTGCCGCCTATACGGAGGAGCTGCCATCCGGCGCACTGAAGGCAAAAGCGCATGATTTGCTGCTGCTTTGGCAGACGTATGACGTGCTGATTGCCGAGCGCTTTCAGGATGAGCCGACGCAGCAGTTTGAGCTGGTGGAACGGCTGCCGGAAAGCGGGCTGATGCGCGATGCCGCCGTGTTTGTCTACCAGTTTGACATGCTGCCAACGCCGCTGTGCGTCCTGCTGGCGACTGCCGCGCCAGAGTGTACCCGCATGGTCGTTGCGTTCACGATGGATAAGGACACTGCAAGCGACGGGCACGTTTTCGCCTCCCAGCGCAGGAGTGCGGCGGAGCTGACCGGATGGCTGCGTCAGCGCGGCATTCCCGTGCAGTGGAAGTGGCTGCCAAGCGAACCCGACGGGCGTGACGAAGCCCTCCGCCACCTCGAAGCGCACCTGTTCGCCCGTGACGGCGCGGTGTACCCCGGCGACGCGTCCGCCCTGACGCTCCATGCCGCCGCGAACCCGTATGCCGAAGCCGCTTTCGCCGCGCAGACGCTGCAAAGCTGGCACGAGCGCGGCATTCCGTGGCAGTATATGGCGGTCGCGCTGGCGGATGCGCAGAGTATGGCCGGCATCCTCGCCGTCACGCTGCAAAGCGCGGGGATTCCCTGCTATCAGGCGCGGAAGGACAGCGCAGCGCGGCACGGCTTGAGTCGGATGCTCGTCGGCGCACTGCGTTGCATCTCCGGCGGATTTCTCCGCGCGGATGTGCTGCAAGTGGCAAAAAGCGGCTTTTCTTCCCTGACCCGCGACGAAGCCGATTCGCTGGAGAACTACGCCATCACGCACGGCATCAACCGCGGCAAGTGGCTGCGTCCGTTCCCTTACGGCGATGACGCGGCGGATATGGACGAACTGCGTGTCCGGCTGATTTCGCCTGTGGAAGCCCTTCGGGATGCGCTCCGCCGCGCAAAAACAGCGGGTGATTCCGTCGAGGCAATTTTCCGCTTCTTGGAGGATACCAATGCGTATGACCGCCTGATGGCGCGCGAGGAAGCGCTGCTTTCGCGCGGGATGGCGGCGGAAGCAACGCAGAATCGGCAGGTATGGACAATCCTGATGACGCTGCTTGATCAGCTGTATGCGCTGCTGAGCACGCAAAAGGCAAATCAGCGGGATTTGGCACGGTTCGTGGAATCAGGTTTGACAGGCGCGTCGATTTCGTCCCTGCCGCCGCAGCCGGACACGGTGATGATCGGCGAAGCGGGGCATTTGATGACCGGGCGGATTGATGCGCTGCTCGTCATGGGAATGCAGGACGGCGCGCTGGGCAGTACGGCGGATTCGCTCCTGTCCGAGACGGAGCGGCGCACGCTGTGCGACTTGGCGCAGCGTGCGATTGGTCTTACGCAGCAGGAGACGTGTTCCCTGCGGCAGTCGGACTTCTACCGTACACTATCCCTCCCCCGGCGCTTTCTGACCGTCACCTGTTCGCAGGGCGGGCAGGACGGCACGGCTTTTCGTCCGGCGGGGCTGCTGGAGGACATGACGCAGCTGTTCCCACATATGGTGGTATCCGGCGGCGTGCTGGCAAACGACGTCGCACCGCTCTCCCCCGCCATGGCGCTGGATGCACTGCCGCACCACCTGCGGCAAGCTGTCGACACCGATATGCCGCTTCCGGAGCAATGGGCGAACGTCCTGCGCTGGCTGTATTTCGACCCGGAGTGGCACAGCCGCTGTCAGGCAGTGCTGGATGCGCTGAACCGCCACGGCGCGGCGATTTTCCTCTCCCGCGACCACACGCGGCGGCTCTTCACGCAGGACAAGGTGTCCATCAGCCGTTTGGAGGGCTTCGCGCAGTGCCCGTATCGGCACTTTGTGAACTACGGCTTGAAACCCGTCATCCGCCGCGAGTACGAGTTCGACCCGGCGGATGTGGGCGATTTCTACCATGCCGCGATGGAGGGGTACGCCGCCCTTGCGCTGAAGGAGCCGGATTTTCCGGATTTGCCGGACGAAAAAATCCACGCGCTGATGGATACGGTGCTGCTGCCGCTGACGACCGCGTGGGCAGATGGCCCGCTGAATGAAACGCCCTCCCTGCGCCTGCAGGGCGAGAAGTACCGCCGAACGGTGCACCGCGCCGCGTGGATGTTCACGCATCACGCGCAGCACAGCCGCTTCCGCACCGTCGGCGAGGAAGTTGTGTTTGGCGAGGAGGACGGTCTGCCCCCGGTGGTGCTGACGCTGCATGATGGACGGAAAATCGCCCTGCGCGGCAAAATCGACCGCATCGACCGCTGGGAGGGCGACGAGGGCGTGTATCTGCTCGTATCCGACTACAAGAGCAGCCACCGCGACATTGACCCGACGCGCCTATGGTACGGGCTTCAATTGCAGCTGCTGCTGTATCTGCAAGCCGCGTGCGAGGGGCTGGACGGCAATCCGGCGGGCGCATTCTACTTCACGATTCAAGACCCGATGGTAGATACGGCGGATGTAAAGGAATCCGCGGAAAAGGCGATTGCGAAAAAGCTGCACCTGAAAGGCATTGTGCTGGCGGATGTGGACGTGGTGGAAGCGCTGGATTCCAATCCGGGATATTCGTTCACGAAAATCTTTAATGCGGATAGCAGCGTCGCTTCCTCGTCTGATGGCTACACGTCGGAGGAAATGGCAGCACTGCTTGCCCACGCCAAGAAGATGGCGGCGGAGCTGGCCGACCGCATCCGCAGCGGCGAAATCACCCCGTCCCCCGCCGTCATCAGAGACTGGAACGCCTGCCAGTGGTGCGACTGCGCCGGAGTCTGCAAGCTCGACACGTCCATCCCCGGTCACGAAAAACGTGAACTTCCGCCGCTGAAGAAGCAGGATTTATTGACCCTCATGGCGAATGATACAGATGCACCCGGCAACGAGGAGGACACGTCACCGTAAAAGCGGTGAATTTTTCTCCCGAATACAAAGGAATTTCATCAGAGGCATTGCATCCGGGCGCAAAATGGTTTATAATATAGATACGAAACTCTCACTCACAAGGAGGCGTTTACCCATGATTCAGATTATCGCAGGCAAGAAGGGCTCCGGCAAGACCAAGCGGCTGATTGACATGACCAACAACGCGGTCAAGACCAGCTCCGGCAACGTCGTTTTCCTCGACAAGAACGACAGCTATATGTACGAAGTGGACCGTGCGGTTCGTTTCGTCAACGTCGAAGAGTACAGCGTTTCCAGCGCGGAAATGTTCCTCGGCTTCCTCGGCGGTATGCTCGCCAGCAACTACGACGTCAAGACCGTCTTCATCGACGCGTTCCTCAAGCTGATCAAGATTGACCTCGCCGACGCGAAGTGGTTCTTCGACAGCCTCGAAAAGTACGCGCAGAAGCATGATGTGACGTTCGTGCTGTCCGTCAGCGCCGATCCCGAAGCGCTGCCCGACTTCTGCAAGGGCTACATCATCTAATTGGAACAGCCCACGAGGGCGGCGGAGCATGTAAGCCGCCGCCCTTTTGGTATTTTGCGCGCAGGGGGCAAGGGGGCGAGCGCAGACTTCGCCTGTTTTCATTGCCTCCTTGTCGCTCCCGCAGGAACGAAACCCCTGCAACATTATCACCTATTATAAATAAGGTAGGAAACCCATCAACCGCAAGCAAAAACTCGGCAAGAACCCTTTCTTGCCCTCAACCCAGCAGGCATCGCCCTGCGGATAGGAGCGTGATTTCCATGTCATTCATTTCCACCCGCGGCGGCGCCTGCGTCACGGCATCCCAAGCCATCCTGCGCGGTCTTGCGCCCGATGGCGGTCTGTATGTCCCGGCGGTGTTCCCGCAGATGACGCTGGCGGACATTGCCGCGCTGACCAAGCTCGACTACCGCGCCCGCGCGCTGACCATCCTCCGGGGCTATCTTGATGATTTCAATGCGCAGGAACTGGCGGACGCAATTGCCAGCGCCTACGAAGCCGCCAAGTTCGATGACGCCGCGATTGCGCCCACGAAAAAGCTCGACAGCAACACCCATGTGCTGGAACTCTTCCACGGACCGACGCTCGCGTTTAAGGATATGGCGCTGCAGCTGCTGCCGCACCTGACGACGCTCTCCGCCAAGAAGAACGGCGAAAACCGCGAAGTGGCAATCCTCGTCGCAACCAGCGGCGACACGGGCAAGGCGGCACTCGAAGGCTTCAAGGACGTGCCGGGAACATCCTGCACCGTCTTTTACCCGACTGACGGCGTCAGCGACGTGCAGAAGCTGCAAATGACCACCACCGGCGGCGAAAACACGCACGTCATCGCCCTGAACGGCAATTTCGACGATGCGCAGTCCGGCGTGAAGGCGCTGTTCTCCTCCGAGGATTTCCACCAGCAGGTGAACGCGCGCGGCAAGGTGCTTTCTTCCGCCAACTCGATTAACTTCGGCCGCCTCGTGCCGCAGATTGTCTATTATTTCTCCGCCTATGCCGATTTGCTGAACGCGGGCGCGATTGCGCTTGGCGACGAGGTGAATTTCGTCGTGCCGACGGGCAATTTCGGCAATATCCTCGCGGGCTACTACGCGCGGAGCATGGGTCTGCCGGTCAAGAAGCTCATTTGCGCCTCCAACCGCAACAACGTGCTGACGGATTTCTTCCTTGGCGGCGTTTACGACACGCGCCGGCAGTTCTTCAAGACGACCTCCCCCTCGATGGATATCCTGATTTCCTCGAATTTGGAGCGTCTGCTGTTTGAATGCGCCGACCGCGACGGCGCGCTGATTGCCCGCTGGATGCAGCAGCTGCGCACGAGCCAGTCCTACGCCGTTGGTCAGCAGCGGCAGGAGTGGCTGCTGAGCGTCTTTGCCGCCGGGTACGCCGATGACCGCGACTGCGCGGAGGAAATTGCCCGCGTGTTCGAGCAGCATCACTACCTGATGGACACGCACACCGCCGTCGCAAGCCGCGTCCTGCGCCAGTACCGCGAGACGTCGGGCGATTCGACCCAGACGGTTATCGTCTCCACCGCCAGCCCCTACAAGTTCGCCGCCGATGTGCTGACCGCCGTCGCCGGAAAGAACGCCGTCGCCGGACTGGATGCATTCGCCTGCTCGGATGAATTGGAAGCGCGTTCGGGGATGCCCGTGCCGCAGCAGGTGAAGGCACTGCGTTCCCTGCCGATTCGCCACACGGCGCACTGCGAGAAGGGCGGCATGGCGCAGGCGGTGCTGGACGCTTTCGGCGGAAAGTAAATCCCCAGTGGAAAATTGGAAGGGACTAATATGAACAACACGGACATGCTTTTTGTCCAGAAGAAGCTCAATGATTTGGTCGGCTGCACTCTCATCAACCTCTCCCGCACAGCGGATTTGCTTTGCCTGTCGTTTGCGCCGCGCGCGCTGACGACCGAAGTGCAGGAGGAACAATCCCTGCACTTGCAATGCTACTATCGTCTGGTGCAGGATGGGCGGGTTTCCTTGGCGCGAAGTGACTATTTCCAGCCGTCGGAAGCCATGTGGGATTTGTGGCGCAAGCAGGGGTTGGAGGAGGATGTCATTCCGGATGACTACCGCTGTGACGAGTTGGGCGCGAACCGGCTTGATGACCGCATTGTGGAGCTGAACGACGTGCTGACAGGCATTGAAAACCGCTTCATCGTCCGCACGGTGATGGTGGATTCTATCGGGGATGTGACGCTGTGCTTTGACAACGGCGCGGTGTGGAGCATTCTGGTAGACACCTCCGGGGGCGAGGAATGCTGGCGGTATCTGCCCGCGAACGAAGAGCAGCCGCAGCTGGTGCTGTACTCGGATGGCATTGAGTGCGAATAAGCGCTTCGGTTGCAAAGCGCAGGGGAATGCGTTTTTAGTGCATCCAGCAAATCGCTTTTTCATGCTTGTTTTTTATGGAGCAGGGGGAATCGCGCCTGCGGGCGCGACCAAAGGGCTTTCCGATCGCCCTTTGGAAACCTTCGGTGTGCGCACCTTCGGAGTTGACTTTTTCCGCAAAAATTGACCCGCTTGTCGTGCTGGACAGGCGGGTTTCTTCATTATATTGCTTACTCACGCCATATTGCTTACTCACGCCGCGTCGGTTTTCTTCTTTTGCTTATACTGCGCGGTGGTAATTCCCAGAATCACACCGAGAAACGTATCCACCGCGGTGATGGTGCCGACGACCTGCTCGCCATACGGCAGATGCCAGATGCTCGCCAGCGCAAAATACAGCGTCCCCATCGCGGGCAGCAGCAGCTGCGCCATCCATTTCAGCACGTTATACGTCTTGTCACACATGCGCATTCCTCCCCTCCATCGCAGTCTATGCGGAAATTCGCCGCTTGTGCAGATTTTTTTCGCAGAAGGCTTGACAGAACGGGATTGCCCTGCTATAATAAACAAGGTTTTGAAGAAACCTGTGCCGTAGACAGCCGGTATCCGCAAGGATGTAAAGGAGTTCGCTCCGCCTGCCGAGGTGTGAAGGATATAGCATGAAATTTGCTCATCCCTTGCACCTGTTGCAAGGGTTTTCTTTTACTCCCAAACCGTTAAGGAGGTGCAAGAAATGAGCAAGGTGCATGAGGTGAAGCCGGAGAAGGTGGCAGCTGTTGCTGACATCGTCGAAAAGCTGAAGAATGCCCAGTCTGTGGTGATTTGCAGCTACAGCGGACTGACTGTGGAGCAGGTGACTGAAATCCGCAAGCAGTGCCGTGAGAATGACGCCGCGTACTGCGTCCTGAAGAACCGTCTGGTTCTGCGCGCGCTGAATGAGGTGGGCATTACCGGTCTTGACGATCTGCTCAATGGCCCGAACGCTTTCGTGTTCTCCATGAAGGACGCTGTATCCGGCCCGAAGATCATCAACGACTACATCGAAAAGAACAAGCTGGAGAGCCTGAAGATCACCGGCGGCATGCTGGGTACGGAAACCCTCGACGTGGCTGCTGTGAAGCATCTGGCGACCCTGCCCAGCCGCGAAGTGCTGCTGGCAAAGCTGCTTGGCTGCATGACCAACACCGTGGCGTCCTTCGTCCGTGTGGTGGATGCAATCCGCAAGCAGAAGAATGGCGAGGAATAATCCGCGCCGATGCCGCATGAGGCTTTACGCCCCTGCGGTCTGAACAACGACAAGTTTTCATTACGATATCAACCGATATAGGAGGCTGAATCAACATGACTCATGAGGAGATCATTGCCGCCGTCGAATCCATGACGGTGCTGGAACTGGCCGATCTGGTCAAGGCTATGGAAGAAAAGTTCGGCGTGTCCGCTGCTGCGACCGCTGTTGTTGCTGGCCCCGCTGCTGGCGCCGCTGCTCCCGCTGCGGAAGAAAAGACCGAGTTCGACGTGGTGCTGAAGTCCTTCGACGCTGCTGCGAAGCTGAAGGTTCTGAAGCTCGTCCGCGAAGTGTGCGGTCTGGGCCTGAAGGAAGCCAAGGACTTCGTCGAAGCCGTTGCGGCTGGCCCGAAGACCGTCAAGGAAGGCCTGTCCAAGGAAGACGCCGACAAGATGGCTGCCCAGTTCAAGGAAGTCGGCGGCGAATGCGAAATCAAGTAATTCTTCGGAATTACGTTTCGCCTTCTTGCAATCGTCAAGAAAAGCAAAGAGGTTGGATGCTTGCATCCAGCCTCTTTTTTATGCTATCGACACGCTTCGTCTCTGTTCCCCTTGACTTTTTTGCATTCTTGCGGGATAATAAGGCAGGAAATCCGTCAATTCATCCGTTTTATTTGAAGGAGGTGCATGGCGATGCTGACTTTTCGGGACGCAACCGCTGATCAGGCGGGGCTTATCAGCCACATTTATGCTACCAGCTGGCGTAAGACCTATCGGGGGCATATCGCCCAGCATTATCTGGATCGTCTGCCCGATGAATACTGGGTGCCATCCATCCGCTCATGGCTGTCCAGCGGGCAGCTGTATGGACTGATGGTCTATGACGACGATAAGCCCGTCGGCTGCTGCATCTACGGCCGCGGGCGCGACGAGGATTATGGCGACTGGTGCGAGATTGTATCGCTCTATCTGCTGCCGGACACGATGCGTCAAGGCATCGGCGGCAAGCTGCTGGAAGAAGTCATCCGGCTGATGCAGCTGGACGGCTACGAGAAATTCTACCTATGGGCGATTGACGGCAACGAAATCGCCGACGGCTTCTACCGCAAGCATGGCTTTCTGCGCACGGATGACGTGGTCGATTACAAAATCGGCGGCGAACCCGTGCGGGACGTGCGGTATACGCGCGTATTACCCAGCGCGTAATTCAGTCGGTTTCGGCTTTTGCAGATACATGCCCGTGGCAATCAGCGCCGTCAGCGGTGCCGCCGCTGCCAAGCCGAACGACCCGACAAGCGTGTTGAGCAGCTGCGAAGCGACATATTTCAGGTTGATGATGTCCGTCAGCGGCGTTCCCTGCCCGGCGAAGTACATCAGCATCGACAGATAATTGCCGGAATACGCCAGCATCAATGTCGTCGTCATTGTGCCTAACACGCTCCGCCCGACCAGCAGCCCCGACTTCATCAGCGCCCGGCGGCTGATGTCCGGCTTGTGGCGGTGCACTTCCTCCATCGACACGCTGATGTCCATCGACAAATCCATCAGCGCGCCCGAATTAGCGAGGAACATCATGCCGATATACAGGCTGCGCGTATCAACCCGCATGGCGGATTGGCTCAGCAGCGGCACAACATAGGGTAAATCGCCGCCGTCGAGCTTGAGCAGAATCGTTAGCCCCCACGCGCTCAGGCAGGTGACGACCGTCCCGGCAACCGAGCCGAGAATCGCCGTCAGGCAGCGGCGGCTGAACCCCGCCACCAGCACGTCAATCAGCACCGTCAGCACGATGACGGTCACGAACGATGCCATCATGGGATTCACGCCGTCCAGCAGCAGTGGAATCAACAGTTTCCAGACGATAACCGCACTGGCGACCAGCGACACCATCGCGCCGCAGCCAATCACGCCGCCGAACCCAATCAGCAGCAGCGCCAGAATCGCCACGATGCCCGCTTCCGCTGTGATGCGGTAGTGGTCAATCAGCGTTACGACCGGCGCACCCTGCCCACTGCCGGGCTGAATCATTGCCCACGCAATGTCGCCAGCCTCAAACAGTTTGTCCTTGTCGAGCGCGGAATTGAGGTAGTTGTAGGACTGAAATTCTTCCCCGGCATAATCGCCTGTGAGGATTTTCACCCGGCACGGCTGCACGCCGTTATACACAATGCCGATGGAGTCCAGCATGGAATTATCCACCTGCTCGATGCGCACCTTCTCGCGCGGAAAGCGGCTGGTGATGTTCAGGTGCTCGTCCGGCAGCAGGCAGAGCAAGCCACAGAAAATCAGCATGACGAGGCACATCAGCCAATTCTGCTTGTTTTTCCATTGGCGCTTCGTCTTTTCCATTTTCATTTTCCCCCATATGGGCAGAGCAGGAGATGGCATTGTGTCATCCCCTGCCCTTTTTGATTTTGCGTGATTATTCCGCGTCCGGGGTCAAGCCCATCGCATCCATCGTGCGGGTGAAGATGCCCGTGTTGTCATACAGGCCGGAGAACTTTTCCGCGCCCACCCCATAGGCGTACACCGGAATCTGCAGGCCGGTATGCGCGTAGGAGGTGTAGGACAGGCCAGCCTTGTTGTTCATGATGTGGCTCACCGCCATGGAGAAGGGGTTGTAGCCGCCGTAGAGCAGGGAGGCTTCCGCCTTTTCAATTTCCTGCGTGCCCATCGCGACGTTCCATGCCTTGCGCAGGCTTTCCACGTCGGTCGCGGTCAGGGAGAGCGCCTCACCTTCCTTGGTGGTCAAACCGTAGAGTTCTTCCACCTTCGCCATCGCATCCTCAAAGGTTGCGCCGTTTTCCTTCAGTTCGGAAATCACATCGTCGAACGCGGTGAAGGAGGTCTTCTGGTTCTGGAGGTACTGGAAGTGGGTATCGTAAGCGGTGGTCGCAAAGCCAATGGTCATGCCGCCCGTCTCATGGTCAGCGGTGACGAGAATGAGGCATTCGCCCGGATGCGCCGCCGCAAAGTCCAGCGCAACCTGCACCGCGTCAGACAGGGCGATGGTGTCGTAGATGGAGGTTGCCGCGTCGTTGGCGTGGCCCGCCCAGTCGATCTTGCCGCCCTCGCACATCATGAAGAAGCCGTTGTCGTTATCCAGCACATTGATGCCGCTGCGGACAAAATCCGCCAGAGAGAGCACATCTTCGCCCGCCGCTTCCTTCTGAATGCGGTCGATTTCGTAGTGAATCGCCTTGGAGTCCTGAAGCACCTGGTTGGTCGCCAGCACGCGGTCGTTCGTCGCGGTCAGGCTGCGGATTTCGTCGTTCGTTGTCGGAATCACCCAGCCGTTTTCCTTTGCGACGTCCAGCAGGGATTCCTGCTGGCCATCCGCGCCGTTCATCTTCTTGAAGCCGCCGCCCGCGAGGTAGTCCACGGTCGTGCCGGTCAGCGCCTGAAGGGCAATGTCGTAGTAGTCGTTGCGGGAGGGCTGCTTGGCGTAGTACGCCGCCGGGGTCGCATGATCGACAGACACGGAGGTAATTACGCCGACCTTCTTGCCCGCTTCCTTGGCGTATTCCGTAATGATCTTGTAGGGGGTGGTCAGCGTTTCGTCATAGTTGATGACGCCGGAGAGCGTCTTCTTGCCGGAAGCCATCGACGTAGCGGTCGAAGCGGAGTCCGGGCAGAAGGAAGAGCTGTCGTAGGTGGTCACCAGACCGAGGTACGGGAACTTGGTGAAGGACAAATCCGCCGGAACCGGGAACTTGCTGTCCGGGTTTTCGATGCTGCCCAGATAGTACTGGGTTGCAGTCACCTGCGGGTTGCCCATGCCATCGCCGATGAACATGAACACATACTTCGGATGGCTTTCGCCCTCCGCCATGGCCATTGCGGAGCTCAGGCACAGCGCCAGCGCGCAGAGGATTGCAAGAAACTTCTTCATGATTGTTTTTCCTCCTCGTTCTTCGTCTTGTTCTTCTGAACAAGATGTATTCTACCGGAGGAATGTAAACTTTCAAACGGCGATTATGTAAAATCGAGGCGAAAGAAAAAGCCGCTGTGTAAAGTGCATTTTCGCACTTCCAGCGGCTTTTCATACTATTTCCAGATGAAAATGCGCAAGCAGATGGCGCAGGTGAATCTGGTAATAGTATCACTTATGCGCGCTCGGATTCTTCCGCTTCTCGGAAGAATGCCCCCAGCGCCTGTGCAATGTGCGCCCCTTCCCGGCTGATGGTACACACATGCGGCACGCTCTCCAAGCGCAGCACGCCCTTCGTTTTGCTTCGCACCCCCTGCAGAATCACATCCGCGCTGTCAGGCGTGATGACCTGATCGCCGCTGCTCTGCACGCACAGCACCGGGCAGGTGACAGCGCAGAGGTTATTGCGGGCCTCGTGGATAATGCGGCGCAAATCCACCGCGCTTTTCGTCGGAAATCCGGTATACCCCAAATCGTAGTCGGGAGTGAGCGCGTCGTCCTTGCGTGCCTGCCAGCTGATTTCCGGCAAAAACGGCGCGGCGAATCGTGCCAGCGGAAACCAGCGGTTCAGCACCCCCATCGGCGCGGAAATCGGCGCAATGGCAGTCGGGTCACTCTGCTCGGCAATCATCAGCGTCAGGCAGCCGCCCATGCTCAGCCCGGTCACGCTGACGAAGCGGTACTGCTCTTTCATTTCCCGGAAGGCTTCCTTCGCCGCGTTCAGCCAATCCTGCCACGAACAGCGTCGCATGTCCTCCAGCGTCGTCGCGTGACCGGGCAGGTTGATGGTGCGCACACCAAAGCCCTGCTGCACAAGTCCTTCCGCGAGCGGCCGCATATGCGCCGCCGAGCCCGCAAACCCGTGCATCAGCAGCACGCCGTGTTCCCCTTGCCGCACCTCGTACGGCTGACACAGGGGCGAGGAAAAGTCCGCTTCCGGGCGCGTTTTCATGTTGCTTCCTCCTTATTGCACAGCGGAAATCGCTTCCTTTTTGCCCATCACCAGCAGCACATCGCCCGCCATCAGCATTGTTTCTGCGCCGGGTGAAGTGAGAAATTTGCCGCCGCGGTGGATGCCCAGCACGCTTACCCCAAAGTTCCGGCGGATGTTGAGTTCGACGATGGTTTTGTCCGCCCAGTCCGTCGGGAGGGTGAGTTCGGCAATCTGGTCGTCGTCGGAAAGCGCCATCAGGTCGAGGATATTGGGCGCGACAAGCGAGCGGGCGACGCGCTGCCCCATATCGCGCTCCGGGAAGATAACGCGGTCAGCGCCGACCTTATAGAGGACGCGGGCATGGAGGTCATCGACGGCCTTCGCGAGGACTTTTGGGACGCCAGCTTCCTTGAGCAAAACCGTTGCGAGAATGCTGGCGCGGATATCCGTGCCAATGGCGACGATGGCGGCATCGAAGTTCTGCACGCCGAGTTCCGCAAGCGCATCCTCATCCACGGCATTCGCCTGAACCGCCTGCGTCACGTCGGGCGCGATGGCCTCTACCAGCTTCTCGTCTCGATCAACCGCGAGCACCTCATGTCCTAATTCGCACAAGCTCCTCGCCACGCTCGACCCGAAGCGCCCCAAGCCCAGCACCACAAACGACTGCTTCTGTTTCTTCATAACAATTCCTTTCTGAAGGAGGCGCCAGAGGCTCTGCCTCTGGACTCCGGCAGGGCTCTGCCCT
>ENA-OPBD01000891-OPBD01000891.1-human-gut-metagenome-genome-assembly--contig:-NODE-891-length-16801-cov-3.474263_pt1 | contig 16801 bp, 10 predicted proteins | sample MGYA00241062_ERZ501440 | MGnify/ENA primary metagenome ERZ501440 (study PRJEB25962, sample SAMEA2042628) | human gut metagenome | biome: human gut; feature: human-associated habitat; material: faeces...
GCGTTTCTTGCCATCATGAGCCGTCATTTTCAAACCGTGACAATTTGTCACGGTTTCATTGCCTTCGGCCTTCAACCGTTGTTTAAGTTTGCGCCAATACGCCGTGGGATCAACGCTGTCCGTCAGTACGCCAACCACATCGACAATGGAGAAGTACCATTCTTCCTTTTCTTCATCCCACGCCGTGCGGATGCGTTGGTTTTCAAAAAGCTGAATTTTAAGAGACATCCTATCACCCCAATTCCTAATCACCCAGAATCAAGTCAACGCACCGTTGTCCTCCACCTTTTCCACTTCAGACAGTTCTTCCCAGTCCTCACGATTACCGCATCTGCGAAGGTAGTCGTGACCACCATCTACGGCGCAGGAGCCGCAGCTGCAAAACTTAAAATCATGGACGGTTTCGCTTTCGATGACTTCTCCACATTTTTTGCATCTGATTGCGTTCCTGATAATTCTCGGCATAATCATTCCTTCTTTAGCGCATTTCTGATTTTCTCTTTTTCCCCGCTGCCATCTGTGCGGAGGCGCAGCAGCGGGACGGCGCACTTCTCCAGAATGGAGTTTTTCTTCATATCTCGCTCTGCCTGCTTGCTCCCCGCTTCGTGGAAGCCAGTCCCGTCTACTTCAATCGCCAGCACAGGTTGCTTATCCATCTGATTAAACAGCAGAAAATCCACATGGGTCAACGGATTGCGGGCATATTGGCATTCTTCCGCTGTCAGCGGTTCATAGTCCTTCACCAGCGTCGCAAGTGAAACATGCTCCGCGCAGCCGATGGAGGAAAATGCCTCCTCGGCCAGCACCTCTTGAATCACAGAGTACATGAGATTCTCGGAATCGTACTCCGATACTCGCTTATGTTTTTGCAGATATGCTCTGCGCTGCTCAGCATAGCCCTGATAGAGCATATCGAACACGGAGTAGACCTGGCTCTGGATAACCTCAAAATTGTTATATTCGATGTACCGTGTCAGGTCGCCGTAGTTGGTCTGGTCATTGTGCGGGTCCTGCGATGTGACCACAACCAGCGCATGAACCGCACGGGAAACCGCCACATTCAGCATGTGGGGATCATCCACAAAATCTGTGATGACATTGTCGACTGAGGTCAGAATGATGGCATCCTGTTCCCGTCCCTGAAACTTGTGGACGGTGTACACCTCATAAGTGTCTCCCAGCTGCTTGCGGATGGCTGTCACCTGATCCCGATATGGCGTGATAATACCGATGCTCTGGAAATTTTGCTGATGCAGCCGCGGAAGCACCTCCTGCCGGATGACATCAATCTGGCGCTGGTTGAGATGCCCACGGGCGTGATTACCGGCAATCGTCCGGTACATGGTCAATACATCCGGCTCATCATGGTCTTTTGTCATAACGATCAGCTGTCCGCGGTAGAACTTCTGATTGCAGAAATTGATGATCTTCGGGTGACAGCGGTAGTGTTCTCGCAGCAACGTAACAGGTGCGTCCTGCCATATTTCCAATGCAGAGGACAGCAGGCTGTGCGTAGAAAAGCGATAACGCTCATCCAAGGAATACTTCTGCCAAATGGCATCGCTGGTACGAATGTCATCCTCTGTCAGTACATTGGGGAGTTGCTTTAAGTCCCCAACAATTACGATATTCCGCGCACAGGAAAATGCCAGCACCCCTGTGGCTAAATCGACCTGTGAGGCTTCATCTACGATCAAGTAATCGTAGATATGATCGATGCTCAGCGTTCCTTTGATGGAATAGGTCGTGCTAAGTACCACCGGGTACTCACGGGTAAACTCCGCAGAATTTCGGCGGAAATCATTCTTTTCAAAGCACCGTCTATTATTCCGCCAATGATACCGTGTTGCCAGCTCCGCCCGGAACAGCCGCAGGGACTTCTGTGTGAGCTCGTCCATCTTCGCGTCGAAAGCGTAGCGCTCCAGCTTTCGGTTCAATTCCTGCTTTTCGGCCTCCAGTTCCCGCCTCTTTACGAAATAGAATTGGTTTTGCAAATAGGGAATGACCTGTTCTGGGGCGCGGATAAACAATTTGAGCGCATTACGGTTGAATCGAAATATGATGGATATTTTTTGCAACAGGCCCAAGCGAGTCTCACGCTCTGCATGCTGTTCAAATTCCATCCAAAGCGCAAGAAGCTTCTGCGAGGACAGCTTGTCCAAGCTCTCCATTGGCACGTCACTGTAACTTGCGTAATATTCCTCAAAATAATGCTGCTCCGGGTTTAGCTGCAAGAACTCCTGCTCGATTTCCGCAATGCGGTTTTTAGCATTGAGCATTTCGTTCAGTTCTTTGGAAAGCGCAGTCGTTTCCCGGTCTAATCGCTGTCGTTCCTCCGGCAGCATTTCCCAATCGCTCATATCCGGATAGGCGCCTGTCTGTGCATCCAGAAACCTCTCTTTGTTGGCAAGGCTGCCGAGAAACGCAGTCAGAAAAGCTGAATTTTTCTTCTCCAGCTTTTCCACAACATTATGCGTTGCAGAATTGTTGTTGGATACAACCGCCACAGTCTTCCCGCTCCGAACCACATTGGCGATGATATTTAGGATCGTCTGCGTTTTTCCCGTCCCCGGCGGTCCTTGAATGATGCTGATTTTGGAGGAAAGCGCCCGCTCCACCGCCAGCTTCTGACTCTGGTTCAAGCCAAACGGATAGATCACTACCTCCGGCATCTGGGGCGTTTTGACGTCTTTCTGCGGTGCAAGATAGCTTGCCAACACGGTATCCTCGCTGACCTGCTTGATCTTATCGTACTGCATGCTCAGAATGTTGATGCCTTCCACCTCGAGGCTAATTGCCGCGGCAGTCTCCTTGAAATATTGGAATGTTTCTTGATTTTTACCTTCTGTCAGGCAATTCTGCTGGAACTGCACTTCGCTCCTGTGGAACGATAAATCTCTCTTTCCCTTGCGGACAATACGATAATACCCACTGAAGTCGAGAATCTCATCAATTCCGCTGATGGTTTGCCCGTTTACGGTGACAATCACCCGTGCAGGGTCGATTTCCTTTTGCAGGGGTAGGATTTCCACATTGCTACGCTGAAAGCTGTATGTCTTATTGGGCGCACTGGTATAGACGACCTCGCACTTCCCGTCATGGAACTGAAAGCTCGCGACCGAGTCCGTCTGATCTTTTCCTTTTATGATGATTAAATGCTTTCGTGCGTCCATAGACAATCCTTTCACTTGAGAATGCGAGCTGTTGACTTATGGGTTGTCCCCGCACATTCGCACTGGATTATAGCTGTGCCCATGAGCCGCATTTTAGCGGTAGATGCACGTCCAATCCCCTGCGCAAATATGTTTCCCTAATCAGTTCAAAAACGTCTCCTGCTCGATTGTAACGCCATAGCTTAGGATTTTTTCAATAGCATCTTTGAACAGTAAGTATCTCCCGCTTTTTAAATCTGCTTCCAACTCAGATAAGTATTCTTTGGAGCGCACAAGACCATGTTCGTAAAATTTTTCAACAAGTTCACCTGACATACGCATGGGCAGCACAGAAGAAATTAGCTTCTGCAAGTTGTCAAACATTCGGAAACCGCCCGCATCGATATCTGCCCAAAATCGCACTTTAACGCCTTTCGCTGCCGCATGAGCGATCATTGTAACCAGCTTTCGTTTTTGGGGACTAAGGAATCCGCCGTGATAGATCACCAACTCTCCCGGCTGTTTTTCGGACATCACATATTCATCGTAATTGGTTTTATTCTCAATGAATGTGATGCATTGAATTGCCGTCAAGTCGATTGCTGTAATAGAATCGATCAAAGTGCTGGGTAAGGCCAAACCGTATGGTGCGGCACCAATACAGATAGTTCCCTGTTCTGTTCGAACCAGACAGTTTCCTGCAAGCTCGTATAACTCCGGGCGAGCATAGATACCCAAGTATGCCAGCTGTTCTCTTTCGCCCAATTCATTTTCATCGCAGGAATTCGCTAAATCTGCATCGTATTTTCTTGCGATCCGCAAAAACAGATCCCGCACATTTCGCTCAAAGTATTTGGTATCGGAAAAGCACTTGCTGCTGAATGCGCGCATCGTTATACTGCCGGGCAGAGCAGAATACTCACGGAAAGCGCAGAGCAGGTCCTGCAATGGAGTATCGTCCGTTTTGCAGAAGACAGGAATTTTCAGTTGCTCTGCTGCCGATCTGCAAACATCTACCTTCCATGCTATAATCCAGGGAATCGCAACGTCCTTCATGCTGCCATCTATCAGCTGAATAATCTGACTTGCTCGCACCTTGGGATGCATTCTTTCGGCAAAAGCATAGCACTGCGAGATCTGATCCAAACGCAGTACAATAGCCGAAAGTACCGGGCGGCCTTTCACCCACTCGAGCTGCACTAAGTGCTTCTTTTCAAGTTCCAAGGCTGCTTCGTTATAAGCATCCCGTATCACAGCATCTTCGTAGATATACTCAGGAAAGTCTTTCTTTTCCACTTTTAGCATAACTCTTCTGAGCGATGTTCCAGGATCGAGGAGATGCTTACTGTTTTCATATTTATTCAATAGGCGGTTTAGAATGGTTTTCTGGTTTTTCACTGCGCAATCTCCTTGCCAAAGGGCAGAATATGCATTCTGTATTTGTCCTTGTTTACCAGCAGCGTACGGTCTGCAATCGGCATAATATCCGAAACCTTATCCGGCGGTGTACAGATAATGGCCTGCAAGCCCATCCTTCGCAGGAGGCGGACGCTCTCAATAATGCGATCACTATCCATTTTGTTAAATGCCTCATCAAACACTGCCAATCGGACGGTGTTGCCGAAACTGGATGTATCATTCACACGGTAGAGCTGAGCGAAGGAAGCCAGAACCGCAATATAAAACGGAGTCTGTGTTTCACCGCCGGACTTTGTGTTCAAGGTCTGAGAAAGCAACTGCTTTGTTCCGTTTTGATCCGTGGTTTCCAGGTCAAACTTCAGGTATGTCCTAAAATCGGTATATCGTTGGATATTTTCCTGCAGCTCGCTTTGTTTTCTCGCATTTAACTGGGTATCATCCGCCGTAGTGATCTGGCTGAACAGCTTCTCTATCAGCTGACCATATTTATCCTGGAAAGGCCGCGCGAACAACCCTACATCGCCTTCCATAAGCTCCGGATCCATAATCATGTCATAATACTCTGCATAATCCGGATTACGCTCCACACGGAACTGATAACTGTCCGTTCCGAATTGAGCCTGGCGCAGTGCACGATTTAGATTTTTCACCTGATCCTGCACTTGGTCGATGCTGGACTTCAATTTGGCCAAAAAATCATTCTGAAACTGTTCCATCGCACTCTCTCGGGCAGCTTTGATCTTTTCTCGGTATTTGGGCAGCTCACTTTCCTCCATGAGCTTTTGCTCTGCTTCAAACTCATCATTATCCACAGCTTCCACGCGGAAGGAGCAGGGCTTGAACCGGTCTGTGTACTCCCTGCGCGCGTTGAAGAGTTTTCTCTGAGCAGTATCCTGCTCCTTTACGCTCTGCTCCAAACGGCTACTGAAGTTCTTATGGACGATGTCTGCGCGTTTCAGGCGGGCGAGCTCCTGCTGATATCTGGGAAGACCGATGCTTTCCTGATATTCAACAGGGAAGTCATCTTGCAGGCGGTCATCCATATCAGATAGCTGCTGGTAATGATCCGGCAGCACCTCATAGTCGAGCTGGCGAATACGTTCCTTGTGCTGGCCGATCTGAATTCCTTTCTGCTCTTTTTCTTTATTCAGCACTATGATTTCGTCCCCGAGCGCAGCAATGGTACGGCGCTGTTCGTCCAGCCACAAAAGATCCAGTTTTGAAAGCTGATCATCGATATCGGTCACTTCATTGGCGATCTCCATGCCGTGCAAGTATGCTTTTTGCTTTTCTGCCACGGTATTTTGGACAAAAAAGTGCGTAAATAGCGGTTCTTTTGACTGTGATAAAAGCTGACGGATAGGATTCCAATAACGCAGCTGGTCTTCAATCTGCGTTAACTCCTCTTCCAATCGAGATACACGCAGACTTACCGCATAACGGCCAACAAATGCGTCATCCATCAGCTCACGACGAATCGAACGGACAACATATCCCTGGTAGAGCAGTCCGTCTACTGTAATAGCGGTTTTGAAATTGCGCAGCTGTTCAGCTTTTTCACAACATACGACACGCCCCAACAAATAGTCAATATAACTGCGCGCCAGCTTGTTATCCGTATCAACCTTTCTGGCAAGGCTGTCATCGCGTGGGCGAATCGTTTCTCGTTCGCGAAGCTTACCGATGTCCACCAACCCGAAGGATGCAAAACCGAACTCTTTTTTGATCCTGTCAAAGATCAATAAGGTGCTCTTATAATACGCCGGATCAACCAGCAGATAAAACTTCTGCGCATTGAGATATCCCTCCACGGCTCCGCGCCACCGTTCGTCCGCAAGCTCCAGGACATCCGCAAGAATATCTATTCTCACAGGACTGCCGATCCGGCTGTTCAGCTCAGATTCCAAGCGGTCCTTCAATTGCAGCAGACCTCGCGGATAGTCTTTAATGTCCTTTCGGAGATTTGCGAGGACGGTGCGTTTTTGGTCCTGCTCCTCCTTCAACTCCGCCAGACGATCTTCTGCTATGTGCAGCGCATTCCGGATGGTCTTAGTAAGCTCAGCCGCCGCCTGCTGGGCGCTCTCAAAGGGTGCCGATGAATAGGAAAATATCTCATAGCTTCCGGACACAAAAAGCGAATATGTTTTTAGTACACTTTCGGCAGCCTCCTGCACAGGCAGAAGTACTTCCTCTGTATTCTGCTTCAATACCGAGTCACACAGTCCGTTCAGCTGAAAGGATTCCTTTTTTATTTCCAATGCCAAGGATTGGAGATCCTGCATCAGCCTTTTTTGCTCATCCAGCAGTGCCTGCTTCCGATTGCGGAGTTTTTCTTCCTCCTGAAACACACTGCTCTGCGCGCAGGCCAAGTCAAGTTCGCGCCTGCGGTTCTCCTTCTGCGCGATTCGATCAGAGATCGTCATGATACTCTTTTCAATTGCGGCTAATTCTGTGGTACTGTCTCTCTTTTCAAGCTCAAATCGGTCAATTTGGGCTTGTTCCATTTCTTTTTTGGACCAAAGTACCAAAAATGATTGCACCCGCCAGCGGTCAATGGCCTGATTCATTTCACGATAGAGTCTGCCTATCTCCTGTAAAGCAGTCAGTTTCTCCTCCTGCCGCTGTGCCAACATTTCATGGCGTTTATAATCCCGGATATTCTGCTGCATGGCCTCGATATCAGGCTTCTCCGGTATGTCGCAGATGTTCTCGGTAATGAATTTCTGGATATCCACGATAGGGCGGAAGGATACCGCCTTTTTCATCATTCGAAGGACCTGCTCATTGTGCACATTCCATCTTGACAGCATATTCCTGCGATATTCCTTCTGCGTGTCATAGATCTCCGCCTTAACGTAATTCTGCTTCAAAAAACGGCGCAGCGCAGGAATCTCCATAGCCTCTCCATTTTCAACAAAGCCGTTCTCGGGCAGCGTTCCCACACAAATGAAAAAGCGTTCCTGCCTGCTTCCGTCACTGCGGCAATCAAAAACAACGCCCGTGACAAAACTGCTGCCCACTACGTCATCTTGGAACTCACAAGCAATGTAGCTGGAGAAATCTTTTCCCCGGCGGGAATACGGGTTATTTTCATCCATATCTGCCCGCAAATAACCGTCCAGCGTGCGCTGAGACTTTTCATTGGCAGCCTGATTAAAGTTGCGGGCATTTGTTTCTCCCAATAGAACGATTTGAAGGGCATCAATTACCGTGGATTTTCCCGCACCGTTTTTTCCAGTCAAGAAATTAATATCACCTACCTCGATGATCTCTTTGCTGAAATACAGCCAATTAATCAGCAGGATCTTCTTCAGTTTCTTCATCGGTATCGCCCTCCTTCCGTAGCACAGACACAACATCGTTCAGCTTTTCACTGGAGACTGCAGCCAACACGGTCGGTAATATGGAAAATTTACAACCGCTCTGATTGAACTTTCCCTCAATCCGCTGAATAATCGAGTGATTTTCCAGCAATGTCAACGCACGCTTCACTTCGTCCATATTGGGCTTTGCTGGAAGGATTGCGTAATCCGTGACGACCTTTTCTAAAACATCACGCACGGTACAAACGGCATCCTGCTCCAGACCGAGTTGTTCCTGATTTTCTTCATAAATCATGCGTAGGGCAAGGAGAATGGCCGTTTCTTTTTTGTTCAGGTTGCAGCGGTTCGCTTCGTCCGTATTGATCACATAGAAATAGCCGTTTAAATCATCTTTGCGCAGATCCCAATCCAGCAGACTAAGATATTCTTGCACCGCTTCGTAATGCAGAGATAAAAACGTATAATCCGGGTTATTCACCCTTCCTTTGCCCGGCCGAAACAGTGTTCGCACAATATAAGTCCGGCTAAGAAGCTGGTTGCAAACGGACTTGAACTGTTCTAATTCCTTGGAGGTCGCACTACGAATGAAGTCAAAATCCATTTTTCTTCTCCTTCCGTCGAATCTGCATCTGAGGGATGGAATAGCCATTTTCATGAAACGAGCCGCCCAGCTCTTTGATCTGATAGCCTGCGGCAGAATCTCCGCTGATCAATACAGCCAGCAAACTCATGATGTAGGATTTATCATCCTTAATGTTTAAATCTTTGGAGTAGCGAACATCTGCATCCCCCAACCATCCCTGCACATAGGCGGCAATGGCCGCGCGGCCATATTCGGAACGCAGCAGCTGTGCGGCCTGCGCGGCCGCATCTGCATCGGAAGCCGTTTCCTGAATAAGAACCGTGGCAGCTCTTGTCCGTTTTTCGGGGCGCTTTCGATACCACAAGCTTTTTTCAGAAAGGAATGACTGCTCATAAAGCTGAAATACCGGTTGTATCCGGTCTACTAAATCACCGGCGCGTCGATTGCGCGACAATGCCGTGAGCAGTACATTCAAGTTTCCCCGAACATTTTGATCGCGATTTGTCAGGTTTTCTACCTTTTGCGTTGCTGCTCTCGTATAGCGGCGAACCTGCGCATCTATTTCATCGAGATAGTCATGCTCTATATTGTCATATCGCTCGTCGATCCAGAAAATCTTTTGCAGCAGATCGGAACGGCAGTTTTCCACTGTATCTCCTCGTTTATCCTGCAAAGCTGCGTTCGCCATGGCAAGCAGCAGAGCATCATCCTCAGCCCAGCTTCTCAAAACAGATTGAATTGGAACGCGATACTTTGGGACGGAGTCCTTAATTTTCAACGGTCGTATGTATGCCTCAACTACTTTCTGTCCAAACTCGTTGAAGTGAGAGGCCAATACCTGATTGACGTCCTGCATATCTATCTGCATCTGAAAATAATGCTTCACATTGTGATAGACCATTTGCAACAAATTTATGAGAGCACTGGTGTTATCATAGGCACTGTAAATTGCGGCCATCTTATCGTAAACGCTTTCGCTCTCATTGGCGACCTTCAGAGCAGAGTAGGTACCAAACACATAGGAAAATCCGCGAGCAGGACGATCATCCCGGAGCTGGTGAAACAGCTCCAGCAGCCGACTGCTGTAACTTGGGACGGTAATATACTCCTCAAAATCGTCACCCCGTTCCTTTTCAAACCAGCCTTTACCGCAGAGCTTCCGAATCAAAAAGCGTGCACGGCCGGAGATATCCCGCAGCTCATCCTCGTCAATATCTTCCCCTTCAAACGTAGCATCCGCCAGTTGCTGCTCCAATCTGCTGCGGAGCATAGAATACAGCGTGTCTTCGCGTATTTTAAGGTTTTCACGGTATGCGGTGTACAGCACATCCAGAGCATCTGCGTATAGTGCGCGGTTGGGCGAGGCCAAAGGTGAAAAAAGCTCACCAGGAACCGCTTCAAAAAACTTCATGAACCTTCCTCCTACAGGAGACGACAATTATGATTGGACGATTAATTTGGAATCAGGATAGGCCAGATATCGTATTCGATACGGGGACACTATATGGCGGGCTTCACTGTGGAGACTGCTTTGCATGTTGGCTGGATGGGCGCTGGCTCGATGTTCGCCTGGAATATATGAATGATTGGGTTCTGATCCACAACGGTCTTTTTGTTCCAGTTCGTTATGGCGTTCCTGTGCGAATTTAATCAGCCCACTACCAACTTATTTGTCTTCTTCAAGAACTTCGCCGGGATCGGGCGGTCCAGCTGCCAGGTGATGTTCATCGGTCTGCTGCCCGTATGCTTCACGTAGTTCGCCGTGCCCAGATAGGTGTACGCTTCTGCACCGCCGGTCTTACGGTCCGCCTTAAACTCACGCACAAACAGCAGTACCTTGCTGCCACGCTCTTTATGATGGATATAGCGCTGACCGGTGGGCGAATTTTCTGCCGTGGTGCTCTGGCTCTGCCAATGGAACAAGCTCTCATTGATGGAATAATCGTTGTACATGGTGGTTGGCGAATAGTCCTTGTCCGCCTTGTTCAGCGTCACAAAGAACACATCGATGTTTTTCTCCGGCAGCCACTTCACGCCCTCACGAACGGTGGACGGCTTCATAAAGTCCAGCGCCACCAAGAGCTGGTCGCGGGTATAGGTGCAGTGCAGATCCAACGGGCAGTCGAAGCCCAGCTCCACCGGCTCGTCGATAAAGTCGATCTGTTCGAAGCGATAGCGCAGCAGCTCCAAGAGTTCACCGAGCAGAACCGTGCTGTCAGACAGGGCATAGAGGTTACTAAGCACCTCTTCGTCGTCCCAGTCCTCCACAGCCTTGCCCCAAACAGTGATGTAAAACATCTGCATCATCCGCTTTTCCGCATCCGGAAGCGCTGTAAAATCAAGGTTGTCCAGACGCGGAAGGACGTCCAACAGGAACGAAATCCAGCGGCGAGAATCAGCCACAGCAAGCTTTGCAAACGCTTTGGTCAGGATGTCCTCCAGCGGCTCCGAAAAGTCCTCGATGGCATCCGCTCTGGCACAAATGCGAGAGAAGGAGGAAAACTTGTAGACCACCCGTGGGTCAAGATGGTAGTAATCCAAGAAATTTTTGAGCGTCAGCTCCAGCCCGCTGTCCTCCGTAAAAGATGCTGCACGAGCCACCAACCCAGCCGTATTGCCATAGGAGGCGCGGATATTCTCCAAAATGTATTTGGCCGCCTTCTTCTCCAACTGGATATAGCAGCCCTTGGGAACGGACACAAAACCGTCCTTGATCTCACGGCTCACGCTGCGGGTGGCATTCGACAGCAGCGCCGCAAACTTATCTTCAAAATTGTATTTTCTATTCGCCTGACCGATGAAGTCCAACACGGTCAGGCATTCTTTGTCCTCAGATAGACGCAGACCGCGTCCCAGCTGCTGCAAGAAAATCGTCAACGACTCCGTGGGGCGCAGAAAAAGAACAGTATTAACTTCCGGAATATCCACGCCCTCGTTGTAGATGTCCACGACGAAGATAAACCGCACATCGCCGGACACCAAGCGCCGCTTGGCCGCCGCTCTTTCCTCGTCCGAAGACTGCCCGGTGAGGCACATAGACGGAATGTTATGGTCGTTAAAATAGCGGCACATAAATTCCGCGTGATCTACCGTCACACAGAAGCCGAGGCCCTTCACCTCGTCAATGTCCGTCACATATTTCAGCAGTGCCGTCACAACATGGTCGGCGCGGCGGTTAGCAACCGCCCCGCTGAACGTGTAGACGTGCTCCAGCTCGCTCTTTTGGTAGCCACCGGCAGACCATTTGAGCGCATCCAGATCTACCGTATCGGTAACGCCAAAATATTGGAACGGGCACAGGAGCTTTCGATCAATGGCTTCCGGCAGACGGATCTCAGCGGCGATACGATTGTTGAAGTAGGGCAGGATGTTCTTGCCGTCCATACGCTCCGGAGTAGCGGTCAAGCCCAGCAGGATGCGCGGCTGGTAGTAGGACAACAACTTCTGGTAAGTCGGCGCGGCGGCATGGTGGAATTCGTCCACGATGATGTAATCGTAAAAATCGGGGCTCGTCTTTTCCGTGAAGCTCTGTGAGTTGAAAGTCTGGATGGACAGAAACAAGTTGTCGATGCTCTCCGGCTTATAGTTGCCCACAAACAGCTCACCAAAGTTTGCGTCCTTGAGCACGGCGCGGAAGGTGTACAAGCTCTGCTTGAGGATTTCCTCCCGGTGCGCCACAAAGAACAGGCGGCAGGGTCGATCCGGATTCTGCTTGCGGAAGCGCTTGTAGTCCAATGCCGAGATGACCGTCTTGCCGGTACCGGTGGCCGCCACCACCAGATTGCGCGTATAGCCACGGACAGTGCGCTCTGCCTCCAGCTTGTCCAAAATCTCCTGCTGGTAGGAATAGGGGTTGATGTCCATGGTGTAGACGTCGGCATTGTTGGTGTCGAAATATTTTTCCGCCTTCAGCGCTCGCGCCAAGCGCTCTCTCTGATCCTCCGCGTAGTATTCAAATTCGCGGTCATTCCAGTAATACTCAAAGGTAGCGGCGATCTTGTCGATGGTTTCGGGCAAGTCGCGTTTCGTTACCTTAGTGTTCCATTCCAACCCGCTGGTCAATGCCGCATTGGACAGGTTGGACGAGCCAACATAAGCCGTCGTGAAGCCGGTTTCTCGGTAAAAAATATATGCCTTGGCGTGGAGCCGGGTCGTCTTGGTGTTGTAGCTGACCTTGATGTGCGTATTGGGCAGCTTTCGAAGCTCCTCAATGGCCTTCACATCGGTAGCGCCCATGTAGGAGGTGGTGATGATACGGAGCTCGCCGCCGTTTTGCGTGAATTCCCGCAGCTCGTCCATGATAAGCCGCAGGCCGCTCCATTTGATGAAGGACACCAGCATATCGATTCGATCAGCCGAGACGATTTCCTTTTTGAGCTCCGTAAACATCTGTGGCTCATGCACAGCCCCGGTGAAAAGTGAGCTTTGTGCGATGGATGTCTCTGGGCGCTCTATGTCCGTCGTGGTTTTTCCTACAGCCAGCCTCGGATCGGCTTCCCGCAAAAGCGCAAGAAGCTGCTCTGCCCGCTGGTCAACGCCCAGCGCAGCAAAGTCAGCTTCTTTCGTTGTATTTTGAATGAGATCAACGATCTGGTTGGTCAGCCCGATCTGGGCAGAAATATCCCCGCCGTTGTCCAGCACGTTATCCAAGCCCTTTTGAACCACATCCGCCAGATACTGCGCCAGCACCTTGGAGGCTTCCGCCTTGTCAATGGGCGCAACAGACTTGCGAGCCTCCGGAATCTCCGCAAGCTCGCCCGTCAGGGCATTGTTGATGACTTGTTCATATAGACCGGGGTGTAACATCAGTGTCCCCTCCGTTGCACTACAACTTTTTGAAAAAGAATATTTTTAGATCATACGCACTTGTCCCGTTTTAAGTGCATCATTTGTCGGCGCACTACCTACATTAACTAACATTGCGCTTAGGGCTCCAACTTTCAATTATGTCACTGTTAAACAGGTAATAATGTACCCTTTCATTGTATTCCAAGTCTCTTGCAGCAGCAGGGCATCTACCGGTTGTTCGTTATGTATGTATTGATTAAGCGTGTCTATAAGCTTTCTTTGAGTTACGGTATCTCTCCAAGTTCGAATGGTTTTGCTATGTAATTGCTTATTTGTTTTGCACTGATCTCCAAAATAATTCAACGCACTGACAACGGAAGTCTCCAACGCTTTTTCGTTGAATTGGACTTTAGTTTGCCGTCGAGACAAATACTTAGTAGTGCTTTCCAGCAACGCTCTAAAAAGATATGCGATAGCATGTCTATGAACTTGAAGATCTAATTTGTACAGTTCAAACACCAAATCATGTATTTTATTACATAAATCATCTTGGCCAACAAGGGCATCAATAATCTGTCCTTCAACTTTTGTAAAAACAAGGCTTTTTTGAGTTAGCTTTTTGGGCGAATAAGTTCCAGAAGGTTCATATGCACTCGAATCAGAAGCGGCCTGAGTTTTGGTTGCTGTTGTGCTATTTCCTGAAGTATCACCTGCTGGAGTATTACCCGTGTTACCCGTGTTGTCTTTTGTTCCCTTTTCGCCTTGTTTAGCATCATCGTTTGTATTTGTGCCGTCGTTTGAATGTGGTGTAGGCTCAGCATCAGCCTCAGTTTGATGTTCTTGGCTTTTATATTTTGGGTTTTTGTCAGCGACATCTATATTGAGAATCATAAACATGACAACGCCTTTTAGCAAATACATAACCTTGCTAAAAGTCAAGTCCTGTATGAAATCTGCACGCTCGTTAGATATGCGCAAAGTTTCCTCATTCTCATCAAATTCAGGAAAATTAACATATCCAAATACGTTGTGAGGTTTTAAACGCGTCACTTTTTTGCGCTGAGAGTAGTCTGCTAAACCGAGCCAATCATTCTCCTCTGCGAGATAGTTGTATAATGCAAACTCATTTACATAGACATTGACCCCAGCACCGTATGTTTTCAACTGGGCACCTGCCAAACTTTTCTCATATACAAGGATCTGCCCTTCGAATGTCGGAACAGAACTGAAATCACTAAGGAATAAGTCGTTGGTCCGTGTCGGTATAGTCTCTTTGATACCATACTTCTCAAGCATAATTTTCTGTAAATCAGCTAACGCAAAATCCGTGAGAGTAATTTCATCGCTTGTAATTTGTTTATTGGTGGAATTACAACAAAAACGAAGAACATTAGTCTTTTTTGAGTAACCAAAAGTTACGTCATAAAGCATTGGTGGGAAGTCACATGTAAAATTAATATTATGCCGAGAATCTACTTGTTCATTAATTATGTGCAACTGCATTTGAGGGAACGGGACATCTCCTCCTTTGTAAAGGCTTGTGCAAATGTGACGTAATTTGCGAACTTCTGCTTCAGAAGACAAAAAAGAAATGATTTCTTTGCTTACATCCCTTAAAATAACTTTTGTGTATTCTTTTGGGGAATTTTGTTTTAACGTTAGACTTTCTATCGCACCGGTCTTTTTGTCAAAAGTTATTTTATGTACGCTGTGGTCTGATGGAGAGGTAAATATTTCTGCTTTATCACAAAGCAAAAAAACTGAAAGCAGACCCAATCCTTTGCTTCCGGTCAGAAACATACCTCGTTCATTAGTCAAGTTTTTGCCTTTCTTTTTCGCGGAAATGCCAGGTCGAGAAAGATTTTGAATTTCTTCAAAAGTAAAACCTTTATAATCATTTTCGACAGTTATGCTTCTGGAGTCAAAGTCGTAATAAATGTCTATATTCTCCGCCGAGGCATCGACAGCATTTTTTAGCAATTCTGAAATTACAATGAGGGGGCTGCCAACGGTTCCCATTATTTGGGCAATTTGAGCCGAATCCATTTTTAACTTCTCTTTAGCCATGCTCATATCCCTTTCTGTATATTTTGACATACTCCTTGCTCATCGACTTTACAGCGCCAACTTCTTTTATGGAAGATACTTTTGTAGGCATTCGTTTACCGATAATATTTCTTGTAATTGTAGAATCTAATTCCATACCATATTTCTGAGCCAACATATCATTAAAGACATCAAAAGCAATTTCCTTATTATCAACTCTCCGATTTCCCAAAGTCAAAACCAACAATTTCCCTGGCTTTAGAACCCTTGCCAACAAACTGAAAATTTTTTCGTAGTCTTCAAGAAAAGCAATAACCTTCTTTTGTTTTTCCAAAGATATGGCCCCCACAAATTCACTATATGGATGTGCAGTTACAGGCTTCCTTTTAACCCGTCCTCCCAGACTTGCACTGTCTATTGCCGTGAAGGTTTCCAATATGGTGTCATCCCATATGTGTAAATCTTTTTTATCTATCCACAATAAAGGAAGTATTGAAAACTGTCCATACGTCACGGTGGTATGATTATCTCCATAGGGGGGAGAAGTACATATTAAATCAACAGAATCAGCAACCATGGCGGCCAAATGTTCTTTTGAATCTCCACACTTTATACAAATAGAACTCGTGCTATCTTTGACGTATTTGAGATAATTGTTTTGTATATGTTCCTTGAAAAAAGTGATGGTATCATCGACTGTTGCTTCAATTTTGGATTGTTCTTTTATATGAAGTTTAAAGGTCGATGTCCGGGTATTGCTGAACTTTTTCACCGTTTCTGCAAAACAACACCAAAAGAACCGGCGCATCCGCTCATTTGTTTCCTCAATTATCGCTTGTCTAATGACACTTAACGAAACAATAATATCGTCGTTAAACCATTTGTTAATATTCTTAAAAGCGTATGATTTTACATTCCCGTTAAGCATGGTAAGTCGAGTATTAATAGCATTAATGCTTCTAACTGCACAATCTTCGGGAATTCCCTCCAATTGCACTGTCGCAATTAGCACAGCCATGGGATTAATGTCAAATCCCATAACATTCAGTCCCAATTTTTGTCCCTCGCACAGCACTGTCCCAGAACCACAAAATGGATCTAATACTGTTGATGTCGTAGGGTCGGCGTTGATGATTTCTTTTAGTATACACGCTTGCATGGGTGCAACCATTACTGCGGGGTATCTAACAAGAGGCGCGTCATTTCTATATTCAGAAAAGTCCCAATATTTTTCATCATATGTGCTTAATTTTTCGGCAAGTGTCATTTCAAATCCCCCACATTCTCCTCGGAAACAATCTCTACAATATCCTCAATCCGGCAATCAAGCGCCGCACAAATCTTCACGAGTATCTCTGTGGTAACATGCCCGTTCCGCCCCATCTTGGTGACAGATGCTGGGCTAATACCTGCCTTTTCACACAGGTCCTTTTTCTTCATGTCCTTATCGATGAGCAGCTTCCAGAGTTTTTTATAACTCACAGACATAA
>ENA-OPBD01000893-OPBD01000893.1-human-gut-metagenome-genome-assembly--contig:-NODE-893-length-16748-cov-8.762415_pt1 | contig 16748 bp, 10 predicted proteins | sample MGYA00241062_ERZ501440 | MGnify/ENA primary metagenome ERZ501440 (study PRJEB25962, sample SAMEA2042628) | human gut metagenome | biome: human gut; feature: human-associated habitat; material: faeces...
CTGCCGCCACTGAGGAAAAGCCTGTCGCTAAACCCGAAAGCAATCAGCAGGATGATGACAGCGACTCTTTTGTCTCTCCTTCGTTTGGTGGATTCAAGAATCCGTATGCAGATGAAGAACTGGAAGAGAAACCGGAGAAAAAACCTGAAGCGAAAGATACCGAGAAAAAAACTGTTAAGCCTAAAGTGGTTGTTAAGTCCCACAAAGGCGGCAATGTCATTCTGGGTGTCAGCTGTGTAGCTCTTGCCGCATCCGTGGTCGTTATGGGCATGACGATTGCTGAAAGCCGTAAGAGTGATTCTATCGTTTATCCATCTACTGGAAGTGCTCTGAACATCTCGGCTGATGTTGCAACGACCGACACTAATTTTGAAAATCAGGAAGCCTTGACTCCTGTAGTATCTATGACTTCGGATGGAAACACCTGGACGCTGAGTTCCTCGACTTTCCTGATTACTGATGGCGAATCCAAGGTAGCGGTCGCTGTAGACAGTGCAGACAGCATCAAGTACGATGGCGCGGCCTTGCAGTATGAGCGCAATGGAGTAACCTATCTTGTCCGTATGGTGAGCGACAGCTCTTATCTGGGCAATAGTACAATGACCGAACACGAAGACGGTGCCACTCATATGATTACCGGCATTGAAGGTATCGGGAACGGTAAAGTATTTGTTGCGATTGCTACATACGGTGCTACCGGCGATGAGAGCATCAACGATGCAGCAAATGAAGAAGTAACCGCTTTGCTGAGCAGTGCCGCACCTGCCAATGATGGTGCTTCCTTGCTGCTTGATAATGTGCCTGCCGATTTTGATGGACGCACTTTGAGTCTGACGAATGAGCGCGTTCTGGTCAAAGATGGCGATTCTGAGGTCGTGTTTGCACCTGCATCCTACAACGCTGATGATATTCAGTTCACGGATACCAAGCAGACACTTTCTGGTTTTACAGTTGCTCGCTCTGATTATGCTGACTCCGACAGCAGCAAGACCTATCTCGTGGAAGGCACTGACCACAATTTTCTGGCCGTCACGAACAATGAAGATTTGCTGAACAGCATTCTGCAAGTCCAGTAAAAATAACATTTCAAAAATAGGAGAATACCAAATGAATAAACGTAAAACTTCTTTTATCCTTGCAACTGCTCTGGCTGCATCCATCATCATGTCTGGCTGTGCATCGACTGCTGTGTCCGGCAGTGACAGTTCTTCTACTGCCACTGAAGAATCTGCAACCGTCGAGACTGCGCTGGACATTGATTACAGTGCGGGTCTAAAAAAGGACGGTCACTATGCTGGTGTCAAGGCCAAGAATATTGTTACTCTTCCGGATGACTATGACCATATGACCTTTAAGACTGAAGACCTGCACATGGAAGACGGCGCTCTGGATTCCGCTTTGCAGCAGATTAAGCAGACTTACGGTGAACACACCACTGTGGACCGCGCGGCGCAGGAAGGCGATTGCGTGACGGTGGATTATACCGGCTCCTACAACGGCGATGAATTCCCGAACGGTTCTGCAAAGGATGCCGAAATCGTATTGGGTCAGGGATATTACGTAGATGGCTTTGAGAGCCAGATTGAAGGACATTTTGCCGGTGAGAAGTTCGATATCACTGTGACTTTCCCCGACAGCTACCCTGACACCACGGATTCCGAGGGCAACACTCTGAGCCTGGCTGGTCAGGATGTTCAGTTCCGCATCGAACTCAAGGATGTCTCTGAGCTGACCTTGACGGATGACTCTATCGTGAACTGCTTCGGCGATAACAAGTATTACACCGAGGATGGCACTCTGGTCAATTCCGTGGATACGTTCAAACAGTATTACAATGAGCTTTTGACCAAAGATGCTCTGGGCCTTGCCATCTATAACTATATGATGGATAACTCCGTTGTTTCCGAAATTCCTCAGAACCTCATTGATGACCAGCGTGATACTTACCGCAAGGAAATCGAAGCAAGTGCCGAGAACATGGGTAAGACCATGGACGAGTACCTGGAAACCACCGATTACGATACTGAGGATGCCTTGCTCGACAGCTACAATGACCGCATTGAAGAAAGCGTAAAGGCGTATCTGATTTTCCAGGCTGTGGCTGAAGCAGAGAAAATCAAGGTCACCGATGCCGATGTAAGCGATTATTTTGGTGATGATTCTTTGAGTGTCCAGCAGGCTCAGAAATACTACGGCGAAGAATATGTGAACCAGACGGTTCTGTACAACAAAGTAGGTGACTGGCTCACTGCTCACGCAACGATTGTGTGATTTCATCCCAAAAATGCTTGACGATATATGCGAACTCGATACAATGAATATTGTACGATAGATACCATCTACTAGGCGATATATGCGCTCGTACAATTCACAATCTTGTCGTAAGGCAGACTTCTCATTTGTTTGGGAAGCCTGCCTTTTTTATTTATTAACTGTCTTTTTGAAAGGAGACAATTATCATGACTAACGTTAATGTTTTTACTATCATTGGCCGTCTTACTGCTGACGCAGAAGAATTCACTATTGGCAACAACACATACGTTGGATTCCGTGTCGCAGTAGACCGTGGGCAGAATAAGGAAAGCTCTTTTTTACCTGTTCGTGCTCCTAAAAAGTTTATCAGTGACAATCTGCGCGCTAAACTTATCAAAGGCGCTCCTGTTCTGGTCACTGGCCGCTTCGAATCTGGTTCCTATGACAAGGATGGGCAGAAGAAATATTACACTTATCTGAGTGCGGCAACGATTCAGCATGATGTCAATGGCAACTTTGCCGATGGCATGCTGATGGGTAACCTGACCGCAGATGTTACGACCCGTTCTACTCAGAACGGAAATAACATTGCAAACTTTACGGTTGCCAGCAACCGCTCTTACCAGAAGGATGGGCAGTGGGTTGATGTTCCTTCCTTTGTGGCTGTCGCTGCCTCCGGAAAACTTGCGGAGTTTATCGCAAGCAAATTCCATAAGGGCGACCCCATCATGGTTGCTGGTACTTTGTCCAGCTATTCTTACAAGAATAAGGACGGTGAAAATCGTACGTCCTACACCGTATGGGCTGACAAAGCAGCTTTTGCAAGTCGTGGCAAAGACACTGCTCAGAACAGCACTCCTGCTCCTGCAGCAACTCCTGCTTCGGCTCCTGCTCCTTCTGCACCGACTTACGGTGAGTATGGGGCTGATGAATTTGATGCCGTTGAGGAAGAGGACGATTTGCCCTTCTAATCTATTCTAAGCCCCGTGAGCTGTGCTAACAGGCTATACGGGCGATTACACACTAATTTAAGTCGAGACTGGCATTCTTGCTGGTCTCGACTATTTTAATTTAATCGGAGGTAAAAAACTATGAATATGCAAAATATGTGGTGGACCGGCAAGACCAATGACTTGCTCGACCCTGCGCTGCCCGACTTCTTTCATGATGTCCAGCTAGGCATCGGAACGAGGTTTATTGATGACCCTACCGCTGCCAGTGTAAAGCAGGCCAGGGTATACCAGACCAATGGGCACTGTGTGCCCGGCAAAATAACAGCAGATTTCGCGAAGGCATTGTGCCGCGCTGAGATGATTGAGAATGGGCGCAAGGTAGGCGCGTATTCCTGCAATAAAGATGGTCGAACAATGGCTGAGTGGGTAGACAACAATATCTACAAGGAATGTGAAATTGACCATTTGGGAAATACGCTTTGCCTGGCTTACGATAGAGGCACCGGGCAGATGTATGCTTCTAATGGCTTGAATGGAAATCCTTTAGACGCATCTAAGACTGGCCTTGCACCTTTCTTTCTGCTTCTGTGGGGCGATTTTCAAAATCGTGTTGACGGTTTTGAGGACATCTTTCAGAAGTATGTTGCAGAAACCGACACTACCCAAAAAGTCAAGTACGCTTGTGCTTTGGCTGGTACTGCGTGTGACGCAATGTTAGAGCAAGACACGGACCTCAAGGCAAAATATCCTAACAACGGTAATTTGAAGAGTGTTACTCAGAGCCTTGCCAAGAGCAAGAAATTTTCCCCCGATTTGGTTTGGGGCACTTTTCAGTTTTTGAGTGACCAAAAAGGCTCCGGAACCAGCAAGTTCAAGTTTAAGTCCGTGAAGGACTTCGTTGGCTATTTTGCGGACAACAACCGTATTCTCTCTGATGAAGAGAAGAGCCTGATTCCTCAGCTGGATGACGGATACATTCTCCCTGAAGAGGTAAAAACGACTTGCTATTTGATTGCTAACACTCGTGACACCAAGCGCCCCATGACTAATATCATGCTGCGTGGCGACCCGTCTGTCGGCAAGACTGCTGGTGCTCGTGCGATTGCAGCCGGTCTTGGCCTGCCTTACACTTTCATTACCTGCAATGCCGGTACTGAAATGTACAACTTGATAGGCGATATGATGCCTGTCAATGCTTCTGATTCTGACGATAGCATCAATGAGGAGCTATTCAAAGACCTGCCGACCGCGACTGATATCAGTATGGACCCCGTGACCGCGTATGAAGCTATCACTGGTGTTGCCAAAGCAGACGCTACCGAAACAGAGTGCATGACCGAGCTGTTCCGCAAGCAGATGAAGCTTTGTTCCGAGGCTTGCGGCCAGGGCTTCCGTTATGTTGAGAGTCCTTTGGTTCGCGCCATCCGCAATGGTTGGGTATGTGAGCTGCAGGAGCCTTCTCTGATTACGCGTCCGTCCGTCATGCCCGGTTTGAATGGCCTGCTGGATGAAACTGGCTGCGTTGTATTGCCGACAGGTGAGATGCTGCATCGGCATCCTGACTGCATCATCATCTCCACGTTGAATGTTGACCTGGAAGGCTGCCGTCCGCTGAACCAGTCGTTCATCGACCGCCACCATCTCATCGTTGACATGAAATGCCCGGATGATGCGGTTATCATCAAACGTATCAAGGGTATGACCGGCTGTGGAAATGATGTCCCGCTGCAGACGATGGTAGATTGCGTTCACCAAATTGCCAAGAAGTGCCAAACTTGTGGCGCTACAGATGGCAATGTAAACTCGATGCGCTCTCTCGCAAACTGGGTTCAGGTAGGTATGCTGATTGGCGATTATGCTAAAGCTGCCGAATGGACCGTTGTGAGCGGTGCAACATCTGACCCGCAGACTCGTGAAGAGCTCGTGGGAGTTGTTGCAAACTACAGCTTCGCCTAAATAACAATAAAGCCCCGACCTTTCTGGTTGGGGCTTTTTCTTTTGCATTTTTTGTTTAGTTTCAAAAATAACGAAAAGGGGACTATTTTGCGTTCGATTCGCAACTTCGCTAAATCTCCGTTTAGCGAAATGCAGGGAATACTTTTAGCTTTTGGAATCTTTACAAAATGAAGGCTGGGAAAGCCCACGGTTTCAACCGTGGGATGATAGGCCGACAATAATGGTTTTCTTCTTATCTACCAATATAATTGTAATGTGACGATGTTGTGATATAAAGTTCATATATCTGTAACATAAATTTGTCTGAATTGTGATAAAATAGATACATGAAAAGAAACTACAGACGCACAAAAACAACCGTTTCTATGATAAATTATCACTTTGTGTTTTGCCCACGCTATCGGAGAAAGCTCTTTCTGATAGATGGGTTTGAAGCCCGGTTCAAGGAGCTCACAACCCAAATCTGCGAGCAAAATGACATTGTGATACTGGCGATGGAATGTCATATCGACCATTGTCATCTTTTCGTGAATGCTCCGCCTACATTAAGTGCTGCAGAAATCATGAAAATTATTAAAGGAACCACCGGCAGGATACTCAAGCAAGAGTTTTTTCCTGACACGGTTATGCAAATGTGGACACGCAGCTATTTTGTAAGCACAGCTGGTGATGTGTCTAACGCTACGATTCAACGCTATGTTGAAGAACAAAAAACGAGAGGAGGGTAACTTATGGCTTTTGGGAGCAAGAACAGCACGCCATCATTTGTATTGACATTGCCTCTTGATATAAGTCTCAACGAGCAAGACTATCTGTATAAGGAGTTTAAGAAGTGTGGTGTCATCTACAATCAGCTTGTGAGTGCGACTACAAAAATGTGGCATCAGCTGCGCAAGACGCGCAAGTATCGTGAATTGATGGCTGCCATTGCGAAAGCCGCTCCCGACAGTAAGGAGCAGAAAGTCCTCCTCAAGCAGCGCCAGGAAATGATTAAAAGTTCCGGCTTTTCAGAAGGCGCTTTTCATAAAATGGTTGAACCGTACGCAAAGCACTTTGCTATCCTCTCTCATGTAGCACAGAAAGTTGCATCTGTTGTCTGGACGGCTTGGGAAGGCTTTTTCTTCAGCAAAGGAAAGGCCGTCCATTATAAAAAACTTGAGGATGTAACTTCTATCTCTGGCAAGAATAACGCCACCGGCATTGTGCTTCGTCCGGCAAATCTCACAACGAGCAATATAAGGTCAGCAAAAAATAAAAAGCAAAAGGCTATTGAGCAGCGATACTATAAAGCATACGGACAGCCTGACCCTGAAGATGATAAAAAGGTCATTCTTCCTGATGCTGTAATACCGCAAATGGAAGCCGATATCGTCGCTGCCGTTGCGAAAGTCAAACTGTCTATTGGGGAAGGCTCTTTGCGCATAGTGTATGGCGACCATGAATTTCCCGTTGTGGTGCGTAATCCTAACACTCAGACGGGAAGATATCAGCAGGAAGCCCTCAAATGCGGCGTAAAGTATTGCCGTATCACCCGTAAATGGGTTCGCAATAAGTGGAAGTATTATGCTCAACTTGTTTTGGAAGGGTATCCTCCCGTCAAATGCGATAGCAACGGCGTCATGAGGCATCCCGTCAATCAAGGCCGTGTGGGCCTTGATATTGGCACACAGACGCTCGCCATCAGCAGCAATGATATCTGCAATTTGAGGGTGCTCGCGCCATCGGCAAGAGCGCAAGCTAAAAGCCTTGTGAACGAAATTACATGCACCATGCGAGCAATGGACCGTTCCCGTCGCGCCACGAATCCGAAATATTATAATCCGGATGGCACGATAAAACGATTGAAGCGCAAGCACGGTCAAAAGCAAAAGCGCGACTGGAAGTATAGCAAACACTACTATCGTCTGCGTGCAAAATTGCGGGACATGAACCGCCGCTTAGCTGATATCCGTAAGATGGAGCACAATATCCTTGCCAATGAATTACTGCAACACGGTAATGAGTTTATCGTTGAAGACATGGACTACAAGGCATTGCAGAAACGCAGCAAGAAAACGAAAATTAACGCTAAAACCGGCAGGGCACATACGAAAAAGCGTTTCGGTAAATCTTTAAGTCGCTGTGCTCCCGCGAAGTTTATCACGATTCTTACAAACAAAGCTGTCCGCAACGGCGGCAATGTTATCAAGATAGATACTTTTGAGACGAAAGCCTCTCAGTTTGACCATACGGATGAAAGCTATACCAAGAAGAAACTATCTGAACGGATGGCACATCTCAGCAGCGGAGAAGTGGTTCAGCGTGACCTGTATTCCGCTTTTCTGCTTGAACATATAGATACAGAAACCCTGAAATACGATATCGAAGCTCTTAAAGCTGCTTTTCCTGCATTTTTGAAGATGCATGAAAATACAAAAAAGCGCCTGCAGGAAGCTGAAAGCTATCTTCCTGCAAGCGTTGGATTCTAAAAATAATAGTTTTCCGGGGGTCTCGACACGTCCCTCGTGAGAGAGCTGCCCCGTAAGGGGTGAAACTTCACAGGAGGATGCACTCAAAAAGCTGGGAACGCAGACAAGTGTGTTGGTCAACCTGCAAAGGCTGGATACTCATGGAAAGCCACACCCGTGGCTTTTTGTGGGAAACCGCATAACTCGCTACCTGGCATGCTGCATGGTGATGAGCCTTGCAGCTGCCGCCCAGGAATCCCACGATTTCAATCGTGGGAGGTGTCAAAAAAAAGCAAACAGCGAATGCTCATTCCAAGCGTTTTCTTGGTAGTGCATCCGCTGCATGTTTAGAAATCCTTGTGAATCTGCTTTTTCAGAAGTTCAGTATTTAGTAGCAGCCCATGGATTGCGTAACGATACGATAGAATCTTTTCGCTGTCATAGGTTCCGAATACATCCTGTGCATAAACAACTCTATTCAGCTGGCTTACTTCATCCTCGGTCAAGTACAACGAGACCTGTTTGTTTTTCGTTAACTTTGTTCCTCGTCTACCTTCGTTGGTCGGCATGAAGGATATGATTTCATCAATCTCTGGTAAGAGATAGTACGATTCATCCAGACCCCCGGTAGCTACCAGCTCGTCGTATTCAGCAGAACCTTTAGAGATGATGTACTTCTCCCCTACTCTGCTGACCTTTTGAAGTTCACTTCTAACCAATCGGTTTGTCAGTGTTCCCAAGCGACTTCCTTCGTACCACGCCCGAACTTCGAGTATTTCCGCAAAGTCTGAACGGAACCGCACTGAAATCGTACTTTTTTCACTATTCATTTAGGTTTCCCTTAATCAATCCACGGCTTTGATTTTTTCTTTCAGCTTTGTAGCCATCTCAATCACTTCTTCGAGTGCTGCAATGTCGGAATCTCTCGATTCCTGTGAAACATGGCGCAATGCTTTTTCATAGCTCTTGTTTGAATAGACTCGCTGCAACTTCTTGATGATTGTCGGAGTGGTTTTTAATACGGCACTTACACTGATATCTGCCGCTTCCCTCTCCTTCTTGGCAACGTCCTTGGTAGCATCCTTTTGGGCATCATACTCAAAATCTGCTACTTCTTCCGGGGTGTTGCACTCTTTGATAATCCCAAACTCTTCGGCTTTCTTTTTGAGCTCCTGTAATTCACTGTCAAAATACTCGATGGATTTCTTATAGGTTTCTTCGTGCTCTGCTCTGGTACGCTGCTGCAAGGCACTGAACAGGTATTCCCGGAACGTATCGTGAAGCGTATCGCGCATCACTTCGATGTGGTTCTTCCCTGCTTCTTCCCCGGTATCGCCGTGACAATCCACTGCATTGAGCTCTTGATACTTTTGACCAATCTCTTCCTGCTTCTCATCATCGAATCGCAGATAGCTTTCACACTCGCTTCGGCTCAGGAATTTTGCGTCGAGAAGCTCTTTCAGGCTCCCCTTCAGTTTATCTTCGAGCCGTGCATCTCTGTCGATGGTTTTCGGGTTTACAGAACTCACGCTCTTGATTGCTTTCAGAGCGTCTACCCTATTCATATTATAGGGTTCTTTCTGGAGACATTCGATAAAATCTGATACAGCCTTTCTGCGAACTGCCTCATCATTTAGGCCACCACGCACCTGCAGGTTTGCGCTGTAAAGCAATACCTTCTTTTCGTTATCGGAAAGCTCTGTCGTAATGACATTGCAGTTCCGAACAATCTGCCAGGACGTATCCCCTTCTTCAACAAGCAGCTTGAGAGCTCGATATCTTCTTTCACCGGAAAGAAGAACATAGACCTCTCTCCCCTCTTCTGTGGATGGGAACATGACCAGGTTATGCAACAGGCCGTTGCGCTTGATGTCATCCGCAAGAATCCGAATATCTTCATCGTCATCTATTTCACGGAATATTTCATTATCAGGGTTTGTTCGGATATTAAAGAGGGATATGTCGCGGCTCTCGTATTCTATCTTGTGCTTTGCATTGAGTAAGTCGTTATAAAATGCACCGGCGTTATTGTTATTTACTTTCTTCAAAGCTTCAATATTAGGCAACTTGGGTGTGGTTACAGGCCCCTTCTTCTTTGTCAATGCCATTTTACTTCACCTCCAGCTTTGCCAAACGCTTCATCAATTCTTTATAAACCTGCTGATATGCAATTGAAACAGGCTGCTTTGCTGCATAGAAACACACTGGCTGATAATTAGTAACAGACATACCGACACTGATGCTGTTCGGGATTTCATGCTCAAACAGAGCAGGGCCCAAAACATCCTGACACTGTGTGCGAATCAGCCTTGCAGCTTTCGCCTTTTTATTCACCGCTGTCAAGAGAACACCCACGCCTTTGATTCGGCTCCCTGGTGCATTGCATAGCTCATTGCACAGTGCAAACGTTCTGAACGCAGACCCACGGGAGTTTGCATCACACATCATGGGAATCAGGATATAATCGGCTGCACTAATTGCATTGGTAAGCAACAATGAGTCACGGGTCGGCTGCGTATCGATAATTATGTAGTCATAATCGTCCAACACCTGCTCCAAGAAATAAAACAGGAAGTCCGACATCTTATCAATGCGTTTCATGGCTCCACTTTTGACCAGGATATTCGCATCATCAAACAAGTCAGCTAATCTCTGATTGATTTTCGGCGTTTGAGCACTTCCGGGAATCATATCCACGTTATCACCATACTCGGTCGGGACAATGAAATCGCGGGTTTTCGTATACCGGAAGCCGCTGAACATATCATAGAGTGCGTGTCCTTCATACAGACCCTCTGTGATTTCACCTTTTCCATCACTGAGAGCACTGGTCAAATTGCCTTGGGGGTCTGTGTCAATGCACAGCACTTTCTTTCCATCTTCCCCCATCAGATATGCTAGGTTCGAAGCGGTGACGGTCTTCCCTGTTCCGCCCTTTTCAATCGCGACTGTGATGACTTTCGCTGGCATGTTACGCACCTCATTACTCAAGAGTTGAGTTACTCGAGTACCTGTTATTGTAATTTTAGTCTTAACGTGGTGTTTGACCTGACAGCGTGATTTTTGTCTTGCAAGGCCCAATTACGAACTCTGCTTACATATACAAATCGCACAAAATGTCAACACCCACAATCTCAATGATTCAATTATAACATGCTTTAGCTAAATGTCAACGCGAACTTTGGAGACTGCTTCTTTTTGATATTCTATACAAGCCGTCAAGAACTCACATCCCTGTTGGTATAAATCCAATCTTAATTGTTAGAGCCTTGTTACCGCTGCTTTTGGCAGTGGACAGAGTACTATTCATCCCCTGTCTGGAACGCACGTTCCTGTTGGTGTACGACCTGGGTTGGCATCTCATGACATTGCTAATGAAAGTTTCTCTCTGCTCCAGAACTTAAATCCCTGTTGGTGTAAATTCATTTCTGATGTTTGGCAAACAAAAAAGGCCCACCAAATGGTGGGCCCTATTTCATTCGTTTGTGTCCTCATCGAACACTGTAGTAAAATCAATCAGCTTGTTCAGGCCATTCTCATGAGCATTGATTGCCCGTTCACCCAACGCGATTGTGGTTGCCGAGCTTTCAATCAAATCATTGAAGATGACTTTGCGGTAATAGTTGGCGGTCTTTGTTCCACCGTCTGCTTCCAGCAAGGATTTGTACCTCGTGGCAATGCCGAACGTCCAAGTCTTCAACCCGTTGTTATCCTTGATAATACGGTTCAGAGCGTCAAAAGCTTCTTTGTTATGCTCAGGATTCCGAGTGCTGGTAAGGATTTTACCAACAATGGTAAACACATCAGTAAAGATGTTGCGCTCTTCCGGCGTCAGCTTTTCTTCGTAGTCCTGGTATTGAGCTTTGGCTTTCACTTCGTTTCGTGCCATGTGGTAGCTCATACTCATGACAGTTTCAGATAGAGGAAGATTATATTGTTCAAGAGCTTCAAGACTAACTACGCGGCGGGACTTGCGCTTTCGGCCAACTTCGGTTTCAAGATTCTGCCGCTCTTCATGGAAGGCACGGACCTTTTTCATTTCTTCCTTTGTCTTGTACTTAATGAAAATATAAAGAAACTCGTACTTTCTCACACCTTTGCGCCGAACCGGTTCATAATCAAACCAGAGGTCCGTCATCTCGTTAATTTCGGCTTTGACAGGTGCAAGGATGTTCTTCTCAAAATCAGAAAAGACCTTGTATTTTTCGGAAACAGTTTTTTCTCTGCTGAATTTAGGCTCAGAGCTGCTTTCCGTCTTTCTGCTCTTTTTGCTGCGAAGTATCTCATCTTTGGACGGCATAGAAAGCATTCCTTTGAATTCTTCCATGTCAAAGACTTTGTATTTGTAACCCTTCAGCTCATTTTGTTTGTCTGGGAATTTACGAAGCACAGCTTCCGTGACTGGTTCGAATATCACGCCGTTCGTGTAGTTGTATTCTCTGGTTCCGTTATCATAGGACAACACAATCTCATAGATGCGCATCGAATAGGTGCTTTGCATCGTGAGCAAATACTCAATACTATAAGAAGTATAATTGCTTGTCAGCTGTGCGATGTCTTTCCAGATATCTGGGTTAAAGCGCATCTGAATGGTTTTGTCTTTGAAATTAACGCGAGAGCCCTTGCTAATCCAAGAAATGGTTTTTAACTGGTCCGGCCCGTCGGGAACCCAGAAGGTACGGTTTTCCAGGTTTTCTACAATCTGCTGTAGATGCGGTTTATAACCGCTGCGCATGATGTCTACGCCTGTAAGCTTTGAAAACTCCTGGAATGTAATGGTGTAATATTTCGATGCATCTCTATCATTACGCTGGTCGATTTTGGATAGCATAATCAGCAAAATCTTTTGCTCATTTCGAGGCAATGAATATTTTGTCTTTTGAATCAAGTCATTGCTTTTCGTGATGATAGACTTATTGAGCGCTTTAACCTCGGGTAGTTGAGCCAATGCCATCTGTTCTTGAACTTCCTCATTACTGAGAACTTCACCAACAACTGACTCAACATTATCATTAGCTTTTGCATTGCTGTCTTTCTTTTTCATCGTCGATTTGAGACAAGCCAGATGGCTGCTCAGCCTTTCTTTTAATATGCAGCAAACCATCAAAGAAAGCTTTTCCTAAAAATGGTTACACTAAGAACATTATAATTTAGTTTACAACAATTGTCACATAATGTCAAGGTTCTATTGATTAGAATTACGATTCTTTTATTTCTTTTTAGATGCAATTTATATTTTATTCTTTTATTACTTATTCTTTATTATATATAGAAGAAACGGAGGTTATTTTGCTTGTAAAAAGAGTTTGTTTTGCTCTTCACGGGAGCTTGTTTTGTGTTTCGGAGTAGATTGTTTGCTTTGGGAACAGAGCTTTATTTCGGTTAACTTGCGAAAAGAACCTCTGTTTGACTCGAAAAGAACCTCTGCTTTTGATTGTGAGTACGAGCTCATCCTGAATATAATTATTTCAAAGCTATTTCTTCGCATAAATGGCGGGGAAAAAATGCAACGTAAATAATCTCCGTTATGCAATGTCGGGTTCTTTAACTAGCAGGGGAGGGGAGAACGGGTACGACTCGGACCTGAAATGATGAGTCAGCCTATAGTAGCAATCCAGCTGCGGTCACACATTGAAGAAAGTATTGGCAAAAGCGAACGAAAATAACCTCTGTTTTAATCGCAGCGCATGGGCAAGTATCATTACCCGAAAATCCAACGTAAATAACCTCAGTTTGCAATGCATCACGCTTGAGATTTTATATGCCTCTGGAAAAGTTCTTTAACCTCGCCAGAGACAAAAACGTAACGTAAATTATCTCCGTTTAAGTAATTGTGAAACTTCCAAGTTTGTGGTGGTTGGTCTGATTTACCCTGCTTTCTTATTAGTATATAACGAACGTAAAGAACCTCCGTTTGAAATGACTGATGCTTTGCTCGTTCAACCTCAAAATCTAATAAAAAGAATCTCTGGTAAATGCTTACAGCAATTCCTAACGGAACAGCTACCGTACCATGCTCACACAGGGCTGCTTATAATATAATAGTTTGTTTTATGGCAAATGTCATTATTCTATGGGTTAAAAAAGCATCCAAAATGGACAATGATAAGCATATTATACAAATAGTAGACGTACTCACAAAAAAGGTAATGTATCAAAGGAATCGGAGATTATTTACGTTGCAAATTTGGTTCAGCTTCACTGAAATAAAAGCACGATAACACGATGATAATGCTGATGTGGAAACGAGAATGACGAAGCTATATAAGAGAAAATTAACGTAGCAGTTTTGAATTTGCACTTACAGATGAATACCGATGAAAAACAGCTAAAAATGCATGGGAACTATGCGATATAAATTACAACCTGTTAAATATTGCGTAATTCTACGTTCAGGAAATGCCATGAAGCGTTTGGGTAATTTGTAAGTTCAGAAAGTTGAACGTAAATAACCTCGTTTTACAATACAGCGAAAAACTAACGTAAATAACTTCTGTTTTAGAAAAAAACGAGTCGAGAGTAGAGGAATGCCCAAAATCAATGTAAATAACCTCCGCCAAGCCGCTCTCAAAGTGACACTCCCGAAAACGAACGTAAAAAACCTCAGGTTGACGATACGCCTGTGAAAGAGTGAAGGCTGCCATCATATCCAGAACGGAAAGAAAAAAATTTCCGGTTGGTACGACTCACAAAGTCAAGCTCACTTGATAGTAGGGGAGAGAAGGAGAGAATTGAATAATGACTGAGCTGGAAAGTAAAATTGAACGAAAATAACCTCTGTTTTATGGGGACTCTACAATACTTGGTTTGCCTCATCTCAGATAACCCGACTGTTGTAAAACCGAAATTAAAACGTAGATGACCTCGGGGTAATATATCGGCATTTCATTCTCAAACTATATTACTGAGTAAATTGGAACGAAAATAATCTCCGGTTTAATTGCTCAGACACAAAAACACTGCAAACTAAAAACTGCACGTAAAGAACCTCTGTTTGCTTATGGAAAGGTTTATGAACAAAAGAAGAAGCAAAATACGAAAAGAACCTCCGTTAAAGCTGGACCTGGAAAGCACTGAAATTGTGAATTGCTAAACTGTGGGTAAGTATAAAGATGAGTGAAAACAATCTCTGCTATAGTCTCAACAGAAAAAGTGGAACGTAAATAATCTTTGTTTAGTTGGGCTGAATGGATTGGTTTGGAAAGAAAAAAGTAACAGTGAGAACCTCAGAATACCACAAAGGCCAAGGATAATGTATTTATGCAAGTTTTTCTGAATGCCCACTTCGCCTGAGAGCAGCAAGAAAAGTCGATGTAAATAATCTCCGTTATGTTTATCCAAAGCAATTTTGAATTTACAACAACAGGAACGCAATAACATGGACATGGAATAAACGAAATACAATAACAGGTACGCAAGTGATTTACACATTGAAAGAAATTGTAATTGTGAAATGATAGTTAACAAAACAACAATTTGTTGTGACCAAAGTGCAGGAATGGTATAATTGAAGTATAAGAGTTTTCTTTTTACAAAATGAAGGCCGGGAAAGCCCACGGTTTCAACCGTGGGCTTGTAGAACAGCAAAAAAGAGAGGAGGATAACTTTATGGCTTTCGGGAGCAAGAATAGCACGCCATCATTTGTATTGACATTGCCTCTTAATATAAGTCTCAACGAGCAAGACTATCTGTATAAGGAGTTCAAGAAGTGTGGTGTCATCTACAATCAGCTTGTGAGTGTGACTACAAAAATGTGGCATCAATTGCGCAAGACGCGCAAGTATCGTGACTTAATGACAGCCATTGCGAAAGCCGTTCCTGACAGTGAGGAGCAGAAAGCCCTTCTCAAGCAGCGGCAGAAAAAGATTCAAGAGACCGGCTTTTCGGAAGGCGCTTTTCATAAAATGGTTGAGCCGTACGCGAAGCACTTTGCCATCAATTCGCATATAGCACAGAATGTTGCATCCGCCGTCTGGACAGCTTGGGAAGGTTTTTTCTTCAGCAAAGGGAAGGCCGTCCATTATAAAAAGCTGGAAGATGTAACTTCGATTTCCGGTAAGAATAATGCTACCGGCATTGTGCTTCGTCCGGCAAACCTCACTACAAGCAATATAGAGTCGGCTAAGCGCAAGGCGCAAAAAGCCGTCGAGAAGCGATACGATGATATGTACGGGCGGCCTGACCCTAAAGACGATAAGAAAGTCGTTCTTCCTGATGAGGTAAAACCACAAATGAAAGCTGAAATTGCTGCCGCTATCGCAAAAATAAAACCCACTATCGGAAAAGGCAACCTGCGCATTGTGTACGGAAAGCATGAATTTCCTGTTGTGTTGCGTAATCCTAAAACTCAGACAGGAAAATATCAGCAGGAAGCTCTCAAATGTGGAGTGAAATACTGCCGCATTACTCGTAAGTGGGTTAAGACCAAGTGGAAGTATTATGCACAATTCATCTTAGAAGGCTATCCACCCACAAAGTGCGACGGTAACGGCGTGATGAAGCATCCTGTCAATCATGGGCGCATAGGTCTTGATATCGGCACGCAAACGCTTGCCATTAGTGGTAAAGATATCTGCGATTTGAGAGTTCTTGCGCCATCAGCAAGAGCACAAGCAAGAGGGCTCACTAATGAGATTGCTCGCACAACACGAGCGATGAACCGTTCGCGCCGCGCTACGAATCCGAAATACTATAATTCGGATGGTACAATAAAACGGTTAAAGCGCAAGCATGGCCACAAACAAAGGCGTGACTGGAAGTACAGCAAGCGCTATTTCCGTTTGAAAGCAAAACTGCGTGACTTAAACCGCCGATTGGCGGATATCCGCAAGATGGAGCACAACATCCTTGCTAACGAATTGCTGCAGCATGGCAACGAGTTCGTGGTTGAAGATATGAACTACAAAGCCTTGCAGAAGCGCAGCAAGGAAACGAAAGTCAATCCAAAAACCGGTAGAGCACATACGAAAAAACGGTTTGGCAAATCGTTGAGCCGTTGCGCCCCCGCAATGTTTATTTCCATCCTGAACAAAAAAGCCAATCGTTATGGCGGCAGCGTTATCAAGGTAGATACTTTTGAAACGAAAGCCTCGCAATTTGACCATACAGATGAAAGCTACACCAAGAAGAGACTTTCCG
>ENA-OPBD01000905-OPBD01000905.1-human-gut-metagenome-genome-assembly--contig:-NODE-905-length-16447-cov-2.530930_pt1 | contig 16447 bp, 11 predicted proteins | sample MGYA00241062_ERZ501440 | MGnify/ENA primary metagenome ERZ501440 (study PRJEB25962, sample SAMEA2042628) | human gut metagenome | biome: human gut; feature: human-associated habitat; material: faeces...
TTTGAGTAAATTCCATCATCCGATATGCATTAATATAATTTTAAGTCGATATTAATGCATTTTCATCGAATTTATTAATGAGATACGCTTTTCTTTGCATTTGGAAAATGTAAATTTTAAGAATCATGAAAAACCGTTTAATAAGTCTGTGCCTGCTGTGTGCTTGTTGCATGATGGTCAAAGCTGACGATCTGAAGCTGTGGTACAAGCAACCGGCTAAAGTATGGACTGAAGCATTACCTCTGGGTAATTCGCGTTTAGGCGCCATGGTCTATGGCGGAGTAGTTAACGAGCAAATACAGCTGAATGAAGAGACCGTCTGGGGTGGTGGTCCGCACCGGAACGATAGTCCGAAGGCACTCGGCGTATTGCCTACGGTCAGGGAGTTGCTTTTTTCCGGACGTGAGAAGGAAGCTGAAAAAGTGATTGCCGATAACTTTTTTACCGGACAACATGGTATGCCGTTCCAAACCATTGGCAGTTTAATGCTGGAATTTGAAGGACATGCTGACTATTCCGATTATCGCAGGGAACTGGATTTGGAGAAAGCGATAGCCTCTGTACGTTATAAAATAGGTGAAGTAAACTATACTCGTACCGTGTTTACATCCTTGGCAGATAATGCTCTGATTGTGCGTATCGAAGCCGACAAACCGGGAGCAGTCAATTTTACCACTCGATATAGCACTCCGTACAAAGAATACGAAATAAAAAAGAACGGTAAAAGCTTGCTGCTGTCCGGACATGGCTCTGCACACGAAGGCATTCCGGGTGCCATCCGCTTTGAAACCCGTACGCAGATAAAGGCCGAGAAAGGCAAAGTCAACGTCACCAACGACTGTATCGAAGTGAAAGGAGCAGACGCAGCAGTGATCTATGTAACCGCTGCTACTAACTTTGTCAATTATAAAGACGTAAGTGCCAATGAAACCCGCCGTGCAACAGAGTTCTTGTCGCAGGCCATGAAACGCCCCTATGCACAAGCCCTTGCAGCTCATGAGGAAGCTTATCAAAAGCTGTTCGGACGTGTCTCGCTGAATGTAGGTGCTTCCAGCAAAGAAGAAACTTCCTACCGCATTAAGCACTTTAACGAGGGAAAAGACCTGGGATTGGTAGCCCTGATGTTCCAGTTCGGACGTTATTTGCTTATCTCTTCTTCACAACCCGGTGGGCAGCCTGCAGGTTTGCAAGGCATTTGGAATCATGAATTGCTGGCTCCGTGGGATGGAAAATATACTATCAATATCAATACGGAAATGAACTACTGGCCGGCAGAGGTCTGCGCACTGCCGGAATGCCACACGGCACTCTTTGATCTGATCGGGCGGATGAGGGAGCACGGGCGGAGTATTGCGCGCAGGATGTACGACTGCCGTGGCCTTATGGCGCATCACAATACCGATCTTTACGGAGACTGCGCGCCACAGGACAACTGGATTCCGGCGACGATCTGGACAATGGGAGCTGCCTGGCTCTGCACGCATCTGTGGATGCATTATTCCTATACGCAGGATCTGGAATTTTTGAAATGGGCCTACCCGGTGATGGCGGAAGCGGCGCTGTTTTTCGTGGACTTTCTGGAGGAAAAGGACGGCTATCTTGTAACAAACCCGTCCCTGTCGCCGGAAAATGTTTATATTCTGCCAAGCGGTGAGCAGGGCTGCTGCTGCATGGGAGCGACCATGGATCTGGAGATTCTGCGCGAGCTGTTTACCGGCTGCAAAAAAGCGGCAGAGATTCTCGGGGATGCTGTGGATGAGGCGGAAATTCCAGACGTTTCGGATATGCGGAAATTACAGAAGGAGATCAATGCGGCGCTCGAAAAGCTGCCGCCGATCCGCATCGATTCCACAGGAAGAGTCATGGAATGGATGGAGGAGTACGAGGAAGCAGAGCCGGGACATCGCCATGTGTCGCAGCTGTACGGCCTGTATCCGTCCGATCAGATCTCGATGGATAAAACACCAGAGCTTGCCGCCGCGGCTGCGGAAACCCTGCGTGTACGCCTTGCAAACGGCGGCGGCCACACGGGCTGGAGCCGGGCATGGATCATCAATTTTTATGCGAAGCTGTGGGATGGTGAAAAGGCGTGGGAGAACATTTGCCAGATGCTGGCAAAATCCACCTATGCCAATCTTTTTGACCGCCACCCGCCGTTCCAGATAGACGGAAACTTCGGCGTGACCGCGGCGATTGCGCAGATGCTGGTGCAGAGCAGGGAACAGGAAGTGATTTTGCTTCCGGCGCTGCCAAAGGCGTGGGAGCAGGGAGAAGTAAAAGGCCTGCGGCTGGTCGGAAATGCGGGAATTGCGCTTGCATGGAAAGACGGAAGGCTGCTGCAGTGCCGGGTGACGGCAGATCAGGCGTATAAAGGGGAAATCGTGTACGGCAGCGTGCGCCGCACGGTAAAACTGAAAGCGGGCGAGACCATAGTACTGGATGAGCGTCTGCAGGAAATAGAAGAATAAACACAAAAGCGCCGGGCAGAGTGATATGTGCCCGGCGCTTTTGCGCAGATATAACTTATGACGGATCGGAAGAAAAGGAAGCGAGCTCAGCCAGCAGCAGATTATAATAATGTTCGGCATAGCGGCAGAGATAATCAGGCGCGCCCTGATACGAACCGGTCTCTAAAAAGGAAGCTGCTGCACAGGTGCGGCAGATCGGCCGGAAACGGCATTGCCGGCATTTTGTGCTAAGTGAAAGACTCCGGGCTTTTGCGGAAACCATTTCCCAGGCTGCCAAAAAGCCGAGATCGAAGGCCGGCGCCGACAGCTCTGAAAGCATGACACAGGGGAAAAGCCGTCCCTGCCAGTTGATAAAGAAAGAGCAGTTCCCGGCAAGACAGGAAATGTGGCCGTCGCCCCGCGGGAAAGCAGGGTCGTTGACACGGCGGACGGATTCCCGGACATATTGCCGGAAAATATCGGCGTCCAGCTGCAGCTTCAGTGCCTGAAAGGCCAACGCAGCAGCGTCCTCTGGGAGCAGGCGTACCTGTGCATCGAAGGGGAGAGAGCGTTCCCGGACGGCGGGCATCATGTAGTGATCGGCGTGAACAGGGACACCGAGCTCTTTTCCGAGGGCAAAAATTCTGGAAAAATCCTGCGGATTCTTTTTGGTCACGGAGCAGCTGATCTTCACATCCACGTTTCGTGCGCGGAGCAGCCGGACTGCGCGAAGGGTCTGATCGAAGCCCTGCGGAAAATGGCACAGACGGTCGTAGGAAGCGGCATCGGCACCATAGAGCGTGATGTTGATGCGGCGCGGCGGGTATGTGGCAAAAAAATCAGCCCAGGCTTCGTCCAGCAGGGTTCCGTTTGTATTGATGGTGAGAATCATGCCCAGATTTCGAAGCCTGCGATACAGCGTTTTAAAATCCGGAAAGAGCAGCGGCTCCCCGCCGGTCAGAAGAAGAAAAACGGTACCGGCCTTCTGCATCTGCTCTGCAAGGCGAACCCATTCCTCCACCGTGCGAAGCCGTCCCTGCCGTTCCATTTCCGAGCGGGACAGCCGGACATAGCACATGTCGCAGTTCATATTGCAAAGCGGCAGAAGCTCAAGCGCACCGGTAACGGGAATGTGCTTCTGGCGGGCTTTCTGGAGAAGGGAACGTTCAAAGGTCGAAGCGTCGTCCATATAGTTCATAAAAATTCCTCCGAAAAAACAAAAACCGGTCCGGAGCGTGTCTGAAAAATCATTTCCGACACGCTCCGGAGGACCAGAGATGAACCGAATCAGGCAAGTCCCTTGCTTCTATTGCGTGAAGCAATAAGCAGTGGGGTGGGATTTGCTTGTATCAGGAGTGGTATAAGCCACTCCTGATACAAGCTGCGAAGCAGCTATTCGGTTATGAACAAGTAGCGAAGCGGATTGCGAATATCCGCTTTGCATGGGAACAGAAAGAAAAGGATCGAAACGGTTGGTTCGATCCTTTTACAGTCGTTTGAAAAAATATGATGTTGTGGGAACAATCAGGATTTTGCGGTTTCCCAGGAACTCATGTTTAAGTCTTTGGTTGCATGTCCGTTCATACCCCATGGACCGCGCCATACAATGACTCCTTCATTAGGATCCTGTATTCCATTCCCATCATAATCAATAAATCCATCGTAAAAATCACTTGTTGCACTGGCATCGTGTTTAGTCCCGCATGGGTGATAGGAACCTAGAAGTCTTGCTCTTCCAGAGCCATTGTAGGTTCCATCAATTTTACCATCGCTCTTAGGATAATAGTACAAATCTCCTGCAGGAGCATTGCACTCAAATTTATAAACCATTCCGCTTTCACAAGCCGCCACATACTCATTTGCAACAAATTCCTGAACCTTGATTACAGGTTCCATCCACTCTTTTCTCATAATGAAACAACCTCCTCTAATAATTGATATTTTAAAGTATCATGCACAAAGTTTAATACGGAATCTTGAATTTTTTCCTCCGGAGCCTCATACTCTTCTGCCGCCTGTGCAACGACCTCCGAAATGGTATGCGGCTGCAAAAATGCATTCCAGAGGAATACGGCGGTATCGTTTGGAACCATTACAGCATTCGAAATCTGACACGCAGCCCCGACGGGAATGATCGCGTATTCTCCTGCGATTTCACGCAGCAGATAATCGGCGCTGACACGATATTTCTTTTCTTTTATCGTTTGTAACAGATCCGACCTGGTCGGAGAAGCCATTGGTTCCATCAAAACCTCCTCTTGCAAAGTGCCGTGCCTTTTCGGGCGAACACCATTTCTGCCGTCAAACCGGTAAAATAGGAAAAGCGCGCAGAAGTGCAATTACAGTTATCATTACAGGTAATTATAAGAGAAAAAAGAGGAAAAGTCAAGGAAAAGAAGGAAAGAAAAGGAAGTAAAAAATTACAAGTTACATTACATAAGAGGAGTAAACAATTGACGGAGCATCTTTTTTTTGCTATCATAAATGCGGAAAAAGGGATCGTGACACGATGTGTGGAAAATGGAAGATTACAGAGAAAAAAAAGAGGAGTTTTTATGGAAAAAACATTTCAGACAGGGAGCTTTTCCTTCCGGCTGCGCTTTCCGGAGGAGCTGGTTCTTCCGGCGGATATGGAAAAGTTTGCGGTGGAAAAGGAGTCGGCAGACTACACCTATACCATTACCATTGTTGATACACTTCCGGAGGCGGAAGGCGAATTGCTTGTAAATCGGGTCGATCTGCAGGTGTTTCGTAACGGAGAAGGACTGGAAAGCCGCCTGATCGGTGTGAAAGGAGAAGAGCGTCCCTATGCACTGTATCGTGAGACGGCACAAAAGCATGCACAGGTGTTTGTCGGGAGATGGTATCTGGATGGAGTTGCAAAATATGAGGTTGTATTTCTGTCTCTTCTTGCACTGGAACGCCGCCTGTCGGAGCGGCCATGCCTGATTCTGCACTGTGCATATCTGGAGTATCAGGGGAAGGCCATGCTCTTTTCAGCACCATCTGGAACGGGCAAAACTACGCAGGCGGGCCTTTGGGAGCAGTACCGGGGAAGCCGTACTGTAAACGGTGATAAGGCATTGCTTGAATATGACGGCAAAACGTGGACAGCAAATGGCTGGCCGGTCTGCGGAACGTCGGAGGTCTGCGAAAACAAAAAACTGCCAATCGGATGCATTGTGATGCTGAGCCAGGCGAAGCTGAACCAGGCATGGCGGCTTCGCCCGGCAGAGGCATTTACAAGCCTGTACGGACAGATTACCATGAACCGCTGGGAGCGGGAGGGACTGGTGAAAAACCTGGATCTTCTCGAGCGTCTGGTGGGAAAGGTACCAATTTATCATCTGGCATGTGACATTTCGGAGGATGCGGTGAAAACGCTGGAGCAGGAGCTTATGAGGGATTCGTCCGAAGAAGCAGCAGCTGCGGCTTTCCTGCAAAAAAATGCGATGCGGAAAATGGAGAAAAAAGCATGAGGCTGGTAGACACCCGCGCCTATGTCGGAATGCTAAAAGAGCTGGTAGAGCAGGGAAAAGAAGTGCGGATGGTGATTTCCGGGAGCAGCATGGCACCGTTTCTGATCCACGGGCGGGACAGCATTTTTTTTCGTGCCCCGGAGCGGGAGCTGCGAAAGGGCGATATCGTATTTTATGAGCGGCCGGGCGGACAGTTTGTGGTGCACCGGATCTGTGGTGTTCATGGAGAAAGTTACGACCTGATCGGGGACGGACAGACAGAAATCGAACATAATGTGCGGCGGGAGCAGATTTTTGCACGGGTGACACAGGTGGAACGAAAAGGAAAAAGGCTTGCGCCGGGAAGCTTCTGGTGGGGCTTTTTTGAGAAGGTCTGGATTCGAATGATTCCGCTTCGACCGATGGGAAACCGGATCTATCGCCTTTTACAGGGAAAAAGACCCGCACACAGGGAAAACGAAAGGGAAAAAACATGATTACAGAAACAGAAACCGCATTCCTTGCGGTGGTTCGTGCGTTTTTGACGGAAGAAAAAGCAGCTCTAGAAGAACTTGCGGCGCTGACAGAAAAACAATGGAATCATCTGTTTGTCCTCGCGGCACAGCATTCGCTGCTGTCAGCGGTCTACGATGTTGTGGGCAAAACACCGGAATTTGCAGAGCTTCCGGATGAGCTTCGCAGACAGGTAAAAACGCAGGCGATGCAGAGCATTTTGCAGCAGGTTTCGCGTACAGCGCTGTTTCTTTCCGATGAAAAGGAGCTGGAGCATCTGGGCGTGCAGCCGCTGGTGATGAAAGGAATTGTGTGCAGAAGTCTCTATCCGAAGCCGGATCTGCGCCCGTCCGGGGATGAGGATCTTCTGATTCCGGCAAAGGATTTTGCAACAGTAGATGCCTGTTTTATGAGGAAGGGCTTTGTGCGGGACAAAGAAACCGCAATGCCAAATGGTGCCAAAGACGGTGATGCCCCGGAAGAGATGGGCTACATTCATCCGAAAACAGGGGTCTTCTATGAAATACATACCAGGCTGTTCAGCACAGAATCCTCTGCCTATGGTTATCTGAACCGTGCATTTTCCGATGTTTTTGCGCATCCATCCAGGGTGGAAGTGCAGGGTCAGAGTATTTTTACCTTAGAAGAAACGCATCATCTTTTCTATCTTCTCTGTCACAGCTTCAAGCACTTTCTTCACGGCGGCGTCGGGATCCGTCAGATCTGTGATATGGTACAGATGATTCGTATATATGGAAGAAAAATAGACTGGGAAATGTTCTGGCAGCTGTGCGAAGAGTATCACATGACGTGTTTCTGCATCAATCTGCTGGATATCGGCGAGCGGTATCTGGGCTTTTCCTATGAAGCAAGTGGGGCAGTCCGTGCCGCAAAGAAGCTTCACCCGGATTCTGAAGCGCTTCTGATCGATATTCTCGATGCCGGTTCGTTCGGAAAATCGAGCGCGGGGCGGATCCACAGCGCAAACATTACCCTGTATGCGGCAGAGAACGGGGCGGAAAAGCACACGGCGGGGGGAATCTGGAAATCGCTGGTTCCGGAAGCTTCCTATATGAAAAACAAGTATCCCTATGCGGCGAGGTATCCGTTTCTGCTTCCGGCTGCATATGTGCAGCGGATCCTGAAATGGCTGGGACAGGGAGAAAAAGAACAGAAATCGAGCATTGAAGTGGGCGCGGGACGTGTCGAGCTGCTGAAAAAATACGATATGATCCGCACCGCAGACTGGAAAAAGAGAGGAGACGCGCATGCAGGAAGAATCCAGAGAGAAAAGTAAAGACGCTTCCTTTGAGTCTCTCCGTATCCTGTCGGAGCGATGGAAAAACGGAACGTTCTCGGAGATTATCGATGACTGGAAATGGATTTTTGGCTACAGCGCGCGCTATAAGGGTGCGATTGTTTTTTATACGATTCTCGGTATCTTAAGCACTTCGCTTGGGCTTGTCGGCAGCGTGGCAGGAAAATACCTGATCGATATCATCACCGGATACCAGATACAGAAGCTCCCGCTGCTGCTTTGCATCATGATCGGAAGCACCGTGTTCAGCCTTGGGTTTGAGAGTGTCATCAACCGCATTTCAACGAAGCTTGGTATCGCCATCAACAACGACATCCAGGCGGATATTTTTGACAAAATCGTTGATGCGGACTGGCTGGAAATCAGCAAATACGCAAACGGTGACGTACTCAACCGTTTCAACGGCGACATTGGAACGGTCAGCGGCAACGCAATCAGCTGGCTCCCGACGATTATCATTGCCGTGTATCAGTTTATTGCCACCTTTTTCGTAATCCTGCATTATGATTGGGTCATGGCACTGATTGCTTTTTTAAGCGCACCGTTCCTGCTTCTGATGTCGCGGTTTATGATCCGCCGTCAGCGGGAATACAGCAAAGAAGTACGCGAGATGAGCAGTAATCTGATGAGCTTTGAGGTAGAAGCGTTCTACAATTTTGATACGATCAAGTCGTTTGGCATCGCACCGTATTACAGCAAAAAGATGCGTTGGTGGCAGGGACTCTTCAAGGACATCAGCCTGAAATATAATCTGTTTACGATTAAAACCAATATCGTAATGTCTATTCTCGGGAGTGCGGTGGAGTTTACGGCGTTCGGATACTGCCTGTTCCGCCTGTGGACGCACGACATTACCTATGGAACCATGACGCTGTTCCTGCAGCAGCGGAGTAACCTTTCCGGCGCGTTTGGAAACGTAATTTCAATTATTCCGTCCTTCCTCAACAGCTCCGTCTCGGCGCACCGGATCCGTGAGCTCGTAGAGCTGCCAAAAGAGGTCCATATCCCGGAGAGTGCCGCGCTTGATCCACTGGCAAAGGATGGCTTCCGGGTACAGATGCATGGGGTAGAATTTTCCTATATAGAAGGAAACAAAGTAATTACCAAATCGGAGTTTCAGGCCGCCCCCGGCGAGATTGTAGCGTTGGTTGGCCCGTCCGGCGAGGGAAAAACAACGATGATCCGCCTGATTCTCGGCCTTATCCGCCCGCAGGAGGGGGAAACCGTGATCATTGCCTCAAACGGAAAAACGGTTCCCATGAACGCCGAAACGCGTCATCTCTTCGCCTATGTTCCACAGGGAAATACGATCCTTTCCGGCACAATCGCCGAAAATATGCGCATGGTAAAAGAGGATGCGGCCGACGAGGAGATCATTGAAGCGCTCAAAATCTCCTGCGCCTGGGATTTTGTTCAGCATCTGCCGGACACCATCAACAGCCGCGTCGGGGAACGTGGCCGTGGTTTCTCCGAAGGTCAGTCCCAGCGGCTTGCCATCGCCCGTGCCGTCCTCCGCGATGCCCCGGTGCTGCTTCTGGATGAAGCCACCTCGGCACTGGATGTCACGACGGAACGAAACGTTCTTCGAAATATCATCCGTCAGCGTCCCAACAAAACCTGTATCGTTACGACGCACCGTCCGAGTGTCCTCGGCCTCTGTCAGAGAGTCTACCGTGTCATGAATGGAACCGTGGCCGAACTCGATGGGGCAGAAGGGGCAAAGATGGTGGAAGATTTTTGACAGAAAAAAGACACAAAAAAGACACAAAGGTCGGAAGAGTGATACTTCAAAGTCAAATCAGTTATAGAGTTGTAAGTCAAAATCCTGCTATAATACAACCATCAAAGGTCACACAACACGATACGTGAAAAGGAGAAAAAGTATGAAGAAAAAAGTGTTAGCAGGCATTCTTGCAGCAACCATGGCATTTTCCATGGCAGCATGCGGAAGCACAGGATCCAGTTCTGATTCCGGTTCCTCCGCAGCTTCCGGAAGCACAGCAAAGACAGAGGAAAAAGGCGAGCCGTACACTGTAACTATGGTACTGCAGGGCAGCCAGCAGCAGGATGAAGAGAGAATCGAAGAAAAAATCAACGAGATTCTGGAGCCGGAGCTGAATGCAAAGCTCGATATCGTTGTTCTTCCGTGGGCAAGCGCATCTCAGCAGTTACAGCTGATGCTTTCCGGCGATGAGAAAATCGATCTTCTGTACACAAATGCAACAACAGCTGTACAGTATATGCATTCCGGCCAGATCATGGATATGTCTGAACTGATTGACAAATACGGCACAAACCTGAAAGATATCTATGGCGAGGATATTGCAAAAACAAATCAGATTGATGGGTTTGTCTATGGCGTTCCGAACCAGATCGAACGAGGCAGCATTCCAGCCATCTTCATGAGAAAAGACCTGGTAGAAAAGTATAATATCAATACCGATGAAATCAAAGAGCCGAAGGATATGGAGAAAGTATTTGAGACCGTACAGGCCGGCGAGCCTGATATGACAATGCTGTTCTCCAGCAACAACAGTGATACGCCTCTGAGCCGTCTGTCCCGCGCTGATGGACTTGGCGATGCCAACACGGGCGCTCTGATGGATCAGACCAACAGCACAACCGTAGAAAACTACTTTGCAAGCGACTGGTACAAGGAGACTGCAACTATGCTGCATGACTGGTATCAGAAAGGCTACATCAGCAAGGATGCCGGAACAAACACAGAAAACTGGAGAACCGTATGCAAAGCAGGAAATCTCTTCTCCTTGTTCTTTGCTTATCATCCAGGTACCCCGGTTGAGTTCCAGAGCTCCACAGGATATGAGTTTGAAATCGTACCGTTCTATGATCAGCCGATCATCAACTCATCCTCTTACGGCGGAATTATCTTCTCTGTAGCACAGAACTCCGAAAATCCGGAAAAAGCAATGCAGGTTCTCGATTATATCTATGGCAGCCCGGAGGTCATGAACCTTCTGAACTGGGGCGAAGAGGGAACCGACTACGTAGTAGAAGATGAAGAAAACGGAATCATCAACTACCCGGACGGTGTAACAGCAGACAATGCAGGCTACAGCTTTAACTGTGGATGGGAGCTTCCGAACCAGTTCATCGCATACAAATGGGATGGATCTGACCCGCAGCTCTGGGACAAAATGCAGGAGTTCAACGCTTCCGGTATCGAGTCGAAAGCACTGGGATTTGTCTTTGATAACAGCGAATATGCGGATCAGGTATCAGCCCTGAACAACGTAATCAGCCAGTACAACGGCGCACTTAGCAGCGGCTCCGGAGATCCGGAAGAACTGCTTCCACAGTTCCTTGAGGCGCTGGACGATGCGGGAATCGACGATGTCATTGCTGCAAAGCAGGAGCAGCTGGATGCATTTCTTGCAGAGAAATAGGCACCATAATTTGTAAAAAGAGCACGACCGGGGCGGAAAAAAATCCGGTGTGATACAGTAACCGAAGGCTCCACTCTTACCAGAAAAGATGTGGAGCTTTCTCTGTGAAAGAACCTGAAAAAAACAGCCCTCATAAAAGGAGAGACGCTTTATGAAAAAAGCAGAGGTTAAAAAAGGAAAAAAGAAAAACGCGCTGAAGGAATACTGGCCGCTTTATCTGATGATGCTTCCGGCACTTCTGTATCTGCTGATTAACAACTATATCCCAATGGCAGGTATGGTGATTGCGTTTAAAAAACTGAACTTTGCAAAAGGTATCTGGGCAAGCCCGTGGGCAGGACTTAAAAATTTCAAATTCCTGTTTGCTTCCAAGGATGCATGGATTATTACAAGAAATACGCTGTTGTATAACATTGCATTTATTCTTGTAAACATGGTAGTCGGAATTGCCATTGCGATTCTGATTACGGAGATAAGAAACACAAAGCTCAAAAAGATATATCAGAGTGCGATTCTTCTTCCGTTCCTGATGTCCATGGTTATCTTAAGCTACATCGTATATGCGCTTCTGAGTGCAGAAAATGGTCTTGTCAACAACTCCATCCTTCCGTTGTTCCACATTGACCCGATTCAGTGGTACCAGAAACCGAAATACTGGCCGGCGATCCTGATTATCGCGAACTGCTGGAAGGGCGTAGGATACGGATGCCTGATTTACATCGCATCCCTGATCGGTATCGATCCTTCCTTCTATGAGGCTGCAAGACTGGACGGTGCAAGCAAATGGCAGGAGATTACGAAAATCACACTGCCGAGCCTCGTTCCGACCATCATCACCCTGCTGCTCCTCAGCATCGGAAGAATTTTCTATTCCGATTTCGGTCTGTTCTATCAGGTGCCGATGAACTCCGGTGTTCTGTTCCCGACCACAAACGTTATCGATACCTACGTATACCGTGCCCTGATTGAACAAGGAAATATCAGTATGTCATCTGCAGCCGGTGTATACCAGTCTCTGGTAGGCTTCTGTGTCGTAATGTTGAGCAACTGGATTGTCCGCAAAGTAGACAAAGACCAGGCATTATTCTAGGAGGATGGAAGTATGACAAATTCAAAAAAAGCAAAACGTTTCCAGTTCTGGATTAATGTAGTACTCATTCTGATTACGTTATCCATTATACTGCCGTTTGTACTCGTATTTATTTCCTCACTGACCGATGAAAACACACTGATCCGCAACGGATATTCGTTCTTCCCGGAGAAATTCAGCTTCTATGCTTACTCCTATATCATCCGCCAGGGCGAGAAAATCCTGAGAGCATACGGAATTACCATTTTTGTAACCATCGTCGGTACCGCTGCAAACCTTGCGATGTCCGCTCTGTTGGCATATCCGCTTTCGATTAAAAAGCTGCCGTACCGCAGAGCAATTACCTTTTTCGTATTCTTCACGATGCTGTTCAACGGCGGACTGGTGCCGACCTACTTGATGTATGTAAAGTATTTTCACATCAAAAACACGATCTGGGCATTGATTGTTCCAGGCTTCCTGTTAAGCGCAAACAACGTGCTGATGATCCGAAGCTACTTTAACACCAGTATCCCGGACGCGCTGTTCGAGGCAGCCAAAATCGATGGCGCCGGACACATGAAGATTTTCACCAGCATCACACTGCCGCTTGGAAAACCGATTCTGGTAACAATGGGACTGTTTTCCGCACTTGGCTATTGGAATGACTGGACAAATGGTTTATACTATTTATCAGGAAATGAAGGCCAGAAGCTTTACAGCATCCAGAACCTGCTGATCCGGCTCATGAATAATATCCAGTACTTGAATTCCGGGGCAGCAGCGGGTATCGTATCAGGTGGCAAAGCTGCCGACAACCTCGATCCGTATGGCAATCGCATTTATCGCCATGCTGCCGCTGTTTATCATCTATCCGTTCCTTCAGAAATACTTCGCAGAAGGTATCACACTTGGCGCGGTAAAGGGATGATTTTCCATGCAGGAATAAAAAAGAGAAACATTTCGGTGTTTCCGACATAAATCAGAAAAACAGTACAGACTCATGGAAACATGAGGTGTACTGTTTTTCTGCTGTATTATATTCAGAAAAAAAGATCAGTTCGTAAAATCAAACACGGAAAAATTTCGAGCGTACCGGAACAGAAAAAAGGAGGAAATATCATGCGTATTTCAAAACAGACGAAAAAAACAACACTGGCGCAGCAGGGGCGTTATCTTTTGATCTGCCTGCTGAGTATGCTGCTGCTTTTTCTGGCTGGGAGCGTGCTTATTCTGAACCGGACGCAGCGGCAGGTATATGAGCAGCTGGAAGAGATTTCAAAGCTGTATACGGATGAGCTGGATAACCGTTTTTTTCGAATCAGCCGAAACCTGTTCTCGACTGTAATGGACAGCTCCAACCCGGATTCTGCGTTCTGGAAATATATGGATCTGATGGAGAAGGATCAGTATGAGGAATATGTCATTACGCAGCTGCGAAGGAATTATGTATCTGCAGCGTGGGATTTTGGAACGGATTACAATGTTTTTCTCTATACGCAGAAGGATGACAGCTTATATCAGCTGAGCATTTCCTCCGACGGGCTTTACGCCGTTGATCCCTATTTGCAGGAAGCGCTGAAGCGTAGGATCAAAAGCCTGTCGCAGCAGACGTATGCAGTTAAGAAAAAATGGACCGTGATGTGCCAGGGAGACGATGTTTATATGCTCAAGGTAGCGCAGAGTCAGGGCATTGGACTCGGCTGCTACGTCAATCTGAAGACAATTCTGGAACCGTTCTCTGAACTGTCTCTTGGAAAGAGCGGCTATGTCAGTCTCGTTGACCAGAACGGGAAAAGCATCGGAACACTGACGGAAAAAGGAATTGTAACGGACAATTCGAAAATTAATACCGACAATTACACCTTCCGGCAGGAACTTTCGCAGGCGCCGTTTGAAATACGGATTAAAATCTCCTGGACCGGTGTTTTGAATCTGATGACGGGAAGTGTGTTTGCTCTTCTCGGCGTTGCATTTCTGATGGTGATTGCCGGTTCCGTGCTGCTGTTCCATCTGAAAACAAAAATCTTGAAGCCGGTCGCTATGTTTACGGAAAATCTTCAAAAATATGACAATGGGGATCTCACCTATCAGATGTCGGAAGGAAATCTGGTAGAGCTGGAGCAGATTGACGATAAATTCCGAAACATGATTCATCAGATCCGACGTCTGAAGATCACGCTGTATGAGCAGGAGCTGGAAAAACAGAAAATCGAGATGGATTACCTGAAAATCCAGATTCGTCCGCATTTTTACATGAACTGTCTGAACTTTATTTACAGCATGATTGACTTCGGACAGTACGACCATGCAAAGTCGATGAGCCGTATTACGTCCGATTATCTCGCCTATATTTTCCGCAATACAAGCGAGATGGTGCCGGTGACGGCGGAGACGAATCACTGCGAAAATTACCTCAAAATTCTGCTGCTGCGCTATCCGGAAAAATTCACCTATTATTTTGAAGTCCATGAAGAAGTGAAAGACGCGGTAATCTTCCCGTTTCTGATTCAGGTGTTTGTAGAGAATGCGGCAAAACATGCCCTGACGCTGGAGACGGTTCCGCTGATTTCCGTGACGGTTTACCCGGAGGACCGCGGCGAAGAAAAGTATGTCAACATTTATATTTCGGACACCGGAAACGGCTTCCCGGAGGAGACGTTGCAAAGGCTGAAAGCAGGGGAAGATATTTCCGAGCATGGAAAGCATATCGGGATTGAAAACTGCCTGAAACGATTCCGTTATTATTATGGTGATACAGGAGAGATTCATTTCGATAACAGCCCGCTCGGCGGAGCGATTGTAGATATCCATATTCCATACAAGACAGGGGGAGAAGAACATGAAACTATTGCTCGTGGATGATGAAGAGTACGTGATTGAAAGTATCAAAAGAAATCTCGATCTTACAGCGACCGGGGTGAGCGAGGTGTACACTGCGTTTTCCGTACAGCAGGCGAAGAACATCATGGGAATGGTGGATATTGATATTGTAATCAGCGATATCGTGATGCCGGGCGGAACGGGATTCGATTTTGTGGAGTGGGTCAGGAAAGAGGAGCTGAAGGTCCAGGTCATCTTCCTGACAAGCTATGCGGAGTTTGACTATGCCAGAAGAGCGATACAGCTGAACAGTGTCGATTATCTTCTGAAGCCCATTGATTTTGAAAAGCTGAAGGCGGCCGTGCAGCGTGCGGCGGAATCTGTTGCGAAAGAAAAGAAAATACAGGATCTCAGGCAGGAAAGCATCAAGTGGAATCAGAACAGAAAAATTCTGCAGCAGGATATCTGGAAAAATGTGCTGAAAAGCGGCTTCTCCGAGGAAAAATTCTGCGAAACGGCAGCACAGCGCCAGCTTTCATACGGACCGGGACACTATTTCCGGCTGATTTGTCTGATGCCGGAAATAAAGAGCAATAAGCGGGAGATGTGGGATACCGCGACCATGGAATTTGTGATCGATAATGTGCTGTCGGAACTGTATGAGGAAACGGATATTGCGGTAGATACTGTTTTTTACCAGGAACCGGGCATCTACTGGATTGTTACACAGTCAAAGGAAAAAGCATTCCCGCAGGACGGTGAGCGGGACTGTGAAATTCTGCGGCAGTTTGTTGCGTGGATGAATGAAAAAATCTATCTGGAGCTGTGGTGCGGTGTTGGACAGTGGGAATCTGTACTGGGGATGCAAAAGCAGAGCCGGAATCTTCAGAAAATGCGGGAGGGAAGCCTTTCCGTGCGGAACGAGGTGCTGTTTCTGAACGAATTTCAGGCTCCGCAGACCAGCTACGAAAATAAGGAGCTGGATGTGTGGAAAGCTCTGCTTTCGGAGGAAAAACCGGAGGAGCTGCTGGAGCGGCTGCAGAAATACCTTGACCGGACGGAGCGGGAAGGAATGATTACCAGGGAGCTTCTGGTAGCACTCCGTACCGATCTGACGCAGGTGGTGTATGCATGGCTTTCGGAACGGGAGATCAAGGCGTATGCACTGTTTGCAGATGCGGATATGGAAAACCTGCATCGGAATTCCCTTTATGGCAGAGAAGAGATGATGGAATATGCCGGGGTACTGGTTCGGAAAGCAGTTCAGTACAGACAGTACATCAACAAATCAGATTCGGTTACGAGTCAGGTATGCGCTTATATCGATGCACATTACCGGGAGGAGATTCACCGGGAGGATCGACATATTCTCCCTCGCAGAGCCATCGTTTAATGTAACTTTTTTCTGATAA
>ENA-OPBD01000906-OPBD01000906.1-human-gut-metagenome-genome-assembly--contig:-NODE-906-length-16441-cov-8.616441_pt1 | contig 16441 bp, 15 predicted proteins | sample MGYA00241062_ERZ501440 | MGnify/ENA primary metagenome ERZ501440 (study PRJEB25962, sample SAMEA2042628) | human gut metagenome | biome: human gut; feature: human-associated habitat; material: faeces...
GCAGCCGCCGGAGCGGTGCTTAAGCCGTCAGGCGGGAATTGTGCGGTGTTGCCTTTACTCTTTTATTTATCTCTTGCCCAATCGGTACTTGAAATCTTCGTAGCCGAAGGACACGATGCTGCGGGTGGTGCCGCTGGCGGCGCGGGCAAAGATAGCGGGCAGAGGCATGCCGTTGAAGGTATTATTTTTGCAGGTGGTATAGATTGCCATATCGCCGAACACCAGCAGATCTCCCACGTTGGGAACGGCATCCACGCCGTAATCCCCGATGACATCCCCGGCCAGGCAGGTCGGCCCGGCAAGGCGTACAGTGCAGGGCTTTTCTCCCGGTTCGGCTGCGGCAAACAGCGGCGGGCGGTAGGGCATTTCGATCACATCCGGCATATGACAGGCGGCGCTGGCATCCAGAATGGCGATGGTTGTATCGCCGTTCTGCACCACATCCAGCACGCGGCTGAGCAGGAAGCCCGCGTTCAGGGCGCAGGCTTCGCCAGGTTCCAGATAGACCGTCACGCCCCAGTCCTGCTGGGCGCGGGTGATGCAGCGTTCCAGCATGGCGATATCGTAACCGGGGCGGGTGATATGGTGCCCACCGCCAAAGTTGAGCCACTGCATCCGAGGCAGCAGGTCACCGAATTTTTGGGCTACAGCGTCCAGCGTCGTGGCCAGCGCATCGGAGTCCTGCTCGCACAGGGTGTGGAAGTGCAGGCCATCCAGCAAATTGGGCAGCGCGGGGTTCGCCGCTACTGCGGCGTTCCACTGGGCGCGGGTGGTGCCAAGGCGGCTGCCGGGGGCGCAGGGGTCATAAATAGCGTGGCCGTCCTGGGTGGAGCATTCCGGGTTGATGCGCAGCCCCACGCTTTTGCCTGCCGCTTTTGCGGCAGGGCCGAACTTTGCCAGCTGGGCGGGGGAGTTAAAGACGATATGGTCCGCGTATTGCACCAGTTCATCCATTTCGTCCGCACGGTAGGCCGCGCAGAACACATGGACTTCCTTGCCGGGCATCTCTTCCGCACCCAGGCGGGCTTCAAACAGGCCGCTGGCTTCGGTACCGGCCAGGTGTGGCGCCAGCAGGGGGTAGCAGTCATAATTGCTGAACGCCTTTTGGGCCAGCAGCACCTTGCAGCCGGTGCGCTGGGCCAGGCCGCCCAGAATTTCCGCGTTGCGGGTCAGGGCGTCTTCATCCAGCAGGTAGCAGGGGGTAGGCAGTTTTTCCAGTTCCGGCGGGATGGTTCCGCCGAGTGCCGCAAAAGGCGGCCGCATATCCCGCTGGTTCATCAATCCACCAGCACGGGGTTATGGTTTTCGCTGCGGGGCAGGCCGTACTTGTCCAGCGCATCCAGGAACGGATCGGGGTTGAACTCCTCAACGGTATATACGCCGGGCTTGGTCCATTCGCCGGTCAGCATCATCAAGGCGCCGCACATGGCAGGCACACCGGTGGTGTAGCTGATGGCCTGACTGCCGACTTCGCGGTAGCATTCCTGATGGTCGCAGACGTTATAGATATAGTAGGTTTTATCCTTGCTGTCCTTTTTGCCGGTAAAGATGCAGCCGATGTTGGTTTTGCCCTTGGTGCGGGGGCCCAGGCTGGCGGGGTCCGGCAACAGGGCTTTGAGGAACTGGATGGGTACGATTTCCTGACCGTTAAAGTTGATGGGGGTGGTGGAGAGCATTCCTACATCCTCCAGGCAGCGCATATGGTCCAGGTAGCTCTGACCAAAGGTCATAAAAAAGCGGATGCGCTTGACGTCTGGCAGGTTCTTGCCCAAAGATTCAATTTCCTCGTGGTGCAACAGGTACATATCCTTCTGACCGACCTGGTCAAAGTTATATTCCCGCTTGATGCTCATAGCCGGGATCTCGACCCACTTGCCGTTTTCCATATAGCTGCCGGGGGCAGAAACTTCGCGCAGGTTGATTTCGGGGTTAAAGTTGGTGGCGAAGGCATAGCCATGGTCGCCGCCGTTGCAGTCCAGGATATCGATGGTGTCGATGGTGTCAAACTCATGCTTGGCGGCGTAAGCGCAGTAAGCCTGGGTAACGCCCGGGTCAAAGCCGCAGCCCAGCAGGGCAGTCAGGCCGGCATCCTCAAACTTTTTCTTATAGGCCCACTGCCAGCTGTAATCAAAGTAGGCGGAGAAGCCTGCTTCCTTGCAGCGCTTTTCATAGATAGCGCGCCATTCCGGGTCATCGGTATTTTCTGGCTCATAGTTGGCGGTGTCCATATAGTTGACGCCGCAGGCCAGGCAGGCATCCATGATGGTCAGATCCTGATAGGGCAGGGCGATGTTCATGACCAGATCGGGCTTGTAGCTGTTGATAAGATCGCACAGCTGCTGCACATCATCGGCATCCACCTGGGCGGTGGTGATTTTTGTTTTGGTGTTGGGGGCCAGCTTTGCCGCCAGGGCATCGCACTTGGACTTGGTGCGGCTGGCAATGCACAGCTCGGTAAAAACATCGCTGACCTGGCAGCACTTGGAGATGGCTACACTGGCCACGCCGCCGCAGCCGATAACAAGAACTTTGCTCATGATGGTACTCCTTTATGTTTTATTTGAGGCAACACCGCACAATTCCCGCCTTACGGCTTAAGCACCGCTCCGGCGGCTGCGGCACGGCATCTGCGTTGCCAAAATGCTCGATAATGTCGGGTTGCGGTACCCGCATCGTGCTTCGGGGGCAAAAGCCCCTCGCACTCTGCGACCGCTGCCCCTGCTTCGGTTCGCTGTTTCCGCCACTGGCGGCGCTCACCTTTGCAGCATCCAGTATTATCTGCGCTTTTGGCTTAGCAGCTGCCGCACCTCGCTCGCTGTATCGGTACTTAGAATTATGCGGTATTGCCTTGAATGTAGGGTGTACAGATCTTCGATCAGTCCAGCGCCAGCAGCAGCTCGCGCAGCACTTTGCAGGCAGTTGCGGTGGAAACGCCGCTCTGGTCCAGCATGGGGGCCAGCTCGTTCACATCCGCGCCGATGATGTTTGCTTTGGTTACGGTGCGGATGGCTCCCAGCAGCTGCAAGAAGCTGACTCCGCCCGCTTCGGGGGTTCCGGTTCCGGGGAATGCCGATGGATCCAGGCAGTCAAGGTCGATTGTCAGGTAAACCGGCACATTTGCCTGGCACAGCCAATCGGTCAATTCCTGCAGACCGGTGAAATCGAACTTGTGAATATCGGTATGGCGGGCGGCAAACTGGAATTCTTCCCGATCGCCGCTGCGGATGCAGAACTGGTGGATGCGGCCATCGCCCAAAAGGTCATGGCAGCGGCGCAGCACACAGGCATGGCTGAGCTGTGCGCCGAGATAGTCATCCCGCAGGTCGGCGTGAGCGTCAAAATGGACGATGTGCAGGTCGGGGTATTTTTTCACGGCAGCCCGCACAGCCCCCAGCGTGACGAGATGTTCACCGCCCAGAAGCAGGGGCAGCTTGCCATCCCGCAGGATTTCTGCCGCGCGGGATTCAATATCCACCAGAGCGCTTTCGCTGGAGCCGAAGCAGAGCTCCAGATCTCCGCTGTCAAACACGTTGCAGTCGGTCAGGTCTTTATCCTGATAGGGGCTGTAGGTTTCCAGGCCATAGCTTTCGTGGCGGATGGCGGCAGGGCCAAAGCGTGCGCCGGGGCGGTAGCTGGTGGTGGAATCGAACGGCGCGCCGTACAGCACAATGCCGGCGGTACGGTAGCTGCTGTCACAGCCGATAAAGTTTTCTACATTGCGGTGCAGCATCAACAGTCCTCCACTTCGCGCAGCATCTCTTCCAAAAATGCCGGCAGGTAAAACGCCCCGACATGCAGCCGGGTGGTGTAATAACGGGTGCGCATGTTCAGCGCATTCCAGGCGTCACTGTCCATATCATTGATGGGGTGGTATTTTTTGCTGGCAAAGCCGAAGAGCCAGTAGCCCGCAGCAAAGGTGGGGATGTGCGCCTGATACACCTTGCTGATGGGGAAGGTGCTGGCAATGCGCTTGTGGCTGCGCTGCATGGCGGTGGCATCCTCGGCATAGAAAGGGCTGCCCTGCTGGTTTACCATAATGCCGTCATCGCGCAGGGCGTTATAGCAGTTGCCGTAAAATTCGCGGGTGAAAAGCCCCTCCGACGGGCCGAACGGGTCGGAGGAGTCCACAATGATAAGGTCATATTCATCCTCACACTTGCGGATGAACTTGAGTGCGTTTTCGTAATAGATATGCACGCGGCGGTCATCCATGCGGCAGGCGTTGCCGGGCAGGTAGGCGCGGCAAGCTTCAATAACCTGGGGGTCCATTTCCACCAGGTCAATGCGCTCCACACGGTCATAGCGGGTCAGTTCCCGCACAACGCCGCCATCACCCGCGCCGATGACGAGGATGTCCTTTGCGCTTCTGTGCACCGACATCGGCACATGGGTGATCATTTCATCGTAAATGAACTCATCGCGCTCCGTCAGCATGACATTGCCGTCCAGCGTAAGCACCCGGCCAAATTCCGGCGTTTCAAAAATATCAATGCGCTGGTAGTCGCTCTGTTTGGAATAGAGCTGGCGGTTGACCCGGATGCTGTGCTTTACATCGGGGGTATGAAATTCCGAAAACCACATTTCCATTGTACAAACCTCCTTCTTAATGTGTATCTGAAAACAAAGAAAATGACGGATATTTCGCAAACACAAGCAGGATTTAGCGTAAAATCCTGCTGCGCTTGTAGAAATAGACGATATTTTCGACTTTTCAGAAAGCATAGGCTGAAAACGTACCGGGGCGATGCCGGGCTGCTGCAACGCTCGGCAGGCGGGGGGATGGAATGCCCGCGGTTTTAGTGCCCACTCAAAAAGTCCAGCAAATCCCAGCCTTCGCCGCCGGTCTGGCGGTACAGCTCGGTGTAGCCGCAGTTGCAGCAACTGATGGTGACGAACTTTTTGTTCTGGATGTCAAACATTTTGGCGAAGTTCCCGCCGGTGGCCTGCAGCCGGTCCGATTCATACTGCTGGCAGCCGCATTTGGGGCAGATGTATTGGCGCTTTTCCATAATGGATTCCTCCGTATTGTAAGGCTGGGTCAAACGTGGCTCAGCCAGTCGGCCAGCGGCAGGCAAAGCAGGTTGGGGGTAACTTTTGCCGCGGCGCGGTGCAGCGTGCACACCAGCCCCGGTGTGCTGACGCGCAGGTTCAGCGCGCTGTCCCGCAGGGCGCGGCGCACAACATCCTGGCTGCGGCTGGCCAGCGGATAATGGCGGAAGCCATGCCCGCCTTTTTCCGCAATGCCAATGAACTCGGTATCCTTGACCCAGTAGGGGCATACCGCAGTAACATGGATGCCCGCAGGGGAAAGCTCGTAATGCAGCGTCTGGGTGTAGCTGAGCAGGAACGCCTTGGTGGCGGCGTATACGTTCAGCCCCGGAATGGGCTGGAACCCCGCGGTGGAGCAAATCTCCAGTACCTGACTGCCTGGGTGCAGATAGGGGAACGCCGCATCGGTCACATCCACGGCGGCGCGGCAGTTCAGGTCGATCATGGCGTCGTTGTCTTTGGCGGGAATATCCACCGTCGGACCCATGCGCCCCATGCCTGCCGCATTGACCAAAATGCGGATATCCGGCAGTTCATCCTGCAGGGTGTTGCGCAGGTACTCCATATCGCCCGGGCGGGTCAGGTCAAGCGCCAACACCCGGATGGGCACTGCGCTGATGGATTGCAGCGCTTTCAGCCGGTCGCGGCGGCGGGCGATGGCCCAAATTTCTTCCACTTTGCCCTGCTCCGCAATCTGGCGCACAAACTCGCGCCCCAAACCGCTGGAAGCACCGGTCACCAATGCAATTTTCATGGCAGTTATCCTCAATCACAGGGCAGGTTGGGTCTGTCCTGGTCGCCGTCAGCCTTGAAAAGAACAAAGCCGTCCGGCTGGTTGGTAAAGTAATAATACTCGGTGTTCTGCCGCAGCGGCGGGGTTAGATAGTTGGGGATAATGACCCCATCGTCCTCGCGCCGCTCCGTCAGCCCGGCGGCGGCCCATACGGCGGCGGGAATACCGGCGTTGTAACAATCCAGATATTCCGCGCCCGCGTCATGCAGCAGCTTGTCCAGTGCGCCGCCAATGCGGGGCAGAACAGCATCATCGCCGATAAAATCCACCAGCCGCACCACCGGTACGCAGCCGGTCTCGGCAGCTGTGATGGTGCGGGTGATCGCGTAAGCCAGCAGGGCACCGGCTTCCTGCACTGCCCACACATCATAGCTCTGGTGCGGGTAGGCAAAGTACCGGCGCTGCAAGTACCAAAGATCTTTGTGCGGCGTGTGGCTGCTGTGGGGCAGGCCAAGTTCGGCCAGCGCAGCGGCATCCGGCACACGGATCAGGGGCAGGTCATCCTGTACCGGCAAGGGAGCAGAATTTGGACCCGGCACCGCCAGCTGCCAGCCCTTTGTATCGGGTGCTCCAAGGCGGTAATAATGCGGCAGGCGCTCGGCCTGCCAGCCCAAAAAGTGGTACAGCACACAGGTGTTGGCGCGGATGTTGTTGCAGGCAACCACGCGGGCATTCAAAAGCCCGGACAGGGCGTCCATCAGCTCCAGCCCCACGCCATTATGGCCCTTTGCGGCAACCCAAACTGAAACCCAGATGTCCGGCGTTTCGCTCTGGTTGGCCAGAATGTACCCGGCGGCGCACAGAATTTCGCCGTCCTGCTCCGCCAGCGCAAACTGCGGGGCGGCACCGGGCGTGTGGGCATAATAGAACTGGTAAAAATCGGCCCGGTTGATCAGCGGCAGGCGCATGTCAAAATTCTGGTTGATAAAGTCCGCAATGCGGGCATCCTCGCCGGGGCGGGCTAAACGCAGCACAAGGTCAGACAATGGCGGAACCTCCCGTGACCGGCAGGGTAACGCCGGTGATAAAGCGGGCTTCCTCGCTCAACAGGAACGCCATGGCCGGGGCAACATCCTCCGGCGTGGCGTTGCGGCCCATTGGGTTGTCTGCCGCTGCGGCCTGCACGATCAGGTCCGGCGTATCCTTCAAAAAGTGGGTCTCCATCATGCTGGGGGCCACGCAGTTTACCGTTATGCCAAAGCGGGCGTACTCCATAGCCAGGCTTTTCACCAGCCCGCCGATAGCGCTCTTGTTCATTACATAGGCAGCTGTGTTTTTGGGCGGGCAGCCAATGGTGTAGCTGGTCTGGATAAACAACACCCGGCCAAACTTCGCCTTACTCATGGCGGGCAACACCGCCTTGCACAGCTTGACGGCGGAATGTACCTGAATCTCCCAGTCCTTCTGGAACCGGGCTTCATCAAACGCTTTGAACTTGGCGTTCACCACCGGCAGGGCCGGCAGGTGTACAAAATGGGTGGGGCAGGGCAAATCTTTGCCAAAGCGGGCGCACAGGGCATCCACCGCTTCGGGGCTGGAAAGGTCCGCGTCAAAGGTAACAATGCGGCCGGGGAATTGCTGCACTAAGGCATCCAGCCGGGCCAGATCGCCGCAGCCCTGTGCCAGAATGGTGCGGTCCTCGCTGGGAGCTTCGGTCAGCAGGCGGCGAATCAGTGCGGCGCCCACATCGCTGGTGGCGCCGGTGATGAGATATGTATATGCCATGGAAGTTACCCTCACTTTTATTTGGCCAGCCCGGCTTTGATGATGCCGCGCGTGACCCGTTTGCCGTCCTGGTTGGTGATAACAGCCTTGATCTCCGCTTCAGCCACGGCTTCACTCACGTTTACCACGGTGCCGGTAATGGTCAAAGTATCCCCAATGAAAACCGGCTTGGCGAACTTGCACTCCACGCCGTGCAGCAGGCAGTGTTCGCCCGGCAGGTAAACGCCCGCCAGGGTGGAGAAAAAGCTGGCACCCAGCATGCCGTATACCACGCGGCCGGGGTAGCCGCGCTTTTGGGCGTATTCGGCATCCATGTGGATGGGGGAAACATCCCCGGTGATGGCTTCAAACCGGGCCATCATCTCTTCCGTTACGGTAACGGTAAAGCTTTCGCTCAGGCCGGGGGTCATCTCGGCCAGTGTGTAGTGGTTCATCTTAACCCACCATGCGGGCAACCAGGTCCAGCAGGTCGCCAACGTTTTTCAGGTTGCGCACATCGGCCAGCTTGAATTTGATGTTGAACTTTTTCTCGATGGCGGTCAGCAGGTTGATCTGCTCCAGGCTGTCCCAATCCTCAATGTCATCAGCGCAGGTGGCGCGGGTGATTTCCAGAGTATCATCGTCAAAATTATCGCGGAAAATTTCCTGTACAGCTTCCAGAATTGCCTGTTCGGTCATAGTTAGAACACTCCTTACAAAAATAAACACATTATATAATGACAGCAATCATTCAAGATGGCGGCTTGCCGCAGGGGACACTACCACATCTTATTAAATAGAAGTGTACCATAAAATGCCCGGCAACACAAGCGCAGACAGGGTAAAAGAGGGCTACAGGCCGTAATCTTCCAGTTTTTGCTGCAATTCGGCTTCGGTATAAATGCTCACGCCCTGCTGCAATGCCAGGCAGTCCGGCTCCGGCAACAGGCGGGTGTATACATCGTACTGCGCCAGGGGACCGGTGCCGTCCGGGGTATACAGGGCCAGCCGCCCGGCGTTATCTTTTAACAAGTATTGCGCCTGCGGCTGTTGTTTTTGCACCGGAACAAAAAACACTGTTACGGCTGCGGCAATGCACAGCAGCGCCAGCATGGCCAGCCCCAGCAGGTAGCGGCGATAGCCCCGCGGCAGTTGGTAACGCATGGGCAAAAACCTCCCTCTATTTTGTGGTATTCGCAAATTTCACAAATCAAATAGTACGCTCCTGCAAGCAGTATGCCCGGTTTGGCGGCACCCAAACCGTAAAAAAGTGAAAATTGTCTGCCTGCTACTGTACTTTTGGCAATACTTTGTGATATAATTCATTCTATGGCTTTATGCCCATCTGCGTGACCGCGCTGTGCGGCCGCGTATCAGTGCAGGCGCAGGCAGGCTTCGCGCCTGCCGCAATTATCCCAAAGGAGGCGGTCCCCATAGACCCCAAACAGGAACGGCACATTTCCATGCAAAGTGCAAAAAGCCCGGAAACAGCCGCAACTTCCGCCCAAAAGAAAAACGGAAAAAAGAAAAAAAATAAGCCGCGCCGCAGTATATTCGGCACCATCATGCGGTTCATTGGCTGCCTGCTGTGCGTTTGCGTCATGGCGGCCAGCGCCGGTGCGGTGCTGCTTTCGCTGTATGTGGTGCAGGTGACCGAGGACCCGGACGGCAAGCTGGACCTGGATGAGCAGAAGCTCAAACAGACCTCCATTGTGTATGACCGCGACGGCAACGAGGTGAACACCTTTGCTGGCGAAAATAACCGTATCTGGCGCGATATTTCGGCCATGCCGGAAAACCTGCAGAACGCGGTCATCGCCGTTGAGGATAAGGATTTTCGCAGCGAGCCCGGCATCAACGTCAAGCGCACCATTGCCGCTGCCCTGAACGAGTTTACCGGAAACGCGCTGCTTGGCTCCAAGCAGGGCGCTTCCACGCTGGAGCAGCAGCTGGTCAAAAACCTGACCGGTGATAGTGAACAGGACATTCTGCGTAAGGTGCGCGAGATTTTCCGCGCGTTGGGCCTTTGCAACCGCTACAGCAAGGAAACCATCCTGGAAGCTTACCTCAATACCATCCCGCTGACCGGCACCATCTATGGCATGGAAGCCGGCGCGCAGGAGTATTTTGGCAAGAGCGTGGAGGAATTGAGCCTGGCCGAATGCGCCGAGCTGGCTTCCATCACCAAGAATCCCAAGAGCTTTAACCCGGCTACCAACCCGGAAAATCTGCTCAAGCGCCGCAACCATGTTCTGGCTTTGATGCGCAACCAGGGATATATTACTGATGAAGAGTGCACTGCTGCACAGGCGGAACCCATCACCCTGGCCGAGAGCAAATCGGCCACCGAAAAGGTCACCCGTACTTCCCGCAACTCTTATTTTGACGACGCTTTGTTTGCGGATGTCACCCAGGCAATCATGGAGCAGGAAAGCTGCACCCGTGCCGAAGCACAGGATAAGATCTTCTCCGATGGCCTGCGCATCTACTCTACCCTGGACCAGAAAGCACAGTCTGGCATGGAGCAGGTCATGCTGAACGAGGACACCGGCGACGGCGAGCTGTTCCCGGCCCTGTGGCACGAGGAAGAGGTTTCTTCCGGTATCCCGGCGGACAGCGAGATTACCTATGACGAGAGCGGCCTGCCGCTGAACCCGGACGGCTCTTCTGTGTTCACGGACGATGATGTGCCGGTCTATGCCGATAAGGAAAACACCACCCTGAAAACCAGCCAGGATGACAACGGCAACCTGATCTTCTATGAAAGCGTGCGCACCCAGGCGGCTATGGCGTCCATCAGCATGGAGGACGGCCACCGCGGCGAGATCGTTGCCCTGGTTGGCGGCCTGGGCGAAAAGAAAGTAGACCGCGGCACCAACCGCGCCACGCTGCCCCACCAGACCGGTTCCACCATGAAACCCATTGCTGCTTATTGCCTGGCAGTGGACAGCAAGATCATCAACTATTCTTCGCCCATGGCGGATACGCCGTATTACCTCAAGAGCGACCATCAGGTGCTGGATACCGACCGCTGCCTGAAGCTTGGCCTTTCTACTGACAAGTATAATGCAGCCAACCAGTCCCGCGATGATGTGTGGCGCGACTGGCCCACCAACTATGGCGGTGCAGGCGGCGATGGTGCCACCATGCTGGTGTATGATGCACTGCGCCGCTCTTACAACACCATTGCGATCTGGATCGGTTCCTATGTCGGTGCGGAAGAGCTGTTCAGCTTTGCGCATGATACCCTCAACTGCACCTATCTGGATCCCGAACATGACGTTGACCTGGCGCCTCTGGTGCTGGGCTCCCAGAGTCAGGGCCTGACGGTTGTGGAGCTGGCTGGCGCTTACTCCATTTTCAATGACGGCAAGTTTACCACCCCGCACTACTGGACCGAGATCTATGACTCGGACGGCAACCTGTACCTGGATAACAGCAAGCGCGTTACCACCGTGCAGGCCATTGACCCTGCAGCCGCTACCATCATGAACCGTCTGCTGAGCAACGTGTGGAAAAAGCCCGGTACGGCAAACGGCATGAAGCCGGAAACCGAGGGCATTGATACCATCGGCAAGACAGGTACGACCAGCGACTTTAAGGACTATACCTTCGCCGGTGTTTCCCCATACTATTCCACCGCTGTGTGGTGGGGCTATGATAAGCCTTACAGCATGTGGGGTGTGGATGGCACCCTGGGCAACAACGGTAAACCGACCCAGCGCGCCTTTAAGCGGTATATGGAAGCTGCCCAGGCCGATAAGCCTGCCAAGGACTTCTATTATGATGACTCCGTTGTGCAGAAGCAGTTCAGCACCTCCACCGGTGCGATCGTATCCGGCGGTGGTGAGACCGGCTACTATACTGAGGACAACCTGCCGGATGACAGCTACGCCACCCTGACCGACCCCAGCGTGAACACGCTGGACCCGGCGGCAGGCTGATCGCGTAAAGTTCCAATAGTCTGAAAATTCAATAAGCCAGATCGGGCACAGCAGTTTACAAAGCTGCTGTGCCCGTTTGTTGTATTGGAATGGAGGACATGCTATAATGGCAGCAGCGAGAACCATGCGGGTGAGGAGAAAATGCACGGCCTTTTGCGGCCTTAATAAGGCAGGCAGAAGCGTATCAAATGCACGTGCACGAATGAAAGACATACTTCCACCGCATAAAAACAGATAAAAGCACGGGAAGATTCCACCGCACCAACAGGCCAGTTGTGCATCATGCTCAAATACACAACATTTTTTCTAAAATGCTTGCAAGCCGCGCACACTTGTGGTATGATTATCCCCGTTGTGAATACACATGTACATAGGAGGGAAACAACATGGGCGAGCGCCGTTTTTTGTTGGTAGATAGCTCCGCTTTGCCGGATGTGTTCCTTAAGGTACTGCAGGCCAAGGAGCTTCTGGCTTCCGGCAGCGTGAGCAATATTTCCACGGCAGCGCGTCAGGCGGGCATTTCCCGCAGTGCGTTCTATAAATACAAGGACTATGTGTTTGACGCCGAAACCGGCCGCGAGGCCATTACCGTGATCGCCACCCTGCTGGATAAAACCGGCGCTTTGCAAAGCCTGCTTTCCGGTATTTCGGCAGCGGGTGCATCGGTTGTTACCATCACCCAGTCCCGGCCGGAAAATGGTACCGCGCAGGTGGAAGTTACCGTGCGCACCGGAACCATGCAGATGACCGTTGAGGAAATGCTGACCCGGCTGGCCCGTCAGTCGTTTGTGGTGGAAGTGCACCGCGGAACCTGAAAGTGAACACACGCCGCCAAGGCGCACAGAACGGAATACCGGATGCGGGCAGCCGCATAAGGAACAAGGGGAGTATAGTATGGCTAAAATTGCAATCATGGGATTCGGCACCGTTGGCAGTGGTGTGCTGGAAGTCTGCCGCCGCAACGCCGCATCCATTGCCCGCCGCGCGGGTGAGCCGGTGGAGGTCAAGTACATCCTGGATGTGCGTGATTTTTCTGATTCTCCGGACGCAGCGCTGTTTGTGAAAGATATCAATGTGATCCTGAACGATCCGGAAGTCAAGGTCGTTGTGGAAACCATCGGCGGCACCCGCTTTGCTTATCCGTATGTGCGCCAGTGCCTGGAAAGCGGCCGCAGCGTGTGTACCTCCAACAAGGAGATGGTTGCCACCTATGGCGCAGAGCTGCTGGCTCTTGCACGGGAGCATAAAGCAGCGTTCCTGTTTGAAGCCAGCGTGGGTGGCGGTACCCCCATCATTACTCCCATGCACCAGTGCCTTGCCGCAAACCAGATCAGCCAGATCCAGGGCATTGTGAACGGAACCACCAACTTTATGCTGACCAAGATGAAGCGCGAAAACATGGGCTTTGATGCCGCGCTGAAAATTGCCCAGCAGCTGGGCTATGCCGAAACCAAGGATCCCGGCGACGATGTGGATGGCCGTGATGCCTGCCGCAAGATCGCCATCCTGAGCAGCCTGGCCTGCGGGCATCATGTTTACCCGGATAACATTCCCGCCCGCGGCATCCGCGATGTGGCCGTGGAGGATGTAAAAGCTGCCGAGCAGCTGGACTGCGCCATCAAGCTGATCGCCTGGTACCATGAAAACCCTGAAGGCGCAGCCGATGCGTTCAGCGCCGGTGTGGAGCCGATGCTGGTGCCGGAGTCCAACCAGCTGGCGGGCGTGAACGATGTGTTTAACGCTGTGCTGATGCAGGGTGATATGCTGGGCGATGTTGTGTTCTATGGCAAGGGCGCCGGCAAGCTGCCCACCGCCAGCGCTGTGGTGGCAGACGTGGTGGATGCCCTGAAAAACGGCGCACAGGTGCACGACAGCCTGTTCTGGCAGCCCGCAGACCCGGTGGACGGAATGCTCACCGACCCGGCTCCCGCTGCATATTATGTGCGTGTAGCGGGCATTGCACCCGCTGTGGTGGAAGCCATCTACGGCTACGGCAAGGTGGTGGATGAGCGGTACGAGGGCTGCGCCTACTTTGTGGAGCGCGCCGATGAGCGTGCGCTGGCAGAAGCCGCGCGCAAGGTGGAGGCCGTGGGCGGCAGCGTGAAGCTGGTGCTCAAGCGTCTGCCCGAAGAAGTGTAACGGAAAGGAACTGCGGCAATGAAGATCAAGGTTTCGGTTCCTGCCACCAGCGCCAACGTAGGCTCCGGCTTCGATGCGCTGGGTCTGGCAGTTACGTTGTACAACACAGTCACCTTTGAGGACAGCGAGGTGCTGGAGATCTCAGCATCGGACGGCACCCGCATCCCCCGGGGCGAGTCGAATCTCGTGTACCGCTCCGCCAAGGGTCTGTTCGAAAAAGTGGGCAAGCAGATCCCGCCCCTCAAGATCACCCAGACGAACCCCATCCCCATGGCGCGGGGCCTGGGTTCCTCGTCGGCCTGCATCATCGCGGGCCTGCTGGGTGCCAACCGGATGCTGGGCGATGTGCTCAACACGCAGGAGCTGCTCACGCTGGCAACTGCCATTGAGGGACACCCCGATAACGTAGCCCCGGCACTGCTGGGCGGTCTGACCAGCAGCGTGTTCGAGGACGGCAAGGTGTATTCGGTCAAGCGGAATGTGGACGAAAGTCTCTGCTTTGCCGCCATCGTGCCGGACTACAAGCTGCTGACGGAAGCCGCTCGTGCGGCCCTGCCCAAAGAGGTCACCCACAAGGATGCGGTGTATAACCTGTCCCGTGCGGCGCTGGTGCCCGCAGCTTTCTGCGAGGGACGGCACGACCTGCTGGCCATTGCCACTGAGGATAAGCTGCACCAGCAGTACCGGATGCCCCTGATGCCCGGCTCCCGCGAGGTGTTCGATATGGCGCGGCTGTGCGGCGCAAAGGCCGTGTATGTCTCCGGTGCAGGCAGCACGGTCATGGCTGTGGCGGAAAAGGCCGAAGCCGAAAAGTTCTATTCCAAGCTGGAAAAGGGTCTGGAGCTGCTGGAAGGTCTGGACGGATGTGAAGCATTTACATTGCTGCGTTTGGATGCCGATAACACCGGCGCAACGGTGGAATGATAAATGGGTAAGGGAAGTGCAAGGCGCTGCTGACCGCTTCCGCCCGGTGTACCCCTCACACACTGAGGGAGCAAAAAGAGGAGAGTGACAAGATATGGCGTTGATCGTACAGAAGTTCGGCGGTTCTTCGGTGAAGGACCGTGACCGTATCTTCAACGTTGCGCGGATCGTGGCCAACACCCACAACGCGGGCAATGACGTAGTGGTGGTAGTTTCCGCACAGGGCGACACCACCGATGACCTGATCGCCAAGGCAGGGGAGATCACCCATAACCCCTCGGCGCGTGAGATGGATATGCTGCTGGCCTCCGGCGAGCAGATCAGCATCGCACTGCTGGCCATGGCGCTGAACGAGCTGGGCTGCCATGCCATCAGCCTGACCGGCTGGCAGGCTGGCTTCCGCACCGACCGCGCCTACACCAAGGCGCGCATCACCCGGCTGGAGACCGAGCGGATCTCCTCGGAGCTGGAGCGCAACCGTGTGGTCGTTGTGGCGGGCTTCCAGGGCCTGAACAAGATGGATGACATCACCACTCTGGGCCGCGGCGGCAGTGATACTACGGCTGCTGCAATAGGCGCCGCTTTGCATGCTGAATGTGTCGAGATTTATACTGATGTCGAAGGCATTATGACAGCGGATCCGCGTTTGGTAAAAGAGGCTTCGATATTGAAGCAGATCTCCTACGGCGAAGTTTGTCAAATGGCGCATCAGGGCGCAAAGGTTATCCATCCGCGCGCAGTAGAGATCGCAATGAAGAAAAATATACCGTTGATCGTAAAATCTACGTTCAGCGATGCTCCCGGCACACTCATTACAAATGATTGTGCAGAAACGGAAGAGGATACTTCTATCAATGAGCGCAGGCTGGCCAGCGGTGTAACTCATCTGACCGATCTGGCTCAGTTCCGGGTTGCGCTCAATCCTGAGGATATCGCCAGCGGCCGCAAGCTGTTTGAGGATCTGGCTGATGCCGGTATCAGCGTCGGCTGTTTGAATTTATCCGAGAGCAATGCTATGTTTGCGGTTTTTGCCGATGATGTGGAACATACAAATAAAGTTTTAAATGGTACAGATTTTGAATATACTTTAACCGAGGATTGTGCCAAGGTTTCGGTTGTCGGTTCGGCGATGCGCGGCGTACCCGGTGTTATGGCTAATTTTGTTGCAGCGCTTACCGGCTGCAAAATAAGCATCCTGCAGACTGTGGATTCTGATACGACTATCTCCGCGATAATCAAACAGGAACATCTGATCGATGCTGTGAAGGCGCTTCATAAAGCGTTTAAATTATAAGCGAGGTGTAAGTAATGAAAAATCCTTATTTTGGCAGACTTTTGACCGCTATGGTCACTCCTTTTAATGCTGATGGCAGCGTCAATTATGAAAAGGCGGCTGATCTGGCTGAATGGCTTATCAATAATGGCTCTGACGGCTTGGTCGTAGCAGGCTCTACCGGCGAGGCTGCTACTATGAATGCGGAGGAAAAACTGGAATTGTTCCGCGTAGTTGTTAATCGTATCAATAAACGCGTGCCTGTTATTGCTGGTACAGGTTCTAATAACACTGCTGATTCTGTCAAAATGACGAAAATGGCCGAGGCAATGGGTGTCGATGGCGCTTTGATAGTTGGTCCGTATTACAACAAGCCGACACAGGAAGGGTTTTACCAGCATTTTGCAGCTGTAGCGCAAAGTACAGGATTGCCTATCATTGTTTATAATGTTCCGGGACGTACAGCTTCCAATATCTCTCCGGCAATAGTAGCACGTCTGGCTGCTGATTTTGAGAATATTGTTGCGATCAAAGAAGCTGCAGGCAATGTTGCTCAGGTTGCCGAGCTTTATTCGGTTCTGCCGGAAGAGTTTACGATCTACAGCGGTGACGACG
>ENA-OPBD01000910-OPBD01000910.1-human-gut-metagenome-genome-assembly--contig:-NODE-910-length-16409-cov-2.646631_pt1 | contig 16409 bp, 15 predicted proteins | sample MGYA00241062_ERZ501440 | MGnify/ENA primary metagenome ERZ501440 (study PRJEB25962, sample SAMEA2042628) | human gut metagenome | biome: human gut; feature: human-associated habitat; material: faeces...
GTTCTGGAAAGAGTACGATCGGAGTACTTCTTGCCAAAGCCTTGGGTTATGATTTTGTGGACACAGATCTTGTGATTCAGCAAAAAGGAGGTGGTTTGCTAAAAGAGATCATCGCAAGAATCGGGAATGACGGATTCAAACAATTGGAAGAAGACGTCAATGCTTCGATCGATGTAAATAAATCCGTGATCGCACCTGGAGGAAGTGCTGTTTACAGTGATAAAGCAATGAGACATTTTAAAGAAATCGGGACTATAATTTATTTAAAACTAGATTACCAGACAGTAAAACGCCGCCTTGGGAACCTCAAAGCAAGGGGGGTAGTACTAGAAAAAGGTCAGACATTACGTGACCTGTATAATGAAAGAATTCCATATTATGAAAAATACGCAGATATCACAGTAAAACTGGATAAATTATCCATCGGGAACTCCTTAGAAAAAGTGTTGGAAAACCTCTAATAGTATGCTATAATATAATCTGTATGATTTTAAATAATTACCGAAAGATAGAAATTAGGTTTAATAATATAGATAGATAGAGATAATTGAGGTGTATCATGGAACAGTATATCATTAAAGGTGGTAACCCATTAGTAGGAGAAGTAGTAATTGGCGGTGCGAAGAATGCAGCACTGCCTGTTTTAGCTGCGGCAGTAATGACAGACGGAAAATGTATGATAGATAATATGCCAGATGTAAGAGATATCAATGTTTTACTTCAGGCGATGCAGGAAATTGGAGCAGATGTAGACAGAACAGGAAAACACGAAGTAACGATCAGCGGAAAAGGAATTCATCCAGAGTGTGATGTAGACAATGAATTCATCCGTAAGATCAGAGCTTCTTACTATTTGATCGGTGCTTTACTTGGCAAATACAAGAGAGCAAGAGTTGCACTTCCAGGTGGATGTGAGATCGGAAGCCGTCCGATTGACCAGCATATCAAAGGATTTAAGATGCTGGGAGCTCAGATTGAGATTGAGAATGGTATGATCAGTGCAACAGCAGAGGAATTAAAGGGAGCCCATATTTACATGGACGTTGTTTCTGTAGGAGCGACGATCAATGTTATGATGGCAGCATCGCTTGCTAAGGGAAATACGATCATCGAGAATGCAGCAAAAGAGCCACATGTCGTTGATGTAGCGAATTTCTTAAACAGTATGGGAGCAAAGATCCGTGGAGCAGGAACTGATGTCATCCGTATCCGTGGCGTAAAGTCACTTCACGGAACTACATATTCCATCATTCCGGATCAGATCGAGGCAGGAACCTTCATGGTTGCAGCAGCAGCCACCAGAGGCAACGTCCTCATCAAGAACGTAATTCCTAAGCATCTTGAGGCTATAACCTCAAAGCTTACAGATATAGGTGCCACTGTCATCGAGTACGATGATTCAGTGAGAGTAATGTGCAACAAGAGACTCAAGGCTACCAACATCAAGACTCTGCCATATCCGGGATTCCCGACAGATATGCAGCCACAGATGGCGGTTACACTTGCACTATCCAACGGAACAAGCATCGTCACCGAGAGCATATTTGAGAACAGATTCAAGTATGTCGCAGAGCTTTCAAGAATGGGCGCACACATCAGAGTCGAGGGCAACACCGCTATTCTCGATGGTGTGGAGACATTCACCGGTGCAAATGTTGCAGCACCTGACCTAAGAGCAGGCGCAGCACTTGTAATTGCGGCACTTGTGGCCAACGACTTCTCTACTGTATGTGATATCAAGTATATCCAGAGAGGCTACGAGAAGTTCGACGAAAAGCTTCGCGGACTTGGTGCTCTCATCGAGAAGGTAGAGACGGACAAAGAGATCCAGAAATTCAAGCTCAAAGTAGGTTAATATATACGACATAAGGCGAAAAGCTTTTGCCGGTCAGCACTTGTCTGACCGGCAAAAGCTTTTTTATTGCAATTTTATTACTTTTTTATAACTTTTTTCACAAAAATGGTGCTCATTTGCAATAATTATGGTAAACTTAGACTGATGTAATTTTGTCATAAATACTATTTTATATATAGATTTGTTTTATGAAAAATGGAGGTTACTATGGATATCAATACTAAACGAACCCGGACTACTATTTCTATCGTAATGCTTATTTGGGCGGTCGTCTGCATCGCGGTGACCGGACTGTATGTGGGAAACAATCACGCAGAAGCCGCGACCACGGGAACTCTCACGTCTGACTACGTGTATTTCCGCAAATCACCAAACGGCACGCCTATAAAATATAACGGCTCGGCCATACTCCTCAGGAAGGGTCAGAAGATGACCGTACTGAGCACTTCCAACAAGACATGGTACAAGGTCAAGCTTACATATAAGAAGAAACGCTACACCGGTTATGTATATTCCAAGTTCATCGTGATCGACTCCACTTCAGCCACAACAAAGGCCACGACCAAGGCTACTACACAGCAGCCTACCACAGCGGCTCAGGCAGCCAAGAGCGGTTACGTGAATGAAGACTATGTATACTTCCGCCAGACGGCAGCGGGTACACCTATAACCTACAACGGAAGCGCGATCATGCTCATGAAGGGACAGGCACTCTCCGTGACTGATACATCCAACAAGTCATGGTACAAGGTCAACCTCACATACAGCAGCAAGAAGTATACAGGATTTATCTCCTCATCGCTCATCACAATGGGAACATACAAGGAACCTGACGGTAACCAGACATCGGATGCAGCATTTGAAAAGCAGTTATCCGCCCAGAACTTCCCTGAGAGCTACAAAGTGCTTCTCAGAAAGCTCCATGCGGAGCACCCAAACTGGATATTCAAGGCGGTACACACCAACCTTAACTGGAACGACGTGGTCAAGAACGAGGTCAACGTACAGGGACGTGTCAACAACCTTGTAAACTGTACATCTTCCAGTCCTAACTACGGCTGGAGATCACAGACCGTTGGATACAACTACAAGACAGACTCCTACTCATCATATGATGGTTCAACATGGTTTGCAGCCTCGGACGATCTTGTAAAGTATTACCTCGATCCGAGAACATATATGTCATCCGCAAGCTCCATGTTCGCATTTGAAAAGCTGTCATACGACTCATCACAGACAAAGTCAGGAGTTGAGGCTATATTATCTGGTTCGTTTATGCACAATGCGCACCCAACCGGTTCGACCACCACATATTCGTCCATGATAATCACCGCAGCACAGAAATCCGGCGTCAGCCCTTACCACATTGCTTCACGTATCAAGCAGGAGGCCAGGTTCAAGTGATTCTCCTGCCTCAGCCTCCTGAGTAGCTGGAACTTCTACAATATCGGTGCATTTGAGAGTGCATCAGGCAACGCTATAACAAACGGTCTGAGATGGGCTTCATCGGGCACATCGTACAACAGGCCATGGACAACACCTGCCAAATCAATAATCGGCGGTGCGATGTATATCGGAGAGTCCTACATCAACAAGGGTCAGAACACTCTGTATACTCAGAAGTTCAACGTAACCTACACAGACTGCCTGTACTGGCATCAGTACATGGGAAATGTACAGGCCCCTACAACAGAGGCATGGAAGGTATATGATGCCTACAAGTCTTCAGGAGCACTCAACAAGGCCATAACATTTGCCATACCTGTTTACAAGAATATGCCAAGCACAGCAATGAAGATGCCTGCGGCTAATCCGGGCAACCAGAACAACTACCTGAAAACACTCTCTGTAAGCGGCAAGAAGCTGTCACCTACATTTGCAATAAACAGCACTACACAGTACACGGTAAATGTGCGCTCATCTGTATCAAGTGTGAAAATAAACGCTTCACCTGTAAGCAGCTACTCCACAGTGAGCGGAAAGGGAACAAAAACCCTGAAATCAGGAAAGAATACATTTAAGATAGTATGTAAATCCCAGAGTAAAGCTACACGTACTTACACCATAATAATTAACAGAGGATAAGGAGGACTCGGTGGATAACCGTATATGAATATTATGAGGACTACAAGATTTAGCTTTAGAACGTTTATGACAGAAGTTGCATGTGTGTTGACTATGATGCTTTTCATGCTTCATACCACTTATGCCGCTACAGTCGCATTTAGTGTTGAGGTTCCATCCACCACGGTCGTTGTTGGCGATACCGTGGAGATCAAGGTAAGTATAAACGCAGCCGATCAGGCTTTATCAAGCTACAGCTACAATATCACATATGATTCCACATTGCTCAAGGCTGTGAGCGGCGGCACCGTGGAATCTGAGGGCACCGTAAGCTACTCCCAGGCAAATGTAAAGCCTGGAGATGCAATGACAGCAACATTTACATTTACCGCCATTGCAAGCGGAACTGCCAGCATAGAGACATCAGCAGTTGAGGTCATCTCCGACACAGAAGAGTCGATAGACATGACACCGTCATACAACTCGGTAACCATCAGCGACAAGTCAGCCGCCGCTTCCACCGAAGCAGCTTCATCTACTGTCAGCGATACCGGTTCAGAAGCCGAGCCTGCAACACCTCTTGCATTGATCGACAGCGAGACCAAGCCTGTTGTTACTGAGGATGAGGTAGGAACACTCACAGAGGCAGATCAGAACGCATCCGCACCTGCAGATACCCTTGTAAGCGTTCACTCAAACAACAACACTTATAACATCATTCCAAAGCCTAATTCAGTCTCAGTGCCAACCGGATATCTTCCAGTGAAGATCAACCTGAACGACACGGACATCAGAGCTTATATGAAGGGAAGCAGTTCCAACACCGTTCTCCTCTACGCAGCAACAAACGACGGACACCAGGGCTGGTATTTCTTCAATCCAAATGAAGGAACTTTCCTTGACGCAACGGATCTCATCGAGGAGACGGATTCGCTGTCCAGCTTCATAGACAAGCACAAGTTCGTAATAATGCTCATAGCCATCATAGTTCTTGTGATACTGGTCGTTGTCATCATCATCCTTGCTGTCTCACTCAAGGGTCTCATCGCTGATTACGAGGCTCAGATAGACAAGCTGAAGAAGGACAACGAGGAGAAGGAAAGCACAGCAAATGAAACATCAGAAGCTGCCGAGCCTTCCGCAAAAGCCGCTGAACACGTCAGAATGCCTCACCACGACAATAGCGAGGTGCCCACCATCAACAACAAGGCGCTCTTCCCTGGGGACAACGAGGTTATCCACGAGAGTTACGCAGACTCCGATTACGACAATCAGGTATCTCCTGATGAGGACGATGTCATCCACACTGACGACTATGACGACACTGCATTTGAGGATGTCGCCGATGACAGCGAGCCTATAGATTCAGCATTTGACGTCAAAGAGGATACGGAGAGCAAGATCCAGGCATCCCTCGACGAGATAGATGCGGCACTTGAATCCGCAAAGAAATACAAAGATTAATACTCACGGAATAACGTGATATACAAAAAGCACATGTATCAGTTTCAATCTGATACATGTGCTTTTATATTTGTCTGAATTTTTTTAATCTGCTTATAAGTATGCTTTCAGCACATCCACCTTGTCCAGCTTCTCCCATGGGAGATCAAGATCTGTTCTTCCGAAGTGTCCGTAAGCTGCTGTCTGCTTGTAGATAGGTCTTCTGAGGTCAAGCATCTTGATGATACCTGCTGGTCTTAAGTCAAAGTGCTCTCTAATGATCTCGACAAGCTTCTCATCTGAAAGCTTTCCTGTGCCAAATGTGTCTACCATGATGGATGTAGGTCTTGCAACACCGATAGCGTATGAGAGCTGTATCTCACACTTGTCAGCCAGACCTGCTGCAACTATGTTTTTAGCCACGTAGCGGGCCGCATAAGCCGCTGAACGGTCTACCTTGGTACAATCCTTGCCTGAGAAGGCTCCGCCGCCGTGACGGGCATATCCGCCGTATGTGTCAACGATGATCTTACGTCCTGTGAGACCACTGTCTCCATTTGGTCCACCTATTACGAATCTTCCTGTTGGATTGATGAAGAACTTGGTATTCTCATCGATGAGCTCCTGTGGAAGAACCTCGTCGAATATATACTTCTTAACGTCAGCGTGGATCTGCTCCTGGCTGACTTCCTCTCCATGCTGTGTTGAGAGAACGACTGCATCAAGTCTTACAGGCTTGTCATTCTCATCGTACTCAACTGTTACCTGTGTCTTACCGTCCGGTCTTAAGTATGGGAGTGTTCCGTTCTTTCTTACCTCTGTGAGCTTTCTTGCAAGCTTGTGGGCAAGTGCTATTGGATATGGCATGTACTCAGGTGTCTCATTTGTTGCAAATCCGAACATCATACCCTGATCTCCGGCACCGATCGCCTCGATGTCATCCTCGCTCATGAGGTGCTCCTTTGCCTCGAGTGCCTTGTCAACTCCCATGGCAATATCTGATGACTGCTCGTCTATGGCTGTGATAACGCCGCATGTATCGCAGTCAAATCCGTACTTTGCTCTGTCGTATCCGATCTCTCTGATCGTCTCACGAACGATCTTCTGAATATCCACATAAGCGTTGGTTGTGATCTCTCCCATGACAAGCACAAGACCTGTCGTGATGGATGTCTCACATGCCACACGGCTCATTGGATCCTGCTCCATCAGCGCGTCAAGCACTGCATCTGATATCTGGTCACAGATTTTGTCAGGATGTCCTTCTGTTACTGATTCCGATGTAAATAATCTTCTTTCCATACTACTTCCTTTCCTTTTTGTACATAAGAAAAACCGCTTCGTATGAGCGGTTTGATCGTGTCTGTCAAGCCTCTCATTGTTCGAGCACAGATCTTGTATCACCTACATATCTGCGTCGCTCAGGTCGGCACCTTCCGAATCTGACATCGGGGTTGCCATGGCTTCTTCGTCCCTTCTGACTCCACCATTCTGAATAAGAGCGTTTTTCTAATATCTATAAATGCAATCATTACTCTATATCATTGAGAGTTATTAGTCAACATATTTTTGGGGGAAATGATGCTTAATGAATTATTTTCCATATAAACCATATAAGCAGCAAATGCAGGGGATAAAACAGGTAGAAAAAATACTTGAGCTTCATCCTTCCTCTCTCTCCGCTGTACATATTCACAGGTATCATCGCCAGCAGAGCGTATAGCTGATTCATGCCCAGGCAGAGAATGTATACCAGCGAACTGAGCACCACGATCTCAATGTTCTGCTTCTTATTGAAATATGCCAGAGTATAAGCATCCGCTCCACTCCGCTCCTTCTCGATCAGATAGAACATAACTATGATTCCCACTCCCGCCATGCCGTAGTCGAATCTCAGGAACTCCGCCAGAAGTGCTGCGGCCAGTGCGATCTCGACCTTCCATCTTCCGATTGGCCCCCGGCTATCCATGGCGTATATGGCAAACAGTCCGGCTGTCAGGGTGAAGAATATGTTCTGAGCCCCCGGATACCAGATCGTATCGTGCATTGCCAGGTCAAATGGTATCTCTGACACCACCGCAAATATTCCAAGTCTCAGAAGATACCTCCTCACGTCGGATGTACGCAGAAGCCCCTGTACAAGCAGAAATGCAAATACAGGAAATGCCAGCCGCCCCACAGCGCGCATTATGTAGTTGTTATCCATGAATACTATGCCTATGTGATCTACGGCCATACACACACAGGCTGTCAGCTTGAGCGCATTTGACGACAGCCGCCTCAGCCCTCTTTCCTCAGTTTCTTCATTATATTCCATATACAGTCCTTTCCTACCGCCTGCTCTTTCTATCAGTAACACCGTAACAGAAAAAACAGCACATGACTTATGTTCATCATGTGCTGCTCTTCTCACAAAACCTTATATATCTATCTTCAGTCGTCTAGATTCTCTTTCTGAGAGCCTTAGACAATGCTGACAGCTCCTCTGTATCAGCCTTACCCGGTATCCAGGTCATAGTCACGTTGTCCTTGATGTATCTTGGAACAAGGTGCATATGGAAGTGGAATACAGTCTGGCCTGCTGCCTCGCCGTTGTTCTGAAGGATATTCAGTCCGTCCGGATTCAGCTCAGCCTTCTGTGCCTTTGCCACCTCTGTAGCTATAGTAAATATCTTGGCTGCTGTCTCAGCATCCATGCTGTATATATTGTCAAAATGTTCTTTCGGGATAATAAGCGCATGGCCCTTGTTAGCAGGATTCACATCAAGTATTACTCTGCAGATACTATCCTCATAAACTGTCGCTGATGGAATCTCACCGTTGGCTATCTTACAAAAAATGCAATCGTCCTTATTCATATAAGTTTTACCTCCTCATTGCCTCTATCCATTGTAAACCATCTGACAAAATATTACAAGCACCAAAGAGAACACCAGTTTTATACACCAGTCAAATAATTCTATAATATTGACATGTAAAATTCATTTTTCCTGTCCCTGCCCTGCGGAAATGTCTTTCTGGCACCGGCTATGACCGCAGGATCCAGCTCCGCAACGAGCAGTCTGTCGCTCACCCTCTCCGCCATCTCGTTGCCGTAGACATCATATATATGTGAGCTCGGGACATATCTCTCCCTTTTACCCATGCCCACTCTGTTCACGCCTATCACGTATGCCTGATTCTCAATGGCCCTCGCCCTGAGCAACGCTTCCCACTGGGCAACTCTCTCCTCAGGCCAGTTGGCTATCACAAGTATGGCATCGTAAGAATCCCTCGCCGCCGAAAATATCTCCGGGAATCTGAGATCATAGCATATGTATCCGCCCAGCCTCAGATCCTTGACATTCGCCTGACAAATGTGGCTGCCTGCCCGGTACACCCTGTCCTCACCGCTGAACGAAAAAGGATGTATCTTTGCGTAATCCATGATCACCTCATCACCGCTGACGATCGCCAGCTTATTTTCAAATACCTTCCTTCTGCTCTCATCAAACTCACCGCTTCCATCAGCCATGAAAGCTTCTATATAACCAAATGCCATGGCCATATCGTATTTCCTGCTGTTCTCCATGAAAAACGAAACGCTCTCCGGTATCTCACCATCCCTGTACGCCTCCCACATGTGAGCGGGCATCATGGTAAATCCCGTCAGCGTCATCTCAGGAAACACCAAGAGCTCAATGCCATTCTCATATGCCTCCTGCATGACCTCAAGACAGTGCTCCCTGGCATACTCCTTATCCTCGTATCCAATATCGATCTCCGTGATTCCGACCTTTATCATATCCCGCCTCCTGTGTATACACTCTGTATATCGTTCGAATTCTATATTAAGTATTTTACACAATAACGTGTGTTTTGCAAATGTTAACCTGCGTTCAAAATTTATGGTTGACATTCCTCCCATGTGTATATATAATGTCAACCATAGCCCTTGTGTATAGGTTAACAAATCCAGGCAGTATTCGTCATCAGCCCGTCGAAACTACCTGGATTTGTTGTGAATAAGCTGTACACAGGCATTACAATCATTGGAGGATTATTACAAATGAAAAAAGCATTTACCACTGTAGAGCTGGTCATGATGGCCATGTTCACTGCAATTCTGTGTGCATCCGCTTACCTGAGCATTCCAACACCGCTCCCTAACGCAGCACACATCACATTACTCAACTTTATGATAATTCTGATAGCTCTCGTATTTGAGCTCAGAGACTCAACGATCATAATAGCACTTTGGATGATCATGGGTGCCATCGGCGTTCCTGTATTCATCGGCGGAGGCGCAGGACTTGGATATCTGTTCGGAGTATTCGGTGGATACACCTTCTCATTCATCATTGCATCAATCGTAGTCGGTCTCATCAAAGGCAAAAAGTACAAGAGACTTAAGTATACCATCGTTGCGATCATAGGTGTCGTGATCATTGATATCGTGGGAATGATCTGGTGGAAGTTCAACGGTAACCTCACATGGAAGGTTGCATTCTTATCAGGTTTCGTGGCATTCATTCCACTCGACCTCGTTAAGGCTGTCATCGCCGCACAGCTCGTTCCACTGTTCAAGAGACTTCTCCCTGAGAAGGACGACAAAGAGGCCAATGAACAGGCAAAAGAAGCCTGATTAATGGAAATACACAAACTTAAGTGCAATTATAGCTGTCGGCTATGATTGCACTTTTTTGTTACCATCTCGTTTAGTAAACATATTTACTAAAATTAAAAGGGTCACAAACCCGTATGTTATCATTTTTGCGGGTGATCGAATGCAGTATATGGAATTTAGCAAGGATAAAAAGTATATAGAAAGAATCCGTGGACTGCGGGAAGATCATGACTTTACACAACAATATGTTGCCCGCTATCTGAACACCTCACAGACCATGTACGCACGTTATGAAAGGGGCGCAAGCGCGCTGCCAATCCATCACCTTATATATCTCACCGAGTTATATAACGTGTCATCCGATTACATTCTTGGAATCACCAACAACCCTGTTCCATACGAAGAATATTACAGAGAAGCCGCTGTCACCGACCAGGATCCCAGATCACCGGGAAAATACGATATACACTGGAAGGGCAACAGCTAATTCTTTCCCGCACATTTGACCACTATCAACCTGTCACCGGCTTTCACGTCATCCCCCTCAAGGCTGTTGAGCTTTCTTATGGAATCAAGACTGGAATAATACTGTTTTGCGATCGACCATATGCTGTCACCGTCACGCACAACATAGCCCACTATACCTGGCGCCACCGCTTTCTTCTTCATATCGACCGGAGCCACCGTCATGTCATCGATAAGCTCTATCTCTTTCCGGGTAAATATGGTCATTCCCATATCCACTATGGCTTTTATCTCCACCTCGTCATTGCCCGGCAGCGCCGCCGTGATCTGATTGAGTGCAGGGGTAATCCTGATGGAATCCTGAGTTCTGAGCGGAACAGTCTCCACCCTGTATGAAAATGGAGCTACCACCTCCATCTGACACAGAGGTCTGCTGTCATCCGATGACACATAAAGAACTGCCGCCTTCACAGCACCCTCGACGACCACGGCGTCATCCGCCGGCCTGACATCGTCTATATCCACACTGCCCGTCACATTTACGATCTGGAGAATGGACGGCTGGCTGCTCTTGAGCCTCTCCTTCTTCACGACCCTCGTCTTTGCATTGTTTCTCATGAGAAGGTTCTCATAGCTGAATCTGCTCCTGACGGGATCGACCTGCGCAGAATATGAGAACATATCCTTGAGAAGGTCTGCCTCCACGTCCTCGTACACCTTGATGTCCACATTGAGGCTGCTCTCCACCTGGAGTATCCTGTCCTCACCGCCGTCATTTGCACGCACGGACACCGAACCGCGGGATGCGGTTATCATATCGTCCAGTATCATATCCTCGTCTATTCCATCGCAGTTCACAGTGTCCTGGAATTCCCTCGTGGCGCTGACATACTGCACCGGAGCCACCTCGTCATCCGGCTTGTATATGACAAATATGTCCATCTTGCCGCTTATATGTACCCCCACGTCCGTGGCACGGCTCTCTATCTCCGAGAAGTTCACCTGATCCCACAGCACACGTCCGATATTCGGCTTATTTGCCGGGATCTCTATGTCCTCCTTTATCTTCATTATGTCTCTGGAAGACGCCGCAAGATTTGTAAAGCTTACCTTCTCCGTCATGCACTCTATACCAGAGCCGTTTGCTATGCCCACGGCGCCCTCTGCGGTGATCTGCTGGCACGCCCAGAGCTTCACGCCCACAAGCCCTCTCACCTCGTATTTTCTGGAATTTATCACGGTCACGTACAGATCCTCCAACACACCCTGTACGGAAACCTTATCTCCCAGCGACAGTTCATCCGCATTTATCGTCTCCTCAAATGGCAGCTCTCCGTCATGGCTCTCAAATGAATACCCCTCCCGGTCCGTCTGGTATAGGATGGCGTAGCTCACAGTTCCTGTGATGCGCGCCTTGCCCTCCATGACGTCTATGTTTTCTATCGTCACCTGTCCTTTGCTGGCTATCTGTCTGTCTATATCCCCCTTCACATCAGGGACATTGAAATCGTCATCCACGGTAAACTCAACGTATTTTGCCGCCTTAAGATTCGTCGTTGTGATCCTGTTCTTAGTAAGCTCCATATTTTCCCCACCTTATTTTTTATGATATACCGTTCTACTTGAATACAACCGGAAGATCCATCTTCACTATCCTGACCACCATATAAGGAAATGATACATTGTCTCCCTTCACGCCATCCGTCGGAGTCGCCACCTGCCTTAAAACTCCCTTGATGTAAATGGCATTGTCGTCCTTGTACATCTCCTCCAGAGTCACCCCAACGTCATCCCTCTCCTGCATGCCCGCAGCGATGACTATATATGTATATGTGCTGTTTGAATATACGAGATTAAATGGGTTTTCCTTCTTTTTGTCTATGATGGTAACCAGTTCATCCGGCAGCATGGTCTCATCGCACACGTCATAGAGCAGCGGCTCACCACTGTCCGACACCTCAAACCTTGCACATCCAACGCAGAATATCATGAGCTCCAGTGCAACCACCAGCAGGAAGGTAAGTCTGCCCCACATTCTCCCTCTTAGAAACTCTTTTTCATTTTCCACATGTATCACCTCCGCCATTTGCTTTTTAAGGTGTCTGGCTGTCATTTTAAGCCACTTAACACACTTTGGTATAGTATATGTACCCTATTTGCTCTTTATGTCTGTGAACGCAAAAAAGAGGCGGGATATCCTGTTTGATATCCCGCCTCCGTATCAGAAGCTCGTCCTTCTGTATATTATTCTGTCATTCTACTCTGCGTCTGCAGGTGCGCTCTTCTCTGCCTCGATCTCGGCCTCAGCCTCTGGTGTGACCTCGATTCCAAGCTCAGCGAGCTGCTTGTCGTCTACATAGTCAGGCGCATTTGTCATGAGACATGATGCATCCTTTACCTTAGGGAATGCGATTACGTCACGGATAGAATCCTGCTTTGCCATGAGCATGACCAGACGGTCAAGACCATAGGCAAGTCCTGCGTGAGGTGGTACTCCGTACTTGAACGCATCCAGAAGGAATCCGAATCTCTCGTGAGCCTCGGCCTTTGTAAAGCCAAGGCACTCGAACATCTTCTCCTGAATGTCATCCTGATGGATTCTGACTGAACCTCCACCGATCTCATTTCCGTTTAATACTATATCATAAGCCTTTGCACGAACCCTGCCCGGATCAGAATCGATGTACTGAAGATCCTCCTCCATAGGCATGGTAAATGGATGGTGCATAGCTGTGAATCTGTTCTCCTCGTCTGACCACTCAAGAAGTGGGAACTCTGTGATCCACACGAATCTGTATACATTCTTGTCCACAAGTCCCATGAGCTCTGCCAGATGGCATCTCAGTGCGCCGAGGACTGTCCATACGATCTTTGTCTTGTCCGCTGCGAACAGAAGCAGGTCGCCAGGCTTTCCATCCATGGCTGCCACAAGGGCGTTCATCTGCTCCTCTGTCATGAACTTGGCAAATGATGACTTGTAGCTTCCATCCTCGTTGATAACTATATATGCAAGTCCCTTTGCGCCGTATGTCTTTGCATACTCGATAAGGGCATCTATCTTCTTTCTAGGCATGCTTCCCTGTCCCTCGGCATTGATACCGCGGACTGTTCCGCCATTTGCAAGGGCACCTGTGAATACTCCGAACTCACAGTCCTTGACAACATCGCTGACATCCTTGAGCTCGAGTCCAAATCTGAGGTCAGGCTTATCTGAACCAAATCTGTCCATTGCCTCCTGCCATGTCATTCTCTGAATTGGAAGCTGGATGTCGAGATCAAGTATCTCCTTGAAGAGCTTTGCAAGAAGACGCTCATTTACATCGATTACATCGTCAACGTCAACAAATGAGAGCTCCATATCCATCTGGGTGAACTCCGGCTGTCTGTCTGCACGGAGATCCTCGTCACGGAAGCATCTTGCAATCTGGAAATATCTGTCGTAACCAGAGCACATAAGAAGCTGCTTGAAGAGCTGTGGTGACTGTGGCAGAGCGTAGAATGTACCAGGGTGTACACGGCTTGGCACAAGGTAATCTCTTGCTCCCTCTGGTGTTGACTTGGTCAGCATAGGTGTCTCTATCTCAAGGAATCCCTCATCTGCCATGAACTGTCTGGCGATGGTGGCTACCTTACTCTTCATGATAAGATTTCTCTGGAGATCAGGACGTCTGAGGTCGAGATATCTGTACTTGAGCCTTATCTCCTCCTTGGTCTTGCTGTTCTCCTCTATAGGGAATGGAGGTGTCTCTGCCTCTGACAGTATACGGAGGCTGCTTGCAACGACCTCGATGTCTCCTGTTGCAAGGTTCTCATTCACTGCACCCGCACGCTTGCACACTGTTCCCTCGATGGCTGCAACGAACTCTGAACGGAGCTTTCCTGCCTTCTCGAAGCACTCTGCGCCACACTGTGACTCCTCAAATATAACCTGTAATATTCCACTTCTATCTCGAAGATCTACAAAGATTATTCCACCTTTATTTCTGCTCTTCTGAACCCAGCCCATCACGGTAACTTTCTCACCTATGTTGGCACTGCTAACCTCTGTACATCTGTGGCTTCTCTTAAGCCCCTGCATAGATTCTGCCATCTTACGCTATCCTCCTAAAATTAAAAACTTTCCTTATGTCACTATACACTTTTTTCATTTTTCGTCAAGACCTGGAATATCGCCGTGAAGCACCTGATCCACCCTGCTCATGATGTCTGTGGTGTTGATCAGCCGCTGGAACGCCAGGAACGCCCTCATGTCGAAGTGTCTCACCTCATCTATCACCATTCCAAATGCCGTATCCGCGTCAAATGCCTTCCTGTATGGTCTGTCGCTGACCAGTGCACTGAACACATCGCACACTCTGATAAGTCTTGCGCCGAGTGGTATCTCCTCGCCCCGCATCCTGTACGGATATCCCGAGCCGTCATAGTTCTCATGGTGATAGTGCACCATATCCACTATGTCCTGATCGTAGCCCTCACGCTTAAGTATCTCCGCGCCAAGCTTGGCAGCCTGCGCCTTGAAGTAGGCGGCCTGCTCCTTGCCGAAGTCGAGATCAACGGCAACGATGGCAATGCGGTTGGCTTTCAGCTCGCCGACAGCAAACTGCGCGGCAGCGGTAGCCTGGACCGCACCGGGGAAGGACTGGGAGAAGATGAAGTCGCCTGCATTGACAACGTCAGGGTGAACAGCATAGGCGGAGACCATTACGATACCGGCATCCTGGCAGATGGGAGCGGCGACCTTGGTGGGACCGGAGTAGGAACCGGATACGATAGCGTCAACATTATCCACGGTAGTAAGCTTTTCCAGAATGTTGGCCGCTTCCGCCGTATCCAGACCGTCATCGTAGTTGACAAGCTCGACCTTGCGGCCGTTGATGCCGCCCGCTTCATTGATCAGCTTGACCGCAAGTTTGGCGGACTGCTCGGCGCTCTGGCCGTCAGCGGCGGCAGAGGCGGCAGAAACAGGGGCAAAAAGCCGATGCGAATGGGGTCGGCATCAGTGGTATCACCGTTACCGGCCGCGTTGGAATCATCGGTGGTTTTGTTGCCGCAGGCAACAAGGGCAAGGACCATAGCAAGTGCAAGAATGAGACTCAACAGCTTTTTCATGGGTGTTCCTCCTCATAAAATAGTTAATTACACAGGCGCACACGCACCTGAATAATCCAGGAGAGTTTCCCAGCACATACGCTGCCTGCCTGGTCGTCATCAGAACAGGATCAATGCCGCCGCACCGGCAAGCAGGACCGAGAGGATCACTCGCTCGACCCAGATGAAGAGCATCTGCGGCACCTTGACAGGAATGCTGGTGGAAAGAATGCAGGGAATGACCGCCGAGAAAAACAGCAGCTCCGAAATACAGCCTACCGCTACAACATAACGCGTGGCAAGCGAGCAATCCATGACAAACGCACACGGCAGGTACATCTCGGCAATGCTGGTGGCCAGCGCCTGCGCCGCCGGCAGAGCTTCGGGCAACTGCACGAGAGCGGCAAAGGGATAGAAAAGATAACCTATGATCCGAAAAAGCGGAGTATACATTGCCAGCAGCATTCCGATCAGGCCGACCGAAAGGATACTCGGCACGATGGTACAGGCCATCTGCAAGCCGCTCAGGAAGGTTTTCCAGATGCTTTCCGGCAGGCTGCCGCTCTGTTCCGCAGCGGCAAGAGCCGTATCCAACGCCGTATGTATTCGGCGTTCCGTGACCGGACACTCGGGCTGCGGCTGCACGCCTTCCCTGTATTCATCAGGAAAGCGGTTCAGCGGATACATCCGCACCGTGACCGCCGTAACAATAAACGTGATGAGCAGCGTGGACCAGAAGTAGAGATTCCATCGGTCCATCAATCCCAGAGTGCTTGCCACTGTGATCATAAAAGTGGACGACACGGTGGAAAAGCCGGTCGCAATGATAGCCGCTTCCTTTTTTGTGTAGGCGCCCTTCGTGTAAAGCTCATCGGTGATGAGAAGCGC
>ENA-OPBD01000924-OPBD01000924.1-human-gut-metagenome-genome-assembly--contig:-NODE-924-length-16273-cov-2.584536_pt1 | contig 16273 bp, 19 predicted proteins | sample MGYA00241062_ERZ501440 | MGnify/ENA primary metagenome ERZ501440 (study PRJEB25962, sample SAMEA2042628) | human gut metagenome | biome: human gut; feature: human-associated habitat; material: faeces...
CCGCGCTGCTGCTGAGTTCTGCGCCCGGCATCTTGGCTGGGACACCGTGCACTGCACCAGCGGGGACGCCATGCGCAGCATTGAAGAGATCCAGCAAGAGGTACAGCAGCTTGCCCGGAAAACACTGGGCTGAACGATAAAATACGATAAGAGGGGGCATCCTGACAGATGTATCGTTTGATGCAGCCGTCGGATGAGGCGGCAGTCGTGGCAAACAAACAGGCAAGACTCGATGCAGAAAAATCCAGAAATATGGTTGGCTCAGGAGTGATGCATGAAAAAAGTCCGGCACACTCCGGTTGCCCTGGTTCCATGGCGAGAAGCATATTCAGGAGACCGGCAGCAGCTTCAGGTGAAGCAGTACAGGCAAGCTCATATGAACAGGCAGCAGTAGAATGCGTACAGAATACAACTGATAAAACAGTCAATCAGCAGGCGGGTGACATATATAATTATGAGCGCCCGAGCCAGCTCACACAGTGGCCGGTGCAGATCAAACTTGCCCCGGTAAATGCGCCATACTTTGATGGTGCAAAGTTGCTTATAGCGGCGGACTGTACAGCCTATGCCTATGCATCGTTCCACGAGAAATTCATAAAGGGACATGTGACTCTGATCGGCTGTCCGAAACTTGACAGTGTCGATTATTCAGAGAAACTTACAGAGATTATCAGGCGAAATGACATACAAAGTGTTACAATAGTCCGTATGGAGGTTCCTTGTTGTGGAGGACTGGAGATGGCTGCGAAGAAGGCACTTCAGGACAGCGGCAAGTTTATCCCATGGCAGGTTGCAACAATATCAATAGATGGAAGAATTCTTGACTGACATTCTCTTCACAGCACCATGAAAGGTAAAGACAATGGAAGATAAAATAAGAATTACAACTGAGACAGGCAGTCGTCTGGTCGGTGCTCTGATAGGGCTGGTGAGAGCCACTGATGGGATGATGCATGTGACTGATGATACAAATAACATAATAATAGAAGGTTTGCACATGTCTGATATTGCTCTTGGCATCTCTGATGCAGACATGAAGGCGATGATCGCAAGGGTGCATGCTGATAAGCATACAATTGTCCCTGACTGCAGTGTATGCGGTGCACCATGTGGCAGGACTGCAGATTATGACTGGGAGAGCGTGTACAGAGAAGAACGGACAGAGCACGAGGAAGGCAATAGAGATGGCAATGTGGCAGAGCCTTCTGTCATATCGGACGTGCGGATAGACATACTTTCCACACTTCAGAAGATATCCCACAGAGTGATCTCCGGGGAGATCAACGCAGATGGCGAGGTGAACTTCAGTGTGTGCAGGGCAGTATTTGCACTGGGGGAGAACTGGAGTGACGGCGAGCTTGAGAGAGTAGAGCGTGAGCTTGAAGATTTGTCAACCAACAACAGTATGTAACAATGGCACACAAAAATATAATACTTGAAAATAACAAGGCTTGGCGCATCACAGATGGAATAAAAGTGGTGCGCCTGTTAAAATTAATAAGAAAATACTTCATACTACAGGTATAAAGCCATTGTAAATACAATTATTCGGGAGTACAATAATCGGACGCATCAAATTAAATGATGAAAGAGATAATAACAGGAAAAGGTAACAAAAATGGGAAGTGCTGCTACGGGCTTTGTAAAAAATAATAAAAAGGTGACATGGAAAGAATTTGCCAGAATGCTGGCTGTGCTTGCTGTGCCTATTGCGATGCAGAATCTGCTGGCGACCACCGCTAGTATGGTTGATACCATCATGATAGGAAGTGAGGGCGAGATCGCCGTTGCGGCGGTTGGCGTGTGTGCACAGATAGGATCACTTTTGTTTTCAACATATTGGGGATTTGTCAGCTGCTCCCTTCTGTTCATGTCTCAATACTGGGGTGCCAAGGATCCAGAGGGAATGAACAAGGCATTTGGTCTGGCGATCATATGTGCGGGAATATTTGGAATAGCATTTGCGGTGGTGACTGTGGCTGCACCGGGGTGGATACTTGGAATATATACAGATAAAGTAGAGATCATAGCACTTGCGAAGCCATATATGAGAATAGTTGGATGGTCTTATCCGCTTCAGGTATTTGCCGCAATAATTACAGCACTCCTTAAGTCAACGGAGAGGGTGAAGGTGCCACTGGTATGCTCGGTCATCTCACTTTTACTCAACTTTTGTATAAATTTTGTGTTGATCTATGGTAAATTTGGTGCTCCCAAGATGGGAGTTGCTGGTGCGGCTATAGGTACACTGGTGTCTGGTATCGTGAACATAGCGCTGCTCATTCTGTATCTTGCAAAGAGCAGGCATGAGATAAAGTTCAGTGCGCGAAAGGCATTTGATATTGATATGGGATTTGTGAAGTCCTATGCGTCCAAGGCATTCCCGATCGTGTGCAACGAGATCCTCTATGGCGTGGGCCAGATGATAATCAACGTTGTCATGGGACATCAGAGTGATTCCGCCATAGCCGCCATGGCTGCATTCCGTGTATGTGAAGGGTTTGTATATGCATTCTTTGGTGGTCTGGCAAATGCGTCCAGCGTTGCCGTGGGAAATGAAGTTGGCGCGGGTAATCTGGACAGGGGACTTTCCTATGCCAAGAGAGCTGCACTGGTATGTCCTGCCATCACATTCACAATTGTGCTCATCACGATGCTGCTGCACAATCCGCTGTTTGGATTGTTTGGACTCGGGGCTGAGGCGATGATGTACACAAAGTATATGCTTATAATATATCTGTTCTTCGGAGCAGTCAGAACATGCTGCTATATACAGAACGAGTGCTTCCGTGCAGGCGGTGAGGCCATCGTTGGAACAGTTATGGAGATCAGTGGACTGATGTTGTTTTCGGTCCCGGCTACATGGGTAGCAGGAATGGTGCTCAAGCTGCCATTCCTCGCAGTGTTCTCATTTGTTTACACGGATGAACTTCTGAGATTTGTCATACTGACACCGTACTTGTTAAAAGGAAGGTGGATCAAACCTATGACGGGACCTGGTCGCGCGGCACTTGATGAGTTCAGGGGCAGGATGAAGCGAAATAAGCATAGAGCGCGATAATCTATGGGGACGGAGGGGTCAGGTATCTCCGTCCCCTGTTTTGAAAAAGGAGAAAATAATATGCTGCAAATAAAAAATCTCACAAAGAGATACGGAGATAAGTTGGCGGTGGACAATCTAAGCCTACATATAATGCCGGGGGAGATATATGGTTTCATCGGACACAACGGAGCAGGTAAGACAACCACTATAAAGGCGTGTACAGGGATCCTGAATTTTGAGGAGGGAGATATCCTTATAGATGGTGTGTCCATAAAGGAAAAACCGCTGGAATGCAAGAAACAGATGGCATATATTCCTGACAATCCAGATATGTATGATTTTATGACCGGAATCGGATATTTGAATTTTATAGCAGATATATTTGACGTGCCGGAGGAAGTCAGGGACGAGCTCATAGACAAATATGCTGACGCATTTGAGATAAAAGACAACCTAGGACAGCTGATATCCGAGTATTCCCATGGTATGAAGCAGAAACTGGCAATCATATCAGCATGGATACATGAGCCGAAACTTGTCATCATGGATGAACCGTTTGTCGGACTCGATCCAAAGGCTTCCCATATACTCAAGCAGATGATGAGAAAAATGTGTGATGACGGAGGGGCGATATTCTTCTCCACACATGTATTGGAAGTCGCAGAAAAGCTGTGCGATAAAGTGGCGATTATAAAAGGCGGACGACTGGTGAAGGCGGGCATAATGGAGCAGGTGAAGGGAGACGAGTCACTTGAATCCGTGTTCCTTGATCTGGAGGGTGAGTCATGATAAGGATATTGATGAAGAAACAGCTTAAGATGCTGTTCAGTGGATTTTTCGTTGACCGGAAGACTGGAAAGTCCAGATCCAAAGGTGCTGTAGTTCTGGGTATCATCAGTTATGTGGCAGTGCTGCAGGGCTGTATGGGAGCCATGTTCGGAATGGAGGCATATTCGGTGTGTGAGCCGCTTTGTTCTGCGGGGCTTGATTGGATGTACATGGCGATGATGTCTATGATGGCGTTGACCATCGGTATATTAGGAAGTGTGTTCAATACATATGCGAGCTTGTATCAGGCAAAAGACAATGACCTGATGCTGTCACTGCCCATCCCGGTCAGGGCTATATTATTTGCAAGACTGTCAGGAGTGTACATCATGGGTGCGATGTTCGCCGTGACCGCCATGGTTCCCGGTATCATAGTATATGGAATAGTAGCCCATCCCGGTGTGTGGCCGGTCGTGTCATCTATTATAGTACTGGTTCTTCTGACATTTGTCATACTGGTGCTCTCATGTATACTTGGCTGGGTAGTGGGGAAGATAGGCAATAAGACCAGAAATAAGAGCTTTGTGACAGTTGTATTGTCACTGGCATTTATAGCCGCATATTATGCTGTATACATGAATGCAAATAAACTGCTCTCAAAGATCCTGGCAAACAGCGGAGAATACAGTGCAAAGATAAAAGGTGCTGCATATCCGCTCTATTCAATTGGTCGTGCGGCTACAGGAGATGGACTGCAGCTGGCGTTTGTGGCAGCAGGCACATTGATCATCTCTCTTGCAGTGTGGCTGGTACTTGAGAGAACATTCATCGGAATCGTGACGACAAAAGCCGGACATACCAAAAGGAAGAATATAATAAAAGCTGCAAAGGCGCAGAGCCAGGATGCAGCACTTCTTCAGAAAGAGTTCAAAAGACTGGCAGCATCTGCCGTATATATGCTCAACTGTTCCCTGGGGACATTGATAATGATCGCTATGGCAGTGGTTTGTCTTGTTAAAGGACAGTATGTAGTAGATATGATTACGAAAACTCCCGGACTACCGGATGGTGTACTTATAATTGGGGCGTGTATAGCCGTATGTGCCGCCGCGTCTATGAATGATCTGACTGCACCATCGATATCTCTGGAGGGAAAGAATCTTTGGATCGTGCGTTCGCTTCCAGTCACATCGTGGCAGATACTCAGGGCAAAACTGAGGATGCATGTGATACTTACCCTGATTCCGGCGCTGATCCTTGATATAGTGATGCTTGTTTTTGTGACACCATCAATTGTAGATGGTGTGATGATGTTACTGATACCATGTCTTTATGTGTGCCTGACTGCATACATAGGGCTTGCAGTCAATCTCAAGATGCCAAAGCTTGACTGGACGTCGGAAGCATCAGTCGTGAAGCAGAGCATGGGTGTACTTGTTGCTCTTTTATCTAATTTTGTGTATATTATAGTACTTGTAGCAGGATACGTAGCCCTCGGAAGCCTGACTGGATCGACATTATATCTTATAATAAGCGCAGTGTTGACAGCTGTCATTGCCGCGTTGTTCAGGATATGGCTGAAGAGACGTGGGGTGCAGGTGTTTGAGGCGCTCTAGCGGTCTGCGATGATGAATCCAGGGCTGTACTCTGCAAGGGGCAGGAAACTGCGGTTGTAAGACAGTGTAGATTATAGATAGCAGAATAAATTATAGATAGAATTATAGATAGAGTTATAGATAGAAAGAAGTTTTAGGATTAAATATGGCAGAAGTAAATAACTTAGAAACAGACATGAGCAGTCAGCAGAAAGCTGAACTGGACAAAGAGAAAAGCAAAGAAGAGAAGAAAGATTCAAAAAGAGCAAAAAAGCAGCACTACAGGGAACTGAATGAGCCGCCAAAGCTCACCGTTCTCGAGGAGGTGGGAAATGCTGTTACCCACGGAATAGGAGCAGGGCTTGCCATAGCCGGCTTTGTCCTTCTTCTCCTGAAGTCAGACACAGGACTCAAAGTGATGGCATCGTGTTTTTATGGAATATCACTGATATTGATGTTTCTCATGAGCTGTCTGTATCACTCATACAAATCCGGTCTGGCAGTCAAGCGGCTCTGGAGAAGATTTGACTATTCCTCGATATATCTGCTGATAGGCGGAACATTTGCTCCACTGTACCTTGTGTACTGGGGAAATGTGCTTGGAATAGTGTTGTTCTGTGTGCAGTGGGCACTTATCATAGCGGGGATCACCATCATATGTGTGTTCGGACCGGGCAGGTTCAGACCGATACACTATACGCTGTACTTCGTTATCGGATGGAGTGCTATCATGTTCATTCCGGGCTGGTTCAGAAATGACAAGCCGCTTCTGGGATGGATCGTGGGCGGAGGTGTTGTCTATACGCTTGGCATGATTCCATTTGTGAAGGACACCAAGGGGGCGCACTTTATCTGGCATATCTTTGTGATGCTGGGGGCTGCGCTGCATTGGTTTGGGATGTACCTGTTTGTGTATTGATGAAATATAGATAAAATAAGGGTGTAACGTTTGGTTACACCCTTTTTGATACTATCTTGATACTATTATGTTATCTAATTTGTCGGCAACTTCCTGATGCTTGCTTGGGTATAGGTGGCCATATGTCGATAGGACCATTTGCACGGTGTCGCCGATTCTCTCAGCTATGAGCTGCACAGTAAAGCCCAGTTCAATGAGTAGAGACACATGGGAATGCCGGAGATCGTGGATCCTGATAAATGGCACCCCGGACACTTTGCAATATTGCACCATGGCGTTTCGGATCAGGCTTCTTGAAAAATCAAATATACGTTCATCATCTTGATAGCCGTATAACTTATCAATATAGCCCCTCAGATCATTCATAACGGCTTTAGGCATATATATCACCCTTATGCCGTTCTCTGTCTTTGGGGGCGATATGTGAGCACCTTCAGAATCAGTATTGATGGTTTTATCAATGTTTATGATACCCTGCTCAAAGTTTATATCTTTGCCTGTAATGGCGAGAAGTTCACCAACACGCATACCACCATAAAATAGCAGCTCTATGGCCATGCGTGCCCTGTCGTTGTCAAGGCTTGCCATAAACTGGTTATATTGGTCAACAGTCCAAAAATTCAGTGATCTGGTATGTTTGCCTATATGTCCGGCTCTGGTGCATGGGTTAGATGGCAGATTGTAATAATTCATAGCATAGTTAAACAGTGTTGTAAGTGCACTGTCAACACGGCATAGATAACCGGCAGAATAACCGGCGGCTATCTGCTGATTTTGCCATGTCCTTATATCTGCCGGGGTGATCTCATTCACCGGCTTATCTTTGAAGTATGGCAATATTCGATTCTTGAATACGTTCTTTTTACCGTCTAGGGTTGTCTTGCGGAGCCTGTGGCTCATATCCTCAATATAGATATCATAAAGGCTTTGAAAGGTCATGGACGGCGTGCCCTGCTGCCGTTCCAGGAATTGCCGTTCCCATTCCTTGGCCTCTCTCTGGAGCTTAAAGCCCCTCTTTAGTTTCTGCTTGCGTTGCCCTGTGTAATCCTGATAATAGAATTTTGCATAAAATGTACCTGTCTTGTTGTCTTTATATACTGGCATGTTTTATATCTCCCTTCTTGCTTGGCGGCACAGAAAGCAATATAAAAACATCTGTATATGTTGCTGTGACTGTCTCAGCTCTCCATATTTTAATTTTAGAGAGTTAGACGGTAATTTATACCCTAAATTACTAAAATGGCTTAAAACGCAAAATACGGCGTCATTCTGTTTTCTTATATTCCGGAATCTTCGTTAGATCTTCCACATAGCTGGCGGCTTTTTCCTGGCCTTTTTCATTCAGTTTGGTAAATGAGGCCGTGAGCTGTTCTAATGGTGTGGGGGTTCCTGTTGCGTTGTCTATGGCTGTCATTAAACTAGATATGTCAAAGCGTTTTAGCGTATCGCCTATTTTTTCAGTGGGGTTATCTGCAAATTGACTTACAAAAAGCAAGCTTGTGATATCCATTCCCAATACATCCGCTATTTCCTCCAATACGCTGGTAGGTATCTCAGTACTTCCACATTCATATTTTTGAACAGAACTTACAGTTTTACCAATCATCAAGGCAAGATCTTTTTGTGTAAGGTTCTTGCGTTTTCTGTAATTCTTTATTTGTGCACCTATAAATTTATTGTTTGGCATTCTTGCACCCCCTTATAACACTGCAAATACTACCATAACACGCAATTAAATTCAATTTATTTTTAACTTTATATTGACAGACACAATATAATTGTGTATTATGCGTGTTGAAAGCACAATTAAATTGTGCATAGTTCGATAGAAAGGAGGAAATAAGATAGTGCGAATAGACGAAAAGAAGTTGAAGATAGCCATGGCAAGGGCTTGCATGAACAGGAATGACCTTGTAAAGGCTTCAGGTGTTGCACTTGGTACCCTTTGCGGAATATCTGCAAAGGGCGGAAAAGCTGCAGTTATTACAGTCGGTAAGCTTGCCAAGGCTTTGGGCTGTGACGTTACGGAGATCTTGGCAGATGAGGAGTTATAAAAGGCTTGGCGGCACAGAAAGCAGGATAAGAAAGGAGCGTTGCGAATGGATAAGCTATATCTAAATGTTGATGATGTCATGGCCCTTCTGGGCGTTTCAAAGTCAAAGGCTTATCAGATCATTAAGAACCTGAACGGCGAAATGTCAGCTAAGGGCTATTTAACAGTGAATGGAAAGGTAAACAAACGCTATTTATATGAGCGTTGCTACCAGGAAGGAGCAGGAGCATGAGTTACAAGAACGTAGGACAGAAAATAAAAGAATGCAGGCTTGCCAGGTGCATGACTCAGGAAGAGTTAGGCAAGAAGTGCGGTCTTTCTGGCTCAGCAATACGAAGATACGAAAGCGGCAGACAGACACCCAAGAAAGAGACAATACACTTCATTTATGAGGCTCTGGGAGTGCATGAGACTATATCGCTAGGGAATCCGGACGGAATACCAATAGAGAATATTATAGGCAGCACAGAGGACAGCCCGGAAGAACTGGACGACAAAACGCCGCCGAGTTATAGCATGACAACAACACAGCTCAACGCCAAGGCCTACAATGTCATGGTCAGGACGCTGCACACTTGTGCAACGAAAGAAGAAATGATGATTGTGGGCTATGCGCTGGATGAGTTCATAAACGAGATTACAGGAGGTAATGAAGATGAATAATATAGAACATCACGACACTAGATATTCCATGGAAGGATGTTTCATGGATGCAATAGGATATGCAATACTCACGGGCTACTTAGAAAGATATGGGGCATCCAAGCAGTCAGATGCTGACGCTAAATTAACATTGGTTATGATGCAGACTGCAGTTGATACCTTGACCACTATCAAACAGATAAGTGATAAGACTGCTATTAAATTTCAGGAGGTAAACGAGAAAGCCGAGAGCTTTAAGAGCTTGCTGGATGATGTGGAGCCGTTCGCCTCTGTGGATCCTGAGGAATAGAGGTGTAACATGTGAAGAACAACAAAGGAGGCTACGGCGTTGTGTTTCAAGATATAATGAGAAATCCAGATCTTCCACCATATAGCAAATTATTATATGCTTATCTGTCAAGTTTTGCAGGGAAAAAAGGAATCTGCTACCCATCCAAAAAATGTATATCACATGATCTAAAAATAACGGAAGGCACAGTGCACAAATATATTCAGCCTCTTGTTGATCAGGGATTTTTAAGGATTGAGAGAAAAAAGGAACATGGGCTATTGACGAATAATATATATCACATAATCCATGGTTCGTGTGACGATACATCGTGTGACGATACATCGTGTGACCCACTCAGCACACAACGACATGTCGTGAAACCTTATACAAATAATAAGAGTATAAACAATACCAATATAAATAATAACAGTAATAATATAAACACTCCATCTGACGATAGTTCTAATAAAGACGATAATAATAATATATTTAACACTACTTCTACAACTACCGTAAGAAGGGAGAATGACCAGGGCGACGAAGAACGGAAGTTCACACCTCCGACACTTGCCGAGCTTATGGAGTATAAAGACTATTACCCAAAAGTTAATTTATACAAGTTCTTTGAGCATTACGATGGCAACGGATGGATCAAGAAAGATGGTTCACCAGTGGACTCATTGAAAACAACACTTACACAATGCAATATTGGCCATAGGGATTATATATAAGGAGGTGAGGACGTGAAGGACGTAACAGACAGCAGAATTATAAAACTTGCGTTTTGCAAATACGGCAGTAAAGAATTTAAGGAAATGACGCCAGAAGAGCACATAGAGCGCAATATCTATATGCGGCATAAGCTGAAGGGCACAACGCACGAAAATGCGACAGATGAAGAGCTGGACCATGCAAGGTTAAAAATGATCGCTCAGGGCTTATATTATGAGTTTGAGAACGAAGTTGTTAGACTGGGGCACAATGAGACCTGGGCGGACGAAAGACGGCGCAGGGCGGCAATACCGGCGATATATGAGGGCATGGGAGCGCAAGACTTTGAATTTGATATATACGGCAAGGATATGAAGAAGGTCAAGGACATAGTAAACGGCTTTATAGTAAAATTCAGCCTGTGGCAGCGTGAAGGTAAAAACCTGTATATCTATTCAAAGACCAAAGGAACAGGCAAGACCATGTTATCCTGTATACTGCTAAATGAAGTCACAATGCGACATATGACACCGGCAAGGTTTATAACAGTATATGACTATCTGAATACAGTCACAGAGAGCTGGAAGGACAAGACAGGCGACACAAGCGCAAGACTGAGAGACATAGAGACCACCCAGCTGCTCATACTGGACGATATAGGGGCTCAGGATCCGAACAAGCTTGTCAATGATTCGCTATTCAAGCTTATAGACAGGCGATATTCTAACATGCTGGTAACTATATTCACCAGCAACAAGAAAATAAACGATCTGGGGCTTGATGATCGTATTATCAGCCGTATAGAGGAGAAGAGCATTTTGGTATCACTTCCAGAGGTATCTATAAGGCAGAGAAAGGCAGAGAGCAAGCAGGAAGAGTTTTTATCACGATTAGAGGAGGATTAAACAATGGCAACTATACCAGTTTACGGCAAGATAACACCGAAAGAAGATAGGGCAACATCTATTTATGAGGCCAATGACACTATGAAAATGTTGGGATATATGCCGCTACCAGGCGATGTAAAGAGTTCTGAAGTAGAGGACATTATAAACGCACATGTACCGAATGCATCGAAGAGTTTACACAGCTTTATGGTGTCATATGGCATTGATGTGCTATTACTTGGGTACATATACGGCAAGAGAGCCGAGAGGGCGAGAAGGGCAAAAAAAACAACCCAGACCGCCTAACACCTTTGACAATCCGGATTGCTTTTCACACTACGATCAGAAAAAAGGATAAACACCAGTACAGTATACTCTGAACAACATACAAGCTCAATATATCCAAGCAATCCGGAGATGTCAAGGATTAATTCGCAAAAAGGTGCTGGAACACCTGGGGGAAGTTACCCCAAACAAACCGAAGGCTTATGAATAACGTTTTGATCGCAGAGGGCACTCTACAGGCTTGTAGGGTGTCTTTTTGTGTGTTTAAGGGTGTGCGGCTTGTGACACTCCCTTACAAAACCCAACATTATTTTGTATATGAGGCTGTAAAGGTCGGAAAATACGACCTTTATTGAAGTTAGGGCGTCCCGAAATGGGATCACTAATAATGACCCCATCTGTATATACCGTAACGATTCGTGACGCTATTCATAAACTACTTCAGAAAACTTCAGTTTTACTACAGAAAACTACAGGTCAGATGTTAATAAATGTTAAGGTTCGAACCTATAACGAACCTAGGGGTACCCCGAATTAAAGCAGCCTTAAAACATGTCAAAACATGACATTAGAGAATATATACAACCTTACAAAACTTTACATCAGGGATATATACAACTTGGCAAAACCCAACATTAGAGAATATATAGGCCAAGAAAAACCAATATACAGAGCTCCCCGAACGAATCGTTCTGTCAGGGTACAAGCGTACTTTTAGGTACGGTTGTTCCTGGTGTCGCAAAATGCGACACCAGAAATTGCTAACAAATGCTAACGTCAGAACCGAAAGGGTATCCATACTGCGGATACCCCGACCTCATTAGTAATGACCCCATCCCGGATGTTAACCAATGTTAACCTTATGATGGCATGAAATGTTAGTAAATGTTAGTCTAATGTTGACATTGAAAAAAAATATAAAAAAATTTTTACCTTATTAATAAATGGTTTTGAATGCTTTACATACACCTTTATATGTTTATGGTGTGCTATAGCCTGTTTTTGTGTATTATAGCCTGTTTGGGGCTCTGTTGACTTCTGGCGGTGAGTTGGATAGATTGGATATATCAAGCCCACCTAGGGCGTAAAACGAAGGGAGCGCAAGCATATGAATATTACTGGAATGAACCAGGGTAATACCGAAGATCAGGACGAGAAGAACGGCACCGGCTTATTTACACAGGAGCAGGTAAATGCCATTGTAAGCAAGAGGCTAAAGGAACAGAAGGCCACCCTTGCTGCAGAGCTTGACCAGAGGGAGAAAGATATAAATAAACGAGAGATGGCGATCAGAGCGGCGGAGTTGCTCAGTGAGAAAGGGTTAGATAAAAGCCTTGCATCTGTACTTAAATACGACACAGAGGACGAGTTAAAGACCGCTATAGATGCCATCAGCAATATACAGGGCATGAAAGCAGATCAGGACGGCAGCGGCAGGCCTGAGAGGCGTCATATAATCGAGAACAGGCTGCCAGAGTTTAGGGAGAGCATAGAGCCCGACCAGTTCAAGAAAGCTTTCGGCCTTGATTAGAGGCATATTCCCATTTGGGGAATCTGCTAAGAAAGAAAGGTGAATAATATGGCTATAAATTTAACAGATAAATTTGAACCTTATGTTGATGAGGTATTTACAAGTGACAGCAAGAAGTCACTGCTTACAAATAACGATTTTGAGTTCTCAGGAGCTCACACAGTCAAGGTGTACAAGATCAGCACCGGCAGCATGAACGACTACGACAGAACCGGGACCGGCTCAGGTGTTGAGGGTTCCAGATATGGCAAGGTGGAGAGCCTGGACGCCACAACAGAGGAGTTCACACTGAAAAAGGACAGATCATTCACATTTGCCATTGATAAGCTGGACACAGACGAGACAGCGCAGCAGTTACAGGCTGCATCAGCATTATCAAGACAGCAGAGGGCTGTTGTAGTCCCTGAGGTAGATACATACACCTATGGAGTCATGGCAGCAGGTGCAGGAAATACACCGGCAGCCAAGGAGCTGACAATTGATAATATCTATGATGAGATCACCGCAGCCACTGAGGCACTGGACAACGCAGAGGTGCCAGAAACAAGCCGTGTGCTTGTTGTTACACCTGCAATATACCGCTTGATGAAGAAGAGCAAGGATATAGTGCTTGAAACTGAGGTTGGGGCAGATATGCGAGCTAAGGGCGTTATAGGCAACCTGGACGGCCTCACAGTCATTAAGGTGCCAGCGGTAAGACTCCCGAAGGGGTTCGGCTTTATGGTGGCTCATCCGTGCGCTACCGTGGCACCTACGAAGTTAGAGGATTACAAGATCCATCAGGATGCACCGGGCATCAGTGGTGCACTTGTAGAAGGTCGTATAGTGTATGATGCCTTTGTTCTGGAGAACAAGAAGAAGGCTATATATTACCAGGCTGTGCCGGTGGCTTCACAGTCAACAGAGGGGCACCAGTAAGGCAATAAATACGCCTATTCCTCCCCGTGGGGCGTATTTGACTATATATATTGTTTGTTGTAGAGCTCTCACAGTGCGTTGTGGGGGCTCTTTTGGTAAGGAGGCTTATAAATGACCAATGAAGAGCTTGTTGAGCTTATACAGAGCGGTGAGAACGTCACAGACAACATGGAACAACTATATAATCAGAATCATGGCATGATCTACAAGATTGCGAGAAGATACACCTGGGGGGCGTCCTTGGAAGATCTGACGCAGGAGGCTTATATCATACTGTATAAAGCTGCCATGCATTATGACAGGTCAAAGGGGGCCAACTTCTGCACATACATGATGATATGGCTTGATGGAAAGTTAAAAAGGTATGTCCGACAAACAAACCGTATTATTGGGCTACCTATATACAGGCAGGAACAAATATATAAATATAATACGATCAAGAGCATATACACACAGAAATATGGCCGAGAACCGTCACGGCGTGAATATGCGAACTATATAGGCGTTAAGCTGGAAGAGGTCGACAAGATAGAGGATATAATATATAGCACTGTAAAGAGCCTGGATAAGTCTATAGCAAGCGATGACGAGGATTCACACACTTTGAATGATATAGTAGGCAAGGAGTGCGAAGAATTGAACAATGCGCTGGATGATGCAGCAATGGCCGAGATCTGGGCGATTGCTGAGCGTGTATTATCTCCAAAACAGTGGGAAGTTATAGAAATGAAGTACAAGAATAAATGCACTATAAAAAACATGAAGGAAAAGCTGCAGAGTTCATACCAGGCAATCAACGATACAGAATATAGGGCATTATTGAGGTTAAAGCATAATGAAGCAGTGCAGAGCCTTGCGGAGAGTATGGGCATACCTATTTGACGCCCTAAGTTTGACTTAGTGTGTCAATGCCCTGGTGATACTACAACGATACTAAAATAAAAAAATACTATGGAAAAATGGAAAAATCAGCACGGAAAAGCACAGAAATAAACGGCTTGTAAGCTGTTGGAAAATATCAAACTAGTATTTTAATTTGGGATGTACCTTTATGTGTATTGAGGACGGACGAAAAAATGCTCTCCAGACATAATAAGCCGTGTGCCTGTATTCTGAATCACACTAATCTTCCGTCACTTCAGCTTGCTTATATTTGCACTGCGCTCTGCGCACGATAAGGGCGTTTGTGCGCGCCGCTCCGGCAATAAGCGCTGAAGTTCAGTCGATTACGCTATCGATTCAGAATACAGGCACGCGGCTTATTATAATATCTGGAGAGCAGTTTTTCTGTTAACGATAGCAGTTTATTGCTTATATTGGATTCGATTTACGAGTAATTATATTTGCGGTTGATTGCAGCCATAAAGAATGGTATCTTTTAGTCAGATATAAACATGATGAGTAAATATTATAATACGAGGAGAAAATTCTATGGATAGAGTAGAGAAAATGCTTGGAAGAATGAAAGCAAGTAAATTATACAGATTTGTGGATTGGGATCCGGAGGGTAAGGCAAAGGAGCTGGTAGATAAGTTCAACAGTGCTTCGAGGTCTGAGACTATGACAAGAACCGGAGAATATCTTGGAAAATTATTTGCACACATGGGAAAGGAGTGTTATATAGAGCCACCTTTTTATTGTGACTATGGAACTAATATACACGTGGGAGATTATTTCTATGCAAATACAGGGCTGATAGTTCTGGATCAGTGTGATGTCATCATTGGAGATCATGCATTTCTGGGACCAAGGGTCAATATATACTGTGCATGTCATCCGATAGATGCGATGATCAGAAATGCCGGTGTGGAGCTTGGCAAGCCGGTCACAATAGGCGATAATGTATGGATCGGCGGCAATACGGTCATCAATCCGGGTGTGACCATAGGTTCAAATGTTGTCATAGGCTCAGGGTCAGTTGTAACAAAGGATATTCCGGATAGTGTGATAGCGGCAGGAAATCCATGTAAAGTCATAAGAATGATAACAAATAAAGATAAGGAATATTGGCTTAAGCAGCTAGAGGAATTTGAGGCAGACACAGGTGAGCAGGTAAAGCTGGAGCAGGACTGATTCAACATTGCTGCTGTGAGTTGAGATTCCAAAGCGATTTTCTATACCACACATCCTAATGAAGATCCAATAAAAGCTATAAAAAAGATGAAACAGACTGATAACTTCAAGTTTGCAGAACTGACTCAAAAGAGCTCGAAGGAGCTCTTTTTCCTTTTTATCATAGTATCATTATGGTATAATAGAGACATTAAAATCGGAAGTTTGACGAGGCAAATATTATGAATGAATTAGTATATAGAAATCTATCCGAAGATGCAAAACGACAAATATGTGCATGGAAATATGGCGGAGAATACGATTTGTATAATCTTCCTTCTTATGAAGAAATGCAAGTTCGACAGATAGGATTCATGAATCCCCAAAGGGGAAAAAATTATTATGGTTTTTGGGATGAAAGCATATTGGTAGGATTTGTCAATATATTGGAGGAAAAAGAAGAGGTATTTATTGGAATAGGCGTAAATCCTGATTTGTGTAATAAACATTATGGTCAACGAATGCTCTTGATTACTTATGAGATTTCAAAAAAGTTATATCCTGACAAGCCGTTGTA
>ENA-OPBD01000938-OPBD01000938.1-human-gut-metagenome-genome-assembly--contig:-NODE-938-length-16046-cov-13.029517_pt1 | contig 16046 bp, 18 predicted proteins | sample MGYA00241062_ERZ501440 | MGnify/ENA primary metagenome ERZ501440 (study PRJEB25962, sample SAMEA2042628) | human gut metagenome | biome: human gut; feature: human-associated habitat; material: faeces...
GTGTCCTTCGGGAAATCGTCCTTGAAGGGAACGATGGTCGAGCCGTAGAAGATCAGCCCCTCACCGGCATTGGAATTGGTGATGTAGTTCTGCTGGCTGGGCGAGATGTTCAGCGCCTTCGAGAGAATCTGCCGGTCTCCGGACGCCTGATTCAGAAGGTAGACAAAATCCGAGTTTTCAAAGATGTTCTCTACCTCGCGGGACGCAAGCAGATCCTTGACGTTCTGCGTGATGCCGGTCGGGATGCCGCCCCATTTTCTGAAACGCTTCCAGATTTCCACGCTGTACGCGGCGGTCTGTTCCTCTTTCAGCAAAAGGTGGAACTCGTCCATGTAGTAGCGCGTTGCCTTGTGCTGGGCGCGGTTGATGGTAACTCTGTTCCACACCTGATCCTGCACGATCAGCATACCGAGCTTTTTGAGCTGCTTGCCGAGTTCGCGGATGTCATAGCAGACGAAGCGGTTGTTGACATCCACATTCGTTCTGTGATTGAAGACGTTCAGAGAGCCGTGAACATAGATTTCAAGGGCAGTTGCGATGCGCTGTGCCTCCGGCTCCTTCTGATTTCTCAGAATGTTGTAGAGGTCTTCGAGGATCGGCATTTTCTCCGGCTTGGGGTCTGCAAGAAACTCCTGATAGACCATGCGGACGCTGCGGTCAATGATGGTCTTCTCAACCGGCTGCAAGCCGTCCTTGCCGCCGACAATCAGCTCACACATGGAGAGGATGAAGTCGGATTTCAGCGTCAGCGGGTTTTCCTCTTCGGAGTAGTTCGTGTTGATGTCCAGCGGATTGATGTAATCCGTGCTGACCGGCGAGATGCGGATGACCTGACCGCCGAGCTTCTGCACGAGGGGGAAATACTCGGCTTCGGGGTCGCAGACGATGATGTCATCCTCCGTGATGAGGAAGGCGTTCGTCATTTCACGCTTTGCGGAGAAGGACTTACCGGAACCGGGCGTACCCAAGATCAGTCCGTTGGGGTTTTTGTCAAGAGGAACTTTTTAGGGGCAGGGAAAAGCTATATGATTAAGGGGAAGCAGGCAGAGAAAAAGGCTGAAAATGCGCCCTGTGGACGGCTAAAATGCGTTTTGGTGACAGGGAGTATAAAACCCATGCCCACCTCGGAAAAGAGGCTGCGGCAGGGGTAAATACTCCATATTCACACGCTTTCCCGCGCTGTAAGGGCTGCATTCTGTTCCTTGTTTGAGGTCGGGGGCGCGGGGCGCGAAGCCCCGCAAAGGCCGACAGTGAACGCCGTGCAAGTGCAGACGATTTTGCCGCTAAAATGAAGCGGACGAAAGCGGGGGCAGGGTTTATTAATCCTGTTCCCCGTTTTCGGCGGCGAAAAGGCAGCGGCAAAAATCCGGACGGTCAAGGGTTTAAGAGTGGAGATTTTTTCGCGCTGTGCGCGGAAAAATACGACTCGTCCCTTGACGGTCTGGATAGTCGGAGCGGATGAGATTTTTCGTCTGCGAGGTACAAAAGCGATAGAAATATTCACAAAACTGTGCTAAAATTAAATTGATAGATATATTGGAATCTAAGGAAGGAGCGTGATTGTATGAGAAGGCTGATGGCATTTGCTTTAACATTCTTTTGTGTGTTGGGTTTGGTTGGCTGCAACAACAGAACTGTAAACGAACCAGAAATGTATAATTCCTCCATGCAGGACGATTTTCCAAATGCTATTCCGGCAGAGGTGAGTGACAATATCATTCAGAACTGCACAGTTTTTTCAGAAAACTTGGGATATGAAACAGGTGAAATGAAAAAAGCTGTTTTGCTTGGCGAGGAATGGATGAAATATGTGTATTGCGAAGATGAAATGAAGAAAGAACTAATTGACAGCAGCGATATTGTTGTTATTTTTGAGAATATCCGTTGTGTTGTGGACGCTGAAACTGAGATTGTGCTGGGAAGTCTCCCGTTTGTATAAGCCAAGTAAATTCCCATTTATCAATCAAACACACCCAAGCAAAACGCAAGCGGAGTGACGGCATTAACTGTCTCGCCGCTCTGTCTTTTCAGCGGTCGAGGTCTTACTTGTGTGTAGCTTGCTCTTTTCAACTTACCTGCATAGAGCGCGAAAGCGGTAGAGTTTTTCACAAAGATTTACTACAAATAAAATACTTAGTTGTCTGATAAACTGAAAGCGGTGGGGGAATTAAATCACTATGACTTTGCATTACGGCGGAAAATACAACGGCGATGAAAAGAGTTTGCCGCAGAGAGAACATCATCCAAATGCAGTTGCCTTTATAGAAGCTGCAAGCACAAAAGAACTGTCTTTAATGTGTAATTGTGGCTGCATTTTACTGATGATTATATTAGCGGTGCCATTCGTGCTGCTCGGGAAAGAATATTTTCATAGTAATAGAATTTGTATGATTTTAGCGGCAATATGCGGGGTATTGTCACTATTTCCGCACGAGCTACTCCATGCAATATGTTATAAAGAAGATGTGTATTTGTATAACAATTTGAGACAAGGGCTGTTTTTTGTTATAGGTACGGAAGCTATGAGTAAATCAAGATTTGTATTCATGTGTTTATGTCCCAACATATTTTTAGGGCTAATCCCGTATTCCGTTTTTCTTTTCATTCCTCGTGCGGTTTTTCTGGGGCTGTTCGGACTGATATGTATTGGAATGGGCTTTGGAGATTACATCAATACATACAATGCAATCAAGCAAATGCCCAAAGAGGCGAAAACATATTTGAGCGGACTACATTCATATTGGTATTTAGGGTGAAAACTTTCGGTTTATCAGGCTAACAAACCCTCAAAACGCAAGCGGCGGGACGGGCTTTACCGTCCCGCCGTTCTGTCTTTCAGCGGTCAAGGTCTTGCTTGTGCGTGGGTTGCTCTTTGCGGTTTTCCTCCCGCAAAATACTGTAAACACACTTCCGTATCTGCTCCGCTTCCTTTACCTCGTCTTTCAGTGCGAGATAGCGGCGGGACAGCTCCTTCCGCTCGGCGGTCAGCTTCTCCTGCTCCGCTTTCCACGCCTTTAGCGGAATGCCCGTCCTGCCGTTCATCACGCCGTCAAGATAGCGTCCTGCGGCTTCGTAATGGGTCAGCTCCATGCGGTACGCTTCGTAAAACGCCTCCTGCTTTTTCGGCTTCTGCTGTTTGTATTTCCTGTAAATATCACGGTACTGCAAATATCTCTCGGCGTTTGAAATATGCCCTTCAAGGGTTTTCAGCCGCCTGTCGATGGGCTTCAGCTTTTCGGCTATTTCGCGCTGCTCCCCGAACATACCCGCCATTTTTTCCGTCAAGCCGTCCATATCCACGATCTGATTCTCTTGCAGGAAATTCAGCATTTTTGCCGCCGCTTTCAGGCTGTTGACGGCAGTGTAATAGCTTGGTTTTCCCGTCTGTTCCCGCCGTGCAAGGATACCCTGTATCACATCGGCAAGGGTGGGCGGCGTATCGTTTTCCGCTTCCTCCTTCAGCCAGTCTTGCAGCTTGGAAATGCGGGCTTTCAGCTGCCGCAATTTCTGATTTGTAACCTCTATTTCGCGGTTGATGTTTCCTCTCTCCGTGCGTATTCCGCGCTTCTCCATAGCGGAAGCGGCAACGCCTAAATGGACGGTGGGGATCAGGTCTATTCCCTGCCGCTCATAGCTGCGGTGGTCTATACGCTCGGTATGATTTCCCTTTTCAAGATACGAATTGCAGATTTCAGCCCATGCCGCCCGCCATTCCTCCGCTTTGGTCTGCTCGTTCCAGTCGGTGGCGGGAACGGATTTGCATTTGTACTGCCGCTTTTTCGGGTCGTAGATTTTGTTGCCGTCCCTGTCAAGAACATACTCCTTTTTCTGCTTCGCGCCCCATGCGCCGTCCTGCTCAATGGGGCGCATGGTCAGCAGGATATGGGCGTGGGGATTGCCGTCGTTCTTGTCGTGTAAGCAAACGTCGGCGCACATTCCCGCCGCCACAAAGTTGTCCTTCACATACTCCCGCACAAGAGAAACGCCCTGTTCCCGCGTCAGTTCGTGGGGCAGGGCGATTTCAATCTCACGCGCAAGCTGGGCGTTTTTTGCTTTCTCGATTCTCTCAACCGCGTTCCACAGAGCGGAGCGGTCAGAGAAGGCAGGCGGGGCATGGCTGGGCAGTAAAATCTCGGTGTGGACGATACCGCCCTTGCGGGTGTAGTCGTGAATCGCTCCGTCATATTCGTTGACGAGTTTTTCGCCGCTGCGGTAGGCGGCTGCGGCAACGGCGGATTTGCCCTTGCCGCGGGAGATGATTTTGATGCTGCAATGGTAAATCGCCATGCGCCGCGCTCCTTTCTGCGGGTTTACCCGCCGTTTCCTTTTGTGCCGGCAGGCGCAAAACGCCGTCTGCAAGACCGCACGATACCACATTCATGTGGTATATAAGTGCGCCCTTCGGGTAGGGGGAGGGCGGCGTTAGCCGCGCTCCCTCGCTCCGCTGCCCGCGTCTGCGTCCCCGCCCGCTACGCGCCGTGCGGTCAATCCGTCCAGTATGCGGCGGCTCTGCTCGGTGAGGACGGTCTTTTCAAGGAAGATTTGAAACTGCTCGTCAGTCAGGGAGATGCTTTCGGGCAGCAGGCTTTCAAAAAGCCCCATGCGTTTGCAAAGGCGTTTCGTCCTGTCCTTGCGCTCCTGCGCTTTTTGCGCCTGCACAAGCTGTCTGCGCTTGTTTTCAAGCTGTCGGATTTCTTCCTCGATGCCTGCGATTTTTTCGATTTTGGTCTTTGCCATGTGTAAAAGCTCCTTTCGTTTGTTGGATTTGAAATGGATGGGATGGGAAGGGAAGCGATGGGGAAACGCCCCTTTCGGGAACGGGAAAACGGCTCGCCCTTGGGTTGGCAAGCCGTTTTTTCGTTTCCCTGTTCGGTTATGCGCTTCTTTGCATTTCGCTTTCCTGCGGCGGCAGCTCGTAGGCTGTGCCTTTGAGGATCTCCGCTCTTGCCGCTTCCTCGGCGGCTTTCTTTGCGGCTACTTTCCTTGCGTACCGCTCCTTGTCCCGCCTGCGCAGGATTTCCCGCTGTTCCTCGCTCATCTCGCGGCGCAGCTTCTTCTTCCTTTTCTTTTCGGGCGTTGCCGCCTGTGCCGCTTCCTGCTCCGGCAGGTCGAATTTGCCGATAAAATTCAGGTAGATGTCCACCTGCATCGTCCGCTTTCCCTCGATTTTGACGGCTTCATGGACGACCACCTTTTCCACAAATTCATTCAAAAGGGTGGGTGTCAGCTCGGTAAACTCCGTGTGCCGCTTTACCAGCTCCAAAAACCTGTCGGCTCTCACGCTGTCGGTGTTGTAGCGGTCTATCTCGGCTTGCAGCCGTTCAAGCTCCGCATCGAGGTTTTTCTGCTCGGCGTCATAGCCCGTCAGCAGTTCGGAAAAGTGGTTTTCGGGAATTTTATCGGCGGCGTAGCTTTCGTACAGTTTTTTGATCAGGCGGCTGATTTCCTCGCGGCGGCGTTTGCCCTTTGTCAGCTTTCTGCGGCTCTCCCTGACCGCCGCTTCCTGTTGCAGCGCCGCTTCCTCCCGCACACGCTGAATGAATGCGGCTTCGTTTTCAATGGCGTATCTGCTTGCCCGCCGTATCGCGTCCAGTATCAGCTGCTCCACGACTTCCACGCGGATATAATGGCAGGTGCAGGACTTGGAATAGTGGCGGTAGCCGGAACACACATACTCATGGTGGGGGTGATCGGGTCGCCCGGAGGCTCCCCGCTTGTGATACATCTTTGCGCCGCAGTCGGCGCAATAGAGAATGCCCGTCAGAGGATTTGGCTCTCCGTCCGGCTTGTAAACACGCCGCTTCGTTCCCCGCAGCCGCTGAACGATATTCCACGTTTCCTCGTCAATGATCTGCGGGTGCGCGTCCTTGAATACAAGCCTGTTTTCGGGGGTGGGTTTCCGCTGCTTGGATTTATAGTTTTCCGTTCCCGTCTTGTTCAGGACTTTCCAGCCCATATATTCCTCTTTCTTGAGGATGTTGATGACGGTGGCGCTCGACCATTTATACGGGTCTGCATTGTGCGCCCCGCGGCTCGTCCTTTCGCCGATGCTTTTCCAATGGGCGTTGGGGGTCAGTATCCGCTCGGCGGTCAGTTCCTCCGTGATTTTTGCGATGTTCTTCCCCGCAATCACGCTCCGGAATATCCGCTTTACAATGGGAGCGGCTTCCTCGTCCACAATCCATTTCTGGCGGTCTTTCGGGTCGTGGAGGTAGCCGTAGGGCAATGCGCCCGTAACGTGGTTTCCCGCCGCCGTCCTCGCGCCGAATATCGCCCGGATTTTGCGGCTGGTGTCTCTTGCGTGCCACTCTGCAAGGATATTGCGAAAGGGCATAAAATCGTCCTCGCCTTTGGCGGTGTCGATGCCCTCCGCAACGGCGATCAGCCGGACGTTCATTTCCCGAAGCTGTTCCAAAAACAAGCCCACGCGCAGATGGTCACGCCCCAGGCGGCTCATATCCTTTATCAGGATTTGCCCCACGCTGCCGCGCGAAATATCCTCCGTCATCTGCAAAAAGCCCGGTCTGTCCCAGCGCGTCCCGCTCCAGCCATCGTCCGTCCTGTGGACGAGGTTTTTGAAGCCGCTTCGGAGGGCGTATTCCTCCAGATAGGCTTTTTGGTTCTCGATGGACAAGCTCTCGTTTTCCCGCCCGTCCTCATGGCTCAACCGCTCATAAAGGATTGTCAGTTTTTCGTTGTTCATGCTTCCCTCTTTCCGGCTCAACGCCTCCTTTGCGGCACATACGGTGTCAGGCAGTTTTCCTCGCCTCCTTTTCGATCAGGCGCAGAATTTTGTCCTCAAACGTTTCCTTGCCCTTTCCGCTGAAACGGACGGTCACAAGATAGGTGGTGGAGCCGATGCGCCTTGAAAACTGTCCGCACCCGCCGTTGAGTGCGTGGAGTTCCCTGTTCCTGTTTTCGTTTTTCATGCGGCGGCTCCTTTCCGCATTGAATTTTGCAGTCGGTTGGTGTAGAATGTGGCAAAACTCCTTTCCTGTTTTCTGACAGGGCAGTCCGGCGCTTGCACTGTCCGAAAACGCCCTCTCACTAATAGGAGAAAAACGGGGTGTAAATCGGAACCTGTTCCGAAAACTTTTTGAATGTTTTTCATCTCCGCCCGCTTTCTCCGCTCTCTGTCCGTCTGTGCCGCAAACGGCGCTCTCGCCTGTGTTTTTCGGGGTGTCCCCGTTCCTTTATGATATAGCCCGTTGGGGTTTTTGAGCTGCTTACGGTCAACCATGATCATGTTGTTGGACAGCGCATTCAGCCCGTAGTAGAGAGCTTCGCCGCCCTGAAAAAGCTCCTGCGTGGTGAACGGCACGAAAACCGCCGTGCTGGAAGTGGTCAGTCCGCGCTCAATCTCCACCTGATTGACGCCGATAGGCAGAGAGGACATCAGCCCTTCCTCCTGCTGGAAGTCAAGACGCTTGAGCGCACAGTTATACTTTTGGGCAATGGCGGCGGTCTGGAACACCGCGTTTTCGAGCTTCTGGCGATTGGTTGCTGTGTTCATGATGAGGATGGTCACGAGGAACAGTCTCTCATTGCGGGTCTGGAGATCCTGCAACAGACGCTTTGCCTCACCGCCGAAGGTGGCAAGATCGGACGGGATGATGTCCATATCGTAGCCGGAGCGGACTGCCTTTTTCTGCTCTTCAATCTTCATCTTGTCGAGGTCGGTGATCTTCATCTTGATGCTCTTGATTGCCTTCGCCTGGTCAATCGTCCGGATATGAAAATTGACCGTGATGTTGCTGTCCATCTCAAGGAAGTCGGCAAGCATACGGTCATTGAGTTCCGGCGCGAGGATTTGCAGGAAGCTCACTGCGCCGATGGTTCTGCCCATCTTGAAGCACTTGCCTTCACGGAAGTCAAAGGAAGTGGGCGCAATGAAGTCCTTCGTGCTGAGTCCCGTCCGGGCAACCATGTCAAAGGAAAAGCGGAACGGCTCATTGGTGTCCATGTTGAACACATCATGAAGCACTTTCAGCCGCTCGTAGCCGGACAGCGGCTCCGTCCTCACGCCGAGGGTTTTGAAGTTGTTGAGAATATCGGTTTCAATGCGTTCGAGCTTCGGCTTTGCCGTGCGGAGGGAGTCCGCCTCAATGCCGAAGGTGATGTACTTCTTCTTGATCAGCCCGTTGTTGCCCTTGGTGAGCTGGCTTTGCAGCATTCCGGAATACTCGGAGCGGATGTCGTTGAAGGCGTCCTCCTGTGCCGGAATGTTGATGCGCTTGCGGAACTCATTGAGGCTTGCCTTCTGATTGATGAAGGAGAGCTGGACGAAAATCGAGCTGTCGAAGTAGTTCAGAAAGTCGCACCAGTTCTCAAAGATGGCAGTTTTGTCCTCGTTCTGCGCAAGCTGGTAGTTGATGTCCTCAAAGGCGATGGACTTCGTGTAGAGGCGGCTGTTTACCTTGCAGATACCGTCGCGGCACATCTCCACATAGGGAATGGTCTGCTGGGCGGACTTGCGGACTTTCTTTGCCTTCCTGTCCTTTTTCTTCTGCATGACGATCCGCTTCTTTTCCTGAGCGGAAAGGGCATCGCCGTAAACGACGCCGTTTTTGACGGTCATCTTAGGCTTTGCCTTTGCTGTGCTGTTGTTCAAGCTGCAATTCCTCCTGTTCTTTGATTTTCTGCTGAATCTCAGCGTAGAGATTGTTTGTGCGATAGGGACGCACCTTGTCCCGGATGAACATGGACTGTACGATGTGGTACAGATACTTTTCGGCGGGCTGTCCGTCCTTCTCGTAAAGCGCGAAGAAGATGAACGGGAGCATGATCACCACCATCAGCATTGCCGCCGTAGACAAGTCGAGATGCGCCTTCGCCAGAAAGAAGATCGGGACGCCGACCGCCGCAGCGATGGAAAAACAAATGAGCTGCCGCTTGGTCAGGTTGAACATGACCTTCGTTTTGACGCGGTTAAGATCCTTCGGGACCGGAACAAATGCCATTGACTGTTTCCTCCTTTCTAAGCTGCTTTTCATAGCGCAGCTTCATTTGTGCGGGATATTGATCCTCCTTCGGTTGACGCTTGCCCGTCCAGCGAAGCCCACCCGCTTTGCCTTGACAGATCCAGCCGGAAGCCCGAAGGCTTGCACCGTTTTCACTTTCCAGCGTGTAGGTGATGATGCGCTTATAGCCCATAGCCGCAGCAGCTCTTGCCGCCGCGCCGTAGAGAAAGCTGCAAGCGTTCTTTGCCCCGTTGGTGCATAGCCTTGTGACCTCCAATGTGAAGCCGTCATCCAGATACCGGCTGACAGGACGCCCGGCGATGATTACGCCGACCAGCTCACCGTCTGCTTCACAGCCGATGGAAAACTTGTGACCGGCAACCGGCTTGTGATGTCGGTGATGCTTCCGGACGTACTCGTTGGCGTCTCGAAGAGAGATGGGTTTTAGCCGCAGCATGGTGTTTCCTCCATTGGAAGATGTGCCGTGCATTCGACCTCGTTGCCCCAAACGTCCCAGCCTTCGGGGGACTGACGGGCAAATAGCTCTACGCGGGGAAGGTCTCCCATGAGCCGAACAATGCGCTCCCGCGCTTCATCCGGCTTTTTGGAATGCTCTTCGATGTGGCTGAGGATGACCTGACGCACACCGGCGTCAACACGCTTCGGGTGTCCCTTTGTGGCAAGGATACAGATTTCGGCATTCGCCCTTGTCCAGTAGCCCATGCCGGTAAAGAGATCGTCGTTCCTTCGGTTTTGCTTCACCCATACAAAAGCCACGGTCTTATAAGAAAAGCCCCATGCCGTCAGCACTTCGAGTGCTTCACAGAGGCACGGGAACGTGATCCAGAGAAACAGAGCGCAGTCCTTAGCGGCAAGCTCACCGACCGGAAGTGCCTTGATGTCCTCAATGCACATTGTCGGGTAGTGGCTTTCTGCCGACCGTCCCTGTCCCTTCTTGGAGTAAGTCCGATACGCCCAAGGGGGATCGGCGTAGATGATGCTGTACTTCTTCATGCTGCCGACCTCCTTAGTGCGCATGGAAAATGGATTTTGCGAGGCTTCCGGTCTTGAACAGCGAGAAGCACAGAATAACCGTGTACGCTGCCACAGAGAACAGAGCCGAATGAATGTTGTCTGCGATGATCATGCCGTTGATCAGCACCGCATAGATGCCGACGCAGACCATGATGAGAAAGCCCTGAAATGCCAGAGCGAACAAGCCTTTCAGATAGTTCGTGCCGATGCTGCCCCATTCGCGGTTGCTCATGGTTGCGATGGGAATAGGCGCAATGCTCACGGTGCAGTAAATCTCAATCATGCGCCCGTAGAGAATGACCGTAATGAGGATCGCCATGATTTTGAGGCACAGGCTGATCAGAAGCGTTTCTATCGACAGTCCGAGCAGTTCTCCGACGCCCATGTTCTCCATGCCGGTACGCATCTGCGCAATCGTCGCGTCAATGTCAATGCTGGTGTTGCCGTGGATGACTCCCGCTGCGCCGGAAACCACGTTCTGCCCGATGTCGAATACTGCCATCACGATGTCAAACGTGTGTGTCACGAGATAGATCGCCACAGCCGCCTTGAAAAACCACTTGAAGAACATCCAAGTGTCCATGTCGTGAAGGTTGTTTTTCTCGGTGATCATGGAAATCAGCTCGTAGCACAAAACGAAGGTGATGATGATACCAGCGATGGGGACTATCACGTTTTCGGATAGTCCCCGGATCATCTGGTACACGCCGCCGTTCCAGCCGGACGGTGTTTGCCCAACTTCGGCGGCAATCGTTCCTACCTTCTCGTTGACATCGGTGAACATATTGGTCAGGTTGCTCTCGATCCATCCGATCAGCATATCCTTGAGAGCCTGTTCGATCTTTTCTAAAATGCTGCCCAATATTTCACCACCCTTCGGTTAAGCTGGGCTTGCCGTGGATTAGCCGAACAAACCGGAGAGCAGGGGGATGAGGGTCGTGCCGATCAGCACCACACCGCCGCCAGCCATGAGCTGCTTGATGCCCTGAGACTTAGCGCCGGGGTTGTCGTTGCCGTAGCCTTCCATGAGGTTGACAACACCCCACACTGCGAGACCTGCGCCGAGGGCGATAACGAGCGTCTGAAGAACCGTGACAGCCTGATTGATGAAAGCCATAGATTTTCCTCCTTGAATCGATGAAAGTTGAGTGTGTATTTTTGAAAATGGGCATAAAAAAAGAAGCCCCGTCGCTGTTCTGCTTTGGGATGAGCCATCAGGCTTTACCCACTGCGCAGTGCAGCGACGGGGCTTTAATCCGCTTCGACCTCGCCCATATCATAGAGGTCGAATGTGTCATCGGGCTTGACTACCAGCTTGTGCTGCCGGTACTTCTCGATGTCAAAGGCGTTCCGCTTGTTATAGTCGGAGAGCTGCCGGTACTTTGGATGCTTCGTAATGTCGTATTTGTTACTGAGAAAAGGTCTCACGCCTCGAAGCTGCAAAATACACTTGGCTCCGTCCATGACGGCGATCTCATCCTGAGACATCAGTTCCTTGCCGGTTTTCTGATAATTCAAGCCGTAGGAGTTGTTGTTGGAACGGGTTTCTGAGGTGTTGTAAAGGTCGATTGTCTCCTTGCCCAGCACCTCGCTGATTTCCTTGAGGGTCGATTTTTCTTTTCCGCCGAGGAAAAGTGTGCAGTCACAGTTGCCCGTGATGGTGTCAGCCGCATCCTTGTAGATGGTCTTGAGCTGAGACTGGGACTGCAAGATGATTGACGCCGAGATTTCCCGGCTTCGGATGGTGGCGATGAGCTTATCAAACTTCGGGATTTGACCGATGTTCGCAAACTCGTCCAGCAGACAGCGCACATGAACGGGAAGCCGTCCGTTGTAAACGTCATCTGCTTTGTCGCAGAGAAGGTTGAAGAGCTGGGAATACATGATCGCCACGACGAAATTGAAGGTGTCATCGGTATCGGAAATGATGACGAACAGCGCCGTCTTCCGGTCTCCGATGGTGTCCAGCTCCATCTCATCGTAGCTCATCAGCTCCCGCAGCTCTGCAATGTCGAAGGGCGCAAGCCTTGCACCGCAGGAAATCAAAATCGACTTGGCGGTTTTGCCCGCCGCCAGCTTGTATTTGCGGTATTGCTTGACCGCAAAGTGGTCAGGGTCGCGGGCTTCCAGCTCGTCGAACATGACATCCACGGGGTTCTTGAAGGTCTCATCGTCCTCTCTGGCTTCCGAGGCATTGATCATTTCGAGCAGGGTAGTAAAGTTTTTCTCGTGGTCGGGTGCCTCGTACCAGATGTAGCCGATGAGAGCTGTGTAGTAGAGCTTTTCCGCCTTGACCCAGAAATCTTCGCCGGACTTATCGCCATCTCCCTTCGTGTTGACGATGATCGTATTGACCAGCTTGAGGATGTCCTTCTCGCTGCGGATGTAGCTAAAAGGGTTGTAGTGCATGGATTTCCGGAAATTGATGGTGTTCAGCGACTTGATGACGTAGCCGCCCTTTTCAAGCATTTTGCCGCATTCCACCAGCACGGTTCCTTTCGGATCAGTAACCACATAAGAGCTGTGCATCTGCATCAGGTTTGGCTTCACGAAAAAGCGCGTCTTGCCTGAGCCGGAACCGCCGATGACAAGGATGTTTTTGTTTCTGGCGTACTTCGGCTGCTTCGGGCGGCTGTTCATGGTCAGGAACTCCGTCTGCGTTAGGATGACGTTGTTCGAGAACTCCGGATCCGTGTACGGCTTGATGTCCTCCGGCTTGCCCCATCGTGCAGATCCGTATTCTTCGCCCTGCCGGAACTTTTTGCGGTTTTTGCCCTTGACATAGACCGCCAGCTTGAGCAACACACCGGCAATCAGACCGATGAGCAGATCGACGGGGTGAAAGCTGGGCAGCGGATTTGCAAAGGCAGAGCCGAACACGGCAAAGCCGTTTGTCAGCTTGTCGATGAACTCTGTGCCGGGTGCGAGACGGAACACGGCGGCGATCTTATCTGCAAAGTAGAAGGCGAAGACATACGGAAGGTTCAGAAGAACGAGCTTCTTCACATCGGGTTTGTTCACAGCTCCACACCCCGATCCTTGGTTTTGACCTTGACCTTCTCCTTGTGCTGCGCCTTGCTCTGAGCTTTCTCCTGATCCAGCTTGTGCCGGATGGACGGCTGTTCCTTCTGCTTGACGGTTTTTGCGGAGAACTCCTTGAAGGCGGCGGTCATTACATCAACGTCCCGTCCCTTGAAGAAGACAAGATAGCTGGGCGGCTCAACGGAAACGTCCTTCTTGAGCGCAAAGTCCAGACCGTATTTGCTGGCAGTCCGCTCAAAGGACTTGATGTTGCCGTCCGTCACTTCAATGTTGGAGATGGCGGCATTCTGGCTCATCAGATGTTTGATGGACTGCTTGCCGCGATAGGTTTTAGGTTGCTGCATCTGCTTCTGCGCCTTCTCGATTTCCTGAACGAACTTGTCCAGAGCCTTTTTCAGCACCTCAGCGGAGATTTTACCGCCCTTGATCATGATTGCAACAACTTTGGTGTTGACTTCATCCTGCAATGCAGTGATACCTCCTTTCCTTGGAATAATTGAGGGAATGCTGCCTCAGCTAAGGCGGCACACCCGGCAGATGAATGAATATGACCATGTAAAGCCCTCCTTTCAGTCATAAAAATAGCCGCCAGCGTTTCGCTTGCGGTTTACCAGCCGTTGAAATCATGATTGACCTTTGCGGAGTAGAAATTGTCCATCGTTGCCGGAGCGTTATAGAGTGTGGTCAGGAGATATGCCCTGATGTTCCGAATGTTGGACGGACATTCCTTCATTGCGTGGAAAACATACTCGATGTGGCTGCTGTCCAGCTTGAGAAAGCGGGACTTGACCGCTTGCTGCGGCATATCTTCGCCATTGATGCGGATGGTAGGAGCAGTTGAGCAAACGGCATCCAGCATGATCTCGACAATTTCACCGAGGCGGTCTCCGTCAGGGCGGTCTTTCATAATCTCGTATTCGATGTTCTCTTCGATGATTTCTCTATATCGCTCTCGCTCATCCATCCAATCAGTCCCATCATTTCTGCGTCCTGTGCCTGAGTGATTGATAGATGGAGTATTGTTCAAGTGAGTATTTTCTTGGTGTGTAATTACTTGGTTCGTATTTATTTGCATTGGGTTTCCCGATGTCGGGACATCCGTTGCCGGTTTTACCGGTATCGGCTTTTCCGATGACGGTGAATCCAACGCCGGTTTTGACAACTCCGGTATTTCAAAGACAAGATACTCGCTTTGCGCCATTCTGCCGTTTTTGTCCCTACGCTGACGCCTGATGATATAACCGGCATCCTCCAATTCCTGCACAGCAGAGCGAACGCCGTCGATGCCGTCCGCGTTGAGCTTGGCAAGCCCCTTGAGGGAGTAGTCCCATTCATCCGGAAGGCTGAGGATTTTCGACATCAGCCCAACAGCCTTGAGGGAGAGCTTCTTGTTGCGAAGATGGTGATTGCTCATCATCGTGAAGTTCTCGATCTTGGGGACTCTGAAAACTGCCATAAAATCACCTTGCCATCTTGGGAAGCAGCTCTTCGCCGCACTTTTTCTGGAACTTCATTCGGATGACATCCTTGCCCTTCGGCGTGAAGTAGGTCTGAGAACCGGTGTAGCAGTACGTCACAAAATCGCGGACGATGAACAGTCCGGCATTGCTGTCCTTGTTGTAGGGAAGAAGCTGACCGGAGGGAGAGCGGAATAGGTACTTTTCTCTAAGAAGGAACTGGACGAACTTGCGCTCCGGGATTTTCAGTTCCTTCGCCGTTGTTCTAATATTGGTACAGTCATCCGGATTGATAAAGGCATCGTAGTAATCGGCTTTGGGCTTTGCAGTGTTCAGCTCAACCTCAAGAGCCTTTACGCGATTCTTTTCTCGAATCAACGCCTGAGCGAACTCCATGATGACCGCCGGTTCCTTCTGAATGCGTTCCAGAAGGGAGTCCGTCATGTAGCCGCCGGTCTTGCGGATGGTGGGGACAACTTCATCGAACAGCCAGTGTTCAAACTTCTCAGCAGCAGGGAGTTTGCTGTGAACAATCAGTCGGTAAACATCGCCCTCCGGTATATAGGAAAGGGACTGCATACCACCTCTTGTAAGGGTGTCCCGTTTTAGGACACCCTTGCAGTGATCAATAATTGCCTTTCCGGGTCGGGCATATCCAAGCGCTTTCGCAATATCTGAACCGCAGAACAGGAGTGTTTCCCCTTCGAGGATCGTTCGCACCTCACCGAACTGTTCATTCTTGAAGACTTCGATTTTGTTATTCATGACTGACTTCCTTTCCGGCAGCAGATGTGCCATTTTGATTTTTGAGAGTAGAAACGGGCTTGCAGCAGTAGGGACACTCTGCAAACACGCAGGACTGATATTTCCAGAAGGGACGATGAAATCGACAGCTTCGGCACTCAGGGAGAATGCCATCCGCGCCGCTGTCAAAATGCTCAAAGCCGGGTGTGGTCTGCATCAGCAATTCGAGTGCTTGCAGATCACCGGCTGTCATGCGTTTCATGCTTAAAAACTCCTTTCCTTCGCCGCATCGCCAGCAAATATTCCGGCTTTTGGGCAACAAAAAAAGAGGGTTTGCTTCTTACTCCAAATTGGAGAAGAAACAAACCCTCTTCGTTTACGATGTAGTTCAGATGATTTCTCGGATGGTATGAATGACACCGAGCAGCAGCCCGATGAAGAAGGCGAGTCCTCCGATGAGACCGCCTATGATTAAGTTCAATGCGAAGATGCCGACTGAGCCGGAGATACCGTAGCCGCTGGGAACGAGCCAGAGGCACATCCTCCGGATGCCGAATGGCAAGCCGACGCAGATCCACATAAGGAAGTAGTCACATACGCCGTCAGGCATATAGATCGGCTTGAGAAATGACGCGAGGCAGAACGCAAGCGCGATTGGAAGCACAACCTCCTTCAAGAAGACTTTGATAGCACCCACTATATCCTCCTTCTGCCGGAAGTGTGCAGCAGCACCCTCCGGCTTGCTTGATTATTGTGAAAGTCCTTTGTTTTCGGTCAAAAAAAGAAGGGACTAAGCCAGAATGCCTTG
>ENA-OPBD01000946-OPBD01000946.1-human-gut-metagenome-genome-assembly--contig:-NODE-946-length-15961-cov-4.999246_pt1 | contig 15961 bp, 13 predicted proteins | sample MGYA00241062_ERZ501440 | MGnify/ENA primary metagenome ERZ501440 (study PRJEB25962, sample SAMEA2042628) | human gut metagenome | biome: human gut; feature: human-associated habitat; material: faeces...
CCCTGCCAGTACGGGTCCTGCAGCAGCTGCAGCGGCAGAGTCCCGCCCTGCGGGATCAGACTGACGGGGCGCAGCGGTGCTGTGTCAAAAACATTTACAGACAGACATTTTCCATCTGCAAAAATTTCTGCAGAGCATCGATCCAAAAACACCTGTAGCCGCACCGGCGCGCCCGGCGCCAACTGCAGTGTGCCGCAGTCCTGCATTGTCTGTTCACCGGAATCTCTGGCATACGCATGCAGCGTCCGGGACGCCAGCGTGAGCTCCAGGGCAAAGCAGCTGCCGACCTGCAGCAGCAGCCCGCCGGTCTGCTGCTGCGCCGGAATTTCAAGCAGAATCTCCCACGCCGTCTCTGCCGCATCCGGCAGCGTCCATGGTGCGGTCAGTTCCTTCCGACCCCACGGAATTGCCTTTTTGCGCAGCGTTTCCAATTGCGGATGCGGCTGGAATCGCGGCAATTTGTCCGCGCCCTCTGTCACAACGCGCGGCAATGTGAACCAGCCGCGCCAGAAGCCCTGCTCCGCCACACCCCAGCGCCGGAACTGCGGCATCCAGTCCCATCCATTGGCCCAGGCAACCTGCACACACTGTCCCCGATCATCGACAAACGACTGCGCCGCGTAATAATCCGGTCCCGCGTCCGGGCAGACTGGCTCCACATTCAGAAGCTTCCCTTTTTCGCGTGAAAACGTCCCGACCAGGCACACATTGCGGTACGCCGGGCAATGCATCGGGGAAACGCAGAGCATATGCTTCCTGCCAAGCGGAATCAGGTCCGGACACTCCCACATCGTGCCGAAGCGGCCCTCGCTGCGGGCCAGCACGCCCTGATACTGCCACTGGAAAAGATCCTGTGAGGAAAACAGCAGCGCTGCCCCATCCCCTTCCAGGCTTGCGCCGCAGACAAAATAGAATGTCCCATCTGCCTCGCGCCAGAGCTTTGGATCGCGGAAATTTGCCGGATCAACGCCCACTGGCGCGCAGACGACCGGATTATTTTCATATTTTTGAAACGTGACGCCATCGTCACTCCAGGCCAGACACTGCGCCTGCACGCAGTGTCCATCCTTCTCACACACGCCCGTGTACAGAAGATACAGCCTCTGCCCTACAACAAGCGCGCTGCCGGAGAAGCAGCCGCCCTGTTCATACATGTCATACGGCTCACTTGGCACAAGCGCCGGCGGCAGCTGCGTCCAATGCAGCAGATCCCGGCTCACCGCGTGACCCCAGCAGGGCTCGCCCCAAGTGAGGCCAAACGGGTTATACTGATAGAAAAAGTGATACGCGTCCTTGTACCAGACCAGGCCGTTCGGATCGTTGATCCAGCCCGGGCCGCCCATAAAATGATACTGCTGGCGCATATGCATCGGATGCGGGCGCTGCTGCTCCTGCAGCAGCTGCGCAAGATACGTTCCGTCGTTTCGCATATGGCTCCTCCTTACACAGCTCTCTGGGCGCGGCCTGCAATCTCCAGCTGCATTTCCCGGCTCAGATCGACAAAACGCGCACTGTAGCCGCAGACGCGGATGACAAGCTGCTGATGGCGCTCCGGATGCTCCAGCGCGTCGGCAATTGCGGCGCTGTCCAACACGTCAAAATCCACCGCGCTGCCGCCGCAGGCCAAAAAGCACCGGATCAGACCTGCACAGATCTGCACGTTGTCGTCCGCCAGTGAAACAGGCATACAGAAATACGCCACCGCAGACTGCGGGAACTGCGCATAATCCACTCCGTCCATCGTGTGCAGAATGGCACTGAGCTCTGCGGGTGTCCGCTCTGACGGGTTGAGCCCGCGGGAAAGCGACTGTCCACGCAGACGCCCATCCGGCAGCGCGCCGCAGTGTGCTTTCATCCACTCATACCCATAAAACGACCAGATCGACGCCTCATACCGGCCGCCGCGGCCATTGGGCATCCAGCTGATGCTCTCGGCGATATCCTGCGTGACGCGGCGCACAAACGCGTTCATCTGCGCCGTATCCGCCCCCACCTTGGGAATCTTGTTCTGCAGATAGAGCCGGTCGAGCTCGCAGCCCTCGTAGTTTTTGCGCAGCATGGCGGTCAGCTCTGCAAGCGTGTAGCGTTTTTGCTCATAAACCGCTTCTTTGATCGCGTAGAGCGAATCAATAAAATCTGCAAGACCGACAAGCGCAAAGCCGCTGTTGTTATAGATTGCCCCGCCCTGCGAAACATCCTGCGCCTTTTCGATGCAGCCGGTGATTGTCGAGGAAAAGAACGGGCACGGATTATAAGCTGCCCAGCGCTTTTCAAAGCCGTTATAATGCCAGGCCACAGCGTTGACGATCATAGAGAGGTTCCGCATCACACGGTGATAGAACGTCTCAAAATCCGGCGCAGCCAACACATCGTAGGGAACAATATGCTCCCGATCAAAAAACACCGTTCCATCCGGCTCCAGCATCATCTCAAGATACCGGCAGGGACTGAGATAGCACGTTGCGCGTGAATTGACCTCCGTATCCGCAAGCAGAACCTCCTGGCAGCCGCCATTGAGATACAATCTGGCGTCAGCCTCCTGTTTGCCCATGCGCATCTGCGCGGCAATGATCGTGCGGTCATTGAACACCGACAGCACATTCCGGCCACTGGCCGCAAGCTGCGCCACAAGCTGATAGTATTCCTCCGGTGCGTCCGGCGCGAAGCGTGCCTGTACTTTGGGGTTAATCAGTCCGCAGTCCAGATAGCACTGCAGCACCCATCTTGTGATATCGTTGAAAACCGGCGTTCCGTTCTCATCGCAGCCGCCGATGCTCATAGCCGTGTTTGTTCCATAGAGCGCCTGCGACAGATCCCACTTGGCATCTGTCATGGCACAGAACCAATAGACGAGCTCCTGCGCCTGCGCCACGGTCAATCTGCCAAGCTGCACATCGCGCGCGTAATACGGCGCAAGCACCCGGTCGACATGCCCCAGAATTGCAAAGCCCATCGACTCCAGCCCGTTGCCAAGCTCTTTTAAAAGCAGCATTGTATTCAGTGCTTCAAAAAACGTCTCTGCCGGCTCGGCCGGGCAGCGCCGTGCGCTGATTGCAATCCTTGCAAGACGAGCCTGGACAACCGGGTCACGCTCCGTGCCGCGCAGGCGCTCCGCTTCATCGGCAAAGCGTGCGCACAGGCGCATCACGGCGTCCTCCGCACGGATCACGCAGCGCAGAAATGTCTGCTTTTCCACGTCCGTCTCCGTCTGCAGGCGTGCCTGCGCCTGCCGCTGCAGTCCGCGCAGACCATAGCGCAACACGTTGCCGACGCCCATCGCGTGGTGCGCGCAGTCCACGTACATCGTCGAGTTCAGCGCATCCTCCTGCACATACGGCGCGATCCAGTTCTGAAACTCCTGCTCCAGCCCGGAGGTGTCGCGGCGCATCAGCCAGCTGCCAAGCCCCGGGATCGGCGGAAAGCACGATCCCGCCAGATTGCGCGGCGCACCGGTGTCTACCTCAAAATAGAACGGGCAGTGCCGGAACAGCTTCACCCGGCATTTTTCGGCTGCCAGCTCATAAATCCACGTTTTTTTCTCCATGGCGCCCGCCTGCGGCTGCAGGCGGCTTTTTTCGTCCAGCTCCTGCTCCAGCGCGCTGACGTCCGTAGGGTAAGCAGCGTAATAGTCGTCCAACTCCTGACGGAATGCGTCATATTCTTTTCCAAATTGCGTTTGTTTCCAGTCGTTCATAGTGCTCCCTCAGAATGTCAGCGCGATCTTGATACCTTCTCTGCCGCGGACGAGCCGTAAGCCCTCCGCGAAGTCCTCCACGGGGATCTTGTGCGTCACGAACTCGCGAAGCGGCAGCCTGCCGCTCGTCACATAGCCGCAGACCTCGTCGTGCACGGCGCTCTCCTGCGCAGCAATGGGCCACTGCACCGTTTGCAGGATGCAGTTGTGCGGCAGCAGTGACCAGTCGATCGCCGCGTCCGCCCGCAGACCGAGACCGTACAGGCCGATCGTGCCCTCCTGCCGGATCAGGCGCATCCCATCCATCAGAAGATTCGGGTTGCCGACCGCATCGATATACAGATCCACACCCTCCGGCATATAGCCGCGCACAGTGTCCGCCAGCGGCTGCTCCCGCGTGTCAAAGGCAAGATCCGCACCCAGACGCTTTGCCGCCGCGATGCGCGCCGGATGGTGGCCTGCAAGCACGACCTTCCCGGCACCCATGCATTTAGCCAGCGCCGCCATAGCAATGCCGACTGGCCCGCAGCCTGCCACCACAACGTTCTGTCCCGGCTGCAGCCGCAGCCGGTGCAGGGCGCTGGCAACCTCCTTGAGCGTGATGAGCATGGTTGCCTCCACGGGATCTATCCCCGCCGGCACCAGCTGCCGCGTACTCGTCTCAATATCCGCGCCTGCGTGATCGGCCAGACGCGCAGCATAATCATCCGCCACGCCGTACTCAGCAAAACCACCCCAGAAGCTGTGATAGCCAGGCAGACCAGGCAGCGCCGAGCGGAGGATATAGTCCCCCTCTTGGAAGCTGCGCACCTTTTCCCCCACAGCCACAACCTGACCGACAGCCTCATGCCCCAGCACGAACGGATACTGGATAAACGGCATCTGCCCGTTTATGAGCTGCATATCCGTCCCATTGCAGATCCCACAGCCCACATTGCGGCACAGGACCTGATATGCGTCTATCTCCGGCAGCGGCAGATCCTCCCGCAGGCAGATCTTCCCCGCCGCTTCTACTACAAGACCCTTCATTCTATTTCTTATCCTCCTTTTTCTGTGCTCTGCCGGACGTCACCGGCAGACCAAGCATCCGGAGCGTCTGCTCCGCAGTTTCACGGGCAGCCGCATCCGGCACCGGAAACTGCCGCTGTACGCGGTTCAGCTCGGCGCTTTTTTCAGCTCCAAGTGTATGATATGGCAAAATTTCTACCCGCCGCACGCGCGGCAGCTGTGTTAAAAACCTTCCGATGTCCTCAATCTGCTCCGTGTTGACGCCCGGCACAAACGGGATCCGGATCCAGATATCCGCGCGTGCAGCGAGCCGCCGGAGGTTCTCCAGAATCCGCTCGTTCCCCACGCCTGTCCACTGCCGGTGCGTCTGCGGCGAATATGCCTTCACGTCATAAAGAAACAGATCCGTCACCGGCAGCACCTGCTCGAAGGCTTCCCACGGGACATTTCCCGCCGTGTCGACGCATGTATGCAGGCCGCGCGCATGCATCCCGCCCAGAAGCTCCGCCACGGCGTCTGCCTGCAGCAGCGGCTCCCCGCCGGAGCATGTCACGCCGCCGGCTGTCGTGCGGAAGATCTTCTCGTCACGCAGCACCAGCTCTGTCAGCTCCTGGCAGGAGATCCTGCGCCCCGCCACATCAATGGCACCGGTGAGACAGGCCTGTGCGCAGCGGCCGCAGCCCACGCAGCGTGCCGTATCCCGCACCGGACCCTCCGGCCCCATCGTCCGCGCACCGGACGCGCAGCTGTGCACGCAGGTTCCGCACCGGACGCAGCGCTGCGCGCGAAAGATCAGCTCCGGCTGCGGATTTTGTGTCTCCGGGTTGTGGCACCAGGCACAGCGGAGATTGCAGCCCTTCAAAAACACGGTGGTCCGCATGCCGGGTCCATCATGGAACGACATGCGCTGGATATTCGTAATGAGCAGCTCCTGCATGGCGCCGCCTCCGTTTCTTCCCCCCGCCGCAGCAGGGGTTCATATTGAAGTTGCAAAAAAAGTATGTTATAATACTATAACAATCGATAATTCATTGGAGAATTGAGGATGGAATATGGTAAAATTAGATGATGTTGCAAAGCTCGCCGGCGTGTCCAAGGGAACCGCCTCGCGCGTGCTCAACAATCGCGGCTACATCTCCCAGCAGACGCGCGAGCGCATCGAGGCTGCTGTCAAGGAGCTCAACTACTACCCCAACGAGAATGCGCGCAACCTGCTCAAGCGCCGCTCCGGCATGATCGGCGTCGTCGTGCCGACCATCACCTATCCCTATTACTCCGAAATGATTTCCTTCCTTGAGAAATTCCTCAAGGCAAGCGGATACAAGATCCTGCTGTGCAACACATCGTTCAGTTCCGGTGCATCGCAGGACTATATCAAGCTCCTCAACAACAATCGTGTCGACGGAGCCATTATTTTCAACTATAAGCTTACCGAACAGGACTACGCCAGCCTCTCCTTTCCGATCGTCTCTATTGACCGCCATATCCGCGACGAGGCGTCGTATGTCGCCTCCGACCATGTGCAGGGCGGCACACTGGCCGCCGATTGTCTGCTGCGCTGCGGCTGCCGGCACGTGATCCAGATCGGCGGCTCATTCGAGGACGACGCACCCTGGAATATCCGCCATCAGGTTTTCCGCGATATCATGGCAAAGCACCAGGTGGACTGCTTTTCCTATGAGCAGGTCCGTGACTCGCACACCTTCCACGATTACCGGCAGATCGTCCTCGGCCTTCTGCGTGAGCATCCGGAAACGGACGGCATTTTCTGCAACGATCTTTGTGCGGCAGCTGTGTTGAACGCCGCCATGTCCCTGCAGCTGCGCGTACCGGAACAGCTGAAAATTATCGGCTATGACGGGACATTTCTCTCAGAAATCGTGACGCCGTCCATCACAACCGTCTGGCAGAACACAGAAAAAATCGCCAGTTCAGCAGCAGATATCATCGTCAAAATGATCGACGATCCCAGCTTTTCTTCGTACCACCTGACGCTTGGCGTCAGGCTCATTGAGCGCGACAGCACACGCTGCGGCTGAAGGATGCATAGACAGGTTTCAGATACACCCTGAACAAAAAGGGGATGTTGCCAAGGCAGCATCCCCTTTGCGTATGTGTTGGGGTTTACCCCTTGACGGCGCCGACGGTCATACCGTCGACCACATGGCGCTGGAAGATCCCGTAGAATACGAGCTCCGGCAGCAGCACCATGACGCTGTAGGCGGCCAGGCCGCCGTAATCGATATTGTACTGCCCCTGGAATGCCGCAATGCCGCGCGAAATGGTGTAATAGGCCGGCTTTTCAATCATAATGGAGGCGAACGGATATTCGTTCCAGATATACAGCAGGTTGAATATGATCACCGTTGCCAGAACCGGCTTTGCAATCGGCACAAGAATCTTCGTCATCAGCTGCCACAGGCTCACGCCGTCCATCAGCGCCGCCTCGTCAAGCTCCTTGGGTACGGTACGGAGATAGGCAGTAAACAGCAGCGTATTGAAGGAAATGGATGTTGCGATATACGGCAGAATCAGCGACAGCTGCTGGCTAAAACCAAGGAATTTATTGATCTTATAGATCGGAAACAGCAGGATAAACGGGCTGACCGCAAGTCCCAGCTGCAAAAATCCCTGCAGGCCGCTGCGCACACCGTCACTGCGGTAATACAGCCGGGTCAGGCCCACGGCGCTGGAAAACGTAATGACGATCTCCACAGCAAGCGAGCAGACAGCGATAAAAGCCGTATTTTTGTACAGCGTGAACAGATCCAGCGTCTGCAGCGCGGATACATAGTTCCCAAAGTCCAGCGCATTCGGCAGCGAGAGCGGATTGTTCATGATCTCGCTGTTCGGCTTCATAGAGATAAAGACCAGCCAGATGATCGGGATCACAATTGCGATTGTCAGAAGCACCATCAGGACGTAGCACACGCCCAGCTTTTTTCTTACTCTCATGGCAGGCCCTCTCAATCTTTCCCGCGCAGCAGCAGCGTATAGATTCCCATGAGGATCAGCGAAATCAGGAACGTCGCTGTAGCCAGCGCCATGCCGTAGCCGTATTCTCCCCGGGCAAACGTTGTGTTGTACGCGTAGGTCACGAGTGTTTCTGAGTAATGCGTCGGGCCGCCGCCGGTCAACTGCTGCACCGTCTCAAAAATCTTCATCGAGCCGGTGATAATCAGGATGCCGACCGACACAAACGTGTCGCGCAGCGCCGGAATCGTCACATGCAGCAGCCGCTGCCAGAAATTTGTCCCATCGACAGCTGCCGCCTCCATCATCTCGTGCGGAATCGTCTTGAGCCCGGCAAGATAGATAGCCGCAATATAGCCGGCCTGCTGCCAGAAATAGACGAACGCAATACTGTAGGGCGAGAGCGTTTTGCCGCCGATCCACTCGAGCGCCAGCTTGTCAAGGCCGATGGCCCGCAGGACATTGTTGACAAGGCCCGTCACCGGGTCGAGCAGGTATCCCCAGATAACGCCCGCAATGATGCTTGCGATGATGGCCGGCGCAAAGATCAGCGCCTTGCACACGTTCACGCCGCGCATCGGCTGGTTCAGGAGCATCGCCACAAAGAACGCGCCGATGCCAAGCAGAAGGATGGAGATACCGAGGATAATCGCTGTGTTTTTCAGCGCGATCCAGAAATACGGATCATCCAGCAGGCGGATGTAGTTTTTCAGTCCGTACAACCGCGGCTTGCTGATCCCGGAGTATTTGGTAAAGCTGTAGTAAAGCGAAACAAGGATCGGCAGGATGATGTAGACCACATACACCAAGCAGGTCGGCAAAAGCAGTAGCAGCTTATTCTTTTTTGTACTGAGTAATTGCATATTCTCTCCTTCCGGCGTATCCGCCTGGCGGCCGGTCTGCGATCATCCCGCCATTGGATCCTGCCTTGTTTTACTGTGCGGCCTCGGCAAAGGCAGTGTCGATGGACGCAACCGCCTGCTCCGTGGTGATGTTGCCGAGCATGAGGCTGTTCATCGCGTCATAGAAGGTTTCGCTGACGGATGCAGTCAGGGATGCGACCGGGTTGCTGGCTGTAGTGCTTGCATAGCCGGTAGCCAGTGCCTCAGAGATTGCGGCAAAGGCCGGGTTGGTGTTTTCCATCTGCAGATCCGCATAGGTGGCAATGGGAATGTTGGAGTTGTCAAACAGGATGGACGAGCCTTCCTGGCCAAAGTAGAACGCGAGGAAACGATAAACAGCAGCCTGCTTGGCCTCGTCCTTTGCAACGTCCGCGCTCACAACGAACGGGCAGTTTGCGAACTGGTTGCTGGTTTTCTGCGAATAATCGGAATCCGTATAGGTCGGGCCCCACCAGAAGCCGACGTTCTCGCCGAGTGCTTCGCCGATTTCACCGGCATCCCACTGGCCGGAGGTGAAGATAGCCGCCTGGCCGGTCGTGAACAGGTTCTTGGCCTCGAAATAGTCGATGGTTGCCATGTTCTGCGGATATGCGCCGGCGGCGCCAAGCTCTGCAAGCTTGTCAAACAGCTTGGAGAATACCGCGCTGCTCTGCGAGCCATCGGCGATTGCCGCAATGTTTTCCGCATAGCCATAGCGGTTCAGGCTGCCAAGATAACCCCAGACACTGTAGTTGGTCATAGCGCCCTGTGCGAAGGTCGTTACGCCGTTGTCGTGCAGTGTCTTGACCATGTCCAGAAGCTCCTCGTATGTCGTCTCATTTGTCAGCTCGGGCAGACCGTTGTCTGCAAAGATAGCCTTATTGTAATAGAAGCCGGTCACAAGCGAGGTGTAAGCCAGACCGTAGATCTCGCCGTTTTCGCCAGCATAGCAGTTCTTGATGGCATCGGGGATTGCGCTGTCAATGTCGGGGTTCTGGCTGAGGAAATCGTTGAGCGGCAGCAGATAGCCGTTCTCGCCATACTCCAGCACGTCGCCCTCCTGGCACCAGAAGATATCCGGCAGTTCCCCGGACTGCGCCCAGAGCTTGAGCTGCTTGTTGTGCTCCTCGGTCAGGTGCTCAACGAGCTCAATCTTCACATCGGGGTTCTCCTGCTGGAAAGCCTGAATCGCCTGATAGACGGCAGGCTCCTGCTCCTGCGTGTTGGACACGTGCATGGCAAGCGTGATGGTGGTCACATCACCATTGGTGTCCGTGGGCTGCTCCGCTTCAGTGTCTGCCGCTGTGTCTGTGGTGGTGGCTGCGTCGGCAGCCGTGTCCGTCGTGGTTGTCTCTGTCTTGGCTGTGCAGGCTGCCAGTGCCAGCAGCATGGTCAGCGCAAGGATGACTGCAATAATCTTTTTCATGGGTTCCTCCTTGATCTTCATGTGATTGATTGTGTGTTTTCCGATATGACAATCGATTATCATATCCGTTGTTATATAGTGTAGTAATTGCGGTCTGTTTTGTCAAGAATGCAAGCGCCAAAAAAATTTTTTTGTTGGTTTCGATAATTTGCAGTCATTCACATTGTGTATTTTGCCGATTAAATTTGATTTTTTCCTGTTTATCTGTAGGTCAATCGGTTTTCTATATGGATATAAATAGACCGCTTCGGATCTGCCGAAGCTGCACGGCCTATAACCATCATATCGGTCCTGGGATTGCCGCTCCGTCAGGCCGCCTGCACAGCGGAGAATCTGCGGTACTGCTCCTGATTTCTGCGGAAAAAGCCGCGGATGGCCAGCAGCACAAACGCTGCAGCAGCGAGATAATAGACAGGCAGTGCAACGCTCCACGCGCGTTCCGGAATCAGCTGCCTGATGGCTGCCGCATCCAGCAGAATGTAAATCAGAAGCTGCTCACTGCCCACAACGAATGGGCGGAGAATGGCGGCGCGGATGGCCATCCGAGCAACACCCAGCGCCAGTTTCGGCGCATCCTTTGCACTGCATACCGCACCTCCAATCGTCACAAAACCGCAGAAATAGATTGAGCCATGGCAGAACATCGAAATATAGATACCCCTGATACCCGTCCGCGTGCAGCCAGCCCGAGAAGCCTTTCAGGAAAGCCTCCGCATGCTCCGCTTTTCGGGTGGGCTGGTACTCATACAGCACAATGGCCTGTTTTGCGCAGCCGCTGGTGCGGTACAGCCACATGTAGGACTTGCTGGTGGAGGAACGTCCCGGCTCTTTCAGCACCTGCAAGGTCGTCTCATCAGCGTGCAGCACCGGCTCCCTGCAGAGCTGCTCATGCAGCACATCATAGACCGGCCGCAGCCATTTCTCCGAGACGTTCAACAGCCAGTTGGCCATGGTCTGCCGGGACAGCTTCAATCCCTGACGATTGAATTCCTGTTCCAGCCGGTACAGCGGCGAGTGCATGACAAACTTCTGCGTTGCCAGATACGCCACTGCCTCCGCAGAGGCAAAGCTGCCGGGCAGCAGCACGGGCTCTTTCGCTGCCTTTACAATGTTGGCCTCGCCAGTCTCCTGCTCGCAGTTCTTACAGGCGTAGGTGTAGTATACATCCTCGCGTACCCAGAACTTTGCCGGCTTCATCTGCAGTGTTCTACGAACCTCCTTGCCGATCTCCACCATCTGACTACCGCAAGCAGAGCAGATCCGCTCATTCTCGGAAAGGCGGTGCTCCACTACCTCGGTGGGAGTACCCTCCGGAACGACCTCCAGCACATTGCCAGACTGCCGCTTGCGCTCGTGGGCCTTCACGGCGATCTGCTTCTCTGTGGCGGCCTTGGTGCCAAAGGCATAGGCCTCCAGCTCGTTGTAGGTCAGGCTCAGCTGGTCCATGACCATCTGTCCCGCCTGCTCCGAGGAGCGGCCAAACAGCTTCTTCTTGGACAGCTTCAGCTGCTCCAGCAGCCACTCATTTTGCAGTGTCAGGCTGGTAATGACCTGGGCCTGCTCCTGTAACCGCTTATATTCCGCACGGGAAATGGTCACCATTTCCTCCGTGTTGCTTGTCTGTATTTCTCTGTTTTTCATGTAAACATTATACCACAGAACTCAGCAAAAAGCCAGTGTTTTCAATGGTTTCCACCTATTTCCCTGCTCAGACAGTAGTCAATCCCGTTACCGGGCGGTGAGCCTTCGGCTGCTCGATCTGCAACCCCTCCATGAGCCAGCGGTACTGCTGCGGCGTTAAAGTCTTCACCTCGGATTCCGAGCGCGGCCACTGATATACGCCCTGCTCCAGCCGCTTATATAGCAGAATGAAGCCGTCCCTTTCCCAGTACAGCCCTTTAATGCGGTCTCGCCGCCGCCCACAGAACAGGAACAGGGTGTTGGTGAACGGATCCAGCTCGAATTGCTGGCAGACCAGCTGGGCCAGGCCGTCTATGCCCTTGCGCAGATCTGTGTAGCCGCAGGCAATATAGACTTTATCTGCGCCGGTGAAATCATTCAGCATAGGCGCAGAAGCTCCACCAGCAGTCTCAGCTGTTCCGCGTTACAGCCGGGGTAAATGTCCAGACTGGCCTTCCCGATATGCAGTGTGGCGAAACGTTCCGCAACGTTGCGTGATACCTGCATCGGTGCTGGTAACTCCGCAAAGGTCACAGCCGTTGATGGCGGTGTTCCGTTTCTCCGCACTCCTGTCAACAGTTCACGCTCCCAACGGTAATAGGTGGCTGTCGTAACACCCCGCTGCCGACACCATTCGCTTACGGAGAGACCGCTGCCCCTGCATTCCTGTATAGACATGCTCCATTCCTGTTTCTTGGCTTCATGTTTCAGTTCATTGCTCGTCATTTACTTCACACCCTGAACGTTATAGTGGTGGGAAGTTTCACAACTCCCCACCACTATTGTCCCATGTGTGTCCAGCCGTCTTTAGTTTTGACGGTTACTTCCCAACAGCAAGATATACACACGATGCTAACAAGCTGAACATGGTAGACGCTGCCGAACTGAAAGCCTACATAAACCGCATTGTGGACGATATGGATAAGGCGCAGCTTGCCGCTATGGAGAAAGCCCCGCTGGGCTATGCGGCGAAGATCCGCGCCAAAATTGAAACGCTGCTGGAAGCCCACTATCGGGAAACCTTTGAAAAGTGGCTGGAAACGGAGCGCATTGTCTGTATGCCCTCGTTCCGTCTGCCCACATCTATTCATCCCGCCAGCAATACCGCCATATACGCCCGCTCGCTGTATACGGCTGAGGACGGCGACATGAACAAGCTGGAGCAGAAGCTGGTTGTGGAATTGACCGCCCTGCCGAATGTCCGCTGGTGGCACAGGAATATTGCCCGTCAGGGTTTTGCAATCAACGGCTTTATCAAGCACTACCCCGATATTCTGATTATGACCCAAAGCGGCAAGCTCATCTGTGCGGAAACCAAGGGCGAACACCTGAAAAACGACGATAGCCGGGAGAAAATCGCGCTCGGTAAGGCGTGGAGCAACCATGCGGGAACCCTGTTCCGGTATTATATGGTGTTTATGGATGATAACGATCTCCCCACGGGCGCTGTCAGTATGAGCAAGTTCTTGGAAATTTTGAAGGCGTTGTAAAAGAGGTGAGGATTTGTAATGTACATATATGCCCACATAAACAAAAACACCTTGCGCTTTGTACGTGAACAAAAAGCCATATCTTTCGATTATGTTACACGTATCACAAAATTCAAGGAAGATATCTATCCCGAAAACGTACAGTTGCCGCGATGAACAGAGGGCAGCGTGTCAATATGGCAAAGAAAAGCAAACGGCATACAGTCGATTTTATCCTCGAAAAAAGTCCCGAAACGCAACAACAAAGCCCAGCATCGCGCCGTTTGGCGTGATGCTGGGCTTTTCTTGATTGCTGTGATTTTCAGCGGATGAAGCAATACTCTGCCCGCAAGGGGGCATTTCGCATTTTGCTGTTTGGCGCGGAAATGTACTGTTTTGCAAAACCTCACGCGCAGAAGTGTACCGTGTACACTCCATCGTGCTTTACTTTCCGATGTGCTTTTTTCGTGCAGGGAGAAAGAACTTTACTGTTTTCACTACACTCGATTTTAGCACGGCGTTTTTACTGCCCTCACACTCGATTTACTCTGAAATTAAGCCAAAATGCCGCAGCGCATCCTTGATTGCCTCGACCTTTTCGGGCGGGCAGGGATGATACTCATGTTTTCTCTGCTCCACCGCATTCGGTGCTTTGTGCATATTCAGTCCGACCATACGTTTTACCTCGGCAATATATGCCGTATGGACTTTGAAGCCGTACTTTTCCTGCACATACTCCTGAATGCGTTTATAGGTCGGATGCTCCTTAACCTCTCCGGTTTCCACTTCCATTCTGACCTCAACCGTCAGTGGATTTGTTTCCCGTGACAAGAGGACCACCGTCTCCATATGCGCATCATTGTCCAAACTCAAACTCATATCTTCCGCAATGATAGGAAGCTTGAATTTGATGGACTTGAGCCACTGGCCGTTCGGCTGCCGTTCCTCATAGATCTGGACTTCGGATAGCAGCGATTCCATGAGCTGCCGCTTTTCCTGATCGTCCATGACGGAATAGAGCTTATCAAAGTAAATCAGCACCTTGTAGATGTTGTCGCCCGTCAGCTTTTCCGCCTCAATCGCCATCTTCTTGGCTCTGGCGGCAACGAGCTGGTTTTCTGTATCCTCGATCTTATCATACATCTTGTAAAGCCGGTCATCAAGGTCTGCTTTGCGTTTGATGTAGTGCCTATCGTCCGGGTCGAGGGAATCAATTTCATCCATCAGCCGCACTTTTACGGAATAACTCTGGCGAAGCTGCTTTTCATGCGCCGCAATCTCCTGCTCAATGGCAGAGGTGTCCACCTTCATGCTGATCTTTTCCTGCATCATGGCGGCAAATTTCGGATTGCTTACCAGCTTTACAATGACCTCCGCAACGGCGCTGTCCAGCAGTTCTTCATTGATCTGCTTCTTGAAGTCGCATTTATGCCCGCGCGTCATCGCACGGTGCTTACAGCCATAGTAATAAAAATCCTTGTATTTTGAGCCGTCCGCCTTATGTTTGATGCTTTTGTTTCCGTACATTCCCACACCGCAGACCGGGCATTTTACAATACCGGACAGCAGATGTATTTTTGTATCCTTGCCCCTGTTGACGTGTTCGTACTTCTCCGCTTGTGCCAGCAGCTTGACCTGTGCCTCATGCCATAGTTCTTCGGAAACGATTCCCTCATGCAGTCCATCCACCAGCAGATAATCGTCCTGCTCCACCAGCCGGTAATCATTTCGGGTGCCATGCACCTTCTCCGTCCGACGTCTGCCATAGGCGATTTTCCCGCAGTATACCGGATTTTTTAGAATCCTGCGGATCAACGCAGAATCAAACAGGGGATTTTTCCCGTTTTGCCTTTGGATTTTGTGAATCCCGTGGGTCACAAGATATTTTGCAAGGCCGTTTGCACCGGTATCTGTATGCACATACTGGTCAAAAATCACGCGGATTGCCGCAGCTTCTTCCTCATTGATGAAAAGTTGCCCTTTTTCCAGCCTGTAGCCATATGGCGCAAAGCCGCCATTCCATTTTCCCTCACGGGCTTTCTGGATTCTGCCCTCCATGGTCTGCACACGGATATTTTCACGCTCAATTTCAGCCACAGCCGAAAGCACGGAGATCATCAGCTTTCCTGCGTCCTTGGAGGAATCAATCCCGTCCTCCACGCAAATCAGATTGACACCGAAATCCTGCATGACCTGTAAGGTAGAAAGAACGTCTGCCGCATTTCTGCCGAAGCGCGAGAGTTTGAACACCAGCACATAGGACACGCCGTCTTTACCGGACTTGATATCCTCCATCATGCGGTTAAACTCTACACGCCCTTCAATGGACTTGCCGGATTTACCGGCATCCTCGTATTCGCCCACAATCTCATAGTCATTGAACTCGGCATAGGCTTTCATTCTGGATTTCTGTGCATCCAGAGAGTATCCGTCAATCTGCATGGCAGTGGACACGCGAGTATAGATATAGACTTTTACCTTTTCTTTTTTCATCATATCTTCTCCGCCCCGGCTTACTTTTTATCTGTTTTCTGCTCCAACAGCTTGATGGAATCCAGATAATCGCGCTCAACTTCGCTGAGAGTACGGGCTTTGTATTTTCTGTATTCACCGGTTGCCTTGTCAATAGCCTGCCTATGGCTGACGCTTCCGTTGCCAATCAGCAGTTGCTCTCCACTCATGGTCAGAATCCGATCAAGGTGCTCCGACCAGTCCTGCATGGTCATTGCCTGCTCCCGCTCCGCCTGCCGTTCCGCAAAATCCAGATAGCCGGACACAAGCTGCCCCATAGCACGAAGCTCTTTCTCGTTCAGATAGTTCTTGGCAACTA
>ENA-OPBD01000948-OPBD01000948.1-human-gut-metagenome-genome-assembly--contig:-NODE-948-length-15949-cov-2.837675_pt1 | contig 15949 bp, 8 predicted proteins | sample MGYA00241062_ERZ501440 | MGnify/ENA primary metagenome ERZ501440 (study PRJEB25962, sample SAMEA2042628) | human gut metagenome | biome: human gut; feature: human-associated habitat; material: faeces...
CCGGTCTCAGGTATACAGTGTTCTTGGCATCCTCAGTTACACCCTGGAATGTCTTAAACATAAGGTTAAACTGTCTTATATCTGTGAAATTGTGCTTTCCACATGAAGGACAGCAGATATTCTTCTCATCGATGAAATTCTTCATCTGCTCCTGTGTCCATCCATCAACTGAACCGCCGAGATCATATGAATTCTCGTCTGCCCAGTCTTCTATAAGTTTATCTGCTCTGAATCTCTCATGACATTCCTTGCAGTCCATTAATGGATCAGAAAATCCACCAAGATGACCTGATGCTACCCAAGTCTGAGGGTTCATAAGAATTGCACAGTCAACTCCTACATTGTATGGGCTTTCCTGTACGAACTTCTGCCACCATGCCTTCTTAACATTGTTCTTTAACTCAACACCAAGGTTACCATAATCCCAGGTATTAGCTAATCCGCCATAGATTTCAGAACCTGGGTAAACAAATCCTCTTGCCTTAGCTAAAGAAACAATTTTCTCCATTGTCTTTTCCATAATAATATAATCCTCCTAAAGGCAACAGCCTGACTACATCGAACTGCATCGGCTGCTACATAATCTTAATCATTTTATAACATTTAGTGCTGATTAGCAAGAGGAATGATGTCTTAATCCTCCCAAGCTCAATATACTTTCACACTTAAATAGCACATTGTATAATTTTTAATGCACTGCCAACATATATGTAATTCAAAAAATATCAGAAAAGCCAGATATATAACAACTTCTGTTATTATACATCCGGCTTATATTATGCATTAATCAATAGTGTTCTTTTTCTTCTTATCTTCATGTATAACAAATACAATTCCTGCTAATGCCATAAACAACATTATACTATAACCTGCTACATTATACACATCAGCTGTCTTTACACTATCTTCTGCCTGTTCCTTATCACCTGAAATGGTTTCATCGCTTTTCTTATTATCATCACCCGTATCCGGTGCTGGCGTTGGATCTGGCGTTGGTGTCGGATCCGGCGTTGGTGTTGGTCCTGGCGTTGGTGTTGGTCCTGGCGCCGGATTATCACTCTTATTAAGCTCTTCATTTTTTGCACTAATAGCACTTAAAAGACTCTGACCTTTTGTTGTCCAGTAAACTGCATCAACTGTAAAACTGCCATCTGAATCTGCTGCTTTTGCTGTAAGTGTTCCATTTTTATCAACAACAAATACCTGCTGTCCATCTGGATTAACGCCCGCTACCCTTGATGGTGCTTTGACAGCCTTTGAGAGTGATATATTCATATTCTGAATCTGTTGTGCAAAAAGTTCTGCTGTTATAAAACCGCCAAGCTTATTGCTATGTGTGCTATCTCCTGCTGACATAACCTGCATACCATTAACAGATTTGCCATTAGCTGCCTTTTCATCTGCTTTGTATGCTTCCTCATACATATTTTTTGTTATCTCAAATCCATCAATAAGCAACACATTCTGTTCCTTTGCAAGCTGTTTAACTGCCTCAACATAGGCGTTATTTTCTGTTACCAGTGTTCCTGTTGTTGTATCTGTTGAATCATGATGTGGTTTGATAGTTCCATCATTTGTATAATAAAGTCTTGATACTGGTGTTACAAGAACCGGTATAGCTCCTACTTCTCTCGCTGTCTCGATATACTGTGTAAGATACCACTTATAAGTACCACCACAATCATACGAATAAAAGCTGTCACCATACTTTGAAGCAAGCGATGATGGTGTTGCCACTTTAGTTCCTGCTGTTACCGGATATATTCCGTTAGCATCTGGTTCTCCAAGTGGTACATATCTATCTTCAAGATATCCTTTTCCATTAGCGCAATCATTGTGACCAAACTGTATAAACAGATAATCGCCTTCTTTAATATTGGCTTTTATCTTATCTAATGATCCTTCATTAATAAAGTTACGGCTGCTTCTTCCTCCATTAGCATAGTTCTGTACCTTAACCTTTGAAGAGTCAAAGAATGTCTGTAAATATTCACCCCATGAACCTTCTGCCTGAGCCTTGCCACTCATATACATACCTGATGCTGAATAATCCTTAACTGTTGAATCACCTGCTAAAAATACATTTACTCCATCTCCAAGTTCTATATCTGTTGAACCCGTTGGATCTTCATATCCTTCCCTTACATATGCATCTGCCTTATAACTTACCGCTTCAGACTTTATTCCGCTTATGTTTTCAGGTACAACTTCAACTTCAATATACTTTCCAATTGCATCTTTTGTGATTTTATATGTATTGTCTACATTGACGCTTGTTGCTTTTACAAGAGTCCTGTTTCCATCATTATCAACAATATACCAACGGATTACTGATGCATCAGATGCATCATTTGCATTGCCAAGTGAGTATACTACAGTAAGAGTATGTCCTGGATATGGTGCATTGATATCTCCATTATCAACAAGATATGGTGTTTTTTCAAATATCACTGTACTCTCATCAGCAACATAATCCGAAGGTGTCCAGCCAGAAAGATAATCATTCACAACATCTTTCTTTGCAACGCTGTCATCTGTCACAACTCCTGTAACTCTCTTAGACATATCAACTGCTGTTCCATCTGTGTAAACAGAATTATATTCTTTATAGTTTGCTTTTTCTGGTTTGTTACCAGACATATCAAACCATCCTTCATCTTTTATGTAACTGCCATTTATCTTAGTATTAAGGAATGTTACTCTCGCATCCTGTCCCCAAGGTCTTCCAAGATATCCCGCATTTACCTCAAGTTCATCGTTTCCTGTTATTGTACAGTTTCTAAACACATACCCTGCCTTAGTTGCTGCTGTTGGCTTGTGTGCTGTAATATAACCGCCAACAGAGCCTGTACTATAACCAAAGAATCTAAGCTCACATCCGTCAAATACTGCATTGCCATCACCAAATATGTAATCTGTATTACCTTCTATGCGACAGTTCTTAAAATACATATTAGTTGCAGAATTACCTGTATATAATGTATCCTGGCTTCCAAGGAATGCACAATCTGTAAATTCTACCTTATCAGCTTCTATAGCCATGGCTGTTGCTCTTTCAGTTGCTGCTTTTGATGTAACATCTGTTGAGTAATTTCTTTCTGGAAGCTTCGTATCAGTTGGACTTACGCCATCTTCTATTTCTTCATCTGTTATATATCGGTTAAAAGAAGCTTCAAATGTAATTCCATCAGCACTAAAACCAGTTGCTGTATTTTTAAGCAATACTGAACAACCCCACTTTGAAGCAGCAGCTTTATCATACTTATCATATGCATTTTCAGCATTATAATAACCGGTTGAATCTATGCTGTAATACTCATATCCAATTCCATAATACCATGTAAGAAGTACCTCTTTACCTGATGACTTTTCATCATTAACAAGTCTTACATAAGGAGTTGATATAACAACCTGTTCTCTGTATGTACCAGGAGCAATATGTACAGTAACTCCGTTCTTTTCATCCGGAGCTGGTGTCATTGCCGATATTGCTGATATCGCCTCTTTTACTGTATTAAAATTAATATTTCCTTTTTCTTCATATCCAACATATATATCAGATACTCTTTCAACCTGCTCTTTATCCTTGGTAGATACCATTAAAATATCTTTAGTCACATCAGCATCGCTTACTACTATATGTGTTGTTGTTCTATATCCATCAGCAACAGCTTCGATTGAATATGAACCATTTCTTAACATAACTTCATATCCATCTGTCGTTACTTTTCCTGTATATATATACTTATCATCTACATTCGTAAACTTAACATCTGTAACAGCTGTATTACCATCAAGTCCTGCAAACTTTCCTGCTGCCTTATATAACCTTCTGGCAGAAACTTCAATATCTCTGGAATAGCTTACCTGACTTATTATCTCGCCTCCGCTTAAAACTTCATAATCATTAACTCCGATAAGTTCAACTGTATACTTGACATCAGGTTCAAGTGTAGCTGTAAATGCCTTTTCAGAATCAAGCTTAAGAATCACATCATCTGCTAATGAAGATGAATCAGCCACAAGTTTGACTGATAAATTAGATGTATCATAGTCAGCAGCAAAGCCTGTAACCTTTCCTGTGTATGTATACACTTTCTTCTCTTCTATGCTTAATGTAACTCCAGACTTTCCTGTAAGAGCTTCATCTACTGTTGTCGAAATATTCTTTGTAGCATTCGAAAATCCATATCCTGCTACTCCTGATAATACTGCAGTATAATTACAGCCTGCTGCAAGTGTAGCTGTAAATGTATTCCCCTTTATATCTGCATCATATGTAATACCATTAGCCTCATCCTTAAACATAACCTTATAGCCGCTTAGCTGTGCGCCATCTATTGTTCCACTTACTGCAACTCCAGGTATCCTGACAATTCTGTTATATATAGGTTTTCCTGCTGCTGCATCTGTATATACCTTATATGATCCACTATACTTAGCCACAAATTCATATTTAGTACCCTTGTTAGTAAAGCTGGCTTTTTCTACCTGTTCATTATCTTCACCAAGATATTTAAAAACAAGTGTTCCTGTAGCAGCATTGCTTGATGCCATGTATACAACTATCTTATCTCCTGCTATTACATTGTTAATGGTAACATTTCTTCTTGTCTCTCCTCCTGTACCATTACAGTAATACATACCACCCGCTGTATATCCATCATCATATGCTGTTGTTGCTAAAGCATTGGTTCCATAGTTTTTGCTTGATGTTGAGAACAATCTGTCATTAGCTATATGATTGATAGTAAGATCACCAAATGTTGTCTCTCCAGCAACAAATTTTCCAGCCTGGGATACATTGGCACAACTATCCCAGTCAGAAGCAGTGATATTATTATTATATTTACTAGTATCTGCTTCCTGTACTGCACCCATATCCCATACGTCAATCTTTCTTTTTGACGCATCTGATCCTGCTGCAAATGCAGCCACATCTATGCTTGTAATAAGCATAAGAACTGCACATAAAAGACTGCTAAGACGTCTTTTAGTTATTCTGCGCATATTGACCTCCCTTTCTGCCATTAAAAGGCATCACTATATTATATATTTGCATGAATATCAATAATTTTTGTTTCAAAAACTATTTAATATTCATAATGCAATTGTATAGTATGAACCAATGTCAAGGTCAATATTTTTAATGTATTTAACAAAGAATTGTTTTTATATACGTACACGTCACATTATAAAACTGCTGCCATTAATCCTCCCAGGGACGAATCCTGTAAGCAGCCCCTATCTCATCACATAGCTTCTGGCACTCTGCCTCTTCCTCGTGAGATATGGTTGTGTCAACTGTTGTAAGAACAACATTAGGGATATACCTGGTACATTCCTTTGCGAAGCTTATCATTTCATCAAATGATTTTTCACCGAACTTACTTCTTACAAGTGCATTGTATTCATCTTTGTGTGGATTGTTAAGACTGATTGATATTGTGTCAATCAAGCCTTCCATCTCTGGCACAATGTCTCTGCCATTAACAAGATTTCCAACTCCGTTAGTATTGATTCTTGTCTTTTTGCCATATGTTTTCTTAACATACTCAGCAACCTTGATAAGAACATCGAATCTTTCTGTCGGTTCTCCGAATCCGCAGAATACGACTTCTTCGTACTCATCCATATTGAACTTCTCAAATTCAGCAATAACCTCATCATATGATGGTTCTCTCTCAAGCCAGAGTCTGCCTGACTCTCCAATTCTGTCCATTGTCTGTCTTAAACAGAAAGTACATGAATATGGACATTTGTTAGTTAAATTAACATATAAATTATTATGAACCTTATATAATATCTCCATTGTAATTCTTCTCCTTTTTACTTCAACGTAGTCAGCAGTTCCTCAAACGGCACACCGTCTGTCAGAGGAATATCCATCTCTATAGCCTTGAGTATGCATTTTTTTATAAATGTAGATGCTTTTCTTACTGACTCATGGAAATTCACACCATTTACAGCATCTGCAGCTATTATAGATGCAAATATATCTCCTGTTCCGGAACGCTGTGTTCCGACCTTCATAGTCTTAATAAGATAGTCTTCCCTGTTCTTTTCATAACAGTAATTACCAATATAATGGCCCCGCTGGATTCCTGTAATAACAATCTTAGATGGTCCCATTGCAACAAGCTTCATTGCAATTTTTTTAAGCTCATCATTGGAATAATCCGGTCTGTATGGCTCGTCAGTTATAATACATGCTTCTGTGAGGTTTGGAGTAAGAATATCTGCATATTTTACAAGCTTCTTCATCTCCTGGCATGTCTCATCAGTATATGTCGGATACAGATTTCCGTAATCACCCATAACCGGGTCGATAACAACAATATTATCTTCCGTCTTGAAATTCTTGAAAAATTCTTCAACAATAGCAATCTGATTATGTGAACCTAAGAATCCTGTTACAATTCCATCAAATTTAAGGTTTAACTTCTTCCACTCTGCCATATAAGGTGGCATATTCTCTGTGAAATCTTTAAAATAAAAGCTGTCAAAGCCTGTATGATTAGAAAATATCGACGTAGGCATTGGACAGCACTGAATCTTCATTGCTGATATAACAGGCAGCTCAACTGCAATAGAACATCTTCCAAAACCAGAATAATCATTAATTGCTGCTATTTTCTTCTGGTTATTATGAGACACATTTTTATCCGGCATATTGTCTCTCCTTTCGTCTGAATGTTGCATAAAATCTTTACCCCTTAATATACAAAAAACTGGCATATGATAACATAGCCAGTTTATGTAATATTTATATGGTCAGATTAAGCATTTCCTTCGACTTAAATTCTTTATCGAATATAATGCTTTCCAGCCTGTTTACCACAAGCCTTAATTCTTCCTGGACTTCTTTGGTAACAGTGAATGAATACAGCCTGTTAAGCTGTGCTGTGACAATATACTGGAGTGTATATACCGTTGAGCCCGAAAGTGTAATTCCATCATATACATTTGCAGCACAATTCTTACAGCATAGTCCGTTTCTTGAATATGAATATACATACAGATTATCTTCTCTTCCGCATTCGTGACATGTGAAGAAATCCGGACATTCACCGTTGACTGCAATCATTCTTATCTCGTATATGAATCTTATAAGTTCATGGCTTACAGCACCTCTGCCCAATGCCTTTAGAGTGATATAAAGCAGATTAATCATTTCTGTTGCATCAAGATTCTCCCTGCCATAATAATCTGCAATCTCAGCAAAATAGCAGGCGTAGCACACGGCATTAAGGTCATTTACCACATTTTCAAAGTACTCCTTCGCCGATGCTTTATACATCGTATATGATTCGCGTCCACGGTACACCTCAAATGTTCCGAATATAAAGCTTCTCGTAACACCAATCAATGCGCTGTTAGGCTTTCTCGCACCTTTCGCAAATACCGTTATCTTGCCATACTCCTTAGTCAGTATAACCAGTCTTCTGTCATATTCCCCGACAGGCATGGCGGAAAGTATCATGCCTGTAACAGTAGTAACCTCCGCCATCGCACCCTCCTGTCATGTATATTATTTGTCCTTCTTCTTGTCATATCCGAAGTTCTTAAGAAGAATATCACTGTCGCGCCATTCCTTCTTAACTTTTACCCATAGCTTAAGATTAACCTTCATGTCAAGCTGCTTCTCAATCTCATATCTTGCATTAGTTCCGATTTTCTTAAGCATTTCGCCGCCCTTGCCAATAATAATTCCTTTGTGAGAATCTCTTTCGCATATGATAGTAGCGTCGATATCTGTTATAGGACCTCTTGCATTTCTTCTTTCCTCGAAGCTGTCAATAACAACCGCGATTCCGTGTGGAATCTCGTCATTTAATGCATGAAGTGCCTTCTCTCTTATAAGCTCTGCAACAATCTGCTTCATTGGCTGGTCTGTTACTGTATCTTCATCATAGTACATCGGGCCATAATCAAGATGTGAGAATATAACATCAAGCAGGTCGTCAACATTATTGCCGTTTCTTGCGCACACAGGAACAATATCAACAAAATCAAGTTCCTTTCTGTAGCAGTCAATAACCGGTAGAATCTCCTCTTTCTTAATTGTGTCAGTCTTATTGATAACAAGAACTATAGGAGTCTTACACTCTTTAAGCTTCTCAACGATATGCTCCTCGGCAGCTCCAAGATGTGTTGTAGGCTCAACAAGCCAGCATATAAGGTCAACCTCACTGATTGTCTTCTCTGCCGCACCAACCATGTATTCACCAAGCTTGTTCTTAGCCTTGTGGATACCCGGAGTATCAACGAAAACAATCTGTCCACGCTCATCAGTGTATACAGTCTGTATTCTGTTTCTTGTAGTCTGAGGCTTGTTAGAAGTAATCGCAATCTTCTGTCCGATTATCTGATTCATAAGTGTTGACTTACCAACATTAGGTCTTCCTATAAATGTTACAAAGCCTGTCTTAGTTCTTGTGTTCTCTGCCTTAGCACCCCCGGTAATTCCGCTGGCTGCAAGCATCTCATCTAAATTCATATATTCTTCCTTTCTATTATCCCTGTACCTTGATAAGTGGCTGTATCTTATCAAAAAGCTCACTCTCTTTATTGATTTCCTTGCTGCTTCCCACAACGCAGAAATAATTCTCATCCATCGCACATCTTACAAGTGGAGCAAGCTCTCTTATTCTTTCTACATTACAGTCAAGAACCTGACCTCTTTCTTTCTTGAGTGACTCATAATCTGTATTACAGATGTATGCACCAAATGATCTTGTTCCCTTTGCTGCCGGATTCATAGGTGTATCCATATCACCTATTGTTCCGATTATGAACTTGACCATATCCCTGTCGCTTACATCAAAATGTTCAAGATAGTCTGCTGCATTTTCATATATATCGTTAGTCTTTCTTAAGTTAGGGTCTCTGTAAGAAACCATATACATGTCACCGTTTCTGTAAGAACCGCTCATGCAGCCGTATGCGCCGCCTTTAACTCTTACATTAATCCAGAGATAATCATACGAGAATATAACCTTAAGCACTCTTAATGCTCCTGTGTATTCATATCCTCCATCCCTGAAATTTCCACATCTTGCAACATACTGAACCTGTGAAGCTGAAGTATATCCTGTCTTGACATTTGCAGGTGTGTACTTTCTTTCGCATGCTGGCATGTCCGATTTTTTCAATTCTTCCACATACTTTCCGAAAGCAGGTGCAAATGCATCATATCCCTTATCATCAGCAGTAAAGCTGACAATAATATTCTCTTTGTGGAATATATAATCGACAAGTTTGCTTAACTTATCTGCGATATCTTCCTTAAGCTCATCAAACTGTGAGTCAAGCTTCTGTATAAGCTCATAGAACCCATATCCTCTCATCTCGTTAGAATAATATGCATTTCTTGAGAACTGTGCCATACCTGCAAGCATTGCTGTTGAATGTCCTGCACTTGTCATTGTGCTTTCCATTCTTGACTTAAGCTTCGCAATTATCTCTTTAAGTCTCTTATAATCTGAGAACTTTGTCTTATATATAATTTCATTCATCATATCAAGGACGAACTGGATATTGTCATAGAGAACCTTACCCTTAACCTCATACATAATAGTACATTTGTCAAAATCCTTATTATCTGTGTATATGGCAGCATCAGTTGAGATTCCACCACAGTTAATATTGATTTCATTAGTCAGTTCTGTATATGTGTACTTTTCAGTATCCATAAGTCCAAGAACCGAGCTTAAAAGTCCGATATATGGAAGCAGTTCATCAGGCACATTCTTACAGTCGTAGCACATCATTATATATGCAATTCCATTAGTGAACATATTGTGGTGGATTACATCAACACCACCAGTCTTCTTAGGGTCAATATATAACTTAGCCGGCTCTCTTGTGATATCCTTTAACTCAAGCTGTGGAATCTTCTCAAGATCCTTCTGGCTTGAAGGCGTATCCTGATATTCCTTTAATGCCTTTGTCTGCTTAACAAGCTCTTCCAGTTCTTCCTTGGAAAGTGTTGCCTTATACTTTGCAAGCTGCTCTGCTTCCTTTGCTTCCTTCTCCTCTGCAAGTCCATGCTTTGGAACAAGACTTAACACTACCTCATGGTTATTACCTATAATATTGTCTTCAATGAATTTCTCAAAGAAGCCATTCTCTGAATTCTTCTTGATTATTTCAAATGTCTCACCTGCCTCAACATGAACAAATGGCTTGTTCTCATCATAAAGCCAGCTGTCCATCATTGTGAGATAATACATAAGTCCCTTTGGATATGGTCCAAAATCAGCTTCTCTGTATTTGAATTCGTAATAGTTGATTCCTGCCTTAACCATTCTCTTGCTAAGACCGTTCTTAACAATATCAGAAAGCGTGTCTTCAACAACACTCACAAATCTGTCTCTGTCACTTTCATTCGCATTCTTAGTAATAATTGAATACACCGGCTGATACACAGAAGTCTCTAACACACTATACACATCTGTTCCAATTCCGGCATCAATAAGTGCCTGCTTAAGCGGAGCACCCGGTGCCATGATAAGTGCATAATCAAGAATCTGTAATGCAAGATAGCTTACTGGGTCTGTTGATGTTCCGATAACAACATTGTAAGAAAGATAAGTGTTATCCTCCTCTGGCTCATCATCAGTAATTGCATACTCTCTTGTCTCATACTTAGGTGCGTCAAATGCTTTCTGGAAAGTTACCTCGGCATCTATATTGACATCATTCTTATCAAAAGCTGAGAGGTATTCGTTATTAAGATATTCAAGCCTCTCATCAACATCAATATCTCCGTACAGATAGATATAACTGTTCACAGGATGATAATATTCCTTGTGATACTTAATGAAATCTTCATACTTAAGCTGTGGTATAGCCTCAGGGTCACCACCGGATTCATTCTTGTATTCAGAATCAGGGAAGAGTGATACAAATGTATATCTTGAAAGCACATCATCTGCTGAAGAATACACACCCTTCATCTCATTAAATACAACTCCGTTATAAGCAAGCTCTCCATCTACATCTTCAAGCTCATAATGCCAGCCTTCCTGCTTGAATATCTCCTCATGCTCATACATTGCAGGATAGAATACCGCATCCATATAGACATCCATAATATTCTTGAAATCTGCCATATTGCAGCTTGCAACAGGATATACTGTCTTATCCGGATAAGTCATTGCATTAAGAAATGTGTTAAGAGAACCCTTGCATAGTTCTACAAATGGGTCTTTAACCGGATATTTTCTTGAACCACACAAGGTAGAATGTTCAATTATATGCTGTATTCCCGTGTCATTATCCGGTGGTGTCTTAAAACCTATAGAAAATACCTTGTTATCATCATCATTAGAAATAATTGCAACTCTCGCACCTGATTTCTTATGCTTTAATAAAAGTCCTACAGAATTAAGGTCATTAAGCTTTTCAATGTTCACAAGCTCATATGCACCGTAATCTTTATTAAGTTCGTTATATCTTGTCTCTAAATTCATATTACTGCTTTAATCTCCAATCTTTACAATAAGGAATTATACATATAAATATAATACCCCACAATGTAGGATTTTACCACATTGTGGGGTGAGTGTAAACTTACATTACATATGTAAGCTATAGTATTTATTTGCCGAAAAGACCTTTCTTCTTACCGTGTCTTTCATTGCCTGTAAGCGCCTTTTCATACGCCATAAGTGCGTCCTTCTGCTCCTGATTAAGCTTTGTAGGAATATCAACTATTAAAGTGATATAATGATCGCCTCTCTGTGCTGCATTTCTTACACTTGGCATACCTTTGCCTTTAAGTCTTACTCTTGTACCTGATGCTGTTCCCGGCTTAACTTCGTACAATACTTCTCCATCAACAGTCTTAACCTTGATTTCACCGCCAAGTACCGCTGTTGGATAGCTTATTACAACATTAGAGAATATATTGTATCCGTCTCTTTCAAATTCTGTGCTTGCTGAGATAATAACAGCAACTAAGAGGTCACCTCTTGGTCCGCCATTAACTCCCGGCTCACCTTTGCCCTGTATACGTACGCACTGACCATTATCGATACCTGCTGGGATATTGACTTCGATAGTCTTCTTGCTGCTTATATAGCCTGTTCCGTAACAATCCGGACACTTCTCCTTAATTATCTTACCAGTTCCATGACAGTCAGGACATGGCTGCTGGCTTCTTACCATTCCAAGGAATGACTGCTGTGTGAAAGTCACCTGTCCACGACCACCACATTTGCTACAGGTCTCTGGTGATGTACCAGGCTTAGCTCCTGTACCGTGACAGCTTGAGCACTCATCCTTTAATGTAACATCTATCTTCTTGGTTGTTCCCCTTACTGACTCGTCAAATGTAATTCTTACATTAACTCTTACATCAGCACCTCTTCTTGGTCCATTGCTGTTTCGTCTGCTTCCGCCGCCTCCGAACATACCGCCAAAGAGATCTCCGAAAATATCTCCCATGTCACCAAAATCGAAATCGAAGCCACCTGCTCCAGCTCCACCTGCTCCGCCTTCAAATGCGGCATGGCCAAACTGGTCATACTGTCTTCTCTTTTCAGCATCGCTTAACACCGCATAAGCTTCAGAAGCCTCTTTGAATTTTATTTCAGCTTCTTTATCCCCTGGATTCATATCAGGATGATATTTCTTTGCAAGTTGTCTGTATGCTTTCTTAATAGCAGCGTCATCGGCATCCTTAGGCACGCCAAGGACTTCATAATAATCTCTCTTATCTGCCATGATTGCTTCCTCTTTCTTATTTAATCAACAGAAACTGCACGGAGTTTACACCCCATGCAGTCCTTATTCCAGTCAGTTATTGCTGACAATTAAACCTCTTTGTAATCTCCGTCAACTACATCATCACCGTATGGAGCTGAACCATCAGAAGCACCAGCACCCATATCAGGACCTGCACCTGCTCCCATGTCTGGGCCTGCACCACCAGCAGCCTGCTGTGACTCATATAACTTAGCGAAAAGCTTCTGAGCACTTTCCATAAGTTTTTCCTTGGCAGCCTTGATTTCATCAACCTGTGCATCTGTCATGTTTTCTGGGTCAGAACCATCAACAAGTGCCTTTAATGCGTTAAGGTCAGTCTCAACTGCAGCCTTGTCAGAAGCATCAAGCTTGTCGCCTGCCTCATCCATAGCCTTCTGTGTCTGGAATACCATTGAATCAGCTTCGTTACGTGCATCAATAGCATCCTTACGCTTCTTATCCTGAGCCTCGAACTCAGCAGCTTCCTTAACTGCCTTATCGATATCTTCATCAGACATGTTAGAACCAGCAGTAATTGTGATGTGCTGTTCCTTACCTGTTCCAAGGTCCTTAGCAGATACATTTACAATACCATTGGCATCGATATCAAATGTAACTTCAATCTGTGGAACACCTCTTCTTGCTGGAGGGATACCATCAAGTCTGAACTGTCCAAGTGACTTGTTATCTCTGGCAAACTGTCTTTCACCCTGTACAACGTTGATATCAACGGCTGTCTGGTTATCAGCAGCTGTAGAGAAAATCTGGCTCTTCTTTGTAGGAATAGTTGTATTTCTCTCAATAAGTCTTGTAGCAATACCACCCATTGTCTCGATTGAAAGTGAAAGTGGTGTTACATCAAGAAGAAGGATATCACCAGCACCTGCATCACCAGCTAACTTACCACCCTGGATAGAAGCACCGATAGCTACGCACTCATCTGGGTTAAGAGTCTTGCTTGGCTCATGTCCTGTTAATGACTTAACCTTATCCTGCACAGCAGGGATTCTTGTAGAACCACCAACTAATAATACCTTTGAAAGTTCTGAAGCTGTAAGACCTGCATCTGAAAGTGCATTCTTAACTGGCTCTGCAGTCTTTTCTACAAGGTCATGTGTTAATTCATCGAATTTAGCTCTTGTAAGAGTCATCTCAAAGTGCTTTGGTCCTTCAGCTGTAGCTGTGATGTAAGGAAGATTGATTTCTGTCTGAGTTGTGCTTGAAAGTTCCTTCTTAGCCTTCTCAGCTGCTTCCTTAAGTCTCTGAAGAGCCATTGTATCCTTAGAAAGGTCAACGCCTTCCTTAGCCTTGAAATCATTTAACATATACTGTGTAACAGCATTATCGAAATCATCACCACCAAGCTTGTTATTACCAGCTGTAGCAAGAACTTCAATTACACCATCACCGATTTCGATAATAGACACATCGAATGTACCACCACCTAAATCGTAAACCATGATTCTCTGCTCCTGCTCGTTGTCAAGACCATATGAAAGAGCTGCTGCTGTAGGCTCGTTGATGATACGCTTTACATCAAGACCTGCGATCTTACCGGCATCCTTTGTTGCCTGTCTCTGTCCATCTGAGAAGTAAGCAGGAACTGTGATAACTGCCTCTGTAACCTTCTCTCCTAAGTATCCCTCTGCATCTGACTTCAGCTTCTGAAGGATCATTGCTGAAATCTCCTGTGGTGAATACTTCTTGCCATCTATCTCTACTCTGTAATCTGATCCCATGTGACGCTTGATAGATGAAATTGTCTTATCTGCGTTTGTAACTGCCTGACGCTTTGCAGGCTCACCTACTACTCTCTCTCCTGTCTTCAGGAAACCTACTACTGAAGGTGTTGTTCTCATACCCTCTGAGTTAGCTATAACTACAGGCTTACCACCTTCCATAACTGCTACACATGAATTTGTTGTACCTAAGTCAATACCTATAATCTTACCCATTGTCTTTTCCTCCTAGAAAAAAAATTTACAATATTAAGAAATCTCCCACTCCGTGGGTCCTTCTTATGAAGTTTAATTTGCTACCTTTACCATGCTAAATCTGAGCACCTGATCCTTGTACATGTAACCCTTCTGCATCTCTTCAACGATTACATTCTCTTCGTAGTTGTCATCCTCTACATGCATCACTGCATTGTGGAATGTAGGATCAAACTGTTCCCCGGCGCAATCCATAGGCTTTACACCTATGCTTTCCAATGACGTCATAAGCTGCTTATATATATTTGCACCGCCATCCGCACGCAGGAGAATCTGGTGAAGCTCCACAAGCGCGGACGTATGCTCGTGGCGAGCTACGAGGCCATCCGCTTCCAGCGACTGGATCTGTTTTCCGTGACCCTGCGCCAGATCGGCGCGTACATCGCCCGTATGCATCTTGACGACGCGGTGCAGGTGCTGATGAACGGCGACGGCAACAACAACGCCGCCGACGCCTACGAGATCGGCAGCGGCAAGATCAGCGGCACGGCGGGCACGCTGACCTACAGCGCGCTGCTGGAGTTCTGGTCCAAGTTCGACCCCTACAGCATGAATACGATGCTGGTATCCAACGACGTGATGCTGCAGATGCTCAAGCTCTCGGAGTTCCAGAACCCGCTGACGGGCCTGAACTTTCAGGGCACCGGCACGCTCTCCACGCCGCTGGGCGCGAAACTGCTGCGCACCTCCGCCGTTCCCGCGGGCAAGCTCATCGGTCTCGATAAGAACTATGCCCTCGAGCACATCTGCGGCAGCGAGGTGATGGTGGAGTACGACAAGCTCATCGACCGCCAGATCGAGCGCGCGGCGATCACGAGCATTTCGGGCTTTGCCAAGCCCTATCAGGAGGCCTCCAAGGTGCTGACCGTTTAACGGCGGCAGGAAGCGAAAGGAGGGAGAGCGATGGACGAGGAGATCCTTGAGACGGCGAAGAGCATCTGCGCCTGCGGCGCGGAGGATGAGGCGCTGCTCAAACGGCTCTGTGCGGCAAGCGCGCAGGCGCTCGAGCGCGAGCTGCGCGAGGGCGTTGCGCCGGAGGACTGCGAGGGCGCGTTCATCTGCGCGAGCGCATGGCTGGCGGCCGCCGCGCTGACGGACGCAAGGCTCGGCGGGGCGGAGGAGCTGTCCTCCCTCCGCGCGGGCGACGTGACGATCGAGGTCAGGGGCGGCGCGAACAGCGAACGTGCCGCGGCGCTGCGGCG